>Ga0247816_10001714_pt1 | contig 10623 bp, 5 predicted proteins | sample UWRJL209509C1_FD_179930 | JGI IMG/M metagenome (GOLD analysis project Ga0247816, IMG submission 179930) | Plant litter microbial communities from Arlington Agricultural Research Station in Wisconsin, United States - UWRJ-L209-509C-1 | ecosystem: Environmental > Terrestrial > Plant litter >...
CCGGCCTCTCATGCCCGGTCGGTTTCAAGAACGGGACCGACGGCAACATCAAGATCGCCGCCGATGCCGTTGGCGCGGCGATGAACCCCCATCATTTCCTGTCGGTGACCAAGCAGGGCGATACCGCGATCGTCGCCACGGCGGGCAATCCGGATTGCCACGTGATCCTGCGCGGCGGCAAGCAGCCCAACTACGATGCGGCCAGCATCGCCGATGCCTGTCAGGTGCTGACCAAGGCGCAGTTGCCCACGCGCCTGATGGTCGATGCCAGCCACGCCAACAGCCTGAAGAATCCGGACAACCAGCCCAAGGTGGTCGATGACATCGCCGCGCAGATGGCGGGCGGTGAGCAGCGCATCGTCGGGGTGATGATCGAGAGCAACCTGGTCGGCGGTCGGCAGGAGCTGGTGGAAGGCCAGCCGCTGGTGCACGGCCAGAGCATCACGGATGGCTGCATCGACTGGGCGACCACCGAAGTGGTGCTGGAGCGGTTGGCCGCTGCCGTGCGTGCGCGCCGCGAGGCCGTGGCGGCGCGGGAAGCAGAAGTCGAAGCGCAAGCCGCCTGAGCGGTGCAACGTGTGTGGAAGACGGTTGCTGCCTGCGGGGGCGCGCCGTCTTCAGCGGTGGCTGGCGGAGTTGGCAGCCATCGCGGCCGCATCGGCGATGCGCCTGGGACGGGATGCATTGAACCCGTTCCAGGTTCATCGCCGGGGTGGTGGACGAGGTGATGTTCGCGATCTGGCGGGCGGGGGTAAAGCCGCCTGGTAGAGCCTCCTTGGTAGAGCCGACTTCAGTCGGCTGCGTGCCGATCGCGAGTGCGGGAGCAGCCGACTGAAGTCGGCTCTACCGGGTCGGCTGCGTGCCGATCGCGAGTGCGGGAGCAGCCGACTGAAGTCGGCTCTACCGGGGCCGCTGCAGTTTTGCCAGCGCGAGATACATTGCCGGGGTGGTGTACAGGGTCAGCAGCTGGCTGACCAGCAGCCCGCCGACGATGGCGATGCCCAGCGGGCGGCGCAGCTCCCAGCCTTCGCCGCCGCCGAGCATCAGCGGCAGTGTGCCCAGCAGCGCGGCGATGGACGTCATCAGGATCGGTCGCAGGCGCAGCCGTGCCGCCTCCATCACCGCATCGTGCGCACTGAGACCGCGCCGCTCGGCGGCCAGGGCGAAGTCGACCAGCAGGATGGTGTTCTTCATCACCACGCCGACCAGCAGGAACAGCCCCAGCAGCGAGATCAGGTTGAGCTCGTTGTCGAACAGCAGCAGGGCGAGCAGGGCGCCGACGCCGGCCGACGGCAGCGTGGACAGGATCACCAGCGGCTGCAGGAAACTTTCATACAACACGCCCAGCACCAGGTACACCGCCAGTGTGGCGCCCAGCAGCAGCCACAGCTGCCGTTGCCGCATCTGCTCCAGGCCGGCCGCTTCACCGGACAGCTTCGCCTGCACGGTGGCGGGCAGCATCAGCGTGGCCATGGCGCCGTTGATGGCGGTGACCGCCTGCTCCAGACCCACCCCGGGTGCCAGCGCGAACTCGATCCAGATGGAGGCGAACTGCTGGCTGTGGGACACACGGTCCGACGCCATGCCATAGCGCCACGTGGCCACACTGGACAACGGGATGCGCTGGCCTTCCGCGCCGACCACCTGCAACTGCTGCAGCGTGGTCGGGTCCTGGGTATGCCGCGGGTCCAGTTCCATCACCACGCGGTACTGGTTGAGGGTGTCGTACAGCGTGGCGACCTGGCGTTGGCTGAAGGAGTTGTTGAGCACGGTGGCGATCGTGCGCAGGTCCACGCCATGGCGCGCGGCGGCTTCGCGGTCGATGTCCAGCACCACCTGGCGCATGCCGGCCTCGCCCTGTGCTTCCACATCCACCAGTTCCGGCAGGGATTTCAGCGCGGCGCTTACCTTCGGCGCCCACTCACGCAACGGCGCGAGGTCGGCGGCCAGCAACTGCAGTTCCTGCTTGCCGCTGTCACCGGCGCCTTCCAGGCGGATGTCCTGGTCCACCCACATGTACAGGTTGCCGCCAGGCAGCGGTGGCAGGTTCGCGCGCAGGCGCTCGATCACCTGCTGGCTGGATACCTTGCGTTCGGCCAAGGGCTTCATCTTGATCATGATGAAGGCATTGTTGACCCCCATGCCGCCGCCGATGTATCCGATGATGTCCTCGATCGCCGGATCATCCAGCAGCAGCTGGCGGTAGGCACTGATCTTGGGCTGCATTGCCTGGAAGGACAGGCCGTCGTCGCCGCGCGCGAAGCCACGCAGCTGCGCGGTATCCTGCTGCGGCACCATGCCCTTGGGTACCTTCTGCAGCAACCAGGCATTGAGCGCGATCACGGCGACGAAGGCCAACAGCGGCCAGCGCAGCCGCTGCAGGCCCTTGTCCAGCGTGCGCAGGTAACCCGTGCGCACCCGCTCGAACAACGCGTTGCTGCCGCGCTGCCATTGCGATGGCGTGCGCTGTGCATCGGTGAACAGATGCGCGCACAGCATCGGCACCAGGCTCAGTGCCACCACCACCGATACCGCCATCGCGGCCACCAGGGTCAGTGAGAACTCGCGGAACAACCGTTCAACGAAGTCATCCATGAACAGGATGGAGACGAAAACCACTGCCAGTGCGAGGTTCATCGACACCAGCGTTGCGGACACTTCACCCGCACCGCGTATCGCCGCCTGCCACCGATCGGCACCCAGCTCGCGATGGCGCGCGATGTTCTCCAGCACCACGATGGCGTCGTCCACCACCAGCACGGCGGCAACGATCAACGCCATCAGCGAGAGCGTGTTGAGCGAAAAGCCCAGCAGCGCGATCAGGGCCAGCGTGCCGAACAACACGACCGGGATGGCCACGCTGGGCACCAGTGCGGCACGCCAGTGACCGAGGAAGCCGAGCACCACCAGCACCACCAGCACGATCGCCAGCAGCAGGGTCAGCTCGGCCTCGTGCAGGGTGGCGCGGATGACCGGCGAGCGATCCATCACCAACTGCATGTCGACGTTCGCCGGCAGCAGCGCATGCAGCTGGGGCAGTTGCTGCTGGATGGCGTCCACGGTGGCGATGATGTTCGCGCCGGGCTGGCGGCTGATGATCAACAGCACGGCGGGACGTTCGTTGTGGAAACCACTGGCGTAGCGGTCCTCTACGCCGTCCGCGACTTGTGCCACGTCACCCAGCCGCAAGGGGCGACCGTCCTTGATGGCAAGGGCGAGTTCGCGGTACTGCGCCGCTTCGCGCAGTTGCAGCGGTGCCTCCAGCTGCCACTGCCGCTGCGCGTTGCCTACTGCCCCCAGCGGCCGCAATGCGTTCGCACGCGCGATGGCCTGCGATACGTCATCCAGGGCCAGCCCGGCGTGGTTCAACGCGTTCGGGTCCAGCGATACCCGCACGGCGGGCAATGCGCTGCCACCGACCTGCACCTCGCCCACGCCGGGTACCTGTGACAGCTTCTGCGCCAGGACGGTGGAGCCGATGTCATACAGCTGGCCCGGCGACAGTACGTCCGAGGTCAGCGCCAGGGCCAGGATCGGTGCCTGCGATGGATTGACCTTGCGGTACTCCGGCATGCCGGGCATGCCACTGGGCAGCTGGCCGCGTGCCGCATTGATGGCGGCCTGCACTTCGCGCGCCGCTTCGTCGATGTTGCGGTCGAGCACGAACTCCAGCTCGATCTCCGTCTGCCCCTGCGAACTGGATGATTCGAGGTTCGTGATACCGGGAATGCTGCCGAGTGCGCGCTCCAAGGGCGTGGCCACCGTGGCCGCCATCGATTCGGGCGAGGCGCCGGGCAGGCTGGCGCTGATCTCGATGGCCGGATAATCGACCTGCGGCAGCGGCGCCACGGGCAGCAGGCGCAGCGCCATCAGGCCGGCCAGCACAAGGGCGACGGCGAGCAACGTGGTGGCGACCGGCCGCTGCACGCAGGCCTGGGCAATGCGCGCGCCCGGGTTCACGCCTTGGCCCCGCCGTCGGCCGGGATCGGAGCGGCCACGCGACGGCGCTGCAGGCGGTCGAAGGCGAGATAGATCACCGGCGTGGTGAACAAGGTCAGTACCTGGCTGACCAGCAATCCACCCACCATCACCCAGCCAAGCGGCTGGCGCAGTTCGGCGCCCGAGCCGCTGGCCAGCATCAGCGGTATCGCCCCGAACAAGGCCGTCAGCGTGGTCATCAGGATCGGCCGGAAGCGCAGCAGCGCCGCCTGGTGGATCGCCTCGCGCGGCGCCATGCCCCGGGTGCGCTGCGCATCCAGCGCGAAGTCGATCATCATGATCGCGTTCTTTTTCACCAGCCCGATCAGCAGCACGATGCCGATCACCGCGATCAGGTCCAGGCTGCGCCCGCTGATCCACAGCGCGGCCAACGCACCCACCGTGGCCGAGGGCAGCGTGGACAGGATGGTGATGGGATGGATGAAGCTCTCATAGAGCACGCCCAGCACGATGTACATCACCACCACGGCCGCCAGGATCAGCCACAGCGTGCTGGACAGCGATCCGTTGAAAGCCGCAGCCGCGCCCTGCAGGCGCAGCTCGATGCTGGCCGGCAGCGCGATATCCGCCTGCGCGGCCTCGACCGCTGCGACGGCGGCGCCCAGCGATGCACCGGGCGCGAGGTTGAACGACAACGTGGCGGCCGGGAACTGGCCGACATGGTTGCGCAGCAGGGGCGCAGGGCCTTGTTCGATGCGCGCCACCGCGCCCAGTGGCACGGTCTGGTCCTGGGCATTGCGCACGCGCAGGCCGGCGATCGCATCCGGTCCGGGCTGGTGTGCAGGATCCGCCTCCAGCACCACGCGGTACTGACTGGCCTGGGTGAAGATGGTGGAGATCTGCCGTTGCCCGTAGGCGTCGTACAGCGCATCGGCGACCGCTTCCACGGACACGCCCAGCCGGGCCGCTGCATCGCGATCGATCACCACGCGCGCCTGGCGGCCCTGCATCTGCAGGTCGCTGGCCACATCGCGCAGCACCGGCGAACGTTGCAACGCCTGCAGCAGCCGCGGCGTCCAGTCCTGCAGTGCATCGGTGTCCGGGCTGGTCAGGGTGAACTGGTACTGGCTGCGGCTGATGCGGTCTTCCAGGCCGAGTTCCTGCACGGGCTGCAGATACAACGTGATGCCGGGGATGTCGGCCACGCGCTGCTGCAGGCGGGCCATCACCGAAGCGACGTCGCCGCGTCCCTCGCCGCGTTGGCCGTGCGGCTTGAGCTCGATCAGCAGGCGGCCCGTATTGAGGGCCGCGTTGTTGCCATCCACACCGATGTACGACGACAGGCTGGCCACCGCCGGGTCCTGCTCGATGGCCGCGGCAAGGGCCAGCTGGCGCTGGCGCATCGCCTGGAACGAAATCGCCTGCGGCGCTTCGCTGATGCCCTGCACCAGCCCGGCGTCCTGCACCGGAAAGAAGCCCTTGGGGACAGCGAAGTACAGCGCCACGGTCAGCAGCAACGTCGCCGCAGTGGCGATCAGCATCAACGGTTGGCGCTGCAGCACCCAGTGCAGCTGGCGGTCGTAAGCGGCGATGACACGGTCGAACATGTCGCCGCGCTGGCCGCTGACCCCTTCGTGCTTGTTCGCGCCGGGGCGCAGGAAGCGCGCGCACAGCATCGGCGTCAGGGTCAGCGAGACCAGCAGCGAGATGCCGATGGCCACGGCCAGGGTGATGGCGAACTCATGGAACAGCGCGCCCACCAGATCGGCCATGAACAGCAGCGGGATCAATACGGCGATCAACGACACCGTCAGCGACACCAGGGTGAAGCCGATCTCGCTGGCGCCCTTGAGCGCTGCGTTCATCGGCGTCTCGCCTTCTTCCAGGTGCCGCGCGATGTTTTCCAGCATCACAATGGCATCGTCGACCACGAAACCGGTGGCAATGGTGAGTGCCATCAGCGTGAGGTTGTTGAGCGAAAAGCCGGCCAGCAGCATCACCGCGAACGTCCCCACCAGCGACAGTGGCACCGCGACACTGGGAATCAGCGTGGCCGAGGCACTGCGCAGGAACACGAAGGTCACCAACACCACCAGGCCGATGGCGAGCACCAGCTCCTTCTGTACGCCGCGGACCGACGCGCGGATGGATTCGGTGCGATCACTAAGCACCTGCAGTTCCACGCCCTTGGGTAGCGACGCCTGCAACTGCGGCAGCAGCTCGCGCACGTGCTCCACCACCGCGATGACATTGGCCCCCGGCTGGCGCTGGATGTTCACGAGCACCGCAGGCGTAGTGCCGGACCACGCTGCCAACTGCCGGTTCTCGGCACCGTCGCTGATGCTGGCCACGTCGCCCAGCCGCAGGGGCGCGCCGTCGCGCCACTTCAGTACCAGCGCGCGGTACTCCGCGACGCTGCGCATCTGGTCGTTCGCATCGAGCATCACCGCGCGGATCGGCCCGTCGAAACTGCCCTTGGGCAAGTTGACGTTGGCGGCGGCAATCGCCGTGCGGACATGGTCCATGCCCAAGCCGTTGGCGGCCAATGCGGCAGGGTTGACCTGGATGCGTACGGCAGGGCGTTGGCCGCCGGCCAGGCTGACCAGGCCGACGCCCGGCAACTGTGACAAACGCTGCGCCACGCGCGTATCGACCAGGTCGTGCACCTGCGGCAGGGCCATGCCCTGCGAGGTCACCGCCAAGGTCAGGATCGGGGTGTCGGCCGGATTGACCTTGCGGTAGACCGGCGGCACCGGCAGGTCGTCGGGCAGGAAACTGCCGGCGGTGTTGATCGCCGCCTGCACGTCCTGTTCGGCCACGCCCAGCGACACCTCCAGCCCGAACTGCAGCGTCACCACCGACGCGCCACCGGAACTGGTGGAGGACATCTGCTTCAGTCCCGGGATCTGGCCCAGCTGCTTCTCCAGGGGGGCAGTGACCATCCGCGTGGTCAGCTCGGGGCTGGCACCGGGATACAGCGTGGTGACCTGGATGATCGGGTAATCGACCTGCGGCAGCGCCGCCACCGGCAGCAGCCGATACGACAGCACGCCGGCCAGCAGCAGCGCCACCATCAACAGGGTGGTGGCGACCGGGCGCAGGATGAAAGGCCGCGACAGATTCATGCGCCGTCCTGCGCAGCGTCCTCGCTGATGATGCGCACGGCGCTGCCGTCTTCCAGTCCGTCGATGCCTTCCACCACCACCTTTTCGCCGGCCTTGAGCCCGCTGCGCACCGAGACGCGGCTGCCATCGGCCGGTCCCAGCACCACATCACGGCGTTGCGCCTTGTCATCCTGGTCGATCACATGCACGTAGTTGCCTTTGCTGCCGAACTGCACGGCGGCATCGGGAATCACCACGGCATCGTGCGCACCGAGCTGCAGGCGGATGTTCACGAACTGGTTGGGGAACAGCGCGTCATCGGCGTTTTCGAACTGCGCGCGCAGCTTCAAGGTGCCGGTGGCCGTGTCGATCACGTTGTCCACGCTGGACAGCACACCGTCGCCCAGCGCGGCGCGCTCTTCGCGGTCCCAGGCCTGCACCGCCAACGCCGGCGTGGCGCGCACGGCATCCAGCAGCGCCGGAAGTTCCGGTTCGGGTACGGTGAACAGCACGCTGATCGGCGCGGTCTGCGCCAGCGTGACCAGGCCATCGGCATCGCTGCTGCGGATCAGGTTGCCCACGTCCACCCGTCGCAGGCCGAGCCGACCGCTCACCGGTGCGGTGATACGGGTGTACTGCAACTGCAGGCGGGCTTCGTCCACCGTGGCCTGGTCGCTCAAGCGTCGCCCCTGCAGCTGCCGGACCTTGCTCTGCTGGTCACTGAGTTCCTGCCCGGACACATAGTTCTTTGCCTGCAGCTCGCGGAACCGCTGCAGCTGGCGCTCTGCATTTTCCAGTTCGGCCAGGTTCTGCTGCTGGGTGCCCTGTGCCTGGGCGAGACGCACCTCGTACGGGCGCGGATCGATCTGCGCGATCAGCTCGCCTGCACGGACGTGCTGGCCTTCGTCGACATGCAGCTTCAGCAGTTCACCATCGACGCGGCTGCGCACCACCACGCTGTGCAACGGGGTCACGGTACCGATGGCTTTCAGCCGCAACTGCAGCGGTTCGGCACTGGCGCGCGCCACGCGCACCGGAGTCGGCTTGCGGCCGCCTTCATCGGTTGCCGGAGCAGCGTGCGGCCACGCCCACCATGCGATCAGCGCAACAAGCGCGACGAGGGAAGCTGCCAGCAGCAGCATACGGTTACGGCGGAGGCGCGACGGTTCGGCAACGGACATGGGGCATCCTGCACCCTGCGCTGGCGCAGGGTAATACTGCGCCAGGGACACGACTGCATGGCCTGGCAACGGGGGGAAGGGTTGTCTGGCGGGGCCGCAGAGGCAGCGTGGCTGGATGCCGCCGCACGCAGCGACGGGGCCGTCATGGTAGCTAATCGCACGGCATATTTCCGCATGACCAAGGTCATGGGGGTGGTATTCCGGCGCGTGACGGCCGCTGGCCCTCACCGGTAAGCACGCGCTGGTATCACCGGTAGTGACGGCCGCTGGCCGTCAACAGTCCAAACGCGTCAATGCACCTCGTCGTGGTACACGAACTTCGGCATTTCCCAGCGGTAGTGGATCGCCAGCAGGCGTAAAGCGAACCCCCCGCCCAGGCAGCACAGGATGGCGATGTTGTCGGCCACGTTCCAGCGCAACAGCAGCAGGTACGCAGCACCGGTGAGCAACGAGATGATCGCGTAGAGCTCTTTCTGGAAGATCAGCGGCACCTCGTTGCACAGGATGTCGCGCAGCACGCCGCCGAACGCACCGGTCAGCATCCCGGCGATCAGCACGATCGGTGTGGCGTGTCCGGTCTCGCGAGCGATCGCGCAGCCGATCAGGGTGAAGGCGATCAGCCCCAGACCATCCAGCACCAGGAAGGTGCGGCGGAAGTGGTGCATCCAGCGCGCCACCCAGGTGGCGATCAACGCAGCGCAGACGGTGAATCCGAGGTACTCCGGGTGCTTCACCCAGGCCAAGGGGTAATGGCCGAGGATGATGTCGCGCAGTGAGCCCCCACCCAACGCGGTGACACAGGCGATCATGACCACGCCGAAAAGGTCCATGCGGCGGCGTCCTGCGGACAGGGCGCCGGTCATGGCTTCGGCGGAAATAGCGATCAGGTAGATGATGGACAACAGCATGGGCAGGCTCCGGACGCGGTGGGACGCCGCTGACGGTAGAACCGACGTGAGTCGGCTGACGGACGGCCACGCAAGGCACGCACCGATGCGCGCGCATCGACGAATCAAGGTGACCGGTGCCGCTCCCGCTGTCCTTTTGCCTGAGAGTTCAGCGGATGAAACCGCGTGCCCCTTCGGCGGATCCTTGCGGACCTCTCTCCAGCTCGGCGAATCGGATACATGGTTGGTGGGATGCCATCCCACCGGCCTGAGCGATCATGGGAGCCTGCGCCTTCGGCGGGTGCCAGCGTGGCACCACTCTCCTGCATCCGGCGCGTAGTGTAGCTGCTGGCCGCCGTTGGGCGATAATCGCCGCATGCCCTGCCTGACTGCCCCGTGGTTCCTCTACCTGCTTGAATGCCGGGATGGCAGCTATTACGCGGGGATCAGCACCGACGTACAGGCACGCTTCGCCGCCCACCAGGCCGGCAAGGGGGCGCGCTACACCCGCTCGCGCCCGCCGCTGCAGATCCTGGCCGTACGCCAGTATCCGGACCGCGCGGAAGCCTCGCGCGCCGAGTGGCAACTGAAGCAGCTGCCGCGCGCGAAGAAGCTCGCATGGCTCAGCGGCGCCATCGGCCCGTGACGCACGACCGATAGAGCCGCTTGGTAGAGCCGCCTGGTAGAGCCGACTTCAGTCGGCTGCTCTTAGCGCACCACCGCGCAAGCCGATCGGTAGAGCCGACTTCAGTCGGCTGCTCTTACCGCACCACCGCGCAAGCCGACTGAAGTCGGCTCTACCGGTAGGCGCCATCCGTAGGCCCCATCCGTAGACCCGATCCGTAAGCCCCACCCGTGGACCCAACCCGTGGACCCAACCCGTAAGCCCCACCCGTGGGCCCATCCGCAGACCCCACCCATGAACCCCACGCGTCAGCGCAGCGGTCGCGCCGCTACACCGAAGGTGGCGGATCCTTCGGCGGCTTCACGTCACCGAAGATGATCCGTGCGCTGCGCTGGTAGCTCCAGTACGCCACGGCCCAGTTCAACAACACCACCATGCGGTTGCGGAAGCCGATCAGGAAGAACACGTGGGCGGCCAGCCAGAACCACCACGCCAGCACGCCGGACAGCTGCAGCTTGCCCAGGTGCACGATCGCGGCCATGCGGCCGATGGTGGCCAGGTTGCCGTAGTCGTCGTATGTGAAGGCGCCCGGCTCCGGCTTGCCGTGCAGGCGCGCACGAACGGTGTCCGCTACGTGTTTGCCCATCTGCTTGGCCGCCGGTGCGACGCCTGGCACCGGTCGGCCATCGGCCTGGGTCAGCGCAGCCAGGTCGCCGGCCACGAACACTTCCGGGTGGCCGGGCAGGGTCAGGTCGGGCTGCACCTGCACGCGGCCAGCGCGGTCGAGCGGCACGTCCAGCGTGGCGCCCAACGGCGATGCGGCGACGCCTGCCGCCCACACCACCGTGCGTGCAGGAACGAACTGATCGCCCAGCTGGAAGCCGAGG
>Ga0247816_10001715_pt1 | contig 10619 bp, 6 predicted proteins | sample UWRJL209509C1_FD_179930 | JGI IMG/M metagenome (GOLD analysis project Ga0247816, IMG submission 179930) | Plant litter microbial communities from Arlington Agricultural Research Station in Wisconsin, United States - UWRJ-L209-509C-1 | ecosystem: Environmental > Terrestrial > Plant litter >...
TTTCCAAATACAGGAAAACTGTTAAGAAATGGTGAAACAGGAAAAGTTCAAATGCTTGTTCCGTTGAAAAACGCTATCGTAATTCCACAAAAAGCAACTTATGAAATTCAGGATAAAAAATACGTTTTCGTAGTTGATAAAAACAACGTGGTAACTTCTAAAGAAATTACAATTACAGGTGAAATTCCGGATTTATATGTTGTAAGCAGCGGACTTGGAGAAAATGATAAAATCTTGCTTGAAGGAGTTCAAAAGGTAAAAGACAATGATAAGATTAAATTCGAATTCCTTTCTCCTAAAACGGTAATGAATAATTTACGATTAAAAGCGGAGTAATAAGTTTTGTTGTAATTGTTTCAGGTTTCAAGTTGCGCACTGAACCTGAAACCTGAAACTTTCAAATTCCAATTTGGTTTAATCATTAAAAAATATAAAAATGTTTAATAAATTTATTCAAAGACCTGTACTTTCGATAGTTATATCGCTTGTGATAGTCTTTTTAGGGGTGTTGTCGGTGATGAATTTACCAATTACCCAGTTCCCTTCAATTTCTCCACCAATGGTAAATGTTACGGCAGATTACCCTGGATCAAATGGAGAGTTGATGATCAAATCGGTTGTAATTCCTTTAGAAAGAGCTCTAAATGGAGTTCCGGGAATGAAATATATGACTTCTGATGCCGGAAATGATGGTGAGGCAAGTATTCAGGTTGTATTTAATTTAGGTACAGATCCTAATCAGGCAGCCATTAACGTTCAAAACCGTGTGGCTTCGGTTACCAATAAACTACCTCCTTTAGTCGTAAGAGAGGGTGTGAAAATTACGCGTGAAGTTCCGAGTATGTTGATGTATGTGAATCTTTATAGTACGGATAAAAATACCGATATGAAGTTCTTGTACAACTATGCCGATATCAATGTACTTTCAGAATTAAAAAGGGTAAACGGTGTTGGATCTGGAGATATTTTGGGAACACGTGAATATGCAATGCGTATTTGGTTGAAACCAGACAGAATGCTGGCTTATAAAATTTCTGCAGATGAGGTAATGGAAGCATTATCAAGTCAGAGTTTGGAAGCTTCTCCGGGTAAAACGGGAGAAAGTTCCGGTAAACGTTCTCAGGCGTTTGAATATGTATTAAAATATTCAGGACGTTTTACAACAAAAGAACAATATGAGAATATCGTAGTAAGATCAACCAGTAACGGCGAACTTTTACGTTTGAAAGATATTGCAAAAGTGGAGTTTGGAAGTTCGATGTATGATATTTATTCGAACTTAAATGGTAAACCTTCTGCTGCGATTGTATTAAAACAGTCTTTTGGTAGTAATGCGAATCAGGTTATTGAAGACGTAAAAGCAAAATTGGAAAAAATCAAGCAAAAATTCCCAAAAGGAATGAATTACGAAATATCATATGACGTTTCTAAATTCCTTGATGCTTCTATCGAAAAAGTAATTCACACTTTGATCGAGGCTTTTATATTGGTGGGATTGGTTGTATTTCTTTTCTTAGGAGACTGGCGTTCTACCGTTATTCCTGCAATTGCGGTACCCGTTTCATTAGTCGGAACTTTTGTGTTCATGACTTTCTTTGATATTTCATTGAACTTAATTACGTTGTTTGCTTTAGTATTGGCAATTGGAGTCGTCGTCGATGATGCGATTGTAGTTATCGAAGCCGTTCACGCCAAGATGGAAGAAGAACATCTTTCTCCATTTAAAGCGACTAAAAAAGCAATGCACGAAATTGCAGGAGCTATTATTGCGATTACGTTTTTGATGGCGGCGGTATTTATTCCCGTTGCATTTATGTCTGGTCCGGTTGGGGTTTTCTATAGACAATTTTCTATCACGATGGCAACAGCGATTATACTTTCGGGTATTGTGGCTTTGACTTTAACACCGGCACTTTGTGCAATGATGTTGAAAAACAATCACGGCAAACCGAAAAAGAAAACACCTGTAAATGTATTTATTGATGGTTTTAACAACAAGTTTAATCTGGCTCAGGGAAAATATCAAAATGTATTAGGTAAAATCGTAAACAGAAGAGCCGTTACAATTATTGCGCTTTTAGGATTTTGTGCCGGTACATGGTTAATAAGCAGTACAGTTCCTTCAGGATTTATCCCGAATGAAGATCAGGGAATGTTCTATGCTATTATTCAAACACCTCCGGGATCATCATTAGAAAGAACCAATAATATTGCCGAGAAACTGCAAAAAATAGCTGAAGGAGTAGAAGGAGTAAAATCAGTTTCTTCATTGGCAGGTTATGAAATTTTAACTGAAGGTACAGGATCTAACGCAGGAACTTGTTTGATCAATTTAGAAGACTGGAATGATCGTAAACAATCTGTACAGGAAATTATGACAGAGCTGGAAGAAAAATCAAAAGATATTCCGGGTGCCAATATCGAATTTTTCCAACCGCCGGCAGTTCCGGGATATGGAGCTGCGGGAGGATTTGAGCTTCGTTTACTGGATAAAACAGGTTCTAGTGATTTCAAAAAACTGGAAGCAGTTAATAAAGATTTCGTAGAAGAATTGAACAAACGTCCAGAATTATCTAACGTGTTTAGTTTCTTTAGTGCGAGTTTCCCTCAGTACATGATGAAAGTCGACAATGATTTGGCTCAGCAAAAAGGAGTTTCTATCGAAAACGCGATGAATACCTTGTCAACTCTTGTGGGTAGTAACTATGAAATTAGTTTTATTAAATACGGTATTAACTATAAAGTAATCGTTCAGGCCGCTCCGGAATATCGTGCGCAGCCAGATGATATTTTAAAACTTTATGTAAAAAATGATCGTGATGAAATGGTTCCTTTTTCGGCCTTTATGAGATTAGAAAAAGTGTATGGACTTTCGGAAATTACGAGACATAATATGTACACTTCTACAGAAATTAGTGGTGGTGCGGCTCCTGGATACAGTTCTGGTACAGCCATTAAAGTAATTCAGGATGTTGCAGCCAAAAAATTACCTAGAGGATATGATATTGACTGGGCAGGTATTTCTGCAGATGAGGTAGCACAGGGTAATCAGGCAATTTGGGTATTCCTTATTTGTTTAGGATTTGTGTACTTGGTTTTGGCGGCGCAATATGAAAGTTTTATTCTGCCATTATCAGTAATTCTTTCTTTACCTGCGGGTATTTTTGGAGCTTTCCTTTTATTAAAAGTTGTAGGATTAGAAAACAATATTTATGCGCAGGTTGCCATGGTAATGCTTATTGGTTTACTGGGTAAAAATGCTGTATTGATTGTAGAGTTTGCGATACAAAGGCATGCGGCAGGAAAAACAGTTCTTGAAGCCGCAATGGAAGGTGCAAAAGCAAGGTTCCGTCCTATTTTGATGACTTCATTTGCTTTTATCGCCGGATTATTACCACTTGCATTTGCATCTGGTCCTGGTAAAATTGGTAACAGAACTATTGGTACTGCAGCTGCGGGAGGTATGCTTATCGGAACTATTTGTGGTGTATTTGTGATTCCAGGATTGTATTACATCTTCGCAAAAATTGCAGAGAAACACAAATTGGTTAAACATGAAGAAGAGAATCCATTAACAGAAGAAATTGACAACAATCATGTATAAATTTAAAACATATCAATATGGTGTTGCGTTGGGTGCTTGTCTTGCTGTAGCAAGTTGTAAAGCTCCGCAAACGGTAGCCGAAACACCAAGTAAACCAGTTCCGGAGGTTTTTGCAAATAGCAAAGACACAACGAATATGGCAACTATTCCGTGGCACGATTTCTTTAAAGATCAAAATCTGGTAAATTTAATTGACTTAGCCCTGAAAAATAATCAGGAGTTACTGATGACTTTACAGGAAATTGAAATTGCCAAAAATGACGTTCGTGTTAGAAAAGGGCTTTTATTGCCAACAGTTGGCGTCAGAGCCGGAGCGGGTGTAGAAAAAGTAGGAAGATATACAAGTCAGGGTGCAGGTGATGCTTCGACAGAAATTATGCCAGGTAAGGAAACGCCTGATCCGCTAGGGGATTTCAAAATAGCCGCTTACGCGAATTGGGAAGTTGATATCTGGAAAAAACTACGTAATTCTAAAAAAGCAGCGTTAACCCGATATTTGGCTACTGTAGAAGGAAAAAACTTCGTAGTAACAAGCCTGATCGGTGAAATTGCAAACTCCTATTATGAGTTATTGGCTTTAGACAGTCAGCTTGATATTGTAAAACAGAATATCGAATTGCAATCAAACGCTTTAGAAATTGTAAAAGTTCAAAAACAAGCGGCGAGAGCAACAGAATTGGCAGTTCAGAAATTTCAGGCAGAGGTTTTAACTTCAAAAAGTCTGGAGTTTGACATTCGTCAGAAAATAAAAGAAGCAGAGAACAAAATTAATTTCTTAGTGGGTCAATATCCACAGGAAATTAAAAGAGACAGAACCAATTTCCTGACTTTGTTACCTTCAACAGTACAATCAGGAATTCCATCTCAATTGTTAGCCAATCGTCCCGATGTTAAACAAGCCGAATTGGAACTTACAGCTGCAAAACTGGATGTAAAAGTAGCGCGAGCTGAATTTTATCCATCTTTGATATTTCTGCAGCGGTTGGCTTTAACGCTTTTAACCCATCGTATTTGTTTACGCTTCCAGAATCGTTATTGTATTCTTTAGCGGGAGATATTGCGGCGCCATTAATTAACAGAAATGCTATTAAGGCAGAATTTAACAGTGCCAATGCAAGACAGCTTCAGGCTTTGTACAACTATGATAAAACGATTTTGAACGCTTATATCGAAGTTTCGAACCAGCTTTCTAAAATTGATAATTTAGGAAAGAGTTACGATCTAAAATCGCAACAGGTTGATGCTTTAAACACATCAATTGATGTTTCTAACGATTTGTTTAAATCAGCCAGAGTAGATTATTTTGAAGTATTAATGACACAAAGAGATGCTTTGGAAGCTAAACTGGAATTAATTGAAACTAAAAAAGACCAATTAACGGCTGCAGTCAATGTTTATAAAGAACTAGGCGGCGGTTGGAAATAATATTGCCTTGTTAATTTGTAGACAAAAGCCTTTCGGGAGTAAAATCCTGAAAGGCTTTTTTATTTTTGGTTTTTGAAAATTCTGAATAGTATTAAGATTCCTTCTCATTATTAATCTCAGCTTCTTCTTTTTTTGGAACGTAGTTTAGCTCTTCTTCAATCTTTTTACGGTCTTTTTTATTTTGTTTTATCAGAATATAAACCAGCAAAACAACGCCAATAATTATTGCACCTATAATAAACCAGTTGATTTCCATAAAATTGCTATTTAAGTTGATGTGAATTTCCTGATTTTGTTTTCTTAGTTTTGTTTTGATAAAAATTCACCAAACCATAATCCTGATTGTTTGATGGTTCTTTTTTGAGTTTCAAAATCAACGTGAATTAATCCGAATCTTGCATTATAACCTTCAGCCCATTCAAAATTATCGGTAAGACTCCAAACAAAATAGCCATCAACATTTAAACCTTCATGTTTGGCTTTTAAAATCTGTTCCAAATTATCCTGTATAAAATGAGTACGTTTAATATCATATACTTTTCCATTTGTAACAGTATCGGGAAAAGCCGCGCCATTTTCGGTTATAATGATTTTTTTGATGTTTTTATAACCGTTAAATCTTTTCAAAACATGGTATAGGGCAGGAGGATAAACTTCCCATCCCATTTCGGTGGTAATTACATTTCTTTTTTCGGCACTAACAAGTTCGGCACCAATATACGGAATGAGCATTGATGATCTTACTACTTCGCGTGTATAACATTGTAATCCGATGAAATCAAAATCAAAAGCAAGATTGTCAAGATCGCCTTTTACAATATAACTGTTAAGTTTTTTAAGTACAGGCAAATCTTCCTGTGGATATCCAAGTCCTAAAATAGGTTCTATAAAAGTTCTGTTAAGCAGCGTATCGACCCTTTTTGCGGCCTGAATATCGGCTGGTTTGTCAGAGAAAGGTTCAATATGCGTACAGGAGAAAGTGGTACCAATATTTGCATCAGCAACTTTATTTCGCAATATTTTTGCGCCCGCAACAGTTGCCAATGTTACATGATGCATCGCTTTGATGTAATTGGTAATTCCTTTTTTTCCCGGAGCATGAATTCCTAAAAAATATCCTGCGCCTGTAAAAACAGAAGGTTCGTTTATTACCATCCAGTTTTTAACCCTGTCGCCAAAATATTGTGCACAAACCTCAGTATATTCTGAAAACCAGGAAACACATTCCCGATTGGTCCATCCGCCTTTTAATTCCAGCGCATGTGGTAAATCCCAATGATAAAGTGTAATCCAGGGTTCAATTTCACATTCAATTAAAAAATCAATGATTTTGTTATAGTAGTCAATTCCTGCCTGATTTACAGGATGAACTCCCGTAGGCATAATGCGCGACCAGCTAATAGAAAATCTAAAATTTGGAATATTTAGCTGTCGTACTAACTGAATGTCATCTTTATAAGTATTATAAAAATCACATGCATTAATAGCGTGATGACCATTTTTTATTTTGCCTTTTTGAGAAGTAAAAACATCCCAGATCGAAGCACCTTTACCTTCGGCATCGTGCGCTCCTTCAATTTGGAAAGCGGCTGTAGAGACTCCCCACAGGAAATCCTTCCCAAATTGTTCTTTATTTAGTAGTGAGTGGTCAATTTTATTCATTTAAATATGCTGTCCTTTATTTTTTAGTCATTAATGAAGGAAAGTAGTTTGCATTGCTCTTAAAAAAAGCCATTCTTTAAATGAAGTCAGGAATGATAAGTTGAAGAATTTCATGATATATAGTTTTAATCAAATTAATAAAACATATATAAATTGAGCGTAACCTAAAGGTTATGAAATGGTTAACTATATTTTTTGTCCGAAAAATCAATATTGAATAAAAATTAACAAAAGCTTAATTAAAAGAGCTATAAGTGATAATTATGCAACGATATTAGTTAAAATTATCTAAAAATATAAATTATGTAAGAAATGCCAAAAATTATAGAACATACTTCAGCTTCTTTCCACCTAATTTTGACTTAGTAATTAAAAAATAATTAAAACGAGATCACATCATGAAAAATTTAAAACAAATATTATTCGTAGTAGCATTAAGCTTTGGTATGTTCGCAACATCTTGTAGTAGCGACGATAATGAAGGAGAAACAATTGTTCCAATTCAAGGTAAATTCAACCTAAGTCAAACAGGAACAATAGTTAATGGACAAGAAGTATTGGTAGATGCTCCACAAAATGCAAGTGGATGTAACAGAGATTATTTAGAGTTACGATTAAGTAACACAGCAGTTATAGGTGATTACGACGGTGCTAATTGTGCTTTAACAGAAACTACAGGTACTTATGTAAGATCTCATAATGATTTAACTATCACTGTAGGAAATGTAAGTTCAACATCTGATATCATGAATCTTACTAACAAAGAGCTGAAAATTAAAGATAAAGCAACTGGTATTATTACAGTTTATACAAGATAATTTATTTTTTTGAAGCAAATCCTGACTTCATAGAAGCCAGGATTAAAACGGAAACGACTCCATAAAAGTTGTTTCCGTTTTTTTATTTATGATTATAAGGGGATATAGATGTCAAAAGTGGCACCTTTATCCTTTTCACCTTTGGCAGTAATATAGCCATTATGGTTTTCTACAATTTTTTTTACGATAGCCAGGCCAATCCCGGTTCCGTTATATTTTTCTTTTCCGTGTAAACGCTGAAAAACTTCAAATATTTTGGTGTTATATTGTTGGTCAAAACCAATTCCATTGTCAGAAATACTGATGTGGCAATAACTTCCTTCATTGGTTAAATTGTCTTCAGAGCTTTTTACCTGATGAATTATACTTTTTATTTTTATAACCGGCTGAATATCCGGTTTAGAAAATTTAAGTGAATTGCTTACCAAATTATATATTAATTGTCTGAATTGAAATGGGATGATATTAATTTCACAAGATTTCGTATTTTCGACAACTGCATTTTTTAGTTCCAGTTCCTCTTTTAGATCTTCTTTTACTTCATTTATAATTTCAGAAATATCTGTTTTTTCGAATATTCTTTCCTGGGTATTTGTTCTTGAATAAGAAAGCAAATCATTAATAAGCGTTTGCATTCTTTTGGCTGCGTTTTGCATTCGCTGAAACTTATCTTTTCCAACATCAGATAAATTTTCAGATTCTCTTTCCATAATCTGCGAAGCAAATGTTTGAATTTTTCGAAGCGGTTCCTGCAAATCATGACTTGAGATATAGGTAAACGATTGGAGCTCTTTATTCATTTTCTCCAGTTCCATATTATTGCGCTCCAATTCTTCGGTTCTTGCTGCAACTTGTTTTTCTAATTCGTTTGTAAAAGCCTTTTCAGTTTGAATGTCTGTAAAAGCGACAACCCATTTTATGATTTTATTTTCTTCGCCAAAAACCGGCTCACCAATAACGGCGTGCCATCTGTAATTTCCATCTTTGCCTTTTACCCTTACATCGCATCTGTAAACTTCTCCTGTTGCCAGACTATGGGTCCAGACTTTCATATTCTCCTCATAATCATCCGGATGAATCAGGGTTCTCCACTTAGCTTCTCCATTAGGATGAATGCCTGTATATTCAAGCCATTTTCCGGAAGCAAACAAAACATTTCCGTTTTCGTCTGTTTCCCAGATTAATTGCGGAATACTTTCTGTTAAGGAACGGAATCTTTTTTCGCTTTCTTCTATTTTTTTTCTTGCCAGGACTTTTTCGGTAACATCAATTATAGTCACTTTTATTCCAGAAATGCTGTTGTCTTTTTCGCGCATTGGTGCGTATTCAAAATCAATATACATTTCATGACCGCCGTTTTTGCCATTAATAAAAATTAACGACTCAGACTCAGAATGTACTTTGCCGGTAGTGTAAACTTCGTTTAATAAATGGGCATATTTTTGTTCTTTGAGTTCCGGAAATATGTCTAAGATTTTTTTGTCCTGTACATCACTTTCATTTTTTCGCCAAATATTTTTTAATAAAACATCATTAGCAATTTCAATAATCATATCGCGTCCCTTCAGTATTGCCTTTGGTACAGGAGAATACATAACCAGATTGCGGAATCTTTTTTCGCTATCCTCCAGTTCCTGCTGATTTTTTTTCTCAAGAGTAGTGTCTCTTATAGTCCCTATTAATTTTTCGGGATTATTGTTTTCATCATAAAAAACTTTCCCCTTGCTTTCCATCCAATGTATCGATTTGTCAAGCCAAATCATTCTCGCTTCATACTGTAAATATCCTTTTCTAAAAGCGCTTTTAAGTGCCTTGTTTCGTACAGGCATATCATCGGGATGAATATGTTTTATTAATTGTTCGTGTGTTAATTGAATATGAGTGTCATAACCGCCAACGATTTCAAGATATTTTTGCGAATAAATGGCTTCTTTTGTTTTTACATTCAATTCCCAGGTTCCTAATTCGCTGGCTTCTACAACAATATTCAGGCGTTCTTCGTTTTGTTCTGTTATTTTTCTTGATTGAACTTTTTCGGTAACTTCGGTAACCGTTACTATAATTCCTGATATTTCGCCATTTTCTTCTTTTAAAGGATGATAAAGAAAATCAAAATAAAGATTTTGCAGTTTTCCGAATTTATTGATTGGTACGGGAAGTTCATTTCCGTGATACGGAATTCCGGTTTCCAATACACCAATTAATAAATCACTTACCGTTTTTTCTGTTTCAGGCAACGAATCAAATAAAGGTCTGCCAACAAAGGTTTTTTCTTCTTTGCCTACTAATTTTAAATAGGCTTCATTTGCCATTTCTACCATAAGTTTTTTACCACGCAAAATGGTAATTCCAACCGGAGCCTGTTTTACAGTATTACGAAAACGCTTATCACTTTCTTCTATTTTTTTCTTTGCCAGATTTAAATCAGTCAAATCAACTCCCGTATTCATTACACCATAAATATTACCATTTATGTCGTAAAGCGGCGTTAAGCTATAATTAAAATAATAAGTATGAAGTTTTCCATTTACCGTTAAATCAAGCGGTGTATTTTGAGTATGAAACGATTTTCCTGTTTCAAGAACCTCATTAATCTGCTCAAATACAAGCTGATTATCAAGTTCCGGCAATACCTCTTTAAAAGATTTTCCGATGACATCATTTCCTTTTCCCCAAATATTGATAATAGATTCATTTGCAAGTTCAATCCGCATTTCTTTCCCCACATAAACTGCAATAGGAAAAGGTGCATTATCTACCAATGCTCGTACTTTATGCTCGCTCTCTTCAACTTTTGCTCTCGATAATACCTGAGACGTTACTTCAATTGCCACGGCTACAACGCCAGAAATACTTCCGTCAGGTTCAGTAAGCGCTTCGTAGGCAAAATTGATATAGGTGTCTTCTATTTTTCCATTTCTGGGAAGTTTAACGAGTTGTTCGTTAGCCGTAATTTTTTCGCCCTTTTTGTATACATTATCCAGTAAACTTTCAAGATAATTGTTTTTAGTTTCCGGTAATGCTTCAAAAATGGGTTTGTTAATGACCTCTTCATTTGTAGTTCCCCATAAATGAACCATTTGCTCATTTGCAATTTCAACAACATGATT
>Ga0247816_10001719_pt1 | contig 10603 bp, 14 predicted proteins | sample UWRJL209509C1_FD_179930 | JGI IMG/M metagenome (GOLD analysis project Ga0247816, IMG submission 179930) | Plant litter microbial communities from Arlington Agricultural Research Station in Wisconsin, United States - UWRJ-L209-509C-1 | ecosystem: Environmental > Terrestrial > Plant litter >...
TCTGATAGATACCATGCCGAATGTGCATTGGATTGTGTGGTTCAAATAGTACCCAACGTAAACCCCCACCAAGCAGCGGATAAAGAATATATAGCAGTATATCCAAACAGCGGTATAGAACCCGCCCATTTAACCCGTGAGGAGTACCAAAAGGGAGTAGACAGGTTAAAGGCACACCCAGAAGATAAAGCAAACTAAAACCAATGACACCTAAAGAGATAATAGAGATATTCGAAAGCAAGCTAACCGAGGATAGTAAGCGGCAAGCAATAGAGGCTATCAACCAGTACGCCAGAGAGATGTGCGATAAGCAGAAAGAGTTATGTGCTGCCGAACTTGGCAACGAAACAGGTAGCTATAAGCATGAAGGGTTAATTGAAAACGCACCTTACCCAAAAGAACTAATTAAAGAATAAAACCCTTAACTTTGAAGTGATGATACCAGAGGAGTTTTTTATTGTTTGTGACACAATGGGCGAAGCAAAAGACCTATGGAACAAATATGCAAATAACCCTCTCAAGGAGAAGTATATGTACTTTTGGGGGTGTGTGCTAGTATACAGCAACAAAATAAACGAAGAAACGTATAAGTTTAACTTTCCCTTATCATCCGATAAACGGATATCTAGCAAACAACTAGAGGCATTAATACTATAAACCAATAACCCATGCCAGCGGTAGTAACCATAACCTATTTAATTGAAACCGCTCCACCTTGCGATATAGAGATAATGGAGCAAATGGGGTGGGAGTTTATAACAGTGGCAGAGCACAAAGGTATGGATACTGGGTTCTTTATTACAAATATTGAAAAATAAGTTTATGCCAGCAGGTAGACCAAGTGAGTATGACTTTGAACTGTGCAAAGAGATTTGCGAGTTTGTTGCCGATGGTATGAACATCAAGAAAGCCCTGCTACAAAAGAACGAGTACCCTACTTGGGAAACATTCAGGACTTGGAGAAACAACCACCCAGAATTATTAGCCCTATACACGATAGCCCGACAGGACAAGGCAGAAAGCGTTGAATTCCAATACGATAATACCATAGCAGGACTGGAAAACGGTACTATCGACCCGCAGACGGCAAGGGTGATACTGGATGCGCTCAAATGGAAGATGGGCAAATACTATCCTAAGATGTTTGGCGATAAGATACAACAAGAGGTAACGGGCAGCTTGGAAGTAACCAAACGCACTATAGAAATAGAAATAGTGCCTAAAAAGGAGCAAAAAGAGGTTTAGACTTCCTAAATTACTTTGTTGATTATCAATACTAAATGCCCTCAAATACGGCACTTTTAAAACCTTAGACTTCCTAAGTGCAAATAAACGAAACCTACATACCCTACCTTAACGACCAGACACCTTACCTAGTCTTCAAAGGCACGGCTGGGTCTGGCAAAAGCGTGTTCTGCGCCCAAAAGATAGTGCTAAGGACTGTAACGGAGGAAGGGCATAGATTCCTGTGCATCCGTAAGGTAGCGGGAACTATCGAGGGTTCTATCTGGAAAGAGCTAAAGAGCGCGATACAATCAACAGGGTTTGCGCATGAGTTCACCTATAACCAGACCCGCCACGTAATCACCCACACGCCTACGGGCAACGAGATAATATGCATGGGCATAGACGACCCCGAAAAGGTTAAGTCTATTCACAGACCAACAGGAATATGGATTGAAGAAGCCACGGAACTCACACAAGACGACTTCAACCAACTGGATACAAGGGTAAGGGGCGAACTGACCCATTACAAACAGGTAATGTTAAGTTTCAACCCTACCGACCACAGGAACTGGATTAAGGCGTACTTCTTTGGTGCTGTATGGCCTCAAACAACGGAGATTGACGGCAGGGTAATGACCATTGAAAGGAGGCTAATAGAAACCTCGTGGCGGGACAACCCGTTCTTGACAGATGAAGATATAGCTAAGATTAAGATTAAGGGCAGTCTTTCCGCCAACTTCCACAGGGTTTATTTTCTGGGCGAGTGGGGCATACCAGAGGTGGCCAACCCTTTTATGCACATGTTTAACGATAGCTTTATAAGCGATTCGATAGAGATTGACCCCAAATTAACCGCCTATATATCCTTTGACTTTAACGTTAGCCCTGCCACGGCTACCTTACACCAGTACGGGCATGATTTTTACTATACGCTGGACGAGTTTAGGTTATTGAGTGCCAAAGATAGGCAGATGGATAAAAGCTACACAGAGGAGTTGTGCGATAAAATAAGGCTTAAGTACGGCAACCTACACATAAGGGTAACTGGGGATGCTAGCGCATTCAGCAGGAAAGCCAACAGCAGGTACACCGATTACCAGATAATACAGAACGAATTGAAACCCGCTAGGATGGACTTCTTACGTAAAAACCCAAGCCACGGTGAAAGCAATACCCTATCCAATGCAATACTAAGCCGACACCCCAACAGGAAGATACACCCAAGGTGCGTTTACCTTATAGAAGACTTTAGGACGGTAGAGTACGCAGAAGGAAAGATATTGAAACCCAAGGATGCGAACGCGGGGCACTTGCTGGACACACAACGCTACATGGATGCTACCTACTTCGGGCAGTATTTGGAAAAGATGCGCAAATAAGCTATATTTGTTACCTATGGGAACTTACGAAGAGGAAGAGATTTGTTATGATGAAGATTTTGAGAAAGCCTACAATGAGGTATTGAGAGGTGATTATTCTAACTTTATCAAAGTTTGATTTACATGAAGCTATATTTGTTACACAACAACTAAGACCATGAGAAAAGAAATAGTAGAGGTATATAGTTGCCAAATACGCAACGAGGCGCGTTTTGATGTATTTAAAACCGAAGACGGGCAGTGGTATAAGCACGAGAATTATGAAAGCTTACCTATTACGGAATCCCAAGCTGACAAACTATTAAACCCATACAATTGAACTGCCTTAACTGCACACCCATATCACAGTTATTAAGCCCTTCAACTGGGTTTACCTTTGGTGATACTTTTACTACTGGCGAAGCCTACCGTATCTACGTAGAAAAGACCTCGACAGGTCAGGTGCATTTCGAGGACGTGGAAGCGGACGCTGACGGTGCGGTTACGTTGAACATGGAACTGCCAGAGGAAAACTTCTACCACGAGAACGCTACGTACAAATTATGGGTGACGGAGGCAGGTGCATTGATGTACGACACGGTAGATATAACCAAGGGCGCGACTACATATGCTTGTTTACGGTTGAAATTTAAGAACGTAATTGAGGCAACCAATTTGATAGCTACTAACGCAACACAAGTTTTATGACAGATATAGATTGGCTAGATTGGGATGAATCGCTATTAGAAATAGGGGATTATATTCTTGCTTGGTATGGTAAAGATGCTATGCGCCAACTTCAATACAAATACCACAATCCGCCACATAGCTACGAAACAGAACTAATAACGGTAGACGGTAATTCCTATGCAGCACCTAAAAAGTTTATAAAAATCATACAGCCAAATGTTTGACATAATTCTAATACTGGCAACAATCCTTTGCAACTGCCTGTATATCCATGGGCTTAAAGCAGCCATGAATGACGGCATGATACTGGACTTCATACCACGGAAGTTAAATAACCTGCCAGAGTGGCTAAAAATGCCTTTATTCGAGTGCCCTATCTGCATGTCGTCTTTCCATAGCTACATACTTCCACTTGTGATACTAGCCTTTGGCTTTAGCTGGACTTTGTTGTGGGTGCTACCTTTTTACATCGTGATGCTGGCAGGGCTTAACGCCTTAATCTTATCTTTCCAGAAATGAGCCACCAACTGATAGGCGTATGCTTTGCTGAATGTAAAAACAACTATCAAGCAAAGAAGTTGTTTAACATAGCCAAATGTTTGGGGATTAAGACGGTTTATGAAGAGGTACACATGGGAGATGAAACCTGCATTATGTACGGGGACGATGAAGATTTGATAATCTGCGGCATAGACTTTCCCCGCGAGGCAATGCCAGCATTGGAAATACCGATTGATGAGTTTGTAAACAGGATGTTAAATATGCATAAAGAACCCGTAAGACATCATATTGATATTTCGCAACCTGAAAGAGATAAGTGGCATAAAGCTAAACCATTTAAAAAATGCTAGAATACATATACCACCATAACCAATGGTTCAGAGCGAAGGTAAACAAACTGTGGAAACATAAAGCCGACCCGTTAAAAGGCACGGATTTCGCTTTTGTAGACCTACAGGGCAGGAAATACTACAGGTACGTTGACGACATGGATATTCCCGTTATCCGTAAGGGCAGGATTCAACTATTCCTGACCGAACTATCAAGGGGGCTAGATGGCAAAGAGACCGCTATGTTCTTGGATAACATGGAGAGCCAATTGGAAGCAGCTTTAAGCCAGCCCAAAAACGTAGCCAACGTAAGCAAGTACCTAGCCAGCCTAATGCACCTAGTGGGCGAAATGAAGCTACGAAAGGACAATATACTACACCCTACCCTGTTAATGGATATGGCAGCTATACTCTACATACGGGAAGATGAGAACCCTTTTGAGTTCGACCAAGCCTTGCACAACAAAAAGGTAGAGACCTTCACCAGTGACGTATCAACACGGTTAGGGCTTTACCATTTTTTCGTGCTAGCCAGATTAGACGCGTACATACCATATTTACCAGAATTGAAGCAAGACTTCAAGGGCTTTTACCAGTATCTGGTGACGAAGATAGAAGCGGAGAATCTGGCACTAGAGCAGTACTATGGTACAGGGCAGAACTCTACAACCAATTAAAAGAAGAAGAGTTAAATTTATTATCTTTGGCTAACGGAGACCCGTTGACTTATGACAGGGTAAACCGAATGACGATAAACGAATGGCTTAACCTTGTGATTCATGGCCTTAGAGCAAATAACAGCGGAGTACATACTAAACGTCAACAAGGCGAAAGCTAACTTCGAATCGTTGGTGCAAGCGGTGTTAAGGGGCGAGGCTCAAATGTCTGCAAGCTCACGGAATGCAAACGCTAATATAACCGCTGACGAAACCAGAAGCGCAGATGCTAGGATACGCCTATTAGAGCAAGAGGAAAGGGAACTACAAGAGTTACTGCGCATAAGGCGGCAAACATACTCACAAGAGGAAATAAGGGATTACAATAGGCGGATGGACGAAGCCCGCGAAAGGGTGAGGCAGTTGGGCGGCGAAACGAGAAACCTACAAACCACCAACAGGGATTTGGTAGGCACTTTCAGGAATATAGGTGCCGCTGTAGGTATAGCTTTTGGCGTACAACAGTTATTGAGTTTCGGCAAAGAATTATTGGATATAGGCTATAAAGCTAAAGGCGTTAATAAGGCGTTCGATGCGATAGCCGATTCACGGGACTTGGCAGCCCTGCAAGCCGCCACGGGGTTCGGGGTAGCAGATTTACAGCTAAAGCAATTGGCGGTACGTGCTAATGCCTTTAAAATATCACTTGAAACACTACCCAAACTTTTGCAATTCGCTACCATACGCGCAGCAGAAACAGGTCAAGAGGTTGATTATCTGGTAAACTCCATTATCGACGGTATAGGCAGAAAGTCAACACTGGTAATAGATAACTTAGGGATTGGAGCGGCAGAATTGCAAGCGGAATTTAAGAGGACTGGCGACTTCGCCGCTGCCGTTGGGAATATCATTGACAAGGAAATGGGCAAAGCAGCTATCACAATAGAAGAAGCCGTGCCACCAACGCAAAGGTTAGCAGCTGGGTTTGAGAACCTAAAACAAAAGAGCGCGATCCTGTTGGTCGGGTTTATCGATTTCAATAAAGAATACATAAACACAGTATTGAAAGTTGCCAGCACCCAAGAGAACGTAGGCAAGGCAATACTGACAGCGTCCACGCTGGGGTTCTTTATTACGCCAGAGGACATTGCCGTAGCTGACGAGGCTGTAAAAAAGCTAAAGGAATACAACGCGGAAATAAACAGGCTGTTATCCGCCGAGGGTATGAGCGAAAGCGAGCTTATTACTATAATCTCCCAGATAAATACCGTATTGCTGACCCAAGCGGGAGGGTTTACCGCTGCGTCGCAGGCGTTAGCTAAGTATAATGCCGCGCTTAACGCGTTAGGGCAAGAAGCCGTAAAGCCTATCGTTACCTTGGAATCATTGGACGGGGAATTGAAAGTGCTAAAGGAAACACTGGATAAGACCGACATAAGCAGCCCATTATTCAGCAGTTTAATAGCACAGATAAAAGCATTGGAGGAACGTATAGAAAACCTAACCAACCCAACGGTAAGGGGTTCTATCCCTTATTTGGAGGCACAGATAGCTAAACTACAGGAACGCCAGCAACGTTTGAATATATCCATTGACGGCAACATAGAAAAGTATGGAGACCTGCAAAGGGAAATAGTGGAACTGCAAAGGCAGATAGTATTATTCCAGAACATTGCCGACCCTTTTGCAAAGGTTAATTTCGAGGCTATAGATACTGGTATCGACGTAACCAAAACACAGTTGGAAAGGCTTGACGAGATATTCCAAGCGTTGGGCGACCAGATAGGGTACGCCACCAAGCAACAAGAGAAGTTTTTGGAGGAAATGGAAAAGACAAAATCCAAGCTGCCAGAAATAGAAACAGAACTTGAAAAGTACATAAGGGTTCAAAACGATTTACGGTTAAAGTCAGAGGAAACAGCCAATACCCTAGCGGCTACCTTGCGGGAAACCTCGTTATCGGTTATAACTGACTTGACAGGATTATTCTCTACTATCGGTCAGCAACAATCAGATGCCATTATACGCCAGTTAGACGGGGAGAAAGCACGCGCGCAGGAGCACTTCGATATAATGCGAGAGATAGGGCAAAGGCAGGTAGAAAACGGGGAAATAACCAAAGAGCAACTGTTTAACCAAGAGGCTGCATACAACGAAAAGATTAACGCGCTGGAAGAACGCCAAGCCGCGATAAGGAAACAACAGTTAAGGAGGCAGGCGATAGCGGAAAAAGCAAACGCCTCGTTTCAGGTAATAATCGGGGCTTCTGCCGCCATAGGCAAGAACTTGGGCAACATACCAGCGTTGATAGCCATAGGCATAGCCAGCGCGGCACAATTAGCGGTAATAGCGGCAACACCGATACCAGAGTTCGCCAAAGGTGTCGTAGGGTTGCAGGGCAAAGGTACTGCAACCAGCGACGATATACCAGCCATGTTATCAAGGGGGGAAAGCGTTATTACCGCTAAAGCCACGCAACGGCATAAGGACGCGCTGGATGCCATGAACAAAGGAAACTATGATAAGTTCGTGCAGCAAAGGTATATCATGCCAATTTTACAGGCTAAAAAGGAAAAAGACAGCCAAAGTTTCGCCAACAACCTAGCAAGCTCTATGAAGTCGCAAGGGTTTGATGATACGATGCTTATACATGAGACCAGAAAAAACAAAAGGGTAACGATAGGCAACGCGGAACAAATAGGCAACGCCACGGCTAACGCACTTGATAAACGTAGGTACTTTAACAACAGAATATGATAGAAAACACATACGAATGCGCCCCTAAAATCTGGAAGAAATTTAGCGAGGCGCAAAAAGAAGTCTTTAATAACTTTTGTGACCAGTTTGGCACCATTGGTAACCAGTGGGCATGGGCGCATCCCGAAATGCCTAAAATTGATGGAGAGCATTATGTAATAATGCGTCATAATCTTGCATGCTTCGCAGCATGGAGTACGTATATTAAAAAGAAGAACACCTACCAAGAGGTATAAATGAACTATACCTACACCCTAACCAGCGGCACCGCCACCTATAAACTATCCCGCGACCCCGAGGGATGGGAGGATATTAGTTTGGCATTGGTAAGAGACGAGCGCTGGCACGGCATCAACCAAGAGGTAAGTATCGACTTGGGGTTTTGGTGCAACGGAGGTGGATACGAGTTTATCAACGGGCTATATGAATCCAACGGTGCGGACGTGGAAATAACGTTGACCGTAACCTACTGTGGGCAATTGCTGTTCACAGGTTTACTGGCTTTAAACTCCATCGTAAGGAAACACAACAGCATTAACGTACCTGTTGATAATTACGATATAGGGGTGTTGTTGAGGCGCAGGATGGATACGCCCATCAACTTAGAGCAAGCTACTACATTGGACGGTGGAAGCGTTACGCCCTACACCTACGGTGGGTATGACGTAAACATGCATAGCAGGGTAATTTACCTGTTATCGCAGTTACAGCAAACAGAGCTGTTTATTCGGGAGACCATACAGCCGTTGACATTCGGGTTACAGTACGGTGCATGGATAAACCACGGCATATTGCAGACCAACGGAGACCTTAGTAGCATGGTTGACAATCCCACCGTTATAGATGTAAGGGCAGGCGGTTCTTTTTTACGTGCCGACAGCAACATACAGGAGTTCTTTACGAATAACGACCCTATAGTATCTTTCCCAAGTGACGTTACCTTAAGTTGGGACTTTAGCGGGGTGTATACCGACTTTATGCCTACACCGCAATCAAGGGGATTTGGTGGCGCGGGGCAATGGATATTACAACTACACTACGGACAAGATTTAGCTACTGGCACACAGATACAATTGGCAGCATTAGGCAATTACTCCACCAGCACCAATACCGTTACGCGCCCATTTAGCGGCAGCGGCTCACAAACTATTACATTAGAAGCAGGGGACAGGATATGGTTGGCATGGGCTATTACTGGGGGTAATTATTTATTGACCACGGGCAGCGGTACTTTTGATGTAAGGTTTAGATGGGCTTATGATTCCTTTAGGCTTACGTTGGAAAATAATTCCACGTTTACGCCCAGTGTAACAAAGGCATGGGCGATACACGAATTGTTCGGCAGGGTAACCCATGCTATTTCAAACCAGCCGATAAGTTTTACCAGTGAATACTTTGGCAGGACAAATTCAGAGCCTGTAGATTACGCACAGACGGGATGCGGGGGCTATACGGCTATAACCAACGGTTTAAAGTTAAGGGGCTACAGTGACGACCGCAGCGCGATAGCGGTAAACATGCAAGACCTGTTGGATAGCATGGATAGCCTGCATGGGATAGGCTGGGGGGTGTTGAATAACAGGATGCGGGTAGAGCCTATAGGTTATTTCTATTCCAACCTAATAATGGCTAAATACGACCATATACCAGAGGTGGAAATGCGAATAGCCCAAGAAAAATACTATAACGAGGTGGAGATAGGCTATGAGAAGTGGCAGACAGAGGACGTAAACGGTTTGGAAGAGCCTAACAGTGTACACAGGTACTCTTTGCCACAGGTACAACGAAAAAACAGGTACGTAAGCCTAAGCCCTTACATAGCGGGAAGCTACGCGATAGAGACCACTAGGAGAAGAAGGGCAACAGAGTACACTACGTCAGATTGGAAGTATGACAACGATAACTTTATCCTTGCGTTAAAACATGACGTTAACGACCTTGACACCTGCGAGAAAGACGAGAACTTTACGGGCGTTACGAACCTGTTAGAGCCATCCACCACGTACAACCTGAGGTACTCGCCCGCACGTAACCTTTTAAGGCAGTTAAGAGCTATTACAGGGGCTTTGTTCAGGAAACCCACAGCGGAGGTAAGATTCCAAGAGGGCGAAGGGAACATTACCATGACCAGCGCGGAGCAAGCGAATTGCTTGGGCGATTTCGACCACCAACTGTTGACGGAAAACCAAGACTTTGTAAGCGGGGACTTTGACCCTTACTGGATTCCCGAAACCTATAGCTTTGTGTATCCATTAAGGTTTGAGGACTTTGTGCAGATACGGAACTCGCCTTATGGTTTGATAGGGTTTAGCGAGACCGATGTAGACCACAAGTACGGCTACATTATATCGCTTGAGTACAACCTAAAGAACAGTGAGGCAAAGTTTGAATTATTAAGGGCTAATGTGTAATTTTACGATATGGCAGTATATCCCATACCCAACCAAGCATTTGACCTGACAAGCGGGGACACCGTTTATTGCAGGACATTGGGCAGGACTTACTACCAGTTGATGCCAAAGGATAAATGTACCACGTTCCAAGTATCGGTTGACGCGGAAACCAACGTGCAGCTTTTCAGCAACCCCAACCTTGATAACCTACTCGAGACCCCAGACGGCTGGGAATGGGATACTGTAAACGTTTCTTTGAACCAAGCTAAGATATTCAGCGGTGGGCAGATATGGCAACAGGTAACGTTAGAGGTAGGCAAGTACTACCAACTTTGTGTAGAAATTACGGAAATAACCGTAGGACAGGCACTTGCCATAGTTAGCAGTGATGCCACCATATTCCTGCAAAACAACGCCTTTAACTCTATTGGTACGCATTGCGTTTACTTCTACGCGGTATCGACTAACCCTACCTTTTACTTTTATGCCACTGGTGTAGATGGATATGTAACAATGGACAGCGCGAGCCTGTTGGAGATAAGCGTGCCAAATGTTGAAGTGCAGACATGCGAGGGCACTACGGCTTTGGGCGTTGATATAGACGTTGAAATGTACGCGAATACCTCGCAGATTAAAATCTGTTGGGAACAACTGGTAGTAGGGTGCTATAAAGTATGCGTTTCACCAGCACC
>Ga0247816_10001720_pt1 | contig 10596 bp, 8 predicted proteins | sample UWRJL209509C1_FD_179930 | JGI IMG/M metagenome (GOLD analysis project Ga0247816, IMG submission 179930) | Plant litter microbial communities from Arlington Agricultural Research Station in Wisconsin, United States - UWRJ-L209-509C-1 | ecosystem: Environmental > Terrestrial > Plant litter >...
ATACGGTGAGGCAAAGTGGCAAGGGCGCTCCTACATTCTTGTCGACACCGGCGGTATTTCCGGTGACGAGCATGGCATGGACGAAAAGATGGCCGAGCAGTCGCTGCTGGCCATCGAAGAAGCTGACGTCGTGTTGTTCCTGGTGGATGCCCGAGCGGGCTACACCGCTGCTGACCAGATGATTGGCGAGCACCTGCGCAAGCGCAACAAACGTTCCTACGTCGTGGCCAACAAGATCGATAACATCGATCCGGAAATGGCCCGTGCTGAATTCAGCCCGATGGGCCTGGGCGACGCGATCCCGATCGCTGGTGCCCACGGTCGTGGCATCACCCAGATGCTGGAAATCTGCCTGCGTGACTTCCCTCGGGATGACATCGAGGAAGAAGAGGGCGAAGGCGAAATCGTTGCCGAAGGTGAGGAAGCCAAGCGCATTCCAGGCCCTAGCGAAAAAGACGGTATCAAGATTGCGATCATCGGCCGGCCGAACGTCGGTAAGTCGACGCTGGTCAACCGCATGCTGGGTGAAGACCGGGTAATCGTCTATGACGAGCCGGGCACCACCCGCGACAGTATCTACATTCCGTTTGAACGCAACGACGAAAAGTACACGCTGATCGACACCGCGGGTGTGCGCAAGCGCGGCAAGATCCACGAGGAAGTTGAAAAATTCTCGGTGGTAAAAACCCTGCAGGCGATCAAAGACGCCAACGTGGTGATCTTCGTCATGGACGCCCGCGAAGGCGTGGTCGACCACGACCTCAACCTCCTGGGCTTCGCCCTGGAAGCCGGTCGGGCCCTGGTGATCGCGATCAACAAGTGGGACGGCATGACGCCGAGCGAGCGTGACTTCGTCAAGATCGAGTTGCAGCGTCGCTTGTTCTTCGTCGAGTTCGCCGATATTCACTTTATCTCGGCACTGCACGGTACTGGCGTGGGCAACCTCTACGCTTCGGTACAGAACTCGTTCAAGTCTGCCGTTACCCGCTGGCCAACCAACCGCCTGACCCAGATCCTGGAAGATGCGGTCGGCGAGCACGCGCCACCGATGGTCAACAACCGCCGGATCAAACTGCGTTACGCCCACTTGGGTGGTGCCAACCCGCCGATTATCGTGATTCACGGTAACCAGATCGAGAAGGTGCCGAAGTCCTACGTCCGTTATCTGGAAAACACCTATCGCCGCGTCTTGAAGCTGGTCGGTACACCGATCCGCATCGAGTTCAAGGGTGGCGAGAACCCGTACGAAGGTAACAAGAACAGCCTCACCGACCGCCAGGTCAACAAGAAGCGCCGGATGATGACGCACCACAAGAAAGCCGAGAAAAAGCGTCGCGACAAACGCTGATCCCGGTCAGAAAAAAGGGCACCTCAGGTGCCCTTTTTTTATGCGCGCCGTATGGGCTATCCTCGGTCCTTCCCGCGCCGCCGTAGAGCCGGGTGTTCAGCAGGGATTGACCGATGATCACCAGTAAGCTGCCGAATGTCGGCACCACTATTTTTACCACCATGTCGCAACTTGCCGCCGAAACCGGCGCGCTCAACCTGTCCCAGGGTTTTCCTGATTTCAATGGCCCGCAGGCCTTGCTCGACGCAGTGGGCAAGCACATCGCCCTCGGTCATAACCAATACGCACCCATGACCGGCCTGCCAGTGTTGCGTCAGCAAGTGGCGGCCAAGATCGCCCGCAGCTATGGCGTTACGGTGAATGCCGACAGCGAAGTGACTATCACCCCTGGCGCCACCGAGGCGATTTTCTGTGCAATCCAGGCGGTGATCCGCAGTGGCGATGAAGTCATTGTTTTTGATCCGGCCTACGACAGCTATGAGCCGTCGGTGGAGCTGGCGGGCGGTCGCTGCGTACATGTGCAACTGGGCCTGCATGACTTCGCCCTGGACTTCGAAAAGATCCGCGCCGCGCTGTCACCGCGCACCCGCATGATCATCCTTAACAGCCCGCACAACCCGACCGGCGCCTTGATCAGCCGCGCGGAGCTGGATCAGTTGGCTGAGTTGATCCGCGACCGCGATATCTATCTGGTCAGCGATGAGGTCTACGAACATCTGGTATTCGACGGCGTGCCCCACGTCAGCGTGTTGGCCCATGAGGAGTTGTATCAGCGCTCGTTCGTGGTCAGCTCTTTCGGCAAGACCTATCACGTTACCGGCTGGAAAACCGGCTACGTGATTGCGCCGCCGGCGCTCAGCGCGGAGCTGCGCAAGGTGCATCAATACGTAAACTTCTGCGGCGTGACGCCGTTGCAGTACGCGTTGGGCGACTTCATGGCCGAACGCCCGGAACACGTCGAGGAACTGCCGGCGTTCTATCAAGCCAAGCGCGACCTATTCTGCGGCCTGCTGGAACCCTCGCGTTTCAGCTTTACCCGAGTGGCCGGCACTTACTTCCAACTGGTGGATTACTCACAGATTCGCCCGGACCTGGATGATGTCGCCATGTCACTGTGGATGACCCGTGAACATGGGGTCGCCACCATCCCGGTCTCGGTGTTTTACCAGAACCCACCGCAAGGCCAGCGCCTGGTGCGCCTGTGCTTTGCCAAACGCGAGGAGACGCTGCGCCAAGCAGCCGAGAAACTATGCGTGATCTGAGTGCATTGCCCAACCTGAACATTGCCCTGGTGCAGACCTCCCTGGTCTGGCATGACCGCCAGGCCAATCTGGAACATTTCGAACTGCTGCTGGAGCAGGCCAAAGGCGCCGATCTGATCGTCCTGCCGGAGATGTTCACCACCGGGTTTTCCATGGAGTCACAAACCCTCGCCGAGCCGGAAAATGGCCCTACCCATCACTGGCTCCAGGCCCAGGCGAAACAGTACGACGCCGTGATCACCGGCAGCGTGATCATCCAGGCCGCCGACGGCACTCACCGCAATCGCCTGTTGTGGGCGCGCCCGGACGGTGAGGTGCTGCACTATGACAAGCGTCACCTGTTCCGCATGGCGGGCGAGCATGACCATTACACCCCTGGCGAGCGTCAGGTGCAGTTTGAGCTCAAGGGTTGGCGGATTCGCCCGCTGATCTGCTACGACCTGCGCTTTCCGGTGTGGAGTCGCGATGCCCAGGACACTGACTTGTTGCTGTACACCGCCAACTGGCCGGGTGCGCGGCGCCTGCACTGGAACCGGCTGCTGCCGGCCCGGGCGATTGAGAACCTGTGCTACGTAGCGGCGGTGAATCGGGTGGGGACGGATGGCAAGGGCTTTGCCTATACCGGTGACAGCCAGGTTCTGGATTTCCAGGGTGAGACCCTGTTGAGCGCGGGGGAGGCGGATGGGGTGTTTCAGGTGTGCCTGGATGCATCGGAACTGGCGGAATACCGCGCGCGATTCCCGGCGAATCTGGATGCGGATCGCTTCGAGTTCACCTGACGTATAGATCGTTCCCCCGCTCCGCGTGGGAATGCCTCTCGTGACGCTCTGCGTCATGCTTCGGGACGCGGAGCGTCCGGGGCTGCATTCCCACGCAGAGCGTGGGAACGATCACACTAAAAAGGCCCCTGGATTCGCATCCAGGGGCCTTTTGCATATCAGCGGTCAGTATTTACGCCGCTTTCGCTTCCAACTGGCTCAACGAACGGTTCAGCGCACTGAACACCGCCTTGAAGCTGGCCGTGGTGATGTTTTCATCAATACCCACGCCGTGCACCGGACGTTCACCGTTAACCCGCAGCTCGATGTAGGCCGCTGCCTTGGCATTGGTCCCCGCACCGATAGCATGTTCGTTGTAGTCCATGATCTCGACCCCAATCGGCAGCCCGGCCACCAGCGCTTCCAGGGCGCCGTTGCCTTTGCCGTGCCAGCGCAGGTTGGTTTCGCCCTGGCCTTTGCCGGAGACTTCGACTTCTACCGAGCTGTTGCCGTTTTCTTCCTGCAAGCGATGGCTCACCAGCGCGTACGGGGTGTTGGCTTGCAGGTATTCACGCTGCAGCAAGCTGTAGATCTGCGAGGCCGTCATCTCAAGGCCCACGCGGTCGGTTTCAGCCTGTACCACTTGGCTGAACTCGATCTGCATGCGGCGCGGCAAGCTGATGCCGTATTCCTGCTCCAGCAGGTAGGCAATGCCGCCTTTGCCCGACTGACTGTTGACGCGAATCACCGCCTCGTAGCTGCGGCCAATGTCGGCCGGGTCGATCGGCAAGTACGGCACTTCCCACAGCGCATCGTCTTTCTGCTGGGTAAAGCCTTTGCGGATCGCGTCCTGGTGGGAGCCAGAGAAGGCGGTGTGAACCAGGTCGCCGACATACGGGTGACGCGGGTGAACCGGGATCTGGTTGCACTCTTCGACAACCTTGCGGATGCCGTCGATATCGGAGAAGTCCAGCTGAGGGTCGAGGCCCTGGGTGTACATGTTCAACGCCACGGTCACCAGGTCGACGTTACCGGTACGCTCGCCGTTGCCGAACAGGCAGCCTTCGACGCGGTCGGCGCCGGCCATCAGGCCCAGCTCGGTAGCGGCAACGCCAGTGCCACGGTCGTTGTGGGTGTGCAGGCTAATGATCACGCTGTCGCGACGGTTGATATGGCGACCGAACCACTCGATCTGGTCGGCATAGATGTTCGGGGTGGCGCATTCAACGGTGGCGGGCAGGTTGAGGATCACCTTGTGCTCAGGCGTCGGGTTCCAGACCTCGATCACTGCGTCACAAACTTCCTTGGCAAATTCCAGTTCAGTGGCGCTGAAGGTCTCTGGGGAGTACTCGAAAGTCCACTGGGTTTCTGGCTGCTGGGCGGCGTATTTGACGAACAGCTTGGCGGCATTGACCGCGATGGCCTTGATACCTTCCTTGTCCTGGTTGAACACGATGCGGCGGAACGACGGCGAGGTGGCGTTGTACAAGTGAACGATGGCTTTCTTCGCACCGCGCAGGGATTCGAAGGTACGCGCGATCAAGTCTTCACGGCCCTGGGTCAGCACCTGGATGGTGGTGTCCTCGGGGATGTGGTTCTCTTCGATCAGGGTGCGCACGAAGTCGAAGTCAGTTTGCGACGCGGCTGGGAACGAGGCCTCGATTTCCTTGACGCCGACCGACACCAGGGTCTTCCAGAAACGCAGCTTTTTCACCGCGTCCATCGGTTCGATCAGCGACTGGTTGCCGTCGCGCAGATCGGAGCTGCACCAGATCGGCGCGGCAGTGATGGTCTTCGACGGCCAGGTGCGGTCCGGGATATCAATGGTCGGGAACGCGCGGTATTTCGAAGACGGGTCTTTGAGCATGCTCATCAGGAGAATCCTTGTTGTAAGGCCGAGAAGAGGCGGCCTGCCGTGGAACAATTGTGGGGGATAAAGCTGGGGCGAGGCAGTTCGATTCAGCCTGGCAGTCGTGCGCTGACTAGGCACAGGCTGCGGTGCTGGCGAAGCTGAATGAGGGTGTGAGAGGTTTTCATAGGTCCAACCCTAACCGCCGGGGTGAAAGATGGCAAGCAGTCGGAAAAAATTGATAGAAGTTCTGCTATTTGTGTTTAATGCGAGATTATATTGCTTAAATATTTTATATGGCTTGGTTTGTTTGCGCCGCCTGCATCAGGCGCGCAATCGAGGCGACGGGCCTGACGCCATCGCAGGCAAGCCAGCTCCTACAGTTGACCGCGTTCCAATGTGGGAGCTGGCTTGCCTGCGATGAGGCCTGTCGCCTCACCGATTATCTCAAGGCTGAAACGCCCCAATAAAAATCGCCGGATCCACCCGCGCATCATTCAAGCTGACGTTCCAGTGCATATGCGGCCCGGTCGCCCGCCCCGTGGAACCTACCTTGCCCACCACTGCGCCACGCGCCAGTTGCTGGCCGACGGTCACGTCAATCTTCGACATATGGCAAAACATGCTGATAAAGCCCTGGCCATGGTCGACGAACACGGTGTTGCCGTTGAAGAAATAGTTGCCGGTCAAGATCACCTTTCCGCCTGCTGGCGTCTTGATTGGCGTACCGGCGCCCACGGCAAAGTCCAGGCCCGAATGAGGATTACGTTCCTCGCCATTGAAGAAGCGTCGCACGCCAAACTTGCTCGACAGCGGGCCGTTGACCGGTTTGTCGAGTATCAGGTTACTCGGCGTATTCGGGCTGAAACTGCGGTAAGCCTTGAGCTGTACGGCCAACTCGCCTTCGATGCGCTTGAGCTGCGCCGGGTCCGGGTTCACCTGGCTTTTGTTCTTCAACGTGATGCGCTGTTCGGGGTATTTCTTGGAACCCACGATAAAAGGCAGGTTGCGTGAACCGCTGCTGATTTGTTGGTTGCCGGGTTGCACGGTCAGGGGGATGCCGACAATCGCCAGCCAGTTGTCCTGCTCCTTGACTATCAGCACGGGCTTGCCCTGATACGTGGCTTTAGGCGCCGTGCTTGAAGGACCCAGGTCGACCACCGCGACGCCGCCGGGAACAGGCTTGTTGAGCATCCGGGTGATGTAGCTGTCGGCGGCGTGGGCGTTGAAGGTCAGGCACAACAGCATCAGCAAACTAAGAAAACGCGGCATGAATCAATCCAGTAACGAGAGGGTGACGGGCGTCAGGTGATTGTCTTCCACCCGTACCTGCAATTGGCCTTCACCGAGACGCGCGGTGAGGCGCTGGCCGGTGTGGGTTTGTGCGGCGTTGCGAATCGCCTGGCCGCGCTCGTCCAGCAGGATGCTGTAGCCGCGGCCGAGAGTCGCCAGCGGGCTGACCACTTGCAGCGTCTGAACTTGGCTTTGCAGCTGTAGGCGGCGGGCCTTGAGGCCTTCGCGCATGGCGCGGGGCAGGCGTTCGGCGAGGCTGTCCAGGCGTTGGCGCAGCAGCGCCAGCTGGCGGCCCGGATGCTGGCCGGCCAGGCGAGTTTCCAGGCGGATCAGCCGCTCGCGGCGGGTATTGAGGCTGCGCTCAAAAGCACGGCGCATGCGCATGTCCAGGTCATCCAGGCGTTGGGCTTGCTGGCGCAGGCGTTCGCCGGGATGGCGAAGGCGCCGGGCCATGCCTTCCAGCCGCAGACGGTCATGGGTCATGCGGTTGCGCATCAGCATCACCAGGCGCCGATGCAGGCTTTCCACCTGGCGCACCAGGTTGCTGGAGTCCGGGGCCAGCAACTCGGCGGCGGCGGAGGGTGTTGGTGCGCGCACATCGGCGACAAAGTCGCTGATGGACACATCGGTTTCATGGCCGACGGCACTGACGATTGGCGTCACGCAGGCATCCACGGCGCGGGCCACGGCTTCTTCGTTGAAACACCAGAGGTCTTCCAGTGAGCCGCCGCCTCGGGCCAGGATCAGTGCGTCGAAGCCGCGTGCATCAGCGAGCTTCAGCGCGCGGACAATTTGCGACACCGCTTCACGGCCTTGCACGGCGGTGGGGATCAATGTCAGTTGCACCTGCGGCGCCCGGCGACGGAACACACTGATGATGTCGCGAATCACCGCGCCAGTAGGCGAGCTGATAATGCCGATGCGCTGCGGGTGAGCGGGCAGTGGCACCTTGCGTTCGGCGCTGAACAAGCCTTCGGCGCTGAGTTTTTCCTTCAGCGCATCGAAGGCCAGGCGCAGTGCGCCGTCGCCGGCCGGCTCTACGGTGTCGAGAATCAACTGATAGTCGCCACGGCCTTCAAACAGCGAGACCTTGCCGCGTACCTTCACCGCCAAACCGTCTTTCAAGGCCTGCCGAACCCGCGCGGCGTTCTGCCGGAACAGTGCGCAACGCACCTGGGCGCCGCTGTCCTTGAGGGTGAAATACACGTGGCCGGAGGCCGGGCGGGCGAGGTTGGAGATCTCGCCTTCGACCCAGATATTGGTGAATACGTCTTCCAGCAACACCCGCGCGCGGCCGTTGAGCTGGCTGACAGTCAGGACTTCGCGGTCCAGGCCCAAGCGGGCAAAGGGATCTTTAATCATGGGCGGCAGTTTATAGGCATTCGTGCAGGGTTTGACAGAACTGCTCCACCAGCGCGCTCGGCGTTTGCTGGCAGGCCACGGCCACAGTGCTTTGGCAATCGGGATCGGCCAGGGGCAAAAAGTGAATGTTGGTTGGCGCAATATCCTGCATCGACTCCGGGAGCAAGGCGATGCCAAATCCAGCCTGGATCAGCTGTAGCTGCGTAGTCTTGCGCGACATCACACGGGCGGCCTTGGGGAAAAATCCTGCACGCATGCACAACTCGGCTGACAGGTAACTCAGCCCTCCACGCTGCGGGTGTGGGATCGAGATAAACCCTTCGTTTTTCAATTGCGCCAAATCGATACCGGATGTGTGCCCGGCCAAACGGTGGTTCGGCGGCACCGCCAGCAGCAACCGCTCACTATATAAAGGCACGCTGCGCACGCCTTCGCGTTGCCGCAGGACGGGCAAGCGCAACAACCCGACCTCCAGCCGACCGTCGGCAATTTCTTCCAGTTGCGCTTCGGAGGACAGTTTGGCGATGTCCATCGAAACGCCGGGGCACTGATCCAGCCAGGCGCTGATGCCGTGCAGCAAGCGCCCACTCATCGGTACGGTGCTCGAATGGCTCATGCGCAGCGTGCCGAGTTGGCCGCTGCCGACTTGCGTGGCCATTTCACTGGCCTTTTGCAGCTCGCCCAAGAGATTACGCGCACGGGGATAAAACGCTTCACCGGCGCCGGTCAGCCTTGGCTGGCGCGCGGTACGTTCAAACAGCGGCGTTTGCAGCAGGTTTTCCAGCTCCTTGATCTGCCGGCTCAGGGCCGATTGCGCGACAAACAGCCGCTCGGCCGCGGCGCTGAAGCTGCCGCTCTCGGCGATCTCGACGAAGTAACGCAGTTGTCGGGTGGAAATCACAAGTCATGCCTTTTCGAGATGGGTGGTGAGCTTTGAAGATATTAGTCGCAACACTCATCAATGGCTAAAGTGATGACCATCTCGAATAAGGAATACGGCATGAGCCCGGTCGAACTGTTGAGTCATTGGTCGTTTAGCGGTGTGGACTGGCTGGTGATCGGTTTGGGGATTGCCCTGGCCTATATCGTGTTCGGTATCGCCGGCTTTGGTACGGCACTGGTGGCGGGGCCGATCCTGATTCTGTTCATGCCGTTATCGAAGATCATCCCGTTGCTGGTGTTGCTGGATTTTGTCGCCGCCTTTGGCAACTTCCTGCAATCGCGCCGTGAGGTGGCCAAGCCGGAGTTGCTTCGGTTGCTGCCGTGCATGGCGATTGGTTGCACCTTGGGGGTGATCTTTCTGCTTAACCTGCATTCGGATCTACTGCTGTTGCTGATGGGGCTGTTTATCAGCGCCTATGCGATCTACAGCCTGGCGGTAAAGGCCAAGCCCGCGCAGCTCGCTGCCGGTTGGGCGATCCCCATGGGGACCGTTGGCGGTCTGTTCGGCGCGTTGTTTGGCAGCGGCGGCTTTTTATATGCGATCTACCTCAACAGCCGCTTGCCCAAGGAAGCGGCGCGGGCGACCCAGAGTGCGTTGATCAGTTGCAGCACGGTGGTGCGCCTGAGCCTGTTTTTGATCGCCGGGGTGTATGCCGAACTGCCCTTGTTGATGTTGGCAGTGTGCCTGTTGCCGGCGATGGCACTCGGGCTGTGGCTGGGGCGGCGGCTGACCTTGCGCATGTCCCGCGAGGCGTTCGTGCGGTTGGTGACCTGGCTGGTGCTGGCCAGCGGTTTTGCCTTGATTGCGCGGTATTTGAGTACTTGACCTGTGGGTGTCAGGGATTAAGCTGCCGTGCTTTAGGGACCCATCGCGGGCAAGCCCGGCTCCCACAGGTGATCTGCATTGTCTGGATGAATGCAGTCCCCTGTGGGAGCCGGGCTTGCCCGCGATGAGGCCAGAAGCCACACCGCAGGACACCCAGGCACCATGAACTCCCAAAGCATCCTCGTCCCGAAAATCTCCACATTGCCCGTCCCCGAACCCCGGGCCCGAGCGATCGTGCGCTGGCTGGTGCGCAAGAACATCGTCAAGGAAGAACTCACCACCTGCGGGCGCACCGGCAACCGCATGGCCTACGCCATCGGCGACGGCGCGCGCGCCGTGGTGCTGCATCCCGAAGCGCTGCCGTTCAACGAACAGGTCAACGGCCTGGAGATAATCACCAAGCGCTGTATTTACACCCCGGCCAAGGGCTTTCTCGAGGAAGCCGGCTGCCCGGAATGCCTCAAGGAAGTCGGCGAAGCGCTGTTCGAAAGCCTGGAAGACTGGATGCCCGGCCACACCGACAACTTCACTTGCCCGTTGTGCGGCCATGAAGACGACATCAACGGCTTCCTGTTCCTGCAGGAATGCGGCTTCTCCAACCTGGGTTTTATCTTCAACAACTGGGCAGAGGCGGGGTTCAAGCAGAGCTTTATCGACGAATTTGCCGATTGGCTCGACCAGAAGATCAGTTGGGTAAAAGTCGAGCTTTAACCCACGGTTGATCGTTTCCAGGCTCTGCGTGGGAGCGATCAAAGCAGCAAGCTTTCTCCTTCTATCAGTATTACCAAGTTTGTCAGAGTTTTACATTGAACCCGAGGGGGTGTCTGACTATAATGGCGCGCTTCCATTTTCCCGCTCGGGAGCCCCCGCGATGCTGCGTATCAGCCAAGAAGCTCTGACATTCGACGACATTCTCCTAGTGCCCGGTTATTCCGAGGTGCTTCCTAACGAAGTCA
>Ga0247816_10001721_pt1 | contig 10590 bp, 9 predicted proteins | sample UWRJL209509C1_FD_179930 | JGI IMG/M metagenome (GOLD analysis project Ga0247816, IMG submission 179930) | Plant litter microbial communities from Arlington Agricultural Research Station in Wisconsin, United States - UWRJ-L209-509C-1 | ecosystem: Environmental > Terrestrial > Plant litter >...
CGGCTTCGGCCTGGGCACCGACTGGTTCGAGCGCGAGATCCAGCGGGCCATCCTGCAGATCCGCATCGACGGCCTCGGCCGCGAGAAACGCACCGCCATTTTTCCCAAACTCATCTTCACCCTCAAACGCGACCTCAACCTCGCCGCCGGCGACCCGAACTACGACCTCAAACAGCTCGCGCTGGAGTGCTCGACCAAACGGATGTACCCGGACGTGCTCAGTTACGAGAAGCTCATCGAGATCACCGGCAGTTTCAAGGTGCCGATGGGCTGCCGCTCGTTTCTGCAGGGCTGGACCGACGCCGACGACGTCGACGTCTCCGAGGGCCGGATGAATCTCGGCGTGGTGACGCTGAACCTGCCACGCATCGCGCTGGAAGCCGCCGGCGACCAGGCCAGGTTCTGGGCCATCCTCGACGAGCGGCTCGCCATCGCCAGGGACGCCCTGGTTTACCGCATCGAGCGGTGTGCCCAGGCGATCCCGGCGAACGCGCCGATCCTCTACATCTACGGCGCCTTCGGCCAGCAACTCGCCCGCACCGACCCCGTCGACAGCCTGTTCCGCGACGGCCGCTCCACCGTCTCGCTCGGCTACATCGGCCTGTACGAGGTCGCCGCCGCGTTCTTCGGCGGCGCCTGGGAGGGCAACCCGGAGGCGAAGACCTTCACCCTCGACATCCTCCGGGTATTGACCGCGCACACCACGGACTGGACCGACGAGTACGGCTACCAGTTCAGCGTCTACGCCACCCCGAGCGAGAGCCTCACCGACCGGTTCTGCCGCCTCGACACCGCCAAGTTCGGGGTCGTGGCCAACATCACCGACAAGGACTTCTACACCAACAGCTTCCACTACGACGTGCGCAAGAACCCCACCCCGTTCGAGAAGCTGGACTTCGAAAAGGACTACCCGGCCTACTCGTCGGGCGGATTCATCCACTACTGCGAGTACCCGGTGCTGCAACAGAACCCCAAAGCGCTCGAGGCGGTCTGGGACTACGCCTACGACCGGGTCGGCTACCTGGGCACCAACACCCCGATCGACCACTGCTACCGGTGCGACTTCGCCGGCGACTTCACCCCCACCGACCGGGGTTTCGCCTGCCCGGACTGCGGCAACGACGACCCGGCCAGCTGTGACGTGGTCAAACGCACCTGCGGCTACCTCGGCAACCCGCAGGCCCGGCCCATGGTGCGCGGCCGCCACCGTGAGATCGTCGCCCGGGTCAAACACCTGGCCGGGCCGACCGGCGACAGCTAGCGATGCGGCATCCGCTGCCGGGGCAATGGTTGGCCGGCACGCTCAGCCAGGGGTACATCGCCGACTACAAACCGTTCATGTTCGTCGACGGTGAGGGGGTGCGCTGCAGCCTCTACGTGAGCGGATGCCTATTCAACTGCGCCGGCTGCTTCAACCGGGCCGCGTGGAGCTTCCGTTACGGCAGCCCGTACACGACCGACCTGGAGGACCGGATCCTCGCCGACCTGGCCCAGCCGTACGTGCAGGGCCTCACCCTCCTGGGTGGCGAACCGTTCCTCAACACCGGGGTGTGCCTGACGTTGGTGCGGCGGGTGCGCGCGGAGTTCGGGGCCGCGAAAGACATCTGGTCGTGGACCGGCTACACGTTCGAGCAGCTGCTGCTGGACAGTCCCGACAAGCTGGACCTGCTCGGCCACCTGGACGTGCTCGTGGATGGCCCGTTCGACGAGTCGCTCAAGGATCTGCGGCTACAGTTCCGTGGCAGCACCAACCAGCGCATCATCGACGTGCCGAGATCCCTTGCCGCCGGCCGCGCCGTGCTCTGGGCGGCTCGAGCCGACGCCACCCGGAGAGCAGCTGCAGAGGCAGCCGCCGATCGAGGAGGGCGCCTCATGTGATCGTTTCCCGGCTCACGGTAGCGTGGCCCGCACATGAACGTCGCAGGGGAAGGCCGATACGTGTCGTCAAGTGTCACTGCCCTGCCGCCACTGGGCTCGCCGGCCTCGAGTAAACGGTACCGGTGACGGCACGACGCCCGGAACGGTGGCTGGTGGCTGTCACCGAGTACGCCGGTCTGACCCAATACACCGGCGGCATCGGCCGGCACTACGCGGCGCTGCTGCCGGCGCTGGTGCAGCTCGGCATCACGGTCGACCTGCTGGTGTTCTCCCCAGACCCGCCGAGCCGGACCGGGCAGCCGTCGCCGGCGGAGCTCGGCGGCGTCAACCTGATCGGCCGGCACCGCACCGGCCGGTTTCCTCGGGCCGTGGAACTGGTGACGCGCGCCCTGCGGGTGCGGCGCACTTTCCAGTCCGCCCGCTACGACCGGGTATTCCTGCCGGAGTGGGCCGCGCTCGGTTCGGCCCTGCCGCGCACCGCGCCCCTTCTGACCAATCTCGCCACCAGCATGGCCCTGGCCAACGAGGTCGCCGGGTTGACCCTGCGCCAGTTCCCGGTCTCCGGCCGGCTCGTCGTCGCCGTGCAGAATCGGCTGGAACGGCGCCAGATCACCCGCTCGGCCGGACTGATCCCGATCTCCCGCGCGATGCTGGACTACACGGCGGCCACATTCGAGGATCTGCCGCCGGCACGGATCGTGCGGAACTGTGTCGAGGTGGAGACGGTGGCGGCCCGGTCCCGCACCGCTCGGCTTCCGGAGGAATGGCCGGCGGGGGACGACCCGGTGCTTCTGTTCCTGGGCCGGCTCGAGCGGCGCAAGGGCGTGGTGGATGCGCTGCAGGCGTTCGCTCTGGTGACCCGCCGGCATCCGCGTGCCCGGTTGGTGCTGGCCGGCGCCTCGGGCGACCATCGATTCGAACCCGACCGGGCCGAACTGCTCTCGTACCTGCCGCAGTCCGCTCGCGCTCAGGTCACCTTCCTCGGGCACGTGCCGGGGGACTCCCTGTACAGCGCCATCCGCGCCGCCACGGTCACGATGTGCCCGTCCCGCTGGGAGGGTTTCGGCAACGTCGCGCTCGAGGCGAAGGCAATCGGCGCGGCACTGGTCTGCACGACCGGCAGTGGCTTCGACGACTTCTGTGTCGACGACACCGATGCTCTCATGGTGCCGCCGGCAGACCCGCCCGCCTTGGCTGCGGCGATCGGCCGGCTGGTGGAGCAGCCAGAGCTGGCCGCGCGCCTCGGACGCACCGCCGCGGCCTCTGTTTCGCAGTTCGCCCCTCTGCCGGTCGCGACCGACCTGGTGCGAGCCGCCGACGACCTGCTCGGGGCGCGGTAGGTCTACCCGGCCGGGCCGATCAGGCCGGGGTGCGTATCCAGTCGTCGCCGTCCCGACGCACCGCCCCCGCGCGTTCGAAGGCCTCCAACCAGCCGGTCATCGGCCAGTGGCCCCACCGGTTGGCGAACCGGCGGCCGTTCCGCAGGATGTCGTCGAGGTGCTGCCAGGGCGGCGAGCTGGTGAGATGGTGCTGGTGGTAGGCGTGAGCGCCGCCCACCCACGCCAGGGGGGTGCCGGCATCGCGCAGCGCGAATGCGAAATCGGTGTCCTCCCCGCCGTAGCCCTCATAACCTTCGTCGAACCGGGGCAGCCCGGCCCAGGTGCGTGCGGTCAGCGCGAACGACAGCGACCAGAACAGCGGGTACTGCGCTGCGGATGCCGCGACCACCTGCCCGGGTGCCGGTGCCGGGCGGGCGGGGTGCGGGTTGGTGGCCGCCACCAGTTGCGCGGCATCGGACACGTCCACGCCCGACGCGAGGTAGGTGACCGGACCGCAGAGCACGGCGTCGTTGTTCTCGGCTGCCGCCCGGGTGTACCGGTCGACCAGCTCCGGGCCGGGAACACAGTCGGCGTCGAGAAAGATCACCAGCTCCGCGCCGGCGTGCACGGCCCGGTCGGCGCCGGCGTTGCGTGCCGCGGCGAGACGCAGCCCGTGCGGCCCGGGCGGAATGTGCAGCGTGTGATCGACGTCCAGGGCGGGCGGGGCATCCTCGCCGACCCAGACCAGCACGATGTCCACCCCGCCGAGCTCCCGCACGGCGTTCACCTGGTTGCGCAGGTGGCCGAGTCGGGGTGTCGACGAGAGGGTGACGACGGTGGTTCGCGTCATCGCCGCACACCTCCGGCCGTGGCGTCGATCTCGGCGGCGGCGCGTTGCGCCGCTCCCGCTGAGCGCCACGTCGCCCAGTCCGGTTGCAGCGAGTGGGCGCGCGCGAGCACCCCCGGCCAGTCGTCGGCGGCAGGCCAGGACGGTTCGACGACCGCCAGGCCGGAACCGGCGAGAGCCTGAGCGGTCTGTTCCTGTTCGTCGAAGGGCCGCGCCTGCGGGATCACCACGGCGCGAACATTCGCGGCGGCCAGATCGGCGATCGAGTTCTGGCCCGCCCACGCCACGACGATGTCCGCAGCGCGAAGCTGGTCCCACGGGTCGTCGGACCACCCGGAACCGTCGGGTCCGGGCAGGCCGACCGAGCTCCAGTCATACTCCGGTGTTGCCGCCGCCGCCGCCGAGACTGCTGCCGTGGTGACAGCGCTGCCGCCGGCGCCGCCCAGCACGAGAACCCGTGGTCGCGTGGCGGGGGAGCGCAGGTTCCGCTCGGTCTGCCTGCCGTCGAATCTGCTGATTCCGCCGACATACACGACGTGGGGCAGGTCGGCCAGGTGCGCGGGCCGCAGCAGGTCACCCGGCCAGGGCGCGATGACTGTGTGCGCGGCCCGGAACGCCAGAGTATGCGGGTCGTCGTTCCGGGTGCCCGGCTGGGTGATCAGGATCGTAGGGATGCCGAGAAGCCGAACAAACAGCGTGACCTCGGCTGACACATCCACCACGAAGGCGGTAACGGGCCGGCTCTCGAGCGCGGCGGCGATGGCGCTCAGCCGCCGCCGGTGACCGTTGTGCAGCGCGGGCGCCCAGTGCAGCAGCCCGCCCGCATCGACGTCTCTGCCCCGTAGCGGGCCACCCGTTTCGGGTTCCTCGGCGTCGTCGCGGTCCAGGACCACCCAGGAGCAGTTCGTCGGTAGTCCGGCCGGCTCGGGGAGCGAGCTGAAGCAGACGATGTCGTTGCTGACGTGGGCGGCGACGGCGAGCAGCCGGGCCAGGTGACCGCGCCCGTGATGGTGCACGTACCAGCCGATGCGCGTCATGCCGACAGCTCCCAGACCGGTGAGTGCTTGTCGATGAGGCTCAGAAAGATCTTCTCGAGGTCCCGCGTGCGGGCCTCCAGCGAGAACCGGGCCACGGCGCCGGCGCGGGTGGCAGCGCGGAACTCAGGGTCGTGTTCGGACCGCTCGATCAACGTCTTCGCCGCCTCCGCGAGCCCGGTCACGTCGCCGCGCTCCGCGGTGGCCATGCCCGTGCTTCCGTTGGCGATCTCAGACACCCCACCCACCGCGAAGCTCGCCACCGGGGTGCCGCACATGAGCGCCTCGGGGGCGACCAGACCGAACGGTTCCTCCCACGCCGGGGTGCCGATCGAGCAGGCGCTCCGGCCCACCAGGTCGGCCAGCTCCTCCGGCGCCAGATGCCCGACATACCGGATCGAGTCGCTCAGGCGGGGGAACACGTGCTGACGGGCATACTCCTCGTCACCGACCCGGCCGGCGATCACCAGCGCACGACCCAACCGTTCGGCCACCTCGATGGCCAGGTGCGGCGCCTTCTCCGGCACCAGCCGGCCGAACCAGACCAGCGCGCTTCCGCCCGGCCCGAGGGACCACGCCGAGGGGTCGACGGCGTTGCCGAGCACGGCTGACTCGATTCCCGCCGCCAACCATTCCTTGCGGGTGTGCTCGCTGACCGACAGAAAACGGCTGCCCTGCCCGGTGACGGCCTGGTGGGCATCGACCATGTTCTCGTCGACGGGGGTGTGCAGGGTCGACACCATGGGAACGCCGAGCTCGCCGGCTCGGAGCAGGGGAAGCGGATGCAGGCAGTGATTCGAGATGATGTCGAACCGGTCGGGCTGGGTCTGAATCAGATCGAGCGCCCGGTCCAGGGCGGGAACGGAGACCCGCTCGTAGTCCGGCGGGTAGGTATCGTCGGTCGGTCGGGCGCCGGCGGGCCAGGTCAGTTCCGGAATGGCGAACCCACTCGTCGGGTCCGTCCAGTCCGACCCCGTCACCGCGATCATCGTGACCTCGTGGCCCCGCGCCCGCAGCTGATTGGCCTCGTTCCAGACCGCGGATTCGAGCCCGCCGGCGTGCGGGCGACGAATCGGGAAGCGGAGGGGAGCGATGATGACAATGCGAAGGCGAGTGGCGGCCTTCACGAGTGAAGCTCTGGAACGGTGCGGTGCGCGTCGACGAGGTCGCGGTAGAGCGCCAGATGAGTGAGGCTCAGGGCGTCGAGTTCCGACGCACGCACGTCCCGGCGCCTGCTCACCTCCCGTACCCGGTCGGTCGAACCCGGTCGGGTGGACAGCGGCGCGTCGATCGCCGTGCGGATCGCCTCCGCCAGAGCGGTGCCGAGCTCATCGGGCTCGAACGATACGACGGTGCCATCGGGGTGCTGCTCGGCATAGAAACCGACCAGGGGTGCGACCACCGCGGTGCCGAGATCCCAGCACATCTCGAGCCAGCCGGAATGCGTCCCGTGCTGGTAGGGCAGCACACAGACGTCCAGGCTCCCGACCGCGCGGTACAGCTCGGCGTCGTCCAACCGGTCATGCTCCACCAATGTGACCCGCTCGTGGAGGCTGGCGAGCTCCCGAATGGTCTCGCGTGCCTCGTCATCACGCACCGCTCGGTGCAGTCGCAGCTCCGCCGACACGTCGAGCCCGCCGGCGGCGAGCCGGTCGATCGCGGCGCAAAGCGCGCTCGCCATGGCGACCGCATCGATGTTCGAGCGCAGGTCTTTCAGGTGCATCCCGACACGAATCGTGGGTGAGATGGCGGTTTCCGTCGACACCTCGGGGTTGGGCACGACCGCCGGATGCGGCAGGACCAGAGCGGTGCGGCCCCAACGGGTCTGGATCAATGCCGCGGCGCCCTCGGTCAGCGTGAAAAGCGCATCCGCACCGGGAATGAGAACGTCGAGCTGAGCGCGATAGCCGGCCTGATCGGTCAACTGTGGATGCTCGAGGTCATGCACCGTGAAAACCACGGGCCAACCGACCTCCCGGGCCGCCGCGAGGCACTCGACGAGGTGCTCAGCAGTGAACGACTCGGTGCCGAAATGGATGTGCAGCAGATCGGCGTCCGACGCGTGCGCCCGGATCCACTCCGGATCGAGCGCGACCGGGGGCCACCACACTCCGGCGGAGGCGCCCAGGGGACGTGGATCGGGTAGGACGGTGACCCCGGCAGCCGACGTGACGCTCGCGACATACGGATGTTGCGCCGGGATCGAAACCACTCTGATGCCGCGCAATACTCCTCCAAAGGATGCAAGCGCCGGACCTGAGCGCTCGAATAATATACCTGTCTGGCCTGGCCGCGGAGGGGGATTGACAACCATGCGTGCGCATAGTAACCATGCATGATGTCGTCTTCCGGAATGCCCGCACTTGTTCGTGTGGGCCCGCCTCAGCACGGCGTTTCGGCGTACGCCAGAGATCTGGCCGAGGCGCTCACGAGTGCCGGATTCGCAGTGTCGATGCCCGTGGCGCCGCACGCGGAGGCTGCCGTGGCCGTGGCCGCGGAGACCGACCGGATGCACGTGCACTTCACCGACCGGATCTTCGGCAGCACCCCGGAGGACGCCGCCGAACTGGTGGAGAGGATGGCCGCGCTGACCCGGCTCAGCGTCACGTTGCACGACCTCCCGCAGCCCTCTGACGGCACTCCGTTCGCACGGAGAGCCCGCGCCTACGGCCGGGTCCTGCACGCCGTGCGGGGAGCGGTTGTGAGTAGCGAGCACGAGGCGAGCCTCGTTGCCACCCACCTCCCCCCGTCCACCCGCCCGGTGCAGGTGATTCCGATCGGCACCCGCGTTCCGTCGTCTCCCCAGACGCGTGCTCAAGCAGCGGATGCGCCCGCCGCCCTGGGCGCGCTCCGGGTGCTCATCGCCGGGTTCATCTACCCGGGTAAAGGGCACCTGGAAGCGATCGACGCTGTGGCCGCCGTGCGGGACACGCTGCGGGCAACGGGCGAACCTCTGGACGACGCCACGGTGGCGGCAATCGGGTCCGCCTCTCCCGGTCACGAGGCCGATGTTGAGCTCCTCCAGCGACACGCGACGGCTAGGGGAGTGACCCTGAGAGTGACCGGGTACCTCGACGACATCGCCTACCGTGCCGCGGTGTCGGCGCACGGCATCCCCCTCGCCGCCCACCAACATCTCTCCGCCTCACGATCGATGCTGGACTGGATCGAACAGGGCAGGTCGCCGTTGGTTGTCGACTCCACGTATGCCCGCGAGATGGCGCGGCTGCGGCCGAACACTCTGCGCCTGTACCGGCCGGCGCACCTCGCCGAGCAGCTCGAGCACGGCTGGCGCCGACCGGACACCACCCGATTGGCACCGGGCACGCCCCTGCACCCCACGCTGACGGAGGGCGCGCTCGCGTACCGCGACTGGTGGGCGGGTCTGCAGTGACGGTTCCGATTCACACCGGCCGGGCGGTGCCGGGCAATCGCTGGGACCTGCTCGACGGAATCCGTCCCGAGGTGGCCCCGACGGTATCCGTCATCATCGCGCACTACCGGCAACCCGAGCAGCTGGCCCGCCTGCTGCACGCGCTCGGCCGCCAGGCCTTTCCCGCCGGGAAGGTCGAGATCATCGTGGTCGACGATGGTTCGCCGGAGGCCCCGGTGGTTCCGCGCGGGGTACGGCTTCTCGTGCAGGCCGACGCGGGATTTCGTCTCGCCGCCGCACGAAATCTCGGGGCCGCCGCAGCGCAGAACGAGATCCTCGTCTTCCTCGACGCCGACACCACGCCCGAGCCGGACTATCTGCGTGAGATCACCCGACTGCCTGCGCTCGCGTTCGACAGCGTCACGGTCGGGCGTCGCAAACACGCCGACCTCGCTTCGATTCCGACGACGTCGCCGATTGAGATCGCCGGCCCCAGCCATGAGCTCGACGATCCGGCCTGGTTGGTGGATGCCTACCGGGAGTCCCGGAATCTGCTCGACCTGAACTATCGCAGCTATCGGTATCTGATCGGGGCGGTCCTGGCCTGTTCCCGACGGTTCTTCGTCGAAACCGGCGGGTTCGATGACTCGTTCGACCAGTACGGCGGCGAGGACTGGGAATGGGGTTACCGGGCCTGGTTGCTCGGTGCCGTGATCGCTCACGTGCCCGGCGCCGTCGCCTGGCACGACGGGCCCGACGTGGCCGGGCGGGAGCCCGGCGCCCTGGCGGCGAAGAACGCGGAAACCCTGCGTCTGATCGACCTGATTCCCGTTCCCGGTTCCCGGGGGCGCGGCCGGCCGACCGGCCGGGTGGACATCCTCGTCACGGGGCTCGAGGCGGGCGCCACCGCGGCGCAGACCTTCGTGAGCGGGGATTCCGCCCTGGCCGCGCTGCCCAGATCGAGCGCCACGTTTGCGAACCCGGATACGGAGCCGCCGACCGCGTCAGATGCAGCACGGTTCGATCGCGTTCGACTGGAGTTCGTGCTGGAGCGCCCGGTCCGCATCCAGCCCGGAGCACTGGCGCCCGTGCTCACCGCGATCGAGAGCGGGGACTACCAGGAGGTGCTGGTGAGGGGCGCGAACGGCGAGCTCCTGCTCCGGGCATTGTCTCGCCGGGACATCGCCCGCCAGCGCCGCTGGGGCCCAGGCGCCCTGCTGCCCACCCTGGAACTTGTGGACCTGGCCGGCATCACCGAGCTGGTGACCGAAATCGACCTGGAGGCGTACCTCGGCGGCTGGTGACCCGACGCGATGCTTGACAGTACAGGTGCTGTACAGGTACTGTCCTAGCATGCGGACTAACGATGGTGCCCAGCCCACGCGGACGAGCTTGAAACGACAGCAGATCGCGTCGTCGCTGACGGATGCCATCACCTCCGGCCGGTACGAGAACGGTGCGCTGCTGCCGGGGGAGCAGGACCTCGCCACCCGGTTCGCCGTCAGTCGCGGCACCGTGCGCCGGGCCCTCGAAGACCTCGCCAGGGCCGACCTCATCGACACCCGCACCGGCATCGGCTCCTTCGTCACCTTCGATGGCAAGTCCTTCTCCGACCCGTCCAGCTGGGGCCGTGCGCTCGCCGACGGCGGGGTCGCCACGAGCACCCACATCCTCCGCCTCGAACGGGTCACCGACCCCGACCTGGCCGCCGAGCTCGGCCTCACCGACGCCGACTTCATCGCCCTCGACCGGGTGCGCCGGGATGCCGCCGGGGTCGCCGTCTCCCTCGAACGCAGCCGCGTGCCCGCCACCGGCCGTCTCGCCGACGCCCCCAGCCGGGGCCTGGTCGACGACTCGCTGTCCGCCACCCTGCGCGCCGCCGGCCTGGTGCCCAGCGCCGGTGAACAGTGGATCGCGGCGGGCCCCCTCGGCGCGTCCGATGCCGCTCTGCTCGGCCGGGCGCCTGGCACCTTCTTTCTGCACAGCACCCGGGTGGCCCGAACCGTGGACGGCGTCTTCGCCGAAAAGGTCACCAGCTGGCTCGACCCCGAGCACTTTCGCATCCACCTGAGCTTCGGAGCCCCCCTTGACTGACTACGCCGCAACATCCACTCTCGCCGACCAGGCCGCCGCCGACCG
>Ga0247816_10001724_pt1 | contig 10582 bp, 8 predicted proteins | sample UWRJL209509C1_FD_179930 | JGI IMG/M metagenome (GOLD analysis project Ga0247816, IMG submission 179930) | Plant litter microbial communities from Arlington Agricultural Research Station in Wisconsin, United States - UWRJ-L209-509C-1 | ecosystem: Environmental > Terrestrial > Plant litter >...
TGCGTCACCCACGTCGGCACCGACGGCGCCGGCCACTTCGTCAAGATGATCCACAACGGCATCGAGTACGCCGACATGCAGCTCATCGGCGAGGCGTACGACCTCATCCGTCGCGGCACCGGCAAGAGCCCGGCCGAGATCTCCGAGATCTTCACCGAGTGGAACAAGGGCGACCTCGAGAGCTACCTCATCGAGATCACCGCCGAGGTCCTCAAGCAGGTCGACACCAAGACCGGCCAGCCGCTCGTCGACGTGATCCTCGATCAGGCCGGCAGCAAGGGCACCGGCGTCTGGACCGTGCAGACGGCCCTGGACCTCGGCATCCCCGTCTCCGGCATCGCCGAAGCCGTGTTCGCCCGCTCCGTCTCCTCCAAGCCCGCTCAGCGTGCCGCCGCCGCCGGCCTGCCCGGCCCGACCGCGAAGCCCGTCGAAGACGTCGACGGCTTCATCGAGGGTGTACGCCAGGCGCTCTACGCGTCGAAGATCATCGCGTACTCGCAGGGCTTCGACGCCATCGTCGCCGGCGCCGAGCAGTACAACTGGGACATCAAGAAGGGCGACATCGCGAAGATCTGGCGCGGCGGCTGCATCATCCGTGCCCGCTTCCTGAACCGCATCACCGAGGCGTACACCGAGAACCCGGGCCTCGTCTCGCTCGTCACCGCCCCGTTCTTCACCGATGTCGTCGCCACCGCGCAGGACTCCTGGCGCAACGTCGTCGCCGACGCCGCTCACGCCGGCATCCCCGCGCCGGTGTTCGCCTCGTCGCTGGCGTACTACGACAGCCTGCGCGCCGACCGTCTGCCCGCCGCCCTGACCCAGGGCCAGCGCGACTTCTTCGGGGCGCACACCTACAAGCGCACCGACATGGACGGCACCTTCCACACCCTGTGGTCGGGTGACCGCTCCGAGGTCGAGTCCGCGGGCTCCTCGCACTAGAGGCAGTTTGTAGCGAGAGGTTCCTCGCAGCATCCACACAGCCGGCCCCTCGCCGACTTGCCGCAAAAGCACCCATCTGCAGTCCCGATGGGGCATTCTGCCGCGAGTCGCCGAGGGGCCGTTGTGTCACTTGCCGCAAAACTCCCCGTGCGGCCCCGCGAAGGGGCACTTTGCGGCAGGTCGACGACGCGTCGATGCGACTGCTGGGGTGGTTTACTTGTTGTCACCCATGAGCGACTTCCACCCCGAACTCTCCGGCTATGAGCCACCGGATGCCTCCCGGCCCCTGCGCGGCCGGCGCACCGTTCTGCTCATCCGGGTGGCCGTGGTGCTGGGCCTGGTGGCCCTGGTGGTGCCGGGCATCCTCACCACCCTGAGCATCGCGACGGCCACCGCCGATCGGGCCTGCACCAGCGCGGTCGCGCGGTACTACCCGGGCTCCGAGGGCATCGACGCCCGGTTCGAGTTCTCCGGGGCCGGCGGCTTCGGCTGGCAGTGTTACGCGATCGACCAGAACGAGCGCGAGACGTTCGTGGTGCCGCTGGGCATCATCCCCGGCCCCTTCCGGGCGCCGACCGGCATCCAGTCCTGAGACAGCTCAGGCCGGCCCCGTGACGGGACCGGCCTGAGCGACATACGGGAGCGCGCTTACGCAGCGCCCTCGAACATCGACGTGACGGAACCCTCGTCGAAGACCTCGTGGATGGCGCGCGCCAGCAGCGGCGCGATCGGCAGCACGGTCAAGGTGGGGAAACGCTTGTCCTCGGGGATCGGCAGGGTGTCGGTGACGACGACCTCGCTGATCGCCGGGTTCTGCAGCAGGTCGAACGCGGGCGGGCTGAACACGGCGTGGGTCGCGGCGACGACAACGCCGATCGCACCGGCGGCCTTGAGCGCCTCTGCGGCCTGCACGATGGTGCGGCCGGTGTCGATCAGGTCGTCGACGATCAGGCAGACGCGGCCCTTGACCTCACCGACGATCTCGTGCACGGAGACCTGGTTCGGCACCAGCGGGTCGCGGCGCTTGTGGATGATGGCCAGCGGCGCCCCGAGCTTGTCGCTCCAGATGTCGGCGACGCGCACCCGGCCCATGTCGGGCGACACCACGGTGAGGGTGGACGGGTCGAGCTTGACCCGGAAGTGCTCCAGCAGCACCGGCATGGCGAAGAGGTGGTCGACGGGGCCGTCGAAGAAGCCCTGGATCTGGGCGGCGTGCAGGTCGACCGACATGATGCGGTCGGCGCCGGCGACCTTGAACAGGTCGGCGACCAGTCGGGCGGAGATGGGCTCGCGGCCGCGGCCCTTCTTGTCCTGACGGGCGTACGGGTAGAACGGGGCGACCACCGTGATGCGCTTGGCGGACGCACGCTTGAGGGCGTCGACCATGATCAGCTGTTCCATCAGCCACTCGTTGATCGGGTTGGTGTGCGACTGGATGACGAAAGCATCCGCACCGCGCACGCTCTCGTCGAACCGGGCGTAGATCTCACCGTTCGCGAAGGTGCGAGCGTCGGTGGGAATCAGCTCCGAACCAAGTTCCGCGGCGATGTCGATCGCGAGTTGAGGGTGCGCTCGCCCCGAAATGAGCACCAATTTCTTTTCGCCGCTGCTCTTGACTCCAGGCACCTAGTCTCCGCTCTGTGACGCGGCTGTCGCCGCATCTGTTCCCGGACGGTTGGACTCGACCCAACCGACCATATTGCGTTGCGGAGCCACGTTGATGGCGAGCGCTCCGGCCGGCACATCCTTGCGAACGACCGTCCCGGCACCCGTATAGGCTCCGTCGCCAATTCTAATCGGCGCGACGAACACGTTGTGCGACCCGGTACGCACATGTGACCCGACCACGGACGGGTTCTTGGTCACCCCGTCGTAGTTCGCGAAGATGGTGCCGGCGCCGATGTTGGAGTGCACACCCACGGTGGCATCGCCGACGTAGCTCAGGTGCGGCACCTTGCTGCCCTCGCCGATGACCGCGTTCTTGGTCTCGACGAAGGTGCCGATCTTGCCGTCGGCGCCCAGCCAGGTGCCCGGTCGCAGGTAGGAGAACGGGCCCACCGTGGCTCCCGCGCCGATCACGGCGAGCGTGGCGTCGCTGCGCTTGACCACGGCATCCTCGCCGATCTCGCAGTCGAGCAGGGTGCTGTCCGGGCCGATGATCGCACCGGTGGCCACCGTGGTGGAACCGAGGATCTGGGTGCCGGGCAGCACGGTCACATCGTTGGCGAGGGACGCCTTGAGGTCGATCCAGGTGGTCGCCGGGTCCTGCACGGTCACGCCGGCCAGCTGCCAGCCGCGAACGATCACGGCGTTGAGCTTCGCGGCCGTGTCGCTGAGCTGGGCGCGGTCGTTGATGCCGGCGACGAGCCAGGCATCCGCTACCGGTACGGCACGCACCTCGGAGCCGGCGGCGCGCAGCAGACCGATCACGTCGGTGAGGTACTTCTCGCCCTGCACGTTGTCGGTGGTGACCCGCGCGAGCTGGTCACGCAGCTGGGACAGGCCGAACAGGTACACGCCGGCGTTGGTCTCGTCGACCGCGCGCTCGTCGTCGGTGGCGTCCTTGTGCTCCACGATGCGGTCGAAGGTGCCGTCCTCCGAGCGGATGATGCGGCCGTAGCCGGTCACATCGCTCGGGAACGCCGACAGCACGGTCGCGGACACGGCACGTTCGCGGTGCGCGGCGATGAAGTTGGTGAGGGTGGCGGCGTTTAGTAGCGGCACGTCACCGCTGACCACGAGCACGTCGCCGTCGAAGTCGGCCGGCAGCGCCGCAACGGCCTGCTCCACGGCCCGGCCGGTGCCGGGGATCTCGTCCTGGTCGACGAGCAGGCTCTCCGGCAGGTCGAGCGCCACGATCTCGGCGAGCCGCTCGCGCTCGTGCCGCAGCACGGTGACCACATGCGCGGCCTCCAGGGCGCGCGCGGTGGCCAGCACGTGGCTGATGATCGGCAGGCCGGCCAGCGGATGCATCAGCTTCGGCAGGCTGGACTTCATGCGAGTGCCTTGGCCAGCGGCCAGCACGATGATGGCGAGACGGGAATCGGTCACGGGGATCCTCTCAACGGGTTACCGCGGCCGCCCCTACTACCAGCAACCGCGAGCTCCGCCGCCAGGACTCGAACCTAGACCTAACAGCTCCAAAGGCTGTCGTGCTGCCATTACACCACGGCGGATTGCTCCGGCCGGGGCCGGGCAACGTTCACAAGTCTGCCAGATCCGCGGCCTCCCGGGAGTCACCGGGCGAATCCGCCGCGGCCGAAAGTGCGGATAATGGAGGGATGCCTGCGAATGACGAAGTCGACCGGATCGTTGATGCCTGGCTTCGTGAGCGCCCCGACCTCGATTTCGCACCGCTGCAGGTGTTCTCCCGGGTGGCTCGGCTGAGCAAGCACCTCGACCGGGCCCGCCGCACCGCGTTCTCCCGGTCGGAGCTGGACTCCTGGGAATTCGATGTGCTCTCGGCCCTCCGCCGGGCCGGCGCCCCGTACGAGCTCAGCCCCAAGCTGTTGCTGCAGCAGACCCTGGTCTCCAGCGGCACCATGACCAACCGCATCGACCGCCTGGTCGAGCGCGGGCTGGTCACCCGCCGCACCGACCCGAACGACGGCCGGGGCATCTTCGTGGGCATGACCGTCAACGGTCTCACCCGGGTGGATGCCGCGATCACCCGTCTGGTCGACGCCGAAGCCGAACTGCTGGCGAGCCTGCCCGCCGCCGACCAGGAACACCTGGCCGCGCTGCTGCGGAAGCTCAGCCTCGACTTCGACTGACCGGCCTACTCAGCGGCGCAGCGCCTTGCGGGCCAGCCAGTTGCCGAGGAACTGCACCAGCTGCACGAACACGATGATGAGCAGCACGGCCGCCCAGGTGACCACGGGGTCGAACTGGCGCCAGCCGTAGAGCAGCGCGAACGCGCCCAGACCGCCACCGCCGACGTAGCCGGCCACCGCGGACATGTCCACGAGCGCGACGAAGATGAAGGTGTAGCCCAGGATCAGCGGGCCGAGAGCCTCGGGCAGCAGCACCGTGAAGATGATCCGCACCGGGCCGGCACCCACACTGCGGGCCGCCTCGATGACACCGGGCGTGACGGTGAGCAGGTTCTGCTCCACGATCCGGGCCATCGCGAACATGGCCGCCAGGGCGATGGTGAAGATCATCGCGTTGTTGCCGATGCCGGTGCCCACCACGGCCCGGGTGAGCGGTTGCACCGCGGCCAGGAAGATGATGAACGGGATCGGCCGGATGGTGTTCACGAGCACGTTCAGCGTGCCGAAAATGGGCCGGTTGGCGAGGATGCTGCCGGCCCGGGTGAGATAGAGGCCGAGTCCGACGACGAGGCCGCCGAAACCGCCGAAGAGCAGCGTGAGACCGACGATGTACAGGGTTTCGCCGGCGGCCTTCCAGAATTCGGGCAGCAGGTTGATGAGGGAGTCGAACATCAGCGCACCTCGGTGACGGTCGTGAGCAGTCGGATCCGGTCGAGCGCGGCATCCACTGTCGCGTCGTCGCCGGTGAGTGCGAGGGTGAGGTGCCCGAACGGACGCCCCTGGATCTCGTTGATGCCGCCGTAGACGACCTGGAACGCGACCCCGTCGCGGCTGAGCTCGCCGAACACCCGGCTCTGGTCCACGCTCTCGTCGCGGAACGCGAGGGTGACGATGCGGCCGCCGTGCCGGGCACGCAGCATGGCCTGCTCGGGGGCGGAGGGCACCCCCTTCACCACTGTCGAGACGAACCGGGCGGATGCGCCCTGTTGCGGGTTCGAGAACACGTCGAACACGTCACCGCGTTCGATGACCCGACCCTTGTCCATCACGGCGACCTTGGTGGCCAGCGTCTGGATGACATCCATTTCGTGGGTGATGACGATGATCGTGACACCGAATTCCTTGTTCACCCGGCCGAGGAGTTCGAGCACCTCGTGGGTGGTCTCGGGGTCGAGGGCGCTGGTGGCCTCATCGGCCAGCAGCAGCGCCGGCGACGTGGCCAGGGCGCGGGCGATGCCCACCCGCTGCTTCTGCCCACCGGAGAGCTGGTCGGGGTAGGCGCCGGCCTTGTCGGCCAGTCCCACGAAGTCGAGCATCTCGGCGACCCGCTTGGCGCGGTCGCCCTTCTCCCGGCCGGCGACCTCGAGGGGGTAGGCCACGTTGCGCGCCACGGTGCGGGAGTTGAGCAGGTTGAACTGCTGGAAGATCATGCCGATGCCCAGCCGCACCGGACGCAGCTCCCGTTCGGGCAGCTGGGCCACGTCGCGACCGTCGATGAGGATCTGACCGGCGGTGGAGCGTTCGAGCACGTTCACCAGGCGCACCAGGGTGCTCTTCCCGGCCCCGGAGTAGCCGATGATGCCGTAGACGTCGCCGGCGTCGACGGTGAGACTCACGTCGTCGATCGCGGTCACATCCGGGGCGCCTTTGACGGTAGCCGGATACACCTTGCTCACGTTGCGCAGTTCGACGAGTGGGGTGGGAGACATGCACGATCCTTTGGTTGTAACCGGGAAAAGCCGGCCGGCCCGCGAGACGCGGGACCGACCGGCCGGGGTGACGCTTACTTCTGGTCTGCGGTGTCCTTCTCGACGGTGACCAGGGCGTCCTGCAGGTCGGACGCCGGGGTGGTGGCCAGCTCGGCCGAGCCACCGGATACCTCGAGGACGCCGTCGGTGACGGCCTTGGTGGTCTGGAAGATCTCGACCAGCTTGGCGTAGGTCTCGTTGTCCTTGTCCTCGGCGCGGGTGGCGAAGACGTTCACGTACGGCAGTGCGGTTGCGTCGGTCGGGTCGTCCTTGGTCAGGGCGTCTTCGAACTTGAGTCCGGCCTTCTCCACGAAGTCGTTGTTGATGACCGCGGCGTCGACGTCGGGCAGCGAGGTCGCGGTGAGCGACGCCTCGAGCGCGGTGACGGTGACCTTGGACTTGTCGGTGTCGACGTCGTCGAGGGTGGTGAAGATGGATCCACCGTCCTTCAGCACGACCAGGTCGGCGCTCTGCAGCACGAGAAGGGCGCGGGCCAGGTTGCTCGCGTCGTTGGGGACGGCGACGGTGTCACCCTCGCCCAGGTCGGCGATGTCGGTGACCTTGGTGGAGTACAGGCCCAACGGGTAGATCGCGGTCGCGCCGATCGGGGTGAGGTCCTCGCCGCTGGAGACGTTGTAGTCGGCCAGGTAGACCAGGTGCTGGAACTGGTTGATGTCGATGTCACCGTTGCTCAGCGCGGGGTTCGGCTGGGTGTACTCGGCGAAGTCCACGATCTCCACGTCGATGCCCTCTTCGGCGGCCGCTTCGGTGTAGTCGGCCCAGTACGGGTCGCTGGCGCCGACGACGCCGATCTTCACGGTCTCGTCGTCACCACCCGCGGCGCCGGCGCACCCGGCGAGCAGGGCCACGATCGGAACAACGGCCAGTGCCGGCCAGAGGTGCTTCTTGGACTTCGAGGTGATCTTCACGGTGTACTCCACGTTTCGGTAGCTGTGTGTGGTTGGGGGTGTCCGCCCGGTGCAAGCGAGGGGACGAGCCGGGCACGACGAAACGGTCCGGGCAGAAGCGCCCTCTTGAGTACAGAGCGGTTCGGGAACCGACGTGGGCGCAGCGCATCCACCGAGGCTGTGCAGGTGGGGGTCTGAGCCCGCTGCGTCGCGTGGCACTTCTCTACGGTAGCCGCAGCACACGCGACGCGTGCGCCGTCGAGACACACAACGTCACAGATGCTGCGACGCACACCGCCCAGTCACAGAAGCTGCGAGCTGGGCGGCGGGTCGTCGAGGGCGGGGCCTCGACGGGTGAAACAGGTCACTCATTTTTCGAGCAGCACCGAGAGTTCCACCCAGCGGGTTTCGAAGCCGGCGACGGCGTCTTCGGCCACGGTGATCTCGGCGGTGAGCTTGCCGAGTCCGGTGTAATCGCTCTGGTCGTGAGCGGCGATGGTGTTGTGCAGTTCCTTAATACGAGCCTGCTGCTTGGCGACCTTGCGGTCGATCGACGCGAGTTCCTTCTGCGCGTTGCGCAGCTCGGCGCCACCCAGGGCGGGCTTTCCGGCGGGCTTGCCGGCGGTCGCCGAGGTCGGCGAGGACGCATCCGCCATCAGGGTGCCGCCGGAGACCTGCTTCTTACGCAGCGCGAGGTACTGGTCGACGCCGCCGGGCAGGTGGTGGAAGCCACCGTCTGAGACGGCGTACTGGTTGTCGGTGACGCGCTCGATCAGGTACCGGTCGTGCGAGACGACCAGCAGGGTGCCGGGGAACGAGTCGAGCAGGTCCTCCATCGCCGCGAGCATGTCGGTGTCCAGGTCGTTGGTGGGCTCGTCGAGGATGAGCACGTTCGGCTCGTCCAGCACGATCAGCAGCAACTGCAGGCGACGCTTCTGGCCACCGGAGAGGTCCTTGACCTGGGTGGAGAGCTGAGCGCTCATGAAGCCCATCCGCTCGAGCATCTGACCGGGGGTGATCTCCTTGCCGCCGGCCATGTACGAGGTGCGCTGACGGGCGATGACGTCGCTGACCCGGTCGTTGCGGATGTCGTCCAGCTCGAACAGCTGCTGGGTCAGCACGGCCACCTTGATGGTCTTGCCGCGCTTCACCTTGCCGCTGGTGGGCTCGAGGGTGCCGGCCACCAGGTTGAGCAGGGTGGACTTGCCGGCGCCGTTGACACCGAGGATGCCGGTGCGCTCCCCCGGCGCGATCAGCCAGGTGATGTCGTTCAGCACGGTCTTCTCGCCGAAGGTGACAGTGATGTCGACCAGGTCGACCACGTCCTTGCCGAGGCGCTGCATCGCCATGGACTGCATCGACACGGTGTCGCGGGGCGGCGGCTCGTTCTCGATGAGTTCGTTGGCGGCGTCGATGCGGAACTTGGGCTTCGCGGTGCGGGCCGGGGCGCCGCGGCGGAGCCAGGCCAGTTCCTTCTTCATCAGGTTCTGGCGCTTGCCCTCCATCACGGCGCTCATCCGGTCGCGCTCGACGCGCTGCAGGATGTACGCGGCGTACCCGCCTTCGAAGGGCTCGATCAGGCGATCGTGCACCTCCCAGGTCATGTTGCAGACCTCGTCGAGGAACCACCGGTCGTGGGTGACGACCACCAGGCCGCCGGCGTTCTGTGCCCAGCGGGTGCGGAGGTGCCCGGCGAGCCAGGAGATGCCCTCCACGTCGAGGTGGTTGGTGGGCTCATCGAGGAAGACCACATCGTGGTCGCCGATGAGGATCTGCGCGAGGGCCACGCGGCGGCGCTGGCCACCGGAGAGGTCGTCGACGAGGGTGTCCCAGGGGATGTCGCGCACGAGGCCCGCGATGACGTCGCGCACCTTGGCGTCGCCCGCCCAGACGTGCTCGTCGATGCCACCGACGATGGCCTGGCCGACGGTCTGACCGTTGACGAGGTCGTCGGACTGGTCGAGGACGCCGATGGTGACACCGCGGCGGCGGGTCACCCGACCGGAGTCTGGCTCCATGCGGCCGGCGAGCAGGCGCAACAGAGTGGACTTACCGTCGCCGTTCCGGCCGACGATGCCGATGCGGTCGCCCTCGTTGAGGCCGGCGGTGACGCTGTCGAAGATGACGCGGGTGGGAAATTCAAGGTGCAGGGACTCAGCCCCGAGCAAATGTGCCATAGGGTTCGAGCCTAGCCGTCGCAGCTGTGAGCCAGAACCGCAGTCCCCCGCCCGGTGCTCGAGCCGCCCCGGAGATCGAGCCAGTCCGGTGATCGAGCCTGTCGAGATCCCGCGAGGATGCCTGCAGACGCGACCCACAGGCCGGGTCACCAGGTCTCGACAAGACCGGCCGCGGGGTCGCCCAGGGAACGCCCTAGGAGTGCAGGATGCGGGCGCCGTGCACCGGGCCGGTGGCCCGCACCACGCGGAGGCGCGCGGCGCTCAGCGCGACCTGCAGCTCCAGGCCGGCGTCGACGTCCGGAACCAGGAACGCCACTGTCGGTCCAGAACCCGACAGGATGCCCGCCAGGGCACCGTTCGCCTCACCGAGCTCGAGCACCCGGGCCAGCCCGGGGGCGAGGTGCAGCGCCGGGGCCTGCAGGTCGTTGTGCATCGACTCGGCGAGCATGGCCGGGTCACCGGCGCGCAGCGCCTGCAGCACGTTGGCGTCCACCGTCGGCTGCAGCTGGGCGGGGAAGATGTCCTGGGCGTGCCGGGTGCGGTGCACGTCGAGTTCGCTGTACACCGACGGGGTGGACATGCCGAACTCGGCCAGCGCCAGCACCCAGTGGAACTGACCCTTGGCCAGGGCCGGGCTCAACCGGTCGCCGCGACCGGTGCCGATGGCGGTGCCACCGGTGAACGCGAACGGCACGTCGGCGCCGAGGGTCGCGGCGATCCGGAGCAGTTCTTCCTTGCTGGCCTCGGTGCCCCAGAGCGCATCGCAGGCGAGCAGCGTGGCCGCGGCATCCGCTGACCCGCCGCCCATGCCGCCGGCGATAGGCACGTTCTTGTCGATCTGCAGGTGCACCCCGCCACGAAAACCGGTGGCCTTGGCCAGCGCGCGAGCCGCCTTGATGGCCAGGTTGCTTTCGTCGACGGCCAGTCCGGACGAGTCCACCGAGCCGGTGAACTCCACGCTGAAGCCGTCTGCGGCCCTGGCGCGCACGTCTTCGTAGAGCGAGACCGCCTGGAATGCCGTGGCGAGATCGTGGTAG
>Ga0247816_10001725_pt1 | contig 10579 bp, 11 predicted proteins | sample UWRJL209509C1_FD_179930 | JGI IMG/M metagenome (GOLD analysis project Ga0247816, IMG submission 179930) | Plant litter microbial communities from Arlington Agricultural Research Station in Wisconsin, United States - UWRJ-L209-509C-1 | ecosystem: Environmental > Terrestrial > Plant litter >...
GGATAATTATTGCGAGATAGATCCAAACGGTGTAGTGGACAAATATGGCATTCCAGTATTGCGTTTTCATTACAAATGGACCAATGATGAGATCTACCAGGCTAAACACATGCAGGAAACTTTTCAGGAAATCATGCATAATATGGGCGCAATCCATGGTAAAATGCAGGGACCGGAAACCAACTATGGCTTAGAAGCACCGGGTAAAATTATACATGAAGTAGGTACGGTGAGGATGGGCGATGACCCTAAAAAATCTGCCTTAAATAAATATTGCCAGGCGCATGAATGCGAGAACCTTTTCGTTGTAGATGCTGCACCATTTGTACAACAGGGCGACAAAAACGCTACATGGACAATCCTGGCGATGAGCATGCGCACAGCGGAGTATATCTTATCACAACGTAAAAAACTTAACCTCTAAAATTATGAACAGACGTGAATCACTTAAAGTATTAGGTATAGGTACGATAACAACTGGATTGATTGTTGGCGTAGGTTGCAACCTCAATGATAAAAAGGCACCGGAAACTGCAAAGGCACTGGATCCAAAAGCTACTCCTGGCCGCATGCCTGAAGAAGTTGAACGCGAAAACAAGCTACTGCAGCAAACATATTTTGATGCACATGAAATGGCTACTATCACACTGTTAGCTGATATTATTATTCCAAAAGACAACCATTCTGGTAGTGCATCGGATGCGAAAGTGCCAGAGTTTATCGAATTTATTGTAAAGGATATCCCTTCACATCAATTGCCAATGCGTGGTGGGCTAAAATGGCTGGACCTGCAATGCCTAAACCGCTTCAACAATCCATTTATCAAATGTAAAACGACAGAACAAACGGAAATACTGGACGAGATTGCCTATCCCGCAAAAGCTAAACCTGAAATGGCACAGGGAGTTGCTTTCTTTAACCGCATGCGTGACCTGACCGCCTCGGGGTTCTGGAGTACAGAAATGGGGACAAAGGATCTGGGTTATGTGGGAAATGTGCCGAATAGATGGACCGGCGTGCCTGCGGATGTGCTTAAGCAATATGGTATGGAAGATGTAAGGATATGACAAATCACCTTTTTGGTTAAAAGCCTAAATGATCTAAGAAAAATTTTGGTAACTTAAGCAATCGCTTGAAAGCAATTTATGGAGGTTAACAAGGAATTTCTAAATCTTAGCCCCGGTCCTATCGCATTGAAAGTATTGGTAGCGGTGGGAATAGGTATGTTAGTTGGTATGGAGCGGAAATGGTCGCACAAGGAAGCCGGTATCCGAACCTTTTCAATCATTGCGTTAATGGGGGTACTATCCGCTCTAATAAATCAACAAATGGTGATTGTATCGACGCTTGGGGTGTTTCTTTTGGTAGCTGCCATAAACACTCGCAGCATCAAAGTTAATAACACCCTTGAAATCACCACATCTGCGGCCTTAATTGTAGATTATTTATTGGGTGTACTGGTAGGTTTAGGCCATATTTTCACTCCCGTTGCAGGCGCTATTGTGATGACCATGTTACTTGCCTGGAAGATTGAACTTAACCGGTTTGCCGGCGGTTTACAACCTTTTGAAATAAGAAGTGCTATTTTATTGGGCCTGATCGGTTTTGTCATTTATCCACTAATGCCTAACCGATACATAGATCCATGGAATTTGGTAAATCCCAGTGATGCATGGTTGAGTGTGATAGCCATATCAGGTATTGGCTTTGTTAACTACGTATTTCTAAGAATATTTAGTACCAATGGTCTGTATTGGGGTGCCATCTTTGGTGGACTTGTAAATAGCACCGCTACTGTTGCAGAAATCAGTGGCAGGGCAGAAACCAGTGGTTTACAGTCAAAAATTACGGTGCTCTGTTTACTTACCAATATAGCCATGTTTGCCAGAAACCTATTGTTGGTGGGCATTTTTTGTCCTGCAGCCTTACCTGCAAGCCTTCTCCCGCTGATTGCAATGTCATTGGTATCTGGCTTTTGTATATGGCTGGATCTCCGAAATGACAATGTGCAGGAAGATAAAACTGTAGAAAAAGCCACTCCAAACCTGGATACCCCGATCTCGCTGAAAAAAGTTTTAACATTTGGGGTGCTTTTTGTTCTTATACAAATTGGGGGAACCTTGCTGACGAGGATTTTTGGTAGTTATGGAATGTTGGCAACTGGTGTATTTGGAGGGCTGGTCAGTAGTGCAAGTACTACCGCAGCAGCCGCGACGATGGCAGGCCATGGACAAATTACGGCATCAGTTGCAGGTAGCGTAGCTATTCTTTCATCTTTGGCGAGTGCCGTTATCAGTCTTCCTATAATTTGGAGAACTGTAAAGGACAGAGGACCAGTTAGGAAATTTACCATTCAGCTCATCGCAATCGTAATTACGGGCTCAGCAATTGTATGGTTGGACCGTGCACTTGAACTTACTGAGAAATTTATCCAGTTTCAAAAATAAAGTTAGAAAGCAGTATTGTAGGGTGTGAGCGAATGGTGATCTATTCATGTCAATAATTTACCTGAGCCGTAGAGTCAAGTAAATTGAGCCGTAGGAGAAATTAGTCCCTGTTTATATAGACCATCTTTGTATGGTTAAAACATAAATAAACAGCAATGGCAACAATAACAAAAATAAATCTTGGTCAAAATGGCCCATTGGTATCTAAACTCGGACTAGGCTGCATGCGCATGTCTTCAGTTTGGGGTGGCCCGGTAAATGATGAAGCTGAAAGTATAGCTACTATACAGTCGGCATTGGATAATGGCATAAATTTTCTGAACACTGGCGACTTTTATGGCGCCGGCCATAACGAACTGCTGATAGGTAAAGCCATTAAAGGCCGTAGGGACGACGCCTTTATTAGTGTGAAATTCGGTGCAATATTTTATAACGGCCAGTGGTTAGGCCTGGACCTCCGCCCGATGGCCATCAAGAATTTCATCAATTATTCACTAACACGTTTGGGTATAGACACCATAGATCTTTACCAGCCTTGCAGACTGGATAACAGCGTTCCGGTTGAAGACGTAATTGGCACTGTTGCCGACCTGATCAAAGAAGGAAAAGTGCGTTACCTTGGTGTATCTGAAATCACAGCCGACCAGTTGCGTCAGGCACATGACATTCACCCGGTTACCGCATTGGAAATTGGTTATTCACTGGCTGACAGGCAGATTGAAAGCGATCTGCTTCCTACCGCAAAAGAACTGGGCATAGGCGTAGTGGCATTTGCCAATACTGCAGAGGGTTTGCTTACTGGTGAGATGAAAGCACCCCTTGCCGCGGACGACTACCATACCCATTTCTCGCGTTTTCAAGGAGAGAACCTGATAAAAAACCTGGAGAAAGTTGAAGTTCTAAAAACTATGGCGAGTGAAAAAGGATATACGCCTACCCAATTGGCGATTGCCTGGGTAAATGCACAGGGCGATCATATCATGCCCTTGGTAAGCATGAGCCGAAGGTCCCGCTTGCCGGAAAACCTGCGGGCGATGGAAATCCAGTTAAGTACTGAGGAATTGGAGGCCTTAAATACGACTTTTGCGGCAGGCTCAATACTTGGTGGCACATACTTGCAACGTTAAACTATTGGGGCTGGCTTAGCCCTAATCTTTTGTATATTTAAACAATGATTAATCCGACTGAAATTATTCCGGGCGTACTTTTTTATTCTTACTACTCTTCTCAGCGTAAGGACAAAGTAGCTTTTCTGGAGCACAGTACCCTGGTACTGCAGGTGTCTGGCCGTTTTGCGATGGAAACAGCCACCGAAAAAGTTTCAATGGAACAGGGGCAAATGTTGCTGATCCGCAGGAACCAGCTGGGAGAACTCACTAAAACACCGCTGGATGGTAAAGATTACCAAACAATTGTGATTTGTTTGAAGGAAGAACTGCTAAGGCAGATTGCGCTGGAAGAGCAGATTGAAGTTGCTAAAAAATACAGTGGCCCAATTAATATCCTTATTCCGCAAAACGACTTTCTACAAGCATTTTTTCAATCGGTAATACCCTATGTGCGCCATTCAGAAGAAAAAATAACAAATGCGGTGGGCATGTTAAAAGTAAGGGAAGCCGTACTGCTCCTGCTGCATACGATGCCCGAACTGAAGGAATTCCTGTTCGATTTTTCTGATCCATACAAGATTGACCTGGAGAAATTCATGCTTAGTAATTTTCATTTTAATATCCCGGTTGAGAAGTTTGCGCAGCTTACCGGACGAAGCCTGGCGGGATTTAAACGCGACTTCAAAAAGACCTTTGAAATGGCACCCCGGCAGTGGCTACAGGAAAAACGGCTGATGGAAGCCCGACACCTGATTGACAGAAAAAACAGGAAACCCTCTGCAATTTATCTGGATCTGGGATTTGAAAGCCTCTCCCACTTCTCACGTTCGTTTAAAAAGAAATTTGGCAAAGCGCCAACGGAGTAATTACAATCAGGCTTAGCCTTGGTATCAGCCGGCAACTGCTGTTAAAAAATGTAAAAAAAAATGCCGGTCAATAAACCGGCATTCAATAGATCTTTTAGAAGTTTTTTTGGATGTAGTTTCTTAGCTGTTTATCTTACAGCAACTTTATTAGTAGAAGCAGATACACCGGCTGCAGTGCTTTCGTCTACGGTTTTCAAAGCTGCAAATTTATCTGTGTCTATGCTTGCAAGACCTGTTGTTCTAGCAATATGTTTTTCTGTAGTACCAAGTAATTCTAATTTTGAGTTACCGTCAATCACTGTATAGATACTTTCGGTAGTAGTTTTAACACGTGCAGTTGCATCATCTTTAAGCAGCACCTGAAGAAATTTCACGTTGAATTTTCCTGCAGTTCTAACCGTTGCTTTACCAGATGCGTCAATACGGTAAATATCTTTTACATAAACAGCTATTGTTACAGGGTTATTATCAGAAGAACTAACCGTCAATGTGTTTCCTACTTGTTTGATTGAAACTTTTTCCAGGTCAACATCGTCCAGTTGCACTCTTTCATTAGCGTTTTGTACCAGTATTACTTTGATGTTACCGGTAGCCACCACTCTTTTAATATCTGCATGCGAAGTACCCCTGTCTGCAATTACTGTTGCAGCCGAAGCGTTAAGGCTAAACATTGAAGCTAATATTACCATAGCCACTAAACCTGATTTTAATACGGAGTTGATTGAAGTTTTCATATCTTTTGATTTTATACGTTTTATAAATAAACTATTTCTTAATTGTTTGTATATAAGACGTCATCAACCCTCAAACGTTTCAGCAGCTTTCCCTGTATTATACCATACTGCTGTAATACCCGACCAACGCCAGTATTTATTCGACAAAGACTTGTAAAAAGAACCTGCCCCGCAGTGGTTCACATTGCTTTCTTAGGATAATCAATAAATGCAGGCACTTATTATCCGCTGCTTATTGCTGAAAAGAATGGAAATTCTATTACTTTTACCATATCAGCAGATTACCCGACAGGCGTTTATACATAATTAAATACGGTTACATTGGCGATACTTACTATACGGCTGCCGTAGATGTAATTCAAAGCATCTCAACAAGTCAAGACGTATCACTGTAACACAAGTAATCTGGAGGATAAATGTCCAGTCGACCACCACTAAATTATAGAACATGTTAAGCACTAATATTAAAGAAGCAACAAAGAAAGCGCATCTAGATCTTGAAAAAAAGGTAATACAGAAAATGAAGGCCATCCGGAGCGATGCCGATTATGCCGACTTTTTAAAACATTTTTATGCCTATTTTAACAAGGTGGAGCATGCCATTGCACCATACATCACGGCGCAACTTTTACCTGATCATGCAGAAAGGCGCAATTCGGTTTATTTGAAAAATGATATTGAAGAATTAGGCTTTGATGTAACAGAACTTCCGGCAGCTACCGCACCAAAAATTGCCAATACTCTGGAAGCGCTGGGCGCATTGTACGTAATGGAAGGATCAATTATGGGTGGGCCAATCATAGTCAAAATGCTGGAAAAAGGTGGCATTACTAAAGGAGTCTCATTCTTTTCAGGATACGGTGAAGCTACTGGTATCATGTGGGGGAAATTTGTTGCCGTGATGAACGAGAAGGCAGTAAATGAAGATGATGAAGCCCTGGCCATACAGGCAGCCGACGACACATTTAATCAGTTTTCGGACGTCTTTGGCGAAGTTCAGGTTGCCTGATCATTAAATACCTTTAAATAAAATAGTTAAATTTTATACCAGGAGCATTAGCAAAGATATGGCTCCTGGTTGCGCATTTTGAATAACGCTGAAAGGTATTGTGTAAAACAGTGGGCTGACCCTAGATAGTAATTTTATAGATGGTATATTGCTTGCTACTGCCCTCAGTACCTATGTAATCGGAATCGTAGGTGACATAATACACGCTTTCACCTGCTTTTAAAAACAGTGGATCTTCCTGGTAATCATAATTGATTTTGGTCCTCCCTATTTTGTCTTTGTAAGTGACATTGTAATAAGTTAAAGAAACGGGATCATGCTGGTATTTATAGCCGGAGTTTCCGCCGCCACTTATTCTGTCACTAGTGCCAACAGTTGCATTGGAAAATGACTTAAAGAAAGGGGATTCAAGAGGCTCATCGCGCTGGTCCCATGCCTTAAAGATGGTATCTACAGGCTCGCCAAGATGGGGTACATTCTCAATCTCTTCAAATTTCCTGTAATGACTGTTTGCCAGGTACTTTCTTCGACCTATTGCCAGGTCATCATTGTTAGCAAGGTCAAAGTGAATATCAAAATCAGTATCAATCCATCTTGCATGTTTGGTGAGTCGGTCGCCCTTGATCAGTATCAGGTCTACAAAATACTTTTGGTTATTTAAGGGTATGTCAGGGAATTCTTTATCTGAAAAATAAGTGATAATATATAAGCTGGAATCTTTGAGTAAGTACCTGAAATAATACTGGTTTTGCTGCTGGTTTTTAAAATTCTTGTCAAGCTCGAGCCTGATAGTGGCTACTTTCTCAGATTTAAATACATTTCCTTCAAACTTTGGAAAATTAGGTATGTTGGGGTACTTATCTTTTTCAAGCTGAATGTTCCCATTGCCACAGTAAGAAAGCAAAATTGAAAACATAACTAACACCAGTAACGACTTTATATTCCTCATATGAAAAAGTTAGCATGCCTTAAAAAAAGGCACCGTATAATTTTTCACAAAAGTTACTAATTTTTCCGGAATTAATATCCGTCGTTATCGGAATTCCTACGCGAGGCAACCTCACCGTTTTTAATTTTCTCTTTGAGTTCTTCTTTACTGATCTTCCTGTAGGGAATCAAGCCTCCATTCAAATGATCTATACGGATATCGAAATAGCCGGTATTAGAGGAATCATTGAAAATCAAAGCGCCTATTGCTCCACCAACTAATCCTCCGACTACACCTGATGCTGCTCCAATTCCTGCTCCACTTATTTTCGCCGCATAATTAGAAATTCCGGTGAAACAAAATTCATTAGCTTCTTTTCTTAACGGATAGATGCCAGAGGGAGTATAAATATAAGGTTTGCCACCATAAACAACCGCATAAGCCTTTTTGACCTTTACCTTTTTTCCAGAATCATCATTCGCCTGTATATCTTTGACAAAACGTTTTGCAGTAGTCAACGTTATGTTTTTATAATCAGGAACCTGCATTTTAAAAGAAACATAATTGCTATAAATACCGTCAACGTAGCTTGCAGAAGTATACAATGTTGATCTGCTTTTCTCTACGCTGTCAATCCGCTCGATATCTTTATAACTCCATGGAGCCACAACCGAAACTGCCGAAACCAGATTGCTGAGAATAAATGTAGTTAGTACCTGTTCCGTCTTCTTATACAATCGCTCAGTCACATCCATACTGCGCAGCTCAATTACTGTATCCAGTTTGCCTACTTCATTATACTGATCTTCATTAATCTGATACAGGTTTGCACGTAAATTACAGTATCCTATTTCTGAAACTCCATTGATTACTTCGCCAAAATTTAGCTGCCGTAATTGCAGCAGCAACTTTCCGTTTTGGGCGGAGGAATCAATCGATGCGTTAAATACCGCCTTGATCTGTTCAGCTACAGGGCGGTGAGTAATAACATTAGCCAGTTTATTCAGCATACCTACATGTACAGTTCCTAAAGAACCTGTATCCGTTCTGGAATCAAGAATAACGAGTTCATTGTATAGACTATTGGAAATCTTTTTTTGCGACATAGTCATATCAAAAACTGCCTGAGCAGAGGCCCGAAAAGAAATCAACAAAAAAAAAGCAAGCACCAGACAGTTCCTGAACCATGTCTGCATAGAAAGTAAGCTTATCATATTTATACTGAATTTGAGAGTTCGTTGTGTGGGTCCTGGATATCTAGCTATAGTCCCAGACCATCGGCCAATTTATAAAAAACAATACGAACAATACAAAATCCGGGTAAACTAAGTTTTTATTGCAATAGTGCAATATTCTTATGCCCGACCTTGGGTTTTGAAATACATGCAATCAGTTCTATTCTTTGTCTTCTTTTTTGATGAATTGGCCAGTATAATATTAAAAGAACATTTTTTTTGATAACTAACAGGATTAGCATATTTTTGAAGGCTGCTAAAATTCACAGCACATTTAAAAGTATGAAGGGTAAGATGCCTGTTATTTCTAATGATCAGAACATACTTAGACCTGCGTACCTGAGCGAAACGCCCTGGCATAGAAACTGGAAAAAAGCCTTTCCGCCTGCTTTCAGGGAAGTAAGTTTTACAGACACCGTGTACGGACAGTTACATAGGGCGGATGTGCATACGCCTTGCGGTACAACACTTGAATTTCAGAACTCTCCGATTTGCCTGGAGGAACTGGAGAGCCGTGAAGCTTTCTATAAAAACCTGATCTGGGTACTTAATGGCAAAAAATTCAAAGGGTTCAGAATTTTGAAAGCCTTGCCAGATGTAGATCATCCTCATTTGGCAGACTTTGAATTTTGCCATACCGACCATTTGTCCATGATCAGAAAAAGTGAATTACTCACTGGCCGGGGAAAGCCTAAAGTATTAAATTTTTACCACCCGGAATTGAAAGCCTTGCCGTTGACATCATTTTATTATTCTTTTTGCTGGAAAAATCCTCACCGGGTGTGGTACCAGGCGAAACGTCCCATTATCGTGGATCTTGGTGGTCATTTTTTGTATCAGCTGAAACAGCGTAGTCAACTATCAGGCGACTACCCTTACCTGCATATGATCACCAGACAATCTTTTATTGAGCAATACATAAAGCCGTAAATAACCCATTAACCGCTATATTTGCCTTATTCTCCTTCTGCTAAAACTATATAGAGCTATATACAGTTGTATTATAAAGATATAAACATGGAACCCATTAAAAACGTAAAACCACTAAGCGCAGAACAACTTTTTGACATTTTGAAAAAAGAGTTCGCAGAATTTATCAATACCAAGCTGGATTCCAACCTTACCATTGAATATGCCCATGTTGCCGATATCATTAATATCTCATTTCCTGAGGTAATTGATAACGCAGCGTTCACTGTAACTGTTACGGAAGAAGAACTGGTGGTATCAAACAATGCTACGGATGTAGAGTACAATACAGAATTGCTGGAAGAAAACCTGATCGAATTCCTTAACATTCAAGCTGGTTAATCCGGCCGGGCGCTATAAAAAAAACGGGGCTAGTCATACCGACCAGTCCCGTTTATCTAAATTAACGCTCTCATATACATAAGCGCGCATTCAGCGGAAATATTGTGTAGCATTAAAAATAATTTTAGTTTTTGTATATGATTGCCCCGTAATAGACTACCAGCCTATTAAGAGCATCACAATGACCGAAATATGTTTGAGCGCACCCCTCAAGTGTTTCAACGCAAAGGTAATCTGATTTTCCACAGAACGTTTCGATATACCCAACTTTTCCGCAATTTCTTCATTACTCAGCGTTTGCTTACGGCTCATCAGGAAAATCTCTCTGCATCTTTTTGGAAGATCATCCAGAGAACTGCGTAATTCGGTATCAAGATCGGTAGTGGTAAGCCGCTCATATCCGGTATTGGACACAGTACGATTGGACAAATCTTCTACATCAGCTTTATAATCTATACGAATAATTTTAGTGGCAGCAATATGTTTGTATACCTGGTACCGCGCCGCAGCCGTAAGGTAACCCTTAACCGCGTTGATCTGTACCGTTTTTCTATTGGTCCATAAAGACAGGAAGATATCATGTACAATCTGCTCACATACTTCTTCATCCCGGATATAGGACTGGGCCTTCAGATATATCAAACGGTCATAACGATAGAAGAGCTTCGAAAAAGCTTTTTCGTCGTCATTGCGTATAAGTTGTAATAGAACGGAGTCAGTGATCATAAGCCGTTTATATCTGGGTTTACAAAACTACAATTTAAAATATTATGAAAGCGATAAAAAATATTATCAAATTATATGTGTGTGCCTTAAAGAAAATGGTACTATAGTATTGACCGAAATAGGATATGAACAGAGAAGAATATATTTTACTGTATGAAAAGTGCGCAGCGGGAAACTGCACTGATGAAGAAATCACATTACTGGAGGCTTATCA
>Ga0247816_10001727_pt1 | contig 10574 bp, 9 predicted proteins | sample UWRJL209509C1_FD_179930 | JGI IMG/M metagenome (GOLD analysis project Ga0247816, IMG submission 179930) | Plant litter microbial communities from Arlington Agricultural Research Station in Wisconsin, United States - UWRJ-L209-509C-1 | ecosystem: Environmental > Terrestrial > Plant litter >...
TCATCAGATACTTTAACTATTTTTTGCAGGAGATCAAGTGCAGAATAACGGTAACTGATCAGGTAGGAAGCATCACCGCCTTTCTTAAATGGCCCCTCCAGTGTTGCCCCTATGCCCAACACGCCGGCAGTAAATGCATATTCCCGCTTATTCGTATTTCCTTTCCTGAATTTTAAATCAAATACACCGGCAGTGGCATTATTGTATTCTGCCGGCACGGCACCGGTATAAAAATCGGATGTTGACAGAACGGTAGCGTTGAGCATGCTCACAGCTCCTCCTGCGGCACCCTGACCACTAAAATGATTGGGGTTGATGATCTCTATCCCTTCCAGGCGCCATTGCAGACTTTTAGGAGAATTTCCCCTGACAATAATTTCATTGTTATCACCACCAGCAACTACCCCGGCAAAACTCTGGGCCATCCTTGCAGGATCAAACATCGCTCCGGCATAGCGGTTAGTCTCTTCCGGAGAGAAAGATCGTCCGCTGGACATGGCCATCAAATTTAATGGCTTTCTGCCGGATGAAGTCCTGATACTGACTTCATCTAATTGTTTATTCAGGGCTTCTAAGCCCACAGCCACTTCGGTTTCTTTACCGGTAGTCACCAGAATTTCCGAAAGCATCACCGTTTGATAGCCGATACTGGAAATCTGCAGGTGATGTCGCCCTACAGGGATACCTGCCAGACGGAAAGCCCCTGCATTATTTGTGGTGGCGGACAGTGGACGATTACCTTTTAAACTTACCGTCGCTCCCGGCATCGGCAGGCCTGAGTTTTTATCGGTAATTATCCCTCTGATGGATTGCGTAAAGACAGCGGTATCTTTAAACTGTGCGCTGCTTCTGGAAATAAATAAAATGGCGACAATTATTGTCAGGTAGAAAGTTCTTCTCATTTTTTATAATTTCCTGCAGAACACGCCAGATCAGGTTTACCCTTATGCGGCTCAGAAATTTATTTCTGCTAAATGCATATTTGCAATATGACATTGTCCTTGCGATAGTCAGCACCTGAATCAAAACATTTAGGTCTTTCTGCTGGTTTAAAATATATCTTTATACCTAAAAAGACCTGCAAATTGAGATTGAAAAATAGAATACACTGGTTGTTGACCATGAATAGAATCGGAATGGTAGTCATGATCGCAGTATTGGTTTCCTCCATTCATACGGCTGCATTTAGTCAGATTAATCCCCCTGTTGATTCGGTAAAGGCAGATTCGCTGCGTATAAAAGCGGCCAAAGCCTCTTTTGCGGCCGACTCCACCTATAAGCAATATGATATTGCCGACCTGCTCCGTGATATCATACATCCGAATAAAAAAGTAAATCCGCTGCGCAAGAAATCTGGTATTACGCTAATGCCAAATGTGGCTTATAACCCTAGTATCGGTGCACAGATCGGTATCAAAGCAGTAGCAGGCAGAAAATTAGGAGGTGATCCGAACACCCTGATGTCGGTCGCCGCTACATCAGCCTCCATCACTACCAAAGGAATCATTTACTTCTATTTAAGTCATAATGTATACACACCCGGTAACAAATGGAACTTCCAGGGAAGTCTTGTCGCCGCAAAAACGGTGACGCCGGATTTTGGACTGGGGATTGGCCAGGGTGCTGAAGGCAGCGAGGAAGACCGGATCCTGACTAACCCGGATCGTAAAGGTTATGTTCTCCATGCACAATATTATAATTTCAGGGAAAAGGTCTATAAACAGGTCCATGAGAATCTTTTTGTGGGAGCTGGAGTATCATTTGATATCAGAAGAAAAATTGAAGACAGGTCAAATACCGATGAGCTGACACCTTATAACATCTACAGTGACAGGAATGGATTTGACCGAGACCACTATATGTCCAACGGGCTGCTTTTCAACGTACAATATACCACCCGCGACAATCAGAACCGTGCCTACAAAGGGATTTATGCCGATGCGGGTGTCAGGGTCAACCAAACCTGGATGGGCAGTACCAGAAGTGCGGTGCAGTTCACCACAGATTTCAGGAAATACTGGAGTCTGTCTGCCAGCAATCCTGAGCACGTAATTGCTTTCTGGAACTGGGGATCTTATTTGGTTGGTGGTGCTTTGCCTTATCTTGAGCTTCCGGGCACGGGTAAAGACGTTAATTTCCGTAGTGGCCGGGGTTATACCGTAGCTTATTTCAAAGGAACGAAATATTTTTATTCGGAACTGGAATACCGCTTTCCTATCACTGCGAACAAGTTCCTGAGTGGTGTAACTTTCTTCAATATTGAGAGTACCAATGATGATCTGGGTACAAAGTTATTTCAAAAATGGCAGCCTGCAGGTGGCGCAGGGTTGCGTGTCTTATTTAACAAAGCTACCCGTACAAACCTGTGTATTGATTATGCTTTTGGTAACTACGGTGCCAGGGGTTTGTTCCTGGGTCTGAATGAAGCTTTTTAGAGCGACTTTTTATCTTTTTTCAATGCCTTTTGAATGGCCTGCGCTGTTACTCCTGCCATAATTTTGTAGCCCGCCACATTTGGATGCGCACCATCCGGCGTTAGTTCAGCTTTCTGGCCATTGTGCTCATCCACCACTGGACTGAAGTAATCCGGCAGGTTGAAATGATTAGCCCTTGCACAGGCTTGATCAATGTGCTGAATGATACACCTGAAAGCGGTAGTAACAGCTGTTCCATTTCCTATTTCAAATATCTAAAATATGATCTGTCATCAAAATTAAATCAATAACTTGCCGCCCCTGGTGATTAAACCAGTTTGAAAAAATGACCAAGATATCCAATAATGACCCGTTCGACCTTAATTTATGCATGAGGGGATTAGGTAATATAGTTACCTATATGCACTCTGACCTGTATGAATACATGTATTATTTTACATTTAAGCGGGCCATGAAAAAGTATGCCATGGATTTCAAAGATCCCTGGGAGCAAAATATTGAGGAGGCAGCATTTTTTCATAACGTAGACGATCCATTCGTGCAAAACTGCTCAAGGGCAGAAAGTAAGCTGATTAAATTTAAGCAGGAAATTACCCTGAGATTTGGAATCGACGAGATAGAAGACCTCAACGATGACGAAATCATCCGCCAAAGCCACCGCTTTCGTCCCTATTTCCTGGTTTTTAAAAGATCCAAAAGTTATAAAAAATTGAAGCTGCAATATGAAAGAGCATTATCCGGATTTATTGAATGCCTCTATCTGTATGCCTGTGCTCTAACCGCCGGGAGTAATAAAATACCGCGGGTACTGAAAAGTAAAATGAACCTGCCTGATGATGAATCTTTCCGGCTTTTAAATCAGGATGATGCAAATGTAGCACTGCTCATTGAACTGATTATTGCTTTGAGGGTTGAACTGAATGGTTTCAGACTGCTGTTTTACAAACTACCAAAAAAGGCCTGAATGCGAGCGCAATGCTAATTCCTCTCTCCTAAACTAAAACTTTCCTATCGCTTTCTTGTTTTTCTACAGCATGGCAGGTAAAACAACAACAGATCAGCAAGACTTTAGCGGTTACGTAAAAATAAAAGGAGCAAGAGAAAATAACCTTAAAAATGTAGATCTGCAGATTCCGCGTGACGCGATGGTCGTCTTTACAGGTGTTTCAGGTTCAGGAAAATCTTCCCTCGCATTTGGAACACTCTATGCAGAAGCACAAAGACGTTACCTGGAGTCGGTCTCCCCTTATGCAAGGCGGTTATTTAACCAGATGTCTATCCCGGAAGTAGATGAAATTGAAGGTCTTCCCCCGGCAATAGCCCTGCAACAACAACGCGGTTCTTCCAGTACCCGTTCTTCAGTAGGCAGCGTAACAACCTTATCCAACCTGCTGCGGATGTTATATTCCCGGGCCGGAGATTATCCTAAAGGTCAGTCTATCATTTATGCAGAAGCCTTCTCTCCCAATACACCTGAGGGGGCATGCCCTGAATGCCACGGACTTGGTCGTGTGTACGAAGTAACCGAACAGTCCATGGTTCCTGACGATACTTTAACGATTCGGGAAAAGGCGATCGCAGCCTGGCCTACCGCATGGCAGGGACAGAATTTACGCGATATCCTGATCACCATGGGCTATAATGTAGATATACCCTGGAAAGACCTGCCGAAAAAAGACAGGGAATGGATCTTATTTACAGAAGAAACACCCGTAGTACCGGTATATCCGCGTTTTACGGGCGAACAGGTGCAGAAAGCGATTAAAAACAAGATGCAACCCGATTATATGGGCACATTTACAGGGGCAAGAAGATATGTGATGCAGACCTTTGCTAAAAGCCAGAGTCAGCTGATGAAAAAGCGTGTCAGTCAGTTTATGCTGAGTAATGCCTGTCCTGTTTGTCAGGGTAAAAGACTAAGAAAAGAATCTCTTTCCATCAAATTCAACGGGCTGGACATTACAGAATTATCAAGATTATCGCTGAGCAGTCTTTATACGCTCTTCAAAGATTATGGCGCTGAAAAAGATTTACTGAATGAAAACAGAGACAAAAAACACCCTGAAAAGGTCATTGTAGCACAGCGCATTGCAGATGATATGGCATCGCGGCTGGAGGTAATGCTGGACCTGGGACTGGGTTACCTGAATCTGGAAAGAAGTACGCCCAGCCTTTCTCCGGGAGAATTGCAGCGTTTACGACTGGCTACACAGATCAGATCTAATCTTTTCGGTGTGGTCTACGTATTGGATGAACCTTCCGCGGGCTTACATCCTGCAGATACACAGGCTTTACTGAAGGCACTGGACAAATTAAAAGCCTCTGGCAATTCTCTTTTTGTAGTAGAACATGAGATAGATGTGATCAGTCACGCCGACTGGATCGTAGATGTTGGACCAGGGGCCGGAGAGCAGGGCGGACATATTTTGTATAGCGGAGTCCCGGAAGGGTTAAAAGACATCGCAGACTCAAAGACTAAAGATTATATCTATGGTAAAAAACGAGCTGTGCATACTGAAACAAAACTGCGAACACCAAAAGGCTGGCTTAAACTGGAAGGCCTGACTAAAAATAACCTGAATCAACTCGATGTGGAATTCCCTCTGGGAATATTTACCAGCGTGACAGGCATATCAGGATCCGGAAAAAGCACCTTAGTAAGTCAGATATTGGTAGAACTGATCAGTGATCATCTGGGTCAGAAAATCACGAAAACTGATGCTACACCTGCTGATCAGGAGGAAATGAATCTGCCTGACCTGGAAGCGTCTGACAGCAAAACAACCGGTGGTTCAATCGCTTCAGGTGCGGAGGAGATCAGGAGATTGGTCCAGGTAGATCAGAAGCCGATTGGTCGTACCCCAAGATCAAATCTTGCCACCTATACAGGATTGTTTGATCCTATACGTAAACTTTTCGCCACCACACCCGAGGCAAAAAAAAGGAAGTACGATGCAGGCAGATTTTCATTCAATGTAGCAAAAGGACGGTGTCCGCATTGCCAGGGGGAAGGATTTGTGATGGTAGAGCTGTTATTTTTACCGAGCGTTTATACGCCATGCCCTACCTGCCTGGGAACGAGGTATAATGCAAAAACTTTGGAAGTAACCTACCAGGATAAAAATATCGCTGAAGTACTGGGAATGACGGTTGATGCGGCCTGGACATTTTTCAGGGCAGATCCGTCCATTTCGCGCGGACTTGATATCGTGCGGCAGGTTGGACTGGGTTATCTGAAACTCGGACAGCCGGCAACAGAACTTTCAGGTGGTGAGGCGCAGCGGATTAAACTGGCAACAGAACTGCAGCGTACCCAACGTGGAAACACCCTATACATTCTCGACGAACCGACCACTGGTCTTCATCCCTCGGATGTAGAAAAACTGATGACGCAGTTGAATCACTTGGTAGAACAGGGAAATACAATCATTGTTGTAGAACATGATATGCATGTGATTGCCGGAAGTGACTGGGTGATTGAAATTGGTCCGGAGGCAGGTGAGAAAGGTGGCAAAGTAGTTACATCAGGTATTCCGGCCGAATTTGCGTTAAATAAAAACAGCCGCACGGCTCCATATTTATTGAAATACCTTAAATCAACTGAGTAGTAACAAAAGCTTTATCAAATGAACGAACTGACAAAATTCAAAGATTCCCTCTTAGCAGCACAGGTTCCCGATGGTCTTTCTGTATTCCTGCAGGCGCTTTGGTATGATGCAAAGGGCAACTGGGAAGCTGCACATGACCTGATTGATCAGCTTCAGGATAAAAATGCAGCACATCTTCACGCCTATTTGCATAGAAAAGAAGGCGACAACTGGAACGCTGATTACTGGTATAACAGAGCAGGTGAAAAGCGTCCGCAACTATCTCTTGAAGAAGAGTGGGAAATGCTATTTTATAAATTCCATTAAGGGATTTAGAATTTCAGTTTCAAATTCTTCCAAACGCTGTTGTCCTTTTTTGTTATTGGAGAAGGTATCACTGATCTCGTAATTCCTGACAAAATAATTTGTTTTGGCGCCGATATGATAAGTCAGTGTTCCATAACTCGTATCATTAACGAGCTTTACTTCTTCAAATGCCATTAAGCGCTTGGTAGAGATTCCAGGGATTTTTCTATAAACTGTCCTTGTATTCCGATCAAAGATCATTGTCACCTTCACCACAAAAATAAAGTCATAAATTACAAAACAAGAGAGTCCCGCACCTATAAAACAGGCAAAACGTTTTACATCAAATCCAATATTTAAGAAAGGAACCACCAGAAAACAAATCCCGATCAGGCAGAGAAAAATATTAATTTTTTTATAATAACTAAGATTGGGCTGGAAGCGCATGATATTATCTGAGACTTCTAAATTGTACAATGCCATAGACAATCCTTATTTCTCTAATTGCATAATGCTTGTCGCTTCATTAATCATGTCATTCAGTGGCTTAACAGTAAACATCGATTGATTCAGCATAATATTTTTTTCCTTACCATTCACATTGAAAGTCATGTTTCCCGTCGCATTCATCGTCACACCGAAAAAAGCAACAGTACTCGCCACCAGGAAACCTTCAAAATCATTCAGGTTATAAGCAACTTCCCCGGCAAACATATTCTTCTTGACGAGCAGTTGCTTTGCATCCATATCAATTGTATTTTTTGCAGTCAGTCTGAGTGCCGCTGCAGCACCAAGAAGAATCATAAATACACCCACCCACATTGCTCCTTCTTTACCTTCGTCATGAAAAAAAGTAAATTTTAGTCCGCCCAGGATAAATAGCCCACTAAGCAGTCCAATAAACACAAGCTGAGATTTCAATTGGTATTTGTTGCCGTCCTGTACAAAATATTTATAAGTCATTGGTAATTGGTAATTTAGATATTTAAAGATTTATTTATTCATATTACAGCGACTAAAATTCCTTTAGCGTATAATATTAATAAAGCGAACAACAAATCTGATGCCATTAAATTTACTTATTGGAGATATTTTAATAAAATAGTAAAGAGATCAGCAGGTTTCCGGCATTATCATCCTGCTACAGTAATTGTTACCACTTCAATTTTATTTCCATTAATTTTAAAATGAATGATCCGGTCAGATCCATAACAGGTCGTGCTGCCTTCCTCCTCAACCCAATAGGATTCTTCAATCTGCAGGAAATAAACCTGCATCTCTTCATCATAAAGCAGAGAAATGGAGTCTGGGCAATCTTCGTCACTCACCGCAGATCTTGCAGATTTTCTGTGGTTAAAATCCATATCTAAACCGCTTTTATACACTTCAGTCAGGTCTCCTTCCTTCAGGAAAATAGGCAGATGAGGGAGCAGAATTTTACTATAATAGGTCGATGATTTATAGTTCTCCAGGCTATCCCCATGCTGGTAATTCCATTGCGCTATGCCCTTTAACAATGTATTATACACCTTTTCATCTCTTAAAATAGCAACAGGAAGTTCTGAAAAATGACGATTCAAAGCAGCGCTGTTCGTATCCGGAACGGCAATCACAGTATCAGCCATAGGCTGCTCAGCCGGAGTAGTGGTACTGTCCCGGAGCACATTTTGTGCCCCTTTATCCTGGCAGGAGCATATAATTGTTAATAGTGCAGCAAATAAAATAGTTTTGTAAATTGACATCATTCAAAATAAGGTTACTGTTAGCTATGATCGTCTTTTAATTTACATAAAAACGGGGGATTGAGTATCTGTGCATATCCATAGCATAAACGTCTCTTTCACTTTATTATCTGAAATAAAATAAAACCACCCTTCAAAAGCCTGCGCTACTGATGGGTGCTGAATTTAATAATTTATTACAAATACCGCAGATGGTCAGCGAACGATCAGCATCAAACTACTGATAAACCCTGGCAGTATAAGCTGTATCAACCCCTGCCTGTACATATACCAGTAGACCGCTATTCAACCGGACAAATCTATGGTGCGGCGGAAGGTTATGGATAGCCTTAGTTAATGTTTGAATTTTGCAATCATATGTTTGATATTCGCTGTCAGGACATCAATTTAAGTCATTAACTTTATCCAAACAATTAATTATACAATGATAGAAGCAAAAGGATATGCGGCACAAAGTGCCGAAACAGACCTGGCCCCATGGTCATTTGAACGCCGTGAAGTTGGTCCGCATGATGTACAGTTTGATATTTTATTCTGCGGGGTATGCCATTCAGATCTTCACCAGATTAAAAACGACTGGTTTCCAGGGATTTTCCCTATGGTACCTGGTCACGAAATTGTAGGACGTGTGATCAAGGTGGGTGACCATGTTACCAAATTCAAAGTGGGTGATCTTGCCGGTACAGGCTGTATGGTTGATTCCTGTCAGGTTTGTGAAAACTGCAAAAAAGACCTGGAGCAATATTGCCTGGAGGGAAATACCGGAACTTACAATAGTTTATCACGGGATGGGGTAACACCTACCTACGGTGGGTATTCCAATACAATCGTGGTAAGAGAAGAATTTGTACTACATGTATCGGATAAACTGAATCTGGCCGCTGTTGCACCATTATTATGTGCAGGTATCACTACCTATTCTCCTCTAAAACACTGGAAAGTAGGTAAAGGTCATAAACTTGCGGTATTGGGTCTGGGCGGACTAGGACATATGGCTGTTAAATTTGGTGTGGCTTTTGGGGCTGAAGTGACAGTACTAAGTACCTCACCTAAAAAAGAAGAAGATGCTAAAAAGCTGGGTGCGCATCATTTTGTAGTCACTACAGATGAGGCACAGGTAAAAGCAGCGATGGGCACTTTTGATTTCATATTAGATACCGTATCTGCGGAACATGATTTTAACATGTACCTTTCCTTATTAAAATCTGATGGTACGCTCATTTGTGTCGGTGTGCCGTCAAAACCAGCGGAGATAGCTGCTTTCAGCTTACTTGCCGGCAGGAAAAGTATTGGCGGATCTGCCATCGGCGGTATCGCGGAAACTCAGGAGATGCTGGACTACTGTGCTGAACATAACATCGTATCCGACATTGAGATGATTGATATGAAGGACATCAAATCTGCCTATGAAAGGATGCAAAAAGGTGATGTTCGTTACAGGTTTGTAATTGATATGGCAACATTATAATTATAAATAGACAAAAAGCACATATATTTGGGCTCAAATTTTACAATTATAATTTTATGGCTAAGGCATCTGAAACAAAAGTGGGAAATATTTTACGTTACAACGGTGAACTGGTAACGGTTACAGAATTTGTACATCGTACACCAGGTAAAGGTGGCGCCTTCTACTTAGGGAAATTTCGTAACATCAAAACCGGCAAAATTGTAGAGGCCCGTTTGGGAACTGACGAGCAGGTTGAGATTTGCCGTGTAGAAACTAACGATTTTCAATACTTGTATGAAGAAGGTGACTATTTCGTGGTAATGGATAATGTTACTTTTGATCAGTTCAATGTGCCTAAAGCATTGTTCGGACCATCAGCGAAGTTCCTGAAAGAAGGAATGGATGTGATCGTTTCTTTTGAAAGTGAAGAACCGATTATGGCTCAGGCACCAAACTTTGTAGACCTGGAAATTACTTATGCTGAACCAGCTGTTAAAGGAGATACTTCTTCAGGTGCTCAGAAATATGCAACTACCGAAAACGGAATTGAGATTAAAGTTCCGCTATTTGTAAACCAGGGAGATAAAATTAAAGTAGATACCCGTACAGGAGAATATATTGAGCGCGTAAAATAATACCTGTTCCTTTTAAAAATTCTTAAAAGCAGCTCATTCAAACGGGCCGCTTTTTTTATGCCATTTTATGATCGGTATACGCTGTACGTGAAGCCTTTATAGCGGGCATATGCTGCAATGCCCAGTCAATCAGCTGTGTCATAGCAGGCAGTAAACTACTTCCCCGCTCAGTTAAAGTATATTCTACACGCGGCGGCACCTGGGGATAAACTTTTCTTGACACTAAGCCATCCGCTTCCAGAGTTTTAAGCGTTACGGTCAGCATTTTCTGTGAAATGGTTCCGATAACAGCATTAATTTCATTGAACCTTAAAGTACCCTCCTCTCCCAGGATAGTGATGACCAGTATAGACCATTTATCACCCACCCTGTCCAGCACATCTCTTACCGGACAATCTAAAATGCCTTCGTATTTTTTT
>Ga0247816_10001732_pt1 | contig 10561 bp, 13 predicted proteins | sample UWRJL209509C1_FD_179930 | JGI IMG/M metagenome (GOLD analysis project Ga0247816, IMG submission 179930) | Plant litter microbial communities from Arlington Agricultural Research Station in Wisconsin, United States - UWRJ-L209-509C-1 | ecosystem: Environmental > Terrestrial > Plant litter >...
TACCAGGCTTTCAACCACGAAGCTGTTGAAGCGGCCAACCACCAGGGCATAGCGGCCTTTGGGGGCGATGAAGGTACCTTCGATGGTCTTCAGGGTCATTCGACAAATCTCTTAAAGAGCCGGGACGCGCTCGGTGCGCGCCCCTCAGTGATATTTTAACCGCGAACAAGGGGTAGAAAACGCCGGCCTTTATTCGGAGGGCACGTATTCTACTACTTCCAGGTCGAAGCCGGATATGGCATTAAATTTCATTGGCGCACTCATCAGGCGCATTTTGCGCACGCCCAGGTCCCGCAGGATCTGCGAACCGGCACCAACGATGCTGTAAGTGGTCGGCGTTTTCGCTGGCACCTGCTCGGCGGTTTCACGGATATGCGCCAGCAACACGTCGCCATCCAGCGGGTGACCGAGCAGCAACACCACACCACTGCCAGCCTCGGACACCGCAGACATCGCGGCCCGCAGGCTCCAACGGCCCGGTTGCTTGACCATCAGCAGGTCGCGCAGCGGGTCCATGTTATGCACGCGCACCAGGGTCGGCTCTTCGGCGCAGATGGTGCCCAGGGTCAAGGCCATGTGCACGTCGCCTTCCACCGAATCACGGTAGGTCACCAGGTTGAACTGGCCCAATTCGCTGTCCAGCGGCTGCTCGGCAATCCGCTGAACGGTACGTTCGTGGATCATCCGGTAGTGAATCAGGTCGGCAATGGTGCCGATCTTGATGTTATGCACAGCGGCAAACTCTTCCAGCTCTGCGCGACGGGCCATGGTGCCGTCGTCGTTCATCACTTCGCAGATCACCCCACTCGGCTCGAAACCGGCCATGCGCGCCAGGTCGCAAGCGGCTTCGGTATGGCCGGCACGGGCCAGAGTGCCGCCCGGCTGGGCCATCAGCGGGAAGATGTGGCCTGGGCTGACAATGTCTTCAGCCTTGGCGTCTTTCGCGGCCGCCGCTTGCACGGTGCGAGCGCGGTCAGCGGCAGAGATGCCCGTGGTGACGCCGGTGGTCGCTTCAATCGACACGGTGAACTTGGTACCAAACCCCGAACCATTGCGCGGCGCCATCAGCGGCAACTTCAGCAGTTCGCAGCGCTCGCGGCTCATCGGCATGCAGATCAGGCCACGGGCGTGCTTGGCCATGAAGTTGATGTGTTCAGGCTGGCACAACTCGGCGGCCATGATCAGGTCGCCTTCATTCTCGCGGTCTTCGTCATCCATGAGGATGACCATCTTGCCTTGGCGGATGTCTTCAACCAGTTCTTCGATGCTGTTGAGCGCCACGCGGCACCCCCTTGGGTCAGGATTTGAGGTAGCCATTGGCGGCTAGAAAGCTTTCTGTGATGTTACTGCCGGTTGGCTCTGCGGCCTTATCGCCCAACAACAGGCGCTCCAGGTAACGGGCAAGCAAGTCGACTTCCAGGTTCACCCGGCGACCCGGCTGGTACGACGCCATGATGGTTTCGCTCAGGGTGTGGGGAATGATGGTCAGCTCAAACTCGGCGCCGTTGACGGCGTTCACGGTCAGGCTGGTGCCATCGACGGTGATCGAGCCTTTGTGGGCGATGTACTTGGCAAGCTCTTTGGGCGCACGGATGCGGAATTCCACGGCACGCGCATTTTCGCTGCGAGCCACCACTTCGCCGACACCGTCGACGTGCCCGCTGACCAAGTGCCCGCCGAGGCGAGTGGTCGGGGTCAGGGCTTTTTCCAGGTTCACCGGGCTGCCGCTCTTGAGATCGTTCATCGCGGTGCAGTCCAGGGTTTCCCGGCTGACATCGGCGGCAAAGCCGTTGCCAGGCAATTCGATGACGGTCAGGCACACACCGCTGACGGCGATGCTGTCGCCCAGTTTGACGTCGCTCAGGTCGAGCTTGCCGGTTTCAACCAGCAGGCGTACGTCGCCGCCTTTTGGGGTCATTGCACGGATGCTGCCGATGGATTCGATAATGCCGGTGAACATGCCGTTCTCCTGAAGACGTGGCGCAGGCCGGGAATTATACGCTCGCTGCTGGGACAGGGATGGCAGTGACTCGCCAGTCGTCGCCAACAGCGCGCATTTCAGTGATCTTGAGTTGGGGTGCATCGCTGAGTTTCTCAAGCGGCCAGTCCAACAAAGGGCGGGCAGCGGAGCCGAGAAACTTGCCGGCGACGAATATCACGTACTCGTCCACCAGGCCTTGCTGGGCGAAAGCACCGGCCAGGCTTGGGCCGGCTTCCACCAACACCTCGTTGACGCCACGGCCCGCCAGGGCTACCAGCGCGGAACGCAGGTCCACTTGACCGTCGACACCCGGCACCACCAGGCACTCAGGGCCGGTGGGGTATTGGTTGTCCGGGGTCACGCAGGTGATGACCAGCGCGGGGCCGGCCTTGAAGAACGGTGCGTTCAATGGCACCCGCAGACGGCCGTCGATCAGCACGCGCAGCGGCGGACGGGACATGGCCAGGGCGGTGGTTTCTTCGTCCAAGCCCAGCTCGGCGGCGCGCACGGTCAGGCGGGCGCCGTCAGCCAGCACGGTGTCGGCGCCGGTCAGCACTACGCTGGCCTGGGCCCGCAGGCGTTGCACGGCGGCACGGGCTGCGGGGCCGGTGATCCATTGGCTTTCGCCATTAGCCATCGCGGTGCGACCGTCCAGGCTCATGGCCAGTTTGACCCGCACAAACGGCAAGCCGTGCTCCATGCGCTTGAGGAAGCCAGGGTTAAGGGCCCGCGCTTGGTTTTCCAGCAAACCGCTGTGGGTCTCGATCCCGGCCTGGGCCAGGCGGCGCATGCCACGCCCGGCGACTTCCGGGTTCGGGTCCTGCATCGCGGCGACGACGCGCGCCAAACCGGCGTTAACCAGCGCATCGGCACACGGCGGCGTGTGGCCGTGGTGGCTGCAAGGCTCAAGGGTGACGTAGGCGGTGGCGCCACGGGCCTTGTCGCCGGCGGCGCGCAGGGCGTGAACTTCCGCATGCGGCTCGCCGGTGCGCACGTGCCAGCCTTCGCCGACAATTTGCCCGTCACGCACAATCACGCAACCGACTCGCGGGTTGGGGTGCGTGGTGTACAGGCCCTTGCGCGCCAACTCCATGGCACGGGCCATGTAATGCGCGTCCAGGACCGCTTGTTCTGTCGAAGGTGGGTTCATTCTTTAACCGGCTCTCGGGCCAGGCGGTCGATCTCTTCGCGGAACTCATTGAGGTCCTGGAAGCGTCGATACACCGAGGCGAAACGGATGTAGGCGACTTCGTCGAGCTTTTGCAGCTCGCCCATCACCAGTTCTCCAACCACCAGGGATTTGACTTCGCGCTCGCCGGTAGCCCGCAGCTTGTGCTTGATATGCACCAGCGCCGCCTCCAGCCGCTCGACACTCACCGGGCGTTTTTCCAGGGCGCGCTGCATACCGGCGCGCAGTTTTTCTTCGTCGAAAGGCTGGCGACTACCGTCAGTCTTGATCAGACGTGGCAATACCAGTTCGGCGGTTTCGAAGGTGGTGAAACGTTCACCGCAGCCAGAAGCCAGGCATTCACGCCGGCGACGCACCTGTTCGCCCTCGGCGACCAGACGCGAGTCAATGACCTTGGTGTCGTTGGCACCGCAGAAGGGACAGTGCATGGTGGCAGGCAACAAAAAATGGGAGGGCCATGGTAGCGCATCCCCGTGGCAAGACAAGCCATAGCCTTTACGGTATATAGGCTGACTATTATGTTTCTTACTTTTCAAGCCACGGATTTTGCCCTTTCTGGAGCCGTACATGCAGTTACGACCACTTGTTTTACTCACGTTGTTCAGTTTTCTGGTCGCCTGCAGCAGCGAAGCGCCTAAACCGGCCGCCCCACAGCCGGCGCCGCAACAAGAGAAAAAAATGCCCGGCCAGGACGACCTCGGCCCACTGCCCGCCTACCAGCGTGAAGTCAGCGGCATTCTCAACGGCGTCCCTGCCGGTGCCGAAGTCGAGTTGGCGCTGCTGGTGATCGACGACCGTTCGCGCCCGCAACAACTGCTCGCCAGCAGCGTGCTGATCGGCAATAACCAGCCGTTGGCCTTTCGCCTGCGTTTCAACCCCGAAGCCTTCCCGGCCGGCGCCCGCGTTGAGCTGCGCGGCCGCGCCAGCCAGTCCGGCCAGTTGATCCTGCACCTGCCCGCCGTGCGCATCACCCAGGCGATCACCCAAACCACCGGCCCCCTGCAACTCGTCAAGGCACCATGACCCCACCGCTGGACCTGCAACGGGCCTTGAGCGAACTGATCGGCGACGCGCAACTGGTGCCCTGCCCTTTACCGGGCACCTCGTTGTCGTTGTGGCTGCTGGACGCCGACAACATGGACCGCGCCTTCAGCCCCGAAGAAACCCGGCGCATCCTGCATGAACCACCGTACTGGAGCTTCTGCTGGGCCAGCGGTTTGGCGCTGGCGCGGTACCTGGCCGCCAACCCCGAGTGGGTCGCTGGCAAGCGCGTGCTGGATTTCGGCGCAGGTTCCGGCGTGGCCGGGATTGCCGCGGTTAAAGCCGGGGCGCTGGAAGTGGTGGCCTGCGATCTTGACCCACTGGCCCTGGCAGCCTGCCGCGCGAATGCTGAACTCAATGCCGTGACGCTGGGCTACTCGGAGGATTTTTTCGCCGAAGCGGATCGTTTTGACCTGATCCTGGTGGCGGATGTGTTGTACGACCGGGCGAATTTGCCGCTGTTGGATCAATTCCTCACCAGGGGCCGGGAGGCATTGGTGGCGGATTCCCGGGTGCGGGACTTTCAGCATCCGGATTACCAGCGCCTGGAAATCCTGGAAGCACTGACCTTGCCGGACCTGGCCGAGCCCTGGGAGTTTCGCAAGGTGAGCCTGTACCATTCGCGGCGCCGTTGAGACCATCGCAGGCAAGCCAGCTCCCACATCGACCGAGCTCCACCTTTGGAATGCAGTCAATGTGAGAGCTGGCTTGCCTGCGATAGCGATCCCGAAACGGCCCCGCTTTCAGCCAACCCCGCCAACCCTTATAGTTGCCCCATCCCCCGCTTTCTTCGAGATACCCCATGAGTGAGCCCACGCCGTACATTTTCGACGCCACCACCGCTACGTTCGACCAGGCGGTGATCCAGAACTCTTTTGAAAAACCGGTGCTGGTGGATTTCTGGGCCGAGTGGTGCGCGCCGTGCAAGGCGTTGATGCCAATGCTGGCGCAGATTGCCGAGAGTTATCAGGGTGAGTTGCTACTGGCCAAGGTCGATTGCGACGCCGAGCCGGACGTGGTCTCGCGCTTTGGTATTCGCAGCTTGCCCACGGTGGTGTTGTTCAAGGACGGCCAGCCGGTAGACGGGTTTGCCGGTGCGCAGCCCGAATCCGCCGTGCGCGCGATGCTGGAGCCGCATGTGCAAATGCCGCCACCGCCCGCTGCTGATCCGCTGGAGCAGGCTCAGGCACTGTTTGCCGACGGTCGTATCAGCGATGCCGAAGCGTTGCTGGTCACCTTGCTGGGCGAAGACAACACCAACGCCGCCGCGCTGATTCTGTACGCCCGTTGCCTGGCGGAACGCGGTGAGCTGGGCGAAGCACAGACCGTGCTCGACGCCGTCAAAAGTGACGATCACAAGGCCGCGCTGGCCGGCGCCAAGGCGCAGATCACCTTTCTGCGTCAGGCCGCCGACCTGCCGGACGCCGCCGAGCTCAAAGCCCGCCTGGCGCAAAACCCGCAGGACGACGAGGCGGTGTATCAACTGGCCGTGCAACAACTGGCGCGTCAGCAGTACGACGCGGCGCTGGATGGCCTGCTCAAGCTGTTTATCCGCAACCGCAGCTACAGCGAAGGCTTGCCCCACAAGACGTTGCTGCAGGTGTTCGAACTGCTGGGCAATGATCACCCGCTGGTCACGGTCTACCGGCGCAAGTTGTTCGCCGCGTTGTATTGACCGCTACTCGACCCAACTGTACAGCGGCGTATCCCCGCCGCTGGCCACCTTGACCTTGGCGCTATGGCGCAAGCGCACCAGCAGCCGCTTGCCCGCCGAGGCGCTGCCGGCCAAGCCTTCAAGCTGGTCCAGCAATTCAAGGCCGGTCAGTTGCCCGGCCTTGCGCAACAGGTCCTGGGCTGACTGCCACAAACTTTCATCCAGATTGCCCGGAGCCGGCGCAACCACCGGCTCGGCACTCGGCGCTTTGCTGGTCTGCAACTGCGCGCCCAGCCTGGCCCAATCGCCGTCATCCAGCTCCAGGGTCAGGTCCACCGGCAGGTCGCCGATGGTTCCACGAATTCTCAACATCGCGCTTACTCCTGTACTTTTCTGACCCGCATGCTCCCACGCGTCTTGCGCAACGCCAAGCGGGCGGTCAAACTCCGGGGCAAATTGTTATAAGATCACATAACAAAATATTCATCTTCGCCCAGGAGTTCCATCATGCGCCGCTTGCTGCTTGCTTTGCCCTTCGCCCTGCTACCACTGGCCATCGCCCAAGCTGCCGACGAGCACGAGCATGAACACGGCAGCCTCGGCGCCCACGAACACGGTGTCGGCCGCCTCAACGCAGTACTCGACGGCCAGGCTTTGGAACTGGAGCTGGACAGCCCGGCGATGAATTTGGTGGGTTTCGAGCATGTGGCCACCACGCCTGCCGACAAAGCCAAGGTTGCCGCCGCGCGCAAACAGCTGGAGCAACCGCTGGTGCTGTTCAGCCTGCCAAAGGCTGCCGGTTGCGTGGTCAGCACTCAGGAACTCAACAGCCCGCTGTTTGGCGATAAACCTGAAGCCGATCATGATGACGACGACGATGACCATGCCACCGATGGCAAAGCCCACGAACATCATCACGACCACAGCGAAATCCACGCCCACTACCAATTCACCTGCGCCACGCCGACCGCGTTGAGCAACCTTGACCTGACCCAAGTGTTCAAGACCTTCCCCGCCACCCAGAAAATTCAGGTACAACTCATCGGCCCGAGCGGCCAGCAGGGCGTGGAAGCGACCGCCACAGCAGCTACCCTCAAGTTCTGAGTTCATGCCCCGGTTAATGTGGGAGCTGGCTTGCCTGCGATGGCATCGCCGCGGTGTTTCAGAAATACCGAGGCGTTTGCATCGCAGGCAAGCCAGCTCCTACAGTTGATCGGTGTCATCATTTAAATCGAGCCAGACCACTGATTCCCTATGACCCAAGCACTTATCGAACTGTCTGACCTGGGCTTCAACTGGCCCGGTCACCCACAGTTGCTCGACATCCCCACGTTCCGCCTGGAGCCGGGCGAAACCCTGTTCCTCAAAGGCCCCAGCGGCAGCGGTAAAACCACCTTGCTGGGCCTGCTCGGTGGCGTGCAAAAACCCAGCCGCGGCAGCATTCGCCTGCTGGGCCAGGAACTGACCGAACTTTCGGCCGGCGCCCGTGACCGCTTTCGCGTCGACCACACCGGCTACATCTTCCAGCAGTTCAACCTGCTGCCGTTTCTCTCGGTGCGCGAGAACGTCGAGCTGCCCTGCCACTTCTCCAAGCTGCGCGCGCAGCGAGCGATCCAGCGCCACGGCAGTGTCGACCAAGCCGCCGCGACCTTGCTCGCGCACCTGGGCTTGAAAGACCAGAACCTGCTGGAACGCCGCGCCGACTCGCTGTCCATCGGTCAACAACAACGGGTCGCCGCCGCCCGTGCGCTGATCGGTCAACCGGAACTGGTGATCGCCGACGAACCGACCTCGGCCCTGGACTACGACGCGCGGGAGGCCTTCATTCAGTTGTTGTTCGCCGAATGCCGTGAAGCGGGCGCCAGCCTGTTGTTCGTCAGTCACGACCAAAGCCTGGCGCCGCTGTTCGACCGCAACCTGTCGCTGGCCGAACTCAATCGCGCCGCCACGACTCACGAGGTTTGAGATGTATTTGTTTCGTCTAGCCATGGCCAGCCTGGCTAACCGCCGCTTTACCGCCATCCTCACCGCCTTCGCCATCGCCCTGTCGGTGTGCCTGTTGCTGGCGGTGGAACGGGTACGCACCGAAGCCCGCGCCAGCTTCGCCAGCACCATCAGCGGCACCGACCTGATCGTCGGCGCGCGTTCCGGCTCGGTGAATTTGCTGCTGTACTCGGTGTTCCGCATCGGCAACGCCACCAACAATATTCGCTGGGACAGCTACGAACACTTCGCTGCCAGCCCCCAGGTGAAATGGGCGATCCCGATTTCCCTCGGCGACTCCCACCGTGGCTACCGCGTGATGGGCACCAACGAGTCCTACTTCGAACACTACCAATACGGCCGCAGGCAAAACCTTGAGCTGGCCAGCGGCCGCGCCTTCGCCACCGACCCATTCGAAGTGGTGCTCGGCGCCGAAGTAGCCGACGCACTCCATTACAAGCTCGGCGACAAGCTGGTGCTGGCCCACGGCGTAGCGGTGGTCAGCCTGGTCAAGCACGATGACAAGCCGTTCACCGTGGTCGGCATTCTCAAACGCACCGGCACTCCGGTGGACCGCACGCTGCACATCAGCCTCGGCGGCATGGAAGCAATCCACATCGACTGGCACAACGGCGTGCCGGCCCAGGGCAAAGGCCGCATCAGCGCCGACCAGGCCCGCAACATGGACCTCACGCCGCAAGCCATCACCGCGTTCATGCTGGGCCTTAACAACAAGATCTCGACCTTTGCGCTGCAACGCGAGATCAATGAATTTCGCGGCGAACCCATGCTCGCGATCCTGCCCGGCGTGGCGCTGCAGGAGCTGTGGAGCATGATGGGCACCGCTGAAAAAGCGTTGTTCGTGATCTCGCTGTTCGTGGTGCTGACCGGCTTGATTGGCATGCTCACGGCGATCCTCACCAGCCTCAACGAGCGCCGCCGGGAAATGGCGATCCTGCGTTCGGTGGGTGCGCGGCCGTGGCACATCGCAACCTTGCTGATCTTTGAAGCTTTTGCCCTGGCGTTGTCCGGCGTGATTGCAGGCGTCGGGCTGCTGTATGTGTGCATCGCTGCTTCTCGCGGGTATTTGCAGGCCAACTATGGCCTGGACCTGCCCCTGTCGTTGCCAAGCGAATATGAATGGACGTTGTTGGCCGGTATTCTCGTCGCAGCGCTGCTGATGGGCAGCGTGCCGGCCTGGCGCGCTTATCGGCAATCCCTGGCCGATGGCCTGTCCATACGTTTATGAGGAAGGTTTCGATGCGTCGCGTCCTGCTTGCGCTGTTACTGCTGGTGACTCTGCCCGCCTGGGCTGAAGACCAGCCCAAGGACCTGTCCTGGCAGGAAATGATTCCACCGGACGCGCCGCCGGAAATCCCCAATATGAAACCGCTGCACGACTTGTCGGGCATAGCTGATGCGCTGTCGGTGGAGTCGGCACCGGCGGCCAGGCAAGACCTGCCCAACGCCCCCGTGGTGCAGAGCCTGGACGGCCAGCACATCCGCCTGCCGGGCTACATCGTGCCGCTGGAAGTCAGCGAAGAAGGCCGTACTACGGAGTTCCTGCTGGTGCCGTATTTCGGCGCGTGCATCCACGTGCCGCCACCGCCATCGAACCAGATCGTGCACGTCAAAAGTGAGATCGGCGTGAAGCTCGATGAGCTGTATCAGCCGTATTGGATCGAAGGCGCGATGCAAGTCAAAGCGTCCACAAGCGAGCTGGCGGATGCCGGGTATCAGATGGATGCAGACAAGATTTACGTCTACGAATTGCAGGAATAAAGGCGTGATCACCGTTTCATTGAGCTGAGTCAAAAGCTCGATCGTCACGATCCTTACCATTGGACGCATCCCTTTTAAACGTCCTTTGGAGCTCCCATGAACAAGTCCCTGCTCGGCGCGTCGCTTGTCGCGCTCGCCCTCGCCGCCCCTGCTGCCCATGCTCACGAAGCGGGCGATATCCTGATTCGCGCCGGCGCCATCACCGTCAACCCAAAGGCCGACAGCAGCAGCGTCAAGGTTGACCAGGGCCCCTTGGCCGGCACCAATTTGGGCGGCAAGGCGACCATGAGCAGCGACACCCAGTTGGGCCTGAACTTCGCGTACATGCTCACCAATCACATCGGTATCGAACTGCTGGCCGCCACGCCGTTCGAGCATGACGTGAAGATCAAGAACACCGCGCTGGGCGCCGCCAACGGCAAGCTTGGTTCGCTCAAACACCTGCCGCCGACCTTGAGCGTTGTGTACTACCCGCTGGACAGCAAGTCAGCGTTCCAGCCGTATGTAGGCGCCGGTATCAACTACACCTGGATCTACGACGAACACGTCGGCGGTCGCGCCCAACAGGCCGGCTTCAGCAACTTCAAGGCCGAAAACTCCTGGGGCTGGGCTGCGCAAATCGGTGCCGACTACATGATCAACGACAAGTGGATGATCAACGCCCAGGCGCGCTACATCGACATCAGCACCAAGGCCACTGTGGACAACAATGCGCTGGGGCAAGGTACCCGGGCCAAGGTCAACGTGGATGTTGATCCTATGGTTTACATGGTGGGGATTGGCTACAAGTTCTAAGCAACACCACAGTCAAAATGTAGGAGCTGGCTTGCCTGCGATGGCCATGGGTATCTACACATCTTGTGAGTACATATCCGTTATTTTGGTCAGGGCTTATATGGGTTCCGCCCTTACGGCGGCTCACTTTTGATAG
>Ga0247816_10001735_pt1 | contig 10551 bp, 7 predicted proteins | sample UWRJL209509C1_FD_179930 | JGI IMG/M metagenome (GOLD analysis project Ga0247816, IMG submission 179930) | Plant litter microbial communities from Arlington Agricultural Research Station in Wisconsin, United States - UWRJ-L209-509C-1 | ecosystem: Environmental > Terrestrial > Plant litter >...
GCCACTTCCAGCACGCCGCCGAGGATGTCGGCCATCATTGAGGTGTGCGATAAGGCATCGCCCACCCGAGCGGCCCAGAGTGCGTCAGTCATTCACGGCACTCATGAAAAACACTCTGCGGGGCGTCTTCGTGCCATGTGCCCCATAAGGCAACGACAGCACGCGTTACACCTTACTCAACAGCTTGCTGAACTGAGTCAGCAGTTTCAGCCACTGATCGTACGAGACGCCCACAATGAAGTAATCGCCAAGCCATTTCACATGACATCGGCTGATCAACTGCTTCGCAGCGTCCTGTCGCGCGCTCAATGATGCGGTCTCGTTGAGCACGGCATCGGTCAGTTGGCGGACTTCATCGGCTTCTTTCTGAAAAGACGATTGCGTCAGATGATCGCAAATCAAATCGCTGCATGCCCGTATGTTCATAGTCGCGTCGTTGCTCCTGTGTATCTGCCCCCGGAGGTGACGACCTGCCACCCCCCGCCAGTTTTGTCTGCCCCCCACTGAAGTTGCGGGGCCACTTTTCCTTCGAGCAACACCTGATCTTTGGTCAGCGCAATATTACCTTCATACGTTGCGGAGTTGTTCGGCGGGAGCGCCAGATTGGCACGCCTGTCAGCGGCCGTTGCGCCTGCTGAGCCGCGTGTCACAAACACCTGAGAAGCTGCCCCGGGCGTGTCCTCCGTGATCGTAAAAACATCACCTTTTTTTCCGCGTGTCGCGTAGATCTGGCCCTCGAAACTGTCGACCGTTTCTTGCTGACTTTTTTTGTCACGACCGCGACTTTTTAAAAGCTTGCGTGCGGAGTTGCGTGAAATTGCAGTTTTTCCGCCCGAGGAGCATGACCAGCCAAGCGGGTCGACCCACGCCAAAGGATTGGGTGCGTACGCGTAAAGATTTAGACCACCCGCCAGGCCGATAGGGTCGGGCGTGGTGAAGCGTCCGATGTCCGGATCGTAGAAGCGAAAGGTGTTGTAGTGCAGACCGATCTCACGATCCAGGTATTGGCCCTGAAAGCGCAGGTTCTGCTCTTCGATGAAGTAAGGCTCACGGACCTCTTCAAGCGTGTTACCCCATACCTGATAACGCGCCTGCCATACCGAGTGTCCATCAGCTTCGCTGAGTTGTTCGGGAAGACCGTTCACATTGTTGTGGTAGTAGCGTACTTTCTGCAGTGTGCCGCTGCCATCAATGCGCGCCAGGGGTTCATGACTGTCGTCGGCATACAGGTAAAGGCTGGTCTGACTGTGTCGATGTTCTTGCAACAAGCGCAGGCGGTCCCAGACGAAAAGGGTCTCGCTTAACACGTATCCCCGAGGGTCGCGTTCGATCTTGGCCGTGCGCCGACCTAACGGGTCGTAGGCCATCTGTACGATTGTTTCTAGGTTCCCTCGCTGCGTGCACACCGTGATTAATCGATGTTCGGCGTCGTAGCCGAAACGCTGAACCTGAAATTTTCCGACGCGTTTCTCGATCAGGCGTCCCCAGGCGTCATATCGGTAGCGCTTGTCCTGATAGGTCAACAGTCGGTTGTGAACGATCAAGCCCGTTACGCGTGGGCCGTCGAGCAGGTTGGCTGCGGCGTCGTAGGCGAATGTCTCATGCTGGCCGTGCACACTCTCCTGGCTGGCAACAATACGACCGGTTGCGTCGTAATGCACACGCTGGTTCTGCGTCACATTGGTTTGGCGATCCAGGCGGCCAACGAGGTTATTGCCCGGATCGTAATCAAAATGCTGCTGGGCCGGAGCCGGCAGTTGTGAGGGCTGGTTGGCTCTGCGGGTAAGGCGTGAGCGCAGGCGGGCACCACGGTCATAATCGCTAACGGTCAGCATCTGCCCTTGGGTGCGGGAGACTTCCCGGTGCAGGCGGTCACGCTCGAAGTCACTGATGACCAGCCCGTCCAGATTAATCTGGTGCAAATGCCCGCTGCCGTAATACAGGTTGTTCAACCAACGACCGTCGGGCAGCTCCATCTGAGCCAGGTTGCCGAGCTCGTCGTAATGATGCCGCAGATTCCCTGCTGCACTGCTCTGCTCCAGCAGTTGGCCGAGCGGATCGTAAGCAAACTTCAGTGCCTGAGTCTGGCCTTTGCGGTCGGTAAAACTCACACCAAGCAGTTGATCCAACGGATCGTATTGGTATTCATAACGCCCGTCATCGGTGGTTTTGGCAAGCATGCGGCCGACCGCGTCGCGCTCGAAACGATGGACGATCGGTGAGAGCGCCGCAGTCGGCACCACGGCCATGCCGTTACCTTGAGGGGCGGGTATATCTTCGGTCTGCACAACATTGTTCAGCGCATCGTAAGCATAGCGCCGAGCACTGCCGTCGAGGTTTTGCTGCACGGTCAGGCGGTCGCCCGAGTCCCATGCAAAACGGTAGTGTTCACCGTTCTCATTGGTCAGCTGCAGAAGGCGGCCGAAGCTGTCATAACGGAAGTGCACCGTACGGCCATGGGCGTCGATGCGTCGACTCACCTGGCCACGCCGATCGTAGTGATAAACGGTCGAGTGCCCAGCCGGGTCGATAACGGCGGTCAATTGACCGCCAGGGTTTCGCTGGTAGTGCTGAGTCCGACCATCAGGGGTGCGTGTCAGCGACATCCTACCGAGTTCATCGTGCTCATATTCGATGCGTTCGCCCGTCGCATCGATTTTCGCGCAGAGCATGCCGCGTACGTTGTACTCAAGGCGTGTCGGATAACCCGAACAGTCAACATGCTCGATCAGTTGACCCAGTGTGTTCCATCTCAAATAGTTGTGTTTACCGCTGGCATCAATGATCTCTATAGGTTTCCCACATGCGTCATATCGATAACGTGTGGTGTGCCCCAACGGATCAGTTTCGTGAGTACGGTTGCCGCGTGCGTCGTATCGGTAGCGCCAGCTGTGCCCTGCGCTATTGGTTTCTGTCAGTGGAAGTGCCCAGTGTGAAAGCCAGACGATCGATTCGCTTCTGCCCATAGGGTCAGTTGACTGGCAGAGGTTTCCGAAGTCATCGTAACTGTATTGCCATTGCCCTCCTGCAGGGTCCACAGCCCTCGTAAGGTGGCGTTCATCGTCCCAGTCGAAGCGCCAGATCTGCCCAAGGTTATCGGTGTGCTCTGTGATTTGAAGGTCGATATTCCAACGTCGCATGCTGGTACGATTCAGGCTGTCGTGGATACGCAAGCTGGCGTTATCCAGATCGTAGTCGAAGGTGTACGCGTCTCCGTCATCGGTCCAATGTCGGATGACGCGCGAATGCTCGTCCTCGAACACTTTCCAGTCATAGAAGCAGCGCAGCCCTATCGGCAACTGGTGTTCGATCATCCTGCGCGCGTTGTCGTAGACGAAGCGCCGTTGCTGATGCCCTTTCACGTCACGTACAACGGCCAGGTCACCCTGAATGTCTTGCTCGTAGCTGATCAGTAGCTCGCGGGTTTGGTCGGGGTATATCCGCTCGACGCAGTGCAGTCGTCCGGGCCACTGGGTTGCGTAAGTCAGCTCGGCCGTGCACTGCCCGGAGCCGTCGCGAAGGCGGGCTATTCTCCCTTGGTCGTCGTAGTCGATGTGAATCCGATTGTCATTGCGATCACCCAGCGTGCTCAGGCGCAGCAAAGACCCATCGCCAGGCTCGAACAGGCGGTACAGTCCGTCGTCGCTTTCGATGAGCAACTGTCCATTGCCATGGCGTCGGACATTAAGCCCCTCGCCGCTGCTATAGACCGCGCTGCCCGGGGCGACCCAGCCAATGTCAATTCGTCGACCTTGCTCGTCGGTGTAGATCAGTGTGTGTCCGCCATCGACATGCAGAACCGTTTCTACACTCACTTCAAAAGCGACACTCCAGCCCGCACCGAAGATTCCATTGCGGCGCTTATCGCGGCTGTTGTAAACACGCTGCCACGTGATCGGCAATACACCTGGCAGAATGAAATCCAGGTCGTCGATGTCGCCCAGTACTTTGGCGCCGGTCGCCGCATGTACGGGGTTGGTGGCGGCGACAATTGCATTGCTGGCGGCACTGATTGCCGCGCTGGTCACGAACGAATTTGCTCCCGCCATGAGCATGCAAGGCAGGTTGCTGATAAATTTTCCCTTGCTGCCTTTAAGCATCATCAGCGCGGTAATCGCCAAGCCTATGCCCGGTGTCTTGCCGCTGCGGATTTCGCGCACCACCACTTTGCCGCCGCCAATGCGCACGTTCGGTGAGATCAGGCCGGATGAAACAACGGTGGCATCGCACGTACTGCGGTCGCCGCTGCGCACCGCAGGTTGTCCATTGATGGTGACTTTTTCTGAGCCTTCGGCAAGGAACTGAGGAGGCATGGGTGGATGGCGCGTACAGACCACCAGATCCAGTGGCTTGGGCACAACGCCAGGGCCCGGTGTCGCCACGGTAGGGCGCCATAGCTGAGAGAAGAAGCCCTGAGCCATGTCCAGAAAGGTCGGCTCTTCTTGTGCCTGCTCCTCCGGGGCGGTAACGTTTTCACTGAGTACGGACCCACTTGGCACAAGCGTTGAAGGCACGCTCCCTGCCGCCCGCGCGGCGGGAATGCCATTGATGAAGGTGTCGGTGGAGCCGGTCGTAATAGTGGCCTGAGGCGTGGGCGGGAACAGGCCGTTGCCGATGTCCTCGCACAACGAACTGAGGCCCTTGTCGGCGCCGGTTTTGCTCATCACCACGCCGACAACCAATCCGACCACCGCGCCCAGCACGCAGGCGCCGATGCCGCCAGTGGCCACCGTAATCCCCGTCGCCGCGACCACCGCAGCGGTCGCCAGTACGCCGATGGCAATGTTGGCTGCCACTTCCAGCACGCCGCCGAGAATGTCGGCCATCATTGAGGTGTGCGACAACGCATCGCCAACCCGAGCGGCCCAGAGTGCGTCAGACATTCACGGCGCTCATTAAATACCGTCGAACTGCAGTGACTGTTTGATCGTCGCCCAATGCCTTGCTTCGGGCTCGCCCAGCGGCTGCGCCTTTACATAGCTGAGGGCGAGCATCTTGCGCGTGCCGGGCAGCACCAACGCCAGCTGATACTGGAACACCATCTCCTCGCCTTTGCTGAACTGGCTGCGCAGCTCAAGCGCCTCGATGTCCTGCGCGGCGCCGACTCGAATGGCTAGCGCTGGCTGATAACGCAGCTCTTTTACCTGCTGTTCCAGGCGCTTGAGCTGGGCGTCGAAGTTGCTGTGCAGGGTTTCGTCTTGCGCCAGAAAACTGCGGCTGACGATCAGCGAAGTGCCCAGCGCGGGAAACTTGAGGATGTTGATCGAGGCGTCCTGCAACGCGCTATCCGGCAGGGCGAACTGGAATTCGTTGATGCGGTACTTCATGACGGCGATTTCTCTCGAATAAGGTGTTTACTGGCCGGATTTCGGCTCGGGGAACATGGCTTTGACGGCTGCGTCGATACTGCCTTTTTCGCCTTGGCCGTCAGGCGTGGCACCCGGCCCGCCGCCGATGTTCAGGTGCAGATGGCCGCCCGTGTTGATCTCGGCGCTGCCCTCGGTGTTGAAGTTGAACTGCACGCCAGTGAGGTTGATCTGCCCGCTGGCATTGAGCTCAAGCACGCTCTTGCCGCAGACCAGACGCAGGTTTTCGCCGACCTCGATCAGGTAGCTGCGGCTAATGCTGTCGGTCTTGCTCGAACCCACCAGCAAAACATCGTCGTGCTGCACGGCGCGCAGTCGGTCGAGCCCAATCGTCACCGTCTCGGTGTTGCCGATGCTCTTGTTCCGGTCGTGCCCCACCGAGTGGCTTTCGTCCACTTCGACGACGATGTCCTGATTACGCTCGGCGTGGATGTACAGCTGCTCACTCCCTCTTTTGTCCTCCATGCGGATTTCGTTGAAGTTCGCAGGCGTGCCGCCCTTGCTTGACCGGCTTTTCATCCCGCTTTGCGTGGCATTGGCGGGTAGGTCGTAAGGCACAGTTTGTTCTGCGTTGTAAACGCGGCCGGTGATGATCGGGCGGTCGGGGTCGCCCTCGAGGAAGCTGACAATGACTTCCTGACCGATGCGCGGGATTTGCACCGAGCCCCAGTTCTTCCCCGCCCAGGCTTGCGATACACGAATCCAGCACGAGCTGTTTTCGTTGGACTGGTCGTGACGGTCCCAGTAGAAATGCACCTTCACCCGGCCAAACTGGTCGGTCCAGATTTCTTCGCCGCTGGGGCCGACCACCCGTGCGGTCTGCGGCCCTTTGACGATGGGGCGCACGGTCTTGGGCAGTGGCCGGAAGCTCTGTTGCGCGCTGATGCACGACATCGCGCTTTCGTACTGCAGGCCTGCGCCGCTGGTGCCGGTTTCCAGACTTTCCTGGCTGATCATGTAGCTGGCGGCAACGATCAGGTATTCGCGGTTTTGGTCCGGGCGGCTGAAGCCGGTCATGCTGAAAAGATGCCCCGATCCCAGTCCGCGTGTATTGCCGCTGAACTCGACGCGTTCGTGCAGGCTTTGAATCGCCTCGATGCGCGTGCGGGCGTAGTGCTCGCCGTCCTCGCTTTGCACGTACGTGCCGGGGTAGTCATACAGCGGATAATCGCCTGCCGCATGAGGTCGTGGCATGGCCGAGCGCACATCGATGCGAGCGCCGGGGCGCTGGAAGTCGTAGTCATTAAGCTCCAGAGAGCCCGGCTGGACTTCCTGCGCCAGCCGCCAGTCATTGAGGTGATCGCGCTCGCGGTGCTGACCGTCCGGTGGGTAGTAGGGAACAGACTCATAGCCAGGCGCCGGTTGATGCGCGCCATAAGCGTCAGCCAGGACCAATACGTGACGGTCTTTTTCATGACGGAAGAAATAGTAAATTCCTTCCTGTTCCATCAAGCGGCTGACAAAGTCGAAGCTGGTTTCCCGGTACTGAACGCAGTATTCCCACTCGCGATAGGGGCGGCTGAGGGCGTCTTCAAAGTCGGAGAAGCCCAGGTCGCGGAACACCTGTTTGATGATCTGCGGAATGCTCTGGTGCTGGAAAATCTTGCAGTCAGAGGTGCGCGTCAGCAACCACAGCCAAGGCCGCAGCGTGACCTGATAACTGGCGAACTGACCGGCATCGACGTTCTGGCTGCACCGCGCAACCAGCCCGTGGAAATAGCGCTCGTTGCCGTCAATCAGCTGCAGCGACAGGCTCATGGGCTTGCCCAGCAACTGGTTCAGGTCAATGGCCGCGTCGTTCGATGTCAGCTGCAATTCGTAATCGAACATACGCCCCAGCTCATCGCCGCCGCTCATGTGTTTGAGCAGCAACACGTCGGGCCCCAACGGGCTGCTGACTTGGGCGAGGCGGGTGAGTTGCTGAAAATTCATGGTCTGTCACCAGGATCGTTAAAGGGGCATGTGCGTCTGACGGGGTGCGTGGATGCTGTCGGCGTAGACGTACAGGCTGACAGGTTCGTTGCGCTGTTGCAGCAGCAGGCGCAGCCCGTCTCAAGTGAAGCGCGTTTCGCCGAGCCGTTGCCCGTTTTGTTCGTGTTCGCGTTTCAACAACGGCGCTAAAAGCCCAATCTCGTTCGCTTGCTCTTAAATTTAATCTACCATCCTCCTGGGTTACGAAAAAATGGGCGTAAGAAATGTTTCGCCAGTTCTTTATAGATACGTCAGTAGCGTTGCTGCCAAAGAGTTTAATCACGATCACATCATAATCTTGGCCATGAATCCCCCATTTAGCTATTTCGATTGAGGGTTTCTGCATGGTGTGTAGATTGATAGAGAATCTGCCTTCGACATCAAATCGTACTTGACCGATAAGGATGATTCCGACCAGTCCTTCGGGGAATATCCTCTTTAAGAAAAAGCTGTTATTGATGTAATCTAAAAAAATCATTTTAGGTCCCTGAAAGTTGTAATGTCCTTGAGTGCTGGGCATATTACCTGTCCCTAATCTTTTTCGATCTTGCATTTAAGTGGGTTTCTGCACCTCAAGCCTGTTGCAAAGAACCAACAGCTGCCATGACATCACGTCAAAGAATTACTTAGGTTGGACAGCTACTGAGCAAATAGTTATGAATCGTTCTTGCGGCGCTACTAGTCACCTGGTTTTTCCCAGTACACGATGCTTTCGAATGCTCTTTCGACATCATCCATATCGTCATCGCCAAGCTCATGATTGAATTTTGAAGAGATGATTTTTCTTGTCTTGGCCAAGCGACGAGTTACTTCATTTTCATCAATGAATCGAGTCGTCTCCAGCGCATATTCAACAGGTGTGGTGTCGGTTGGAGGGGAGTCGACACGCTCATAGTAGTAACTCGCGATTTTCTTCAGGGAAATCAATATGTATTCGATTTCACTAAGTGCCTCTATCGCCTCGGAGCCGGGAATTTCGATACTCTCGTTATCTTTCAGCGTGTCATTCCTGTTGGGTAGCCTGCTCTAATTGTCGCCTTGTGGTCCCGGGCTTAATTATATCGCCAGGGCCGTGATGGCTACTTAACCGCTAACTCAAGCACACCGCCATAGGTCACAAGAATAGTAATTTGATGGGTCACAGCTTTTTTACTTTCCAGACGCGAGTGGCAGCGGTAAAAGAAAGTCCTTTGAAATGTCCGATTAGCTCAAGCAAATTTTCCCATGTATAGACGCTTCTGGATGTGAAAATTTGAGAGCTCTCTTGGTTTGCTATCTCCAAGAAATAAAACCCTTTGTTGTGGTCCTGTTGTTTGCTGATCCTGTCTTCGAACCGGGCTGGTCGGATCGAGATGATACAGTCGTCCATAAGGTAGCATCGTTTTTCATAAATTGACTCATCCATGTTCCATGGATTTTTCTTTGTCAGATCAATTGAATTGGCATTATCGTGAACTACGGTGTACCAATATGATGGGCTACCTGTTTCGCGCGCTTTTTCGTCGTCGGAGTCGGATAAAAGAACAATTTTTTCCATTTTTCAGTAATCCAAACGCAAGTTGTCGAAAATGCCTTTTCATTGTTCCAAGCGTTGACATGAGGTCCTGCGCCAAACTCAGGATGCTCTAGCTCATCGTCCCGCCAGCCTGACGTTTTGCCCTGATTCCCACCACCGATTCTTCCCTTCGACGCTTGCCAACTGCGAGGTCCGCCTCTGAAGTCTGGCTTCCTCGCAGTTATGGGAGTGGAGCCCAAGTCGCCCCAACTGGCCCGTGATCTGGAGTTCGAAGCCGCGGCACAGATGCCCGACGGGATCGGCAAGCTGCGGGATCGGTTGTTGGCGGTTTGATAACGGCAGTAAAAATCATTGCCCAATGCCCGCGTCAGGATCAGGTGGGCAATCGTTAAGAAAGGTACGTCCTGCACTGTTGAAATGTCAGCGTGCCAACTGTAAATGCTATTTTCCAGCCCTCGCCTTTGGTTTGGATACAAAATTTGCGGTCGCGTAATTCGCACTCCATATTGCCGTAATCGATTTTGTTCCAATCCGCAATTTCTATGTCATCAATCCCCGTGCCTAGCATCACGATGACGACAGTGTCGTAATTCACTCCCCAAGCGCCCCATTTGGGTATCTCTCGAGACGGTTTCTGTCGTGTATGGATGTTTAGACTGAACTCAGAGTTTGGGTCCAAGCCGATGTGCGCAATGAGTGCAGTATCCGTGAGTCCTTCAGGAAAGATGCTTTTAAGGAACGTGTTGTTATAGATACAGTCGATTATGTTCATTTTTCGGTGCCAAAATTGTAGTGGCCGTGAGTGCCGTCCGCTGAGCCGGAGCGGAGGTTATCTCCCTGCCGAGCGTTGAAGTGTGGTTCTGCGCCATGCATATGTGTTGCCTTCGAGTGGCCGTAACTGTGCTCTTGAATAGTAATTTTGTTACCCCTGATATTGTCGTACTCATAGTTTCTTGTCATCACAGGTTGTCCATTTTTCATAACCGGACTGCCGTATCCATCATCAAGCGATTGTCTATAAAGCCTTGTTGGAGCTGCGCTGATTGGAATACCGGCATCACGCTTTAATTGTCGAAACGCATCCCTTCTGCTTGTCGCCTGATAGGACGTCTTCTTGTTGGGGTTGCAACTCCAACCCCACGGATCCACCCACCCAACCGGATTCGGCGCGTACTGATAGAGATTAATCCCACCCGCCAACCCAATCGGATCCGGCGTCGTGAACCGTCCCACATCCGGGTCGTAGAACCTGAAGGTGTTGTAATGCAGTCCGGTTTCGCGATCAAGGTATTGGCCCTCAAATCTGAGATTCTGTTCCTCGATGAAATACGGTTCGCGGGCCTCTTCGGCGGTGTTGCCCCAGACCTGATAACGCGCGTGCCAGACGGGGTGGCCGTCGGCTTCGGTGAGTTGTTCGGGAAGGCCGTTGAGGTCGTTGTGGTAATAACGCATTTTTTGCAAGGCGCCGTCGCCGTCGATGCGGGCGAGGGGCTCGTGGCTGCCGTCGGCGTAGACGTACAGGCTGGTCAGGCTGTTGCGTTGTTCTTGCAGCAGGCGCAGGCCGTCCCAGGTGAAGCGAGTTTCGCCGAGTAATTGGCCGTTTCGGTCGTGTTCGCTTTTGCCGATGCGTCGGCCCAGCGGGTCGTAGCTCATGCGCACGACGTGGCCGTTGGGGTTGTGCACTTCGGTCAAACGGCT
>Ga0247816_10001738_pt1 | contig 10544 bp, 12 predicted proteins | sample UWRJL209509C1_FD_179930 | JGI IMG/M metagenome (GOLD analysis project Ga0247816, IMG submission 179930) | Plant litter microbial communities from Arlington Agricultural Research Station in Wisconsin, United States - UWRJ-L209-509C-1 | ecosystem: Environmental > Terrestrial > Plant litter >...
TTACGTTCCCGTCCATCGTCACAGTCTGCGGTGTGGTTCCTCGATTGATCGCCGTGACCTTGCGATTATTGTCGGGGTTGATAGCGTAAGCCATCATCTGCTGACCAACACGGACGCTCGCGGGAACGGCTGCAAAACTCAAGACAGTCGAGCCAGAGGTTGTGGCGCTGGTGACCGCAAACCACATCGGATAGGAAACGGCATAAGCGCCATCTACGAAAAAGATCGTCGTATTCATGGTGATGGTGGTTGAGGTGACAGCCGTGACCCGCCTCAAATCATTGTCCTGCGGCCCGAACATGATGGCCTGACCGACCGTTATACCCGTAGAATCCCCAATCGGCAGAACGGTTTCGCCGGCTGCATAGGTTGTTGTGCGCATCATCATGCGCGACACCATGATATTGAGCGTATCGCCGTTAGCCGCTGTAATTGGATGATTGAGCGTCAGGACATTCCCCGACTTCGACACGACAAACGTATTGGTCAGAGACTGCCTGTTGTCGACAAGGATGGTTCCGCTTACCGCAGTGGTGACGAACGCCCACTGCAAGCTTCCGTTGGCATTATAGCCAAACGGCGGAGCGCCGCCGGACTGGTATTTCGGGTAGACGACAACGAAACTTCCGGGGTTGACCGGCTGTTTCCAAGCGATGATGTTCAAGGACTGCAAGACAGTATCAGCGTTGATCTGGTCGACAAAGTCTTGCCCAATGGTTTGGAACGTCGATGCGCCAGTGATGTTTGCAGTGAAGACGCGGTTCGCCTGACCAATGCGAGAGAGATCAACGGTTACCGTGGCAGAATTGCCAGCCGTTATCGTTCCTCTTACCCCAATCGAAACGCTGACGTGCAAGTTGGCATAGGCGTTCGCGCCAAGGGAAACCACTTGCCCAGCGGAAATCTGGCTGGCATCGGCGACTGTTACAGATCGGGAATAGGCAACCGCGCCTGAAATCGTTGTGGACGTTGTCCCAACCGGGCTGCCGTTTGGCAACGTCGCAGTCAGTTCGAGGGCATCGCTTGCGAACGCAAAATTACCGGCGTTGCTGAAATCAACGTAACGCTGATATTCGCTGTTGATGGTGGATGTTGGCGTCGCCAAGTTACCCGCGAAGTAATTGAAATAGCCGGCAAGTGAAGTGGTGTCGCCAATTTGAACCGCCGCAGCAGGGTTCGGTGTCGTCCCGAACGCAAAATCTTCGACCATGTTGTAGCCAGACGAGATTGCCTGATCAAAAGTCTGGCTGTAATCGGGAGGCAGCACCCCACCGCCCTGGATTTGGGAGACTACTTCCTTAGCCAGTCCCGGGGCCATACTCAATTCAGTAAGACGAAAGACTACTGCCCCTGAAGGGGACGCAATCTGCGCTGCAACCTCCTTTGCCAACCTTGGAACCATAGACAGTTCAGCAAGACGCGTGAAATTCCCGACGCCTGCCGTAATCTGAGCGGCAAGCTCGTTTGCCAGTACAGGCACCATTCCTAGCTCAGTGAAGCGTCTTGAGTCTGCCATATCAGGGTTCCAATGCTACCGCGTGAACCCACGTCACTCCGGGTTGGGCGGGAAGAGAAAGGATCGTTAGGCCCAAAAGCGCGACAGTTGAGCGGTTTGTTCTGGTTACAAGCAGCTTGCATTGCGTATTTGTGGGGGCATCGACTACCTGAACGTTCACGACATCCGTAACACCAGTAGCAACCTCTGCCACGGCAACGATGATTGGCACGACCCCAGCACCGAACGGAGTGGAATATGTCCATGTTAGACTGCCATCAGCGGCACTCTGGACTCTAGTCTTGCGGGCTTTCGAAGCATGAGTATGGTTCTCAAGGGCAAAGCGCTGGATTGAACCTAACGAGCCTGTATCGGACACGCCCGGAGGCTGCGACGTTGCTGGCTGCGGCATGAGCGCGATAGCTTGAGCCTGAGTAATCCCGGGAGGGTAGGAAACACCTTCATCAGCCATTAGTAGTTCTCCAGATACGATAGCGTCTGAGCCGCCGTTGGCGAGGTGGAAAAGATTGCGCTAGCCGTAGCGATGGTAACGCTTGCTCCAACTGCACCAGCCAGGAAGAAGCCCGTCGTCACTCCGGTAGTAACCGCACTTGCTACGAAATAGACAGGCTGAGTACCCGTAATGTTGGAGATGGTAACCGACTGGCGACCAGCGCGGGCTGGGACAACCTGAATTGCAGCAGCAGGGGAAACGCTGTTAGCTACCTGATTGGTGGCAATCGTAGCGCCGCCTACCGTCCGCTGATAGCTAGGTGTTGCGGCGGCTGACCCAGCGGAATTCGCGGCCGGGGCTGTCTGCACAGGGCTGGTGCCGCTATTGGTGATGAATACCGGTGCGCCTAGATCGTTCTGAGCCATTAGTCTACGTCCTCACGTTCGGCCTGCTGCTCGGCTAGGCTCAATTGTCTATTCGATTGTACCTCAGAATGGTCCTGCTGCCTATCCGCACGTTCCTCGCCACGGTCAGCGCGGCCTTCGCCGCTAACCTTAAGCGCCGTATCAAATTGGGCCTGCTGCTGCGCATTCGCTTCCTTGTACTCCTCAAGATCCTGCTTGCGGACATCCAGCCCGATTTCATTGAGGATCTTAGCCGTCTGAGCTTGCATCAAATTCTGTTTAGCATCGAGTTCTGCCATCTTGGCCGTGAACTCCTGCTGCTGCTTGGACAACTGCAATTGAAGCTTGTCATTCTCGCTTTGAGATTTAGCAGCGGCGTCCTGAGCTTTCATCTGAAGCTCTGCCATCTTGCGCTCGTTATCGGCCTGAGCCTGCGCTGCCTTGGCCTGTACGTTCGCCATAGCTGCTTGTGCCTTGACCTGCTCTGCCTCTGCAAGCTTGTTCTGTGCTGCCGCTAGCTCAGCCGTACCATCGTCAGCCTTTTGCTGTGGTGCATTGGCAAGGCTATCGATCCAGTCATCAATCATCGAGTCCAGTTCGCGCCCTGTACGATAAGGCGAAAGCTGGAACTTGAGCATTGCACCCGCGAGCTTTGCACCCTCTGGGCCTGTCGATACCAACGGCATAAGAGCTTGGGATGCAGTTGCGAACGCAGCCATGAACTCATTGCGGGACGCCTTCTCCTGCTGCTCATCAGCGAGAACTGTAGAGCCATCCTCAATTTCAAACGCAAAGCCACGAGCCTTGTCGTCACGCAAGAGCTTCATGATGTCTTCAATGGGAACGGCTGATTTGGCCTCGTTCAGCATTGGAGCATATTTCGATATAAGCTGCTGTTGAGCCTGCTGGAACTGCCGTTGTGCGGCCTGTGCCTGCTGAGGGTCAGGTTGCTCGCCAGACTGTTGCGCCTGCATCATGGCTTCCTGAGCGGCTTTCTTAGCCTGATCACCTAGCGCCTTAAGCTCTTGTTCGGCGGCTTTCTCAATGCCGTCTATCTGCTTTTCAATGTCGGCTTTGGATGGGATTTCCATCTGCGACATATCAAGCAAAGTTTCCTTGGTAAACTTTTCAGCTATGATCTCGGATGCCAACTGGACCGAGTCACGAGCGATACGCTGGAGTTCATCAATCTTCTGCTTTACCCGCACAGAACCATATTGGCTCTTAAGCTGCTGAGCGCCCAGCGTCTCCTCTGCCTGGGTAGCGCCGCGCATAATGTCGGAAATTCCAGACAATTGATAGAAGTCGTCAATAAGCTGTGAACGAGCCTGAATAAGGCCCTGGATAGTAGTGGCGACCATGTCGATAGGCATCCACTGGACGAAATTAGCCATATCTCCTTGCAAGGAAGCGCTGGGAACGGCAATCAGGATCTGTTCATCGTCAGAACGGATAAGTTCTTCCAGTGCATCGCCTACATCACCCCCGGCCGGGATAAGTCCCTTCATCCTCACCTTGTCGAGGAGAAGATATATTCTGCTTGTGAGGGTGTTGATTTTGCCGAAGTGAACCGCATACCGCTCATAATCAGGGACGGGAACAAGCGAGCGACGGCCAAGGGTTCCGAAGGCTGGCTTAGGACATGGGAAGAAGCCTTTGAGGGAGAGGTGCGGCTCGTCTACATCAAGACAGACATCAACGCCCTCAGTTACCCAATAGACCTTATTGTCTGTCTTGTGCCAGACTTCCCAGACTCCAGCCTTGCGGCTCCCGTCATTGGCTCCGTTGTCCTCATCATCGCGACGAACGGTAAAGCTAGCGTCCTTGTAGGCATCCCCGCTATCACCACGGAAGCGCTTGCGCATATCCTTGCGTGTCATCCATGCTCTACGGGCTACCCATCCAACCTCTGCCCACTTACGGGCAGGCTCGTGACGGAAGTCCTTGCGGTCCAGATGTTCGAAGCAGACCTTCTGCCCATCATCTGACTCGTAGGTCAGCCACATGACGCCGCGATTGGTGAAGATTAGGTCATCTCTGATCTCACACATGACAGCGTCAATATCAGAGCGGTCGAATGAGGAAATAGAGGTGCGCTCTAGAAGCTCAGCAGTCCTATTCTTGACGGGACGACGGTCTTTGAACTGAGGAGTGATTACCGGCTTGGGGGAACGAGCGTACACAGCGGGCTTGAGGATCTCGTAGGACGCCCAGAACAGGTCTAGCTCAGCATCCGCCCCCCCACCAGGAGAAGTGCGCTCAACAGCGCTATAGCTCCGGTCACGGCGGCTATAGACATCATCGATCTGATCGCAGATGTCCTGATATTCGCTGAACTTCTCTTGGGACTGCTTGAGAGCCTTGAGGACAGACGCAGACGATTTAGGCTCATCCTCAACCTTGAAGGTGTCAGCCGGTTCCAGTTCGATATCGTCTATAGGATCAACAGCCATGATTACCCGCGCGGTTTCAGGTAATGTTATATGGTATAGGAGGCCAAAAGAAAAGCCCCGCCATTTCTAGCGAGGCTCTCTGCCGCATCCCCTAGAGGATACCCGTACAAGGGGCTGATCGTGCGCGACTCCACATTGGACCTAGAGCGTTAGACTTTTGGTTTCCCATCGCTCTGTTTTACGTATTCCTTGATGTCTTTGTCCTTCTGCGCTTCCATGGCTTCAAACCGCTGGCGCATAGGATCGTTGACAATCGGGCCTGCCTCAGTCGTACCGTCACGCTCTACAGGGTTCTCACGGCGGCGCTGCATAGCCTCGAAAGACTCGTGTACTTCAGGAGTCGGCTGCATCTCTGCCTCACGCTGAGCGGCGGCGGTCTTGATGGCGTCGTTCTGTTCGTTCTTCTTCATGGTGTATCTCCTAGCTAGTCAGGGGATAACTATCATAAATGGTTTTGAGTTCCTAGACGCGGAAAGAGAGGCATCAAGGGTCACAACTCCCTCTAGCCTCTTTTCTTGGTACGGCTCAGCCGATTGGCTTTGGAATGGGCTAGATCAGAACTAGCTACCGCGCTCTAACACCTTCTCGGCTTGGGTTCGAAGGCTATCCGGTCCATAGGCTACCAAGACGTTCGCCCGTATGTGTCTTTCCACACCGCCATTCCAAACTCTTTGCCCATTGGGCGCATTGGATTCCCCCTGTAACTGATTTCCCGTCTAGCTCGGTTCCTCAGATCTCTATGGCGTCAATTCGCTCAGAAACTTCTCCGTCGAGAAGTAGGGGTACTATCGTTGCCATCTCTGGCTAAACTGGCGGAACGCTGAGGAGTCGAACCCCTGACCTTTCGGCCCCCTCGGTTTTCAGGACCGATTGCCAACCACTTAGCGGCGCGTTCCAATTTGCTACCGAGCTTCCTGTAACGCAGTCAGAGTCGAACTGACCTTCACCGCCACGTTAAAAGACCGCCAACCTTGCAAAGCTATTGGTCCGTCTGGCCAGACTAGGAAGAACTCCTTGCGGGAGTCCACTCGGTATTCCGTTGAGGCTTTCACCTCGAATTACTAAGCTAGGAGATCAACCCTAGCTGCCCTTTCGGGACTTGAGATGCTGTGAGGTCTTGCACAGCCAGAGAACCCGGTTAGACCGAAAGCCAGGGGTGACCACTCCCCCGTTAATCTCCTGACTCCATTTTACTGGCACCATTCGTATTTTCTACCACTAACCCCACTTCAAGGCAAGCCATAACCAGAACACAATCATCCCCAGAACCATGCAATAAAGGATAACCCTTTCTTGGTGCGGCGTCATGGTATCCTCCATAAAGTCGCGTAACGGGCTTAGGAGGGGTAGGTTCCTGATTTGTGTGTGGCTTTTAGCATAGCTATGCGAGCTTTTTGGGCGGCTTCATCGCACATACTGCTATTGCAGGCGTAAGCCATACTGTCTGCCGCGTCGTAAAGCTCGCACAGAGCCTCTAGTAGATCAGGAGCGGCTGCGATCAATGAGTAATCATCATCATTTGATGGCGAGACAGGGTAATACGCGGTGTCTACAATTACCGGTCTCCCGTCAGCATCTTCAATCACCGTATCACCGCGGTCAATCCTCAGTTTCCACGGGCCGGGACTATGCGTCATCTCAAGTCTCCTTTGATTTCATTTAGTAAAGCTTTATCCATGTTGGCTTAACTATATTTTCAGTGCCATCTCTGCCAACCTCCATGATGTAGTCCACATCCTCATGCCCTCCTTTTTCATAATCCGGGTATCGAACATTTAGGTCTCCTCCATACTTTTCCTGAATATCAGTCAGCTTTTCGATTAATTCTTTGACAGTCATTCAAACTCTCCCGATATTGCTCCCTAAATTAGGGCCTTGAGCTTCTCAGCATTAATCCATTTTTCATGAGCTAGACTATTGTCGAAATATGGTGGGGAAATCTTTAAGCCATCTTTTCTAAGGCTTATGCATTTCTTCGCGGCTTCCTCTAGGCCGTCAACGCTCCTCACAAACTGCGAATAGGCTCCAAGGCCAGACCTTTCCTTTATCCCACCACCAAGAATGAAAGGTCTTCATCGGACATTATATAAACGCCCTTGTGCTTGGCTATCACCCGGTTTGCTTCTTTAACTAGATTATCTTTATCAATTACCATTCGTCTTCCTCCACTCCTTCACCGTCATCTCCAGCCCTAGGCGCTTGATGGTGCGTAGGTCACGCTGGTAGGCTGCGTTGTAGGCTAGGCGTTCTTTTTTTGCTTCCACTAGCCTCCTAAATTCGTCTAGGTATTCTGGAGACAAGGAGGCGGGGTGAAGGCCAATATCAATTACCTTGATTGTCTTGGTGCTGACGGCAGGCTTCGAACCCGCGACCTTCTCCTTACAAGGGAGTTGCTCTACCTTCTGAGCTACGCCAGCTTTACCCGTTTCTGTCTTGATCATTTCCTAAGCTTCCCCCATCTCAATGCTTCTCTCCTGTCTGTTGACGTTAGGTACTCACCGGCCTTTAATCGCCTGAACAGCTCCTCCTTCCTTTCCACGAATACTTCGTACTTGAGGTCAGGGTTGCAGTCCCCGAATATGATGTCTTTCTGTCGCTGAGTGCGCTGATCTTTAGGAGTTGATACGGCTGCCTCATACTCGTTCATCTCAGTTCTCCATGTTGTTTACGTAACATACACGAATAAACTACACGGTCAAGCGTAAACTACACCCTCCCCTGTCTCCCTGTAGGTTATCGTCTTGTCTTGGGAAGGGCTGGCGCATACACAGCACCTATCTCCAGCTTCCTCTCAGCCTGCTTTGGCTTGTTGCCCATGCTCATGCGGTCCATCAACTGACCTGCAAGGCCGAGCGCGTCCACCGCATCATCATGAACGCCTACGGGGAAGCTCATCATCTCGCTTATGAGATCTGAGAGCCACGGCGCGTCCTTATGTACATACATGCCAGCAAGGGCCATTCTGCCCCGAATAGACTGCGCCCTAACAGCCTTGTCACCTCTGGTCGGGAATTGCTCACGGGCCACGAAAGACTGCGTTTCCAGCATACGCTTGACCAGGAACGGCCCTACACCTGACTTGATTTGCCCCGTTTCCTCAGCCCAGCCTATAGGTTTCCACTTGCGCACAAGGTCACAGAAGGCGTCTACCCATACATCAGAGCTAGATTGCCCTCTCCACATATCCAGCAGCCATAGACGGCCTTCGTGGTCTACGCCTACGATGACGTGAACGGTGTAGTCGCCGCCTCCAGAAGTTACAGCGTAGTCAGACGCACCGTACACGGATAGGGTTTGCTTGGGAGGGATGGTATCAACGGCTCTGATCCATTCCCGCTTGAAGTAGTCGCCTGTGTCGGGGCTTGGGCGCTGTTGGAACAATGCGCTCCAGGTACGAGGATTGCGCCGGAAGTTAGACCAATGCTTCTCGTCAAACCATTCAGGCCAAATCATCTCGCCAATCTTACGGCCTAGAGGATCGTCTAGCCGTTCACACTCAGCGGCGAGGGATATAACCTCCCACTCAAAGCCATCACGACACATAATCATGCCGCTCTCACCAGCGTAGTCCTCTGGAAGAATGCGCCCAGCGGGGTCATCGAAGTGCCAGCGCGTAAGGATCATTGCGAGAGATCCCCCCGGAATAAGTCGAGTCTTTACAGACTCTTCATATTCATCCCATGTTCTTTGGCGGATGACTTCAGAGTCTGCGTCCTGCCTACCTCGAATAGGGTCATCGATAGCTACGAACTTAGCGCGATTACCGGTGATGCCTGAGATGATACCGCCAGACATGTATTCGCTGCCGTTATCAAGCGCCCACTCGTCTGCGGCTTTCTGATCGCCTTGGAGGGCAGCGCCGAATACGTTCTGGTACTTATCCTGCTTGATGATGGATCTAGTGCGACGGCCGAATTTCTTAGCCATGTCAGAGCCGTAGGATACCCCAATCATACGGTAGTTGGGCCATTTGCCCATTGCCCATGCTGGAGCCACTACAGAGGCATAAGTGGACTTCGCAGAGCCGGGGGGCATGAAGATCATCAAACGCCCGTGGGGCTTCTCAATACAGCGCTGGAGGGCTTCGAGGATTAGAACGTGATGCTTGGCTAGCTGCGTCTCGACAGGTTTGAATGACTCTGTGTCTTCATCCTCAGTCGTAGGCGCTCCAGGTACGTCAATGTACCGTGCGAACTCAGTTAAGCTGGCTCTTGCTCGGCGGCGTCTCAAAAGCTCCTGAGCTGCTTGCTGTGGCGATAAGCTCAAGTTCTGCATCTGTTAGCCTGCTTGGTCCGTCTGGGGTGCTGATCTCTACTGCCTGCGCTGCCTTGCCGTCCAGTCTGTCTGCCACTTCTCGGATAGCTGCCATATCACCCTCAAGAGCCTTTGTTACAAGCATTTCAGCTACCGCCCTAAGCTTCGGCTTGCTTACTCCATGCTCATCCACGGTAGCCTCACTGATGGCAATACGAAGCATATTTGCAAAGCTTTTCTCTTTCGGGGGTCTGCCGCCTGCACCAGCCATAGTTAATCTCGCTTAAGTTTTTGATGTTCCATTATTATGGATTACCACAGCGCCATGCTTTTAGTCCAGAAAATACCAAATAAGATGCAAGCAGATATAAGAACAGCTACCATTATCTCTAGGGCGTGAAAATCATCATTTTCATTCATCTCTGTTTATCCGTTATCTTTGGGTTGGGAAGGGGGATCGATTGGCTTCCAATGGGTCGGGTAAAGTCTTGGACCGTTCCGGCTATATTCTTTCCACCACCCGTAGCCAATATGAAGCGCGACTTTCTCTCGAAAGCTGAATATAGGGTTCCCTGGCTCGTAAGATGCCCACACCTTTTACGGGTTTGTTTTTTGGAGCGCTATCCAAATCCCTCCATTCGCTCATTGTCTAACTCTCTTCTTTATCTGATAGGATTGCTTGGGAGATATAAGCAGCGCAATCAACCCATCCGCTGTGATACGTGCTGTGTGACGGAACTTTCTCATCCTCAGCAATCTTAGCGCATCTCTGGCGTTCTGCCCATATGGCTTTGGCGACATTCTCAAGCAGCTTTTGAGCTGTTCGCTCATTCCCTAGTATCCCGTAGACCTTACACGCCTTCGCGGCCTCATTGATTATGTCTCTAGGTATCTCACTCATCTTGTTTGCTTTCGAAGGGGTTGGGGTAGGCTGCAATCATGTCTTGATATGCCGCACCATAGTAGCCGTCATCCATATCGTTCATCTCGACTGGGGCCCTATCCCATGCTGCGAAAAGCATCTCCTCAGTCGCCTCTCTCGGCACAATCATTTGATTGCTGGCGGATAGGTAGGCCTTGATTACCTCCGAAACATCTGTATTCATTCCCACATCGTGGATTTCTTTTAGGGCAGCTTGCAAGCCTTTCTCATGTGCTTCATTGCTCATCCGAAGACCCTTAAGATTGAGTTTTTTTACTAAGGCAAACGGCCCGCGAAGTTCTTTTGGTCGAGACGACAAGGAAGCAGCAGCAATCTCTAGAGAGCTTTTCAAATTACCCATTCCACCAACCTATTCATCATCTGCCATTTTCAAGAGCTTAAGTTTTGCCCTCTCTAGCATCCAAACCATTTCAGGCCCATCCGATACAGACGAAGAAAAGAACTCAGAACCGTCCTCAGTCTCGCCTATGATCACAACGTTCTGTAGGTGGCCCTTGGCCGCATCGAGGATGATATCTGCCTCAAAATCTAGAGGAGTTAT
>Ga0247816_10001741_pt1 | contig 10528 bp, 8 predicted proteins | sample UWRJL209509C1_FD_179930 | JGI IMG/M metagenome (GOLD analysis project Ga0247816, IMG submission 179930) | Plant litter microbial communities from Arlington Agricultural Research Station in Wisconsin, United States - UWRJ-L209-509C-1 | ecosystem: Environmental > Terrestrial > Plant litter >...
TCAAAATTAAACTGGCTTTTTGGCAACACTCATAAAATAGAAAAATCCGTATTAGCGGATTTTTTTGTTGGTCCTCGTTCTGCCATGATTACGCCTTGGAGTACCAATGCTGTTGAGATTACACAAAACATGGCCATTGAAGGCATCATCAGAATTGAAGAGTTTCAAAAAGTTGATGAAGCTTTTTCTGATTTTGATCCAATGCTTTCTCAGAAATATGCTGAACTAAATCAAGAAATTTATACTATAAATATGCAGCCCGAACCAATTCTTGAAATTGAAGATATAGCTTCTTTTAATGCAAAAGAAGGTTTGGCTTTGAGCAAAGAAGAAGTGGAATATTTAGATAATTTGGCTACAAAATTAGGCAGAAAACTAACAGATTCCGAAGTTTTTGGATTCTCTCAAGTAAATTCAGAACACTGCCGTCACAAGATTTTCAACGGAACTTTCGTGATTGATGGAGAAGAGAAACCTTCTTCCCTATTCAAATTAATTAAGAAAACTTCCGCTGAAAATCCGAATGGTATTGTTTCGGCTTATAAAGATAATGTGGCTTTTGTAAAAGGTCCGAGAGTGCAACAATTTGCTCCAAAATCAGCTGACAAACCCGATTTTTACGAAACAAAGGATTTTGATTCTGTTATTTCGCTTAAAGCGGAAACACATAATTTCCCAACAACAGTGGAGCCTTTCAACGGTGCTGCAACAGGTTCTGGTGGAGAAATTCGTGACCGTTTGGCAGGCGGACAAGGTTCTTTGCCATTGGCGGGAACTGCGGTTTATATGACTTCGTATTCCCGTTTGGAAGAAAATCGACCTTGGGAAGAGGCGATGAACGAAAGAAAATGGTTGTACCAAACGCCGATGGATATTTTGATTAAAGCTTCAAATGGAGCTTCTGATTTTGGAAATAAATTCGGCCAGCCTTTGATTACAGGTTCGATTTTGACTTTCGAACACGATGAAAATGATCGAAAAATTGGTTACGACAAAGTAATTATGCAAGCTGGCGGAATTGGTTACGGCAAATTAGATCAAGCCATCAAGAAAAAACCGCAACCTGGCGACAAAGTTGTTCTTTTAGGTGGAGAAAATTACAGAATCGGAATGGGCGGTGCTGCGGTTTCTTCAGCAGATACTGGCGCTTTCAGTTCCGGAATTGAATTAAATGCAATTCAGCGTTCGAATCCTGAGATGCAAAAACGTGCTGCAAACGCCATTCGCGGATTGGTGGAAAGTGATAACAACCCGATTGTTTCTATTCACGATCACGGTGCTGGCGGACATTTGAATTGTCTTTCAGAATTGGTGGAAGAAACAGGCGGTTTGATTGATTTGGATAAATTGCCTGTTGGCGATCCGACGCTTTCTGCAAAGGAAATCATCGGAAACGAATCGCAAGAAAGAATGGGATTGGTAATCGGCCAAAAAGATATCGAAACTCTACAAAAAATTGCTGATCGTGAGCGTTCGCCGATGTATCAAGTTGGAGACGTGACCGGAAATCATCGTTTTACTTTTGAATCAAAAACTACAGGTGCAAAACCAATGGATTTTGCGTTGGAAGATATGTTCGGAAGTTCTCCAAAAGTCGTGATGAACGATACGACAATTGATAGAAAATATACTGATTTAGACTATACGCAAGAAAACTTCAAAAATTATCTTGATCAAGTCTTGCAATTGGAAGCCGTTGCTTGCAAAGACTGGCTGACAAATAAAGTGGACCGTTGCGTTGGCGGAAAAGTAGCCAAACAGCAATGTGCCGGACCATTGCAATTGCCTTTGAACAATGTTGGCGTGATGGCGTTAGATTATTTAGGAAAAGAAGGTGTTGCCACGACTGTCGGCCACTCGCCTATCGCTTCGTTGATTGATCCTGCCGCAGGAAGCCGAACTGCAATTGCAGAAGCATTGTCAAACATCATTTGGGCTCCGATTAAAGACGGTTTGAAAGGCGTTTCGCTTTCGGCCAACTGGATGTGGGCTTGTAAAAATGAAGGCGAAGATGCCCGTTTATATGAAGCGGTTCAAAGCTGTTCCGACTTCGCTATCGAATTGGGAATCAACATTCCGACAGGGAAAGATTCGCTTTCAATGAAACAAAAATATCCTGATGGCGACGTAATTGCTCCAGGAACTGTAATTATTTCTGCAGGAGGAAATTGTACTGATATTCAAAAAGTCGTGGAACCTGTTTTGAAGAAAAATGGAGGTAACATTTATTATATCAACTTTTCAGAAGACGATTTCAAATTAGGAGGTTCGTCTTTTGCACAGGTTTTGAATAAAATCGGAAATGAAGTTCCTACGATTAAAAATGCGGCGAATTTCAAAACTGCTTTTAACGTAGTTCAAGATTTGATCAAAGCAGATAAAATCCAAGCAGGACACGATATCGGAAGCGGTGGTTTGATCACGACTTTATTGGAAATGTGTTTTGCAGATGTGAATTTAGCAGCTGACTATGATTTGGATTTATTATGCGAAAGCGATACTATCAAAGTATTGTTTTCTGAAAATATCGGAATCGTTTTCCAAGCAGATGCTTCAGTTGAAACAGTTTTGAATGAAAATAAAGTGGCATTTTTCAATATCGGAAAAGTAAAAGAAGGAAACACAGTTACGATTAAAAACGGAGCCCAAAATCTTTCAATTAATGTTGCGGAAGCTAGAGATACTTGGTACAAGACTTCGTATTTATTAGACAGAAAACAATCAGGTGAATTGAAAGCGAAGGAACGTTTTGACAACTTCAAAAACCAACCTTTGCATTTTAATTTTCCAACGCATTTTACAGGAAAAAAACCAGAAATTGATTTTTCTAAACCAAGACCAAAAGCGGCGATTATTCGTGAAAAAGGAAGCAATTCGGAACGAGAAATGGCAAATGCAATGTATTTGGCAGGTTTTGATGTAAAAGATGTGCACATGACCGATTTGATTTCAGGACGTGAAACGTTGGAAGATATTCAGTTCATCGGTGCTGTTGGAGGTTTCTCTAATTCAGATGTTTTGGGTTCTGCAAAAGGTTGGGCTGGAGCATTTTTATACAATGAAAAAGCAAAAACTGCTTTGGATAATTTCTTCAAAAGAGAAGATACTTTATCAGTTGGAATTTGCAACGGAGCGCAACTATTCATGGAATTAGAATTGATTAATCCAGAACATGAAGTACACGGAAAATTAAGACATAATGATTCTCATAAGCACGAAAGTGGGTTTACTTCTGTAAGCATTCAAGAGAACAATTCAGTGATGCTAAATACTTTGGCAGGAAGCACTTTAGGCGTTTGGATTTCGCACGGTGAAGGAAAATTTGACTTACCTTACGCAGAAGACAAATATAACGTAGTTGGAAAATACGGATATAAAAACTATCCGGCCAACCCAAATGGTTCTGCTTTTAACATTGCGATGATGTGTGATAAAACCGGAAGACACTTGGCAATGATGCCTCATATTGAGCGTTCGACTTTCCAATGGAACTGGGCAAATTATCCAGAAGACAGAAACGACGAGGTTTCACCATGGCACGAAGCGTTTGTGAATGCTAGAAAATGGGTGGAAAATAAAAAATAGATTTTTATAGAAAGGCTTTCAATTTGGAAGCCTTTCTTATCTCTTTGCACTTATGAAAACTAGTACTCAATATTTTTTCATTATCTGTCTAGTCATAATTCTCGGACTTTTATCCAGAAAGTTAGATTTCATTCCGCTGTTTGTTGGAGACATTTTATATGCGGTGATGATTTATTATATAGTTCGATTTTTATTTATAAATTTTTCACAAATCAAAGTTGCAACAATTGCTATCCTGATTTGCTATACTATTGAAATTCTTCAGTTATATCAAGCTTCTTGGATTATTGAAATAAGAAAAAACACCTTTGGACATTTGATTTTTGGACAAGGATTTTTGTGGAGTGATATTTTGGCCTATACTCTGGGAATCGGAATTAGCTACATTTTAGAAAAATTTACTTCTTAACACAATAATTTCGAATAATTTATCTCCTTAAATTCAATCTCTTTCTTAAATTAGCACTTTCCTCAAAATGCTTTTATGGAACATAATTACTGCTTAAATTGCAATTTCAATATTGATAATAAATTTTGCCCAAGTTGTGGTCAAAAGACTGAAACGCACAGAATTGTTATGAAACATTTTTTGATGCATGATCTTCTTCACGGCGTTTGGCATTTGGAAAAAGGAATTTTGTTTACGTTAAAAGAAACAATAATTCGCCCGGGTCAGGCTGCTTTAGATTACATAAACGGAAAAAGAATCAGGTATTACAATGTCTTCTATCTTTCGCTTTTAGTCATAGGTTTGAATGTCATTTTGCTACACTTAAAGGAAACACATATTGAAGAAGCGGTAGAAACGATTAAAAACAACCAAAATAAGCTTAATGAATTTGTATTTAAATATTCAAAAATAATCTTATTCTGCATTGTCCCAATTTTTTCGTTAAATGCAAAACTGATTTTCAAGAGATTAAAATTAAATATTGCAGAACATTTCATTCTTGGTGGGATTACGCTTTTAGGAATATTAGCTATCAGTGCCTTTTTATTTTTATTTAGCTATTTGAGCTTTTCCTTTGATTCTAATCTTTTTGGTTTCGGAAAGCTTGTTTTCTTTATACTGCTTTTGCTATTTCCTGCTTGGTCGTATTTTGATGCTACAAAAAACCTTTATAAATCTTGGGGATTTTTATGGAGAATTGTTTCTTTTTATTTGATAACATTTTTTGAATTTTTATTGATAATCGCTTTTATCAGTGTAGTAATTTTAAAGAAATATAGCACCGGCATTGATATAAGTCTTTAAGCTTAAATTTTATATAAACCATCGTTAAGATACTATTTTAACACAATATCTTAAATTCATCGAATTACTATAATTCAAAAATTTGGCTTTATAAATAAAACGAAATCCTTCTCAACGCTACGCGATTGAAAATTGATATTTAAGCTTCATTAACCATTCTTTTCAATATTGCCCATTGTTTCAAAGCTTTTCTAGCTTCAACAGCGGGATAACCCAACATTGTTTTTCCTGCTTCAATATCACCAGTTACTCCAGAACCTGCGCCTATCACAGCACCACTTCCAATGGTAACGTGGTCTTTTATTGAAGCGCTTCCGCCAATAATTACGCCATCGCCTAAAGTAACAGAACCAGCCAAGCCACTATTCCCGGCCATTATGCAGAATTTACCTAAAACGCTATTATGTCCAATTTGTACGAGATTATCAATTTTGCATCCGTCTCCAAGAATTGTAGAGCTAAATTTACCTCTGTCAACACAAGAACCCGAACCGATTTCTACACCATTTCCGATAATTACATTTCCAATTTGTGGAATTTTTACCAAACCTTTTTCAGGACAAGGGCGAAATCCAAAACCGTCTGCACCAATAGTTGCATTTGGATGTAAAATACAATGAGCGCCAATATGACAGCGTTCCCTGATCACAGTTCCTGACCAGATAATCGTATTTTTTCCAATTGTACAACCATCTAAAATAGTAACATTTGGATAGATTATTACGTTTTCTCCCAAAACTACATCAGGACCAATATAACAGCCAGCTCCTATAAATGAACCTTTTCCAATAATAGCTGAAGTATGAATTACAGCAGTTGGATGAATAGATTCGTCAATTTTGGAGCACATTGCGCAAAAAGAGATAAAATTTGAGTCATCGCCAAATCTGCATTTTTAACTTTGATGAAAGCGCGATTTATTCCGGGAGCAATTGAAATATCACTATTTACGATTGCAATTGGAGCATTTGAAAGTGCCCAAAATTTTTCATATTTCTTGTTTCCGATAAAAGAAATCTGAATATTTGTGGCTAGTTCTAACTGCTCTGGTGAAGAGATTTTTTGAGATGTAGAACCGATAATTTCTCCTTGTAAAATCGCATTTATTTCTTGAACTGAATAATTCTTCATAATATTTGACGCTTATGTTATTCGCAAAACGTGATAATAAGCGTCGCAATATCGCATAAATATTTATTTTAACGAATAAATAACAAATAAATTGTTAAAAATTAAAAATTTCAGTGATAAATTTTTTATTATATTTTTTAAATGACAGAATCAAATTAAATAGATCTATTGAAATTTTAAATAAAAAGATTTCTAAAATAACCCGTCGCGTTTAATTAGGATAAGACGATTTTTGTCATTCCGACGAAGGAGGAATCTCAATAACTTGAGTTTATACGGAGATTCCTCCTTCGTCGCAGACATGTTTATGAAAATTTAGCTACTTTTCTGAATAATTTGCGAAAATTGTAATTACACCTAACGGGTTAAAATAACAATTAATTATGTCAGTAACGAACGTTAATAAAAATTGTTTTAAGAATAAAATGTCCTAAATTTATCGAATTGCTTATTTTTAAATTTAGAAATTATGAATTCAAAAAACGGAATACTACTTAACGCTCCTAGCCTTTCAAAAGAAAATTCGCTTAAAACTTTGGTTGAAAACCGAACGATTCATACGCTCAATCATTGTGAATTGAATATTTTTGAGACTTATCAGGAAGCGCAAAAAGTTCCGTTGAAATTTAATGATTTGGTTGTAACGAGTATGCTTCGCGGTAAAAAAGTGATGCATCTTTTTGATAACGAAGGTTTTGAATACCTTCCTGGAGAAACAGTTATTGTTCCGTCAAATGTAGAAATGAAGATTGATTTTCCAGAAGCTTCACGACAAAATCCTACGCAATGTTTGGCTTTGGCGTTAGATCATACCAAAATTTCGGAGATTTTAAATTTACTAAACGAAAAATATCCAAAGGAAGGTTCTAATAATTTCTGGCAATTAAACGCCAATAATTACTTTTTTTATAATAATGTGGAATTGGCAAATTCTATCCAAAAGCTGATTAAAGTTTGCTTGAGTGATTCGATTACAAAAGATGTTATTGCTGATTTGACTTTACAAGAAATGCTGATTCAAATTATTCAATTGCAAACCCAAAAGTCAATTGAAACCAATACTTTTTCTGATTCAAATTCTTCGCTTTCGCCTATTATTGCTTACATCAAAGCCAATATTCATAGTTCAATCAATATGAAAAATCTATCAGATGTGGCCAATATGAGCATAACTGCTTTTCATCGTTTTTTCAAGAAAGAATTGGGAATTACGCCAGTTGAATTTATCGCACAGGAAAAAATCAAGATGGCAAAAACACTTTTAAGCGAGCCTAATATTCATATCAATGAAGTTTCGTATGAATTGGGTTATGAAGACAGTAATTATTTTATCAGATTGTTCAAGAAACACGAAGGAATCACTCCGAAACAATACCAAAAATTAGCCAATTAAAAATTTATTCTTCCAATTTTACAGGCTCTAAATTTTCAATTTCTTCGGGCGTAAAAATGCGGTAATGGATTTTAAAAGTTTTCCCCAAAGGAGTTTCTAGTGAAAAACCACCTGTTGGAACGCCGTTTAAAACATCCATCGTGAAATGTGCATTTTTCCAATATTGAAATAAATCTCGGTCCACCCAAAACTCAAAACCTTCAACGGTTCCGATACAAACATCGCCCATTCTCAAGTAAAAGCCGCCTTTTTCGAAACATTGTGGTTGCGTGCCTTCACAGCATCCGCCGGCTTGGTAAAACATCAAATCTCCGTGGGTTTTGTGCAATTCTCTTATAATTTCTCTTGCTTCTTCTGTTGCATCAATTCTTTTAACCATAGCTTATAAATTTTAAAATACTGCTTTTGAATTTTAGTTTCACTGCAATATTATTTTATAAATTTACGAATTGGTTCGGCAGCATTCCGTTAATATCAACCAAAATTTTACTTTCTATTTTATAAAGTTAAGCTTTGGTTTTTGTAATGAGATTCCATAAAAAAGCTTGAAAAATATTTTCCAAGCCTTTTTTACTTTAAAATTCAACTGCAATGCTAAACTTTTTAATTTGTTTTTGTTGCATGATTAAACGTGTGGGTTTACGTCGATGATTACTCTTGGTTCCTGAATTCTCAAATTTGATTTATTAAAAGGATGCGCACGATAATCAACGTGGTCTTCATTTAAGGAATCTTCGAACATCTTTTGGGCTTTAGCATTGAATTCTTCTGACTCCAAATACTTTAAGTTTTGTGCATTGTTAAAGGCAACGGTATTACTTCCGCCATACCAAGCCTCATTCCCTTCAAATGGTTGTTTATTTGCTTCCATAATTTCAAGGATTTAAGTTATAAATTAAATTTATTACTCAAAGGTACAAAATTTTCAAAGCACTGAAAAACAAAAGTTTATAAATTTTAAGAGCTAAAAAAAGCGTATCAAATTGATACGCTTTCAGGGTTTATTGCTCTGGAGAAATTCCAGTGTCTGTTCTTGGAAGTCGGTCTCTTACAGATGTTTTTGAAACACTTCGGTTTTTGTATTCTACATCTTCGTCGTCTTCCTCAGCTTTGTTTGTAACGTCAGCTTCTTTTGAAGAATAGGCTTCTGAATTCAAATCTTTCAAATTCTGCTTATTGTGAAATTCAAGTGTGCTGTCTTTTGAAAAATCTGGTTCTTCGTTTGACTTTTTTTTGTCGTCGCGGTGGTCGTGATTCGTTGCCATAATTTATCTTTTTTTAATGTTTATTTTTAATTATAAAGTTCTCGTTTTTTGTAAAAAATTGCATTACAGTATTTTGTTGAATTGTTACAAGATTCATTTTTTTGAAAAAGTTTATCGACAAAGATTGGGACTAGCCTTTCCAAAAAAGCTAATAGATTGGCAGATAGCCCCGATGGTGACTTTGTTTGAGCTCTTGCTTTTGCGCTAGAAAAAGCAAAGCGAGTGGCACCAGCGGGAATTGCGATTACTGAAAATTACCGGCCATTCGCTTCTGAAAATCCAACACAGATTTCACAGATTTACACCGATTAATTTATTTATACGTGAAATCTGTGTTTTAAAATCTGCAAATCTGCGGGAAAAACCATCTTTTTATTTTACATAAATTTTAAGAGATTCGAATGGCAAAAGTGTTAAATTGCAAGGCATTATTACTGACACAAATTGCCAAAATATGGACAAAATAAAGATACTTTGGGTTGATGACGAAATTGATTTGCTCAAGCCACACATACTTTTCTTGGAGAAAAAAAACTATGACGTAACGACGTGCAATAACGGTCGTGATGCGATTGATATTTTTGAGGAAGGCAATTTTGATATTGTTTTTTTAGACGAAAATATGCCCGGAATGAGCGGTTTGGAAACGCTTTCTGAAATGAAAGAGAAAAAATCAGCGACTCCCGTAATTATGATCACGAAAAGTGAGGAAGAATATATTATGGAAGAGGCAATCGGTTCAAAGATTGCTGATTATTTGATCAAGCCGGTGAACCCAAATCAGATTTTGTTGAGCTTGAAAAAGAATTTGGATCACACCCGATTGGTTTCTGACAAAACAACTTTAGATTACCAAAAGGAATTCCGCAAGATTTCGCTGGAATTGTCAATGGTCAATTCCTATGAAGATTGGATCGAATTGTACAAAAAACTACTGTATTGGGAATTGGAATTGGAAAATATTGACGACCAAAGCATGTTTGAGATTTTAGAATCGCAAAAAGTGGAAGCTAATTCTCAGTTTGGAAAATTCATTGAAAGAAATTATGAAGATTGGTACCAGCCAAAAGCGGAAAAACCGGTTTTGTCACACACACTTTTTAAGGAATTAGTCGTTCCAGAATTGAAGAAAAAAGACCGCCCTATTCTATTTGTGGTGATTGACAATTTGCGTTACGACCAATGGAAAGCGTTTGAAAGTGTGGTAAACAACCATTATAAATTGGAAAAAGAAACACCTTATTATGCAATTCTTCCAACGGCTACGCAATATGCAAGAAATGCAATTTTCTCAGGTTTGACGCCTTTGGAAATGGAAAAAAAATATCCGCAGTATTGGAAAAATGATGTCGAAGAAGGCGGGAAAAATTTATTTGAAGCTGAATTTCTTACGGAACAATTGCGCAGATTAGGATTGAATATAAAGCAAGATTATTTCAAGATTACAAATTTTACTGCTGGGAAAAAATTGGTAGAAAATTTCAAAACTTTGAAAAATAACGATTTGGTAACGATTGTTTACAACTTCGTAGATATGCTTTCGCACGCCAAAACAGAAATGGATGTGGTGAAAGAATTGGCTTCGAATGACAAAGCGTATCGCTCGCTTACACTAAGTTGGTTCAAGAATTCTCCGCTTTTAGAAATCATTCAACAGGCACAACAAATGGGCTTTAGATTGGTTTTGACCACAGACCACGGAACAATTAATGTGAAAAATCCATCGAAAGTAATTGGCGACAGAAATACAAGTTTGAACCTTCGATACAAAACGGGACGAAGCTTGACGTATGAAGACAAAGACGTTTATGCGATAAAAGATCCAAAAAGTGTGCAATTGCCTGCCATAAATATGAGCAGTTCTTATATTTTTGCAAAAAATGATTACTTCTTGGCCTA
>Ga0247816_10001743_pt1 | contig 10511 bp, 7 predicted proteins | sample UWRJL209509C1_FD_179930 | JGI IMG/M metagenome (GOLD analysis project Ga0247816, IMG submission 179930) | Plant litter microbial communities from Arlington Agricultural Research Station in Wisconsin, United States - UWRJ-L209-509C-1 | ecosystem: Environmental > Terrestrial > Plant litter >...
GAAACAGGCAATTCGGGTTTCGCTGTCACTATTTGTTTTGCTGTTCAACCTCACATAAATTTTCTGATACGAAATAATCGTGTTTTGAAAATCATTAGTATTGGTTATGAAATTAGTTCGGTTACTTTGAGCATCTGAAAGTTCAGTGTAATACCTAAATTCAATATCCGAAACAGGAGTACTGCCCGCCATTTCAATTTCTCTTGAGGAAAGATCAAATTCTTCAAAACCGCTGTCGTTGCATTTTTGAAGGCTTTGAGGATTTGCCGTATTTCCAGGAACTGACAAAACGTTAAGTCGTAATGTTGTGCTTGAAAAACAGCTGTTGTTTGTAGGATCAATTACTTTTACAAAAATCGTTTTGTTTGCAGAAGAATATGACGTGAAATCAGGAATTTGGGTATCACTGTCAAAGTCTGCCTGCGTTTCATAATAGAAAACCTGGTAATTTGAATTGTTATTCGTTATTTGAGAATTTCGTATTGTCAAGTCAAAAGTTGCAGTTCCGGTTCCGCAAAGTGAAATTGCATTTGGTGCAGAAATTGCAGGATTTGGATATATTTCCAAGTCAAAACTTACAATTGAAAAACACGAAGTCGCAACATCAAATAAACGTACAAAAAGTGGCGTTGTTCCAATGTTTAACGTCAATCTTACATTTTTGTTTATTGGATTTCTGTTGTTTTGAGCATTGTCAAAAGACGTGAAATAACTTGCTTGAACAGACGCATTTTGTCCGGTCAAGACTTCAGTGTCCTTTGTAGCTAAAAGAACAGTTTCGTTTTGGCAGGCGCTTATATCGGTAATTGGATTTTGTGCTGGCGCTGCAACTACTTCCACATCAAAAGTTCCTATTCCCTGGCAAGCATTTCCGGTTTCAATTCGCGTGTAAACTGTTGAAATTCCTACAGGAAATTGATAAGCGTTCGTCAATTCATCTAATTCTAAAGAAGCATCAGAAGGCGTTGCATAAAACGAAATATCAACATTTGTGGTTGGAAAATAAGTGTTTTTTATGAGCGTGCGTTGTGCATCCAAGTCAATTCTGCCAATAGCAGCATTTAATTCAGGACATACCGAAGCCGGATTTGGATAATTAGAAATACTGGTTGGGTTAATCGTTATTGCAATTTTTCCAACATTAGAATTACAAACAAAAGGTGCAACTGGATAAGTTCCTACAACATAGATATCTTGGGCAAAGGCAATTGTGTTTGTAAATCTTTCTGGAGTTAAAATTTGTTGCGTCAGTCCGGCATCTAAATAATATTTTAAAGCAATTGCAGTGTTGTTATTTGTTAATTCATTGTAAGCCTGCGTCAGATTAATTTCTGCAAATCCGTCGTTGTTTGGTGCAATATAGTCGCATTGAACCAGTGGAATTGTTGCTGTATTTAAAACCGGAGTTGGTGCAAATCTTAAAATAATTTCATCTGAGCTTACTTGAAGATCATCTAAATCAACCGTTGGATCAGTGCTGTCATAAGCGGTAATTTCCACCTTATAAGTACCCGACTCAGAAGCTGTAATGGTATTGGTGTTTGAAAGCGAATTTGGGATATTGCCAATTAAAACCCTGTCTTTATACCATTTATAGTTAAATCTTAAATTACTAACATTTCCAGAAAAATCACGCGTGTCAATTTTAGCCACAAGATCTTTAGTCGCTGGTTCGCAGTAGTTTAATTGTAAAATTTCATTTCCTGCCGTATCAGTTATTTCCACCGATGAAAGAAAACTGCAATCTGAACTCCCGGTACCGCCCGTTTGCGTAATGGTGATTTGGCCTGGCGTGTTTGAATAATTGTCAATTAATAAGATGTAATATTCGCCGGCAATTGCATTATTTATCATTACCGTTTCTTGACTGTCAGGAAGCCAACTGCAATCCACTTCTTTAGTACGGTTCAGCTGGCTGCAGATATTACTCATATTATTAAACGGACCCCATAAAACAAAATCTACATCTGAATTTGCTCCAGAATTTGCCACTTGGCTGATAAGGAGGCGAATGCTTCCTGAGTTTTGAATTTGCATAAAAAACCATGTCGGTCCACGAAACGGCTCTTGGATACAAGAGGTCTGAAAATTTTCGCGACTCGGGTTTCCTGTTGAATTTTGAAAAGGAATATTCGTGGCACAAGATTGGTATTGTTCAAAATTTGCCTGAAGTTCGGCACATGAAAATGCACCGCCTTGTGAGAATGCAGACCCGCAGACCATTAAAAGGAGCAAAAGGAGGAACTTGCTAAGTAATTTCATAAAATGTAAAAATCAAAAAGTGTAATCAAAGGTGCGAAAATAGCGAGATTTATTTTTATTATGTTATAAAAGTAGTTAATTGTTTAAGTACGAGTGTAATGTTTCACAAATCTGGGGTAAAAAAATACCCAAAAGCAGTGCCTTCGGGTATTTTTTTAATTATTTGAGGAGTGGGCGCAGAGCGGTTTCTCTTATGAAGAAAAAAGAGGGTATCTGTATTGCCCGATACAGACACCCTCACTCGAGCGGTACAGACACCCTCACTCGGGCGAGTGGGTCGGTCTCTTCCGTGAGATACTTTATTATAGTAAAGAATGTCTTGTCATGGCTTCTGGTTTTTCAACGCCAAGCAAGTCTAAGATTGTAGGAGCTATGTCGCCCAAAACACCATCACTAATATGTTTCAATTCGTTGTCTACCAAAATAATCGGCACCGGATTTGTCGTGTGTGCCGTGTTTGGGCTTCCATCAGGATTGATCATCGTCTCGCAGTTTCCGTGATCGGCAATTACGATTGTGGTATAACCGTGTGCCAAAGCTGCGGTAATCACTCTTTCGGCACATTTGTCAACCGCTTCGCAAGCTTTAATAGCGGCTTCCATAACGCCTGTGTGTCCCACCATGTCTCCATTGGCAAAATTCAGGCATACAAAATCAACTTCTTCTTTTTCTAATTCAGGAACCAAAGCATCAGCCAGTTCAAAGGCACTCATTTCTGGCTGTAAATCATAAGTAGCCACTTTTGGAGAATTTTTTAAGATGCGAGACTCACCAATAAAAGGAGCTTCTCTGCCGCCAGAAAAGAAAAATGTCACGTGCGGATATTTCTCTGTTTCGGCAATTCTGATTTGCTTTTTGCCGTTTTTCTCTAAAACTTCGCCTAAGGTTTCTGTGATATTGTCTTTGTCATAAATCACGTGCATGCCCACAAAACTGTCGTCATAATTGGTCATCGTCACATAATATAGATTCAGCTTGTGCATGTTTTGTTCGTGACAATCATTTTGCGTCAGCACTTCAGTCAGCTGTCTTCCTCGGTCAGTTCTAAAATTGAAGAAAACCACCACGTCATCATTTTGAATCGTCGCAATCGGATGGTTATCATTGTCAACCATCACGATTGGCTCGATAAATTCATCAGTTACCTCTTTTTCATAGCAATTTTGGATAGTATTCACAGCATTTTGCGAAGGCGACCCAATTCCGTTTACTAACAAATCGTATGCTTTTTTTACTCTTTCCCAACGTCTGTCGCGATCCATTGCGAAATATCTTCCAATGACAGAAGCCAGTTTTGCCGTGGTATTTTGTAAATGATTTTCTAAATCAGAAATAAAACGAACTCCTGATTTTGGATCCACGTCGCGTCCGTCTGTAAAAGCATGAACAAAAACTTTTTCCAAACCAGCTTCTTGCGAAGCATCGATCAAGCCTTTTAAATGTTCAATGTGAGAATGCACGCCTCCGTCAGAAACCAATCCTAAAAAGTGGACGCTTTTGTTGTTTTGTTTCGCGTAAGCAAAAGCATCGGCAAGCGCTTTTTCTTGGCTCAATGTTTTGTTTTTTACGGCTAAATTGATTTTTACCAAATCTTGATAAATAATTCTTCCGGCGCCAAGATTCATGTGGCCAACTTCAGAATTTCCCATTTGGCCTTCCGGAAGCCCAACGTTTAAACCGTCTGTTCGAAGCGACGCATTCGCATATTTTGTATATAAGCTATTAATAAAAGGAATGTTTGCGTTGTCAATTGCAGAAACTTTTGGATCTGGAGATTTTCCCCATCCGTCCAAAATCATTAGGATAACTTTTTTATTCATTGTGCTAAAGTATTTTCGATAAATCATTCTGTTCTTTAAACGGACAATCCTTTTTTTCTTGGATTTTATAGCTTAAAAAGAACGTGTTTTGCAAATTTACTGATTTAATTTGCCTTGGGTAACTAATATTTTTAGAAATTTATTTCAAGCTCAATCATTTTTAATTATCTGTAAGAATCAAAGTTGGAATGCCTTTTAAAAGCTACTGTTCTGAGCCGATTGGAATTCTTACAAGAAGCGGTTTTTGAATTAGATGATTGAGGCAATAATAAGATTTTCAATTGTTTGGCAATATATTTGCATATCATTCGTTATACTATTTCAGTGCATCGAGACTTTCGAAAACGTTATTTAGTTAAATATTTGAATTTTAAGACACTGAAATTTTGATAATTAATTTTTTTTAATACTTTTGGCATTCCCCCAGTCAGAAATTTTAATCCAAACATTTTCAATGATATACAAGATTTTACCATTACTGCTATTTTTTTGCTCGACATTTACAGCTAACACTACTGGCAAAACCGAAATCCCTAAAAAATTAATCGCTGCAACTTCTAAATCTTCTTTTGAAATGAAAGTTGAAAAAATTTACAGCAGCTTACATTCAAACAACCTTGCTCTTCCAAAAATGGAAAGTTTTGCAAAGGCTCTTGAGGGTTTTTACAACTTGAAAGAAAAAGGAATCGTTAAGAAAGATATTCTGACATTGGTTGATTTTAGTCTTTCTTCAAACACAAAACGTTTGTGGATTATAGATATGTCAACAAATACTGTACTTTATAATTCTTTAGTTGCGCACGGAAGAAATACAGGCGAAGAATTTGCAAATGCATTTTCAAACGCTAATTCTTCTTTCAAAAGCAGTTTAGGATTTTATGCAACAGGAGAAGTTTATCAAGGAAAACACGGTCTTTCACTTCGTCTTGACGGTTTAGAAAAAGGATTAAATGACAATGCAAGAAGCAGAGCTGTTGTAGTTCACGGAGCTGATTATGTGTCTGAAAACTTTATCAAAAGCCAAGGAAGATTAGGCAGAAGCCAAGGTTGTCCAGCACTTCCAGTTGGAATTACAAAAGAAGTTATCAATGTAATAAAAGATAAGTCTTGCCTGTTTATTTATCATCCTTCAATGGATAAATCGCCTTCAAAATTATTGTCTTAATTTAGTATAAAGGCTCTGATCCAGATCATAAATATCTGGCATAAAATAAAGCAAATCCTTGTCGCTTGAAGCGGTCCAATATAACTGATGAATAAAAATGTCACTCTTAAAGGTGGCATTTTTTGTTTTCTCTGTTTTCAAGGTTTCTGTGATTTTCTCTAAGTTCCAATTTTTTTTATCGGCCAAAAGATATTCTGTCAATTCTAAAGGATCTTGCACTCTCACGCAACCTGAACTTAAAGAACGGTCGGTTTTTTCAAAATATTCTTTGTGATTCGTGTCATGAAGATAAACGGCAAAGTCATTCGGGAAAATGATTTTTACCATTCCTAAGGAATTGTAAGTTCCCGGACTTTGAACATATCGATAGTTTTTCGCCTTTGCAGGATTCCAGCTCCACGGATTTACTTCTTGGTTTTTTTGGTCGTAAATCGTAATGTTTTTTCCTTTCAAGTAATTTCTGTTTTTCATCATCGACGGAATAATATCTTCCTTTAAAATAGTAGGAGGAACCGTCCAAGTAGGATTAAATACAGCATACGATAGTTTCGACGAAAGAATCGGCGTTTTTCTTGCGCTAGTTCCCACAATCACGTTATGCGTTCTCGTGGTGTCGCTTTTGAAAACCGTGCGCAACTTATATTCTGGAATATTGATGATGATATAATGTTCGCCCATAGTTTTAGGAAACCATCTCCAGCGTTCCAAATTGGCAATAATTTGCTTTTTTCTTGTTTCTTTTGAAACGTTTAATTGTGCCAAAGTTCCTTTTCCGATAATTCCATCAGCATCCAAACCATGACGAAGCTGGAATTTCTTCACTGCTTTTACCGTTTCTTCATCGTAAGAAGCAGTAAGGGTTTCAGGAAGTTGCAAGTCATTCCAATAAGCCAATCTTTTTTTGATCAGAATTAAGGATTTGTCAGAATCATTTGGCTTTAATTTTCCAGGTATTTCAATAGTTTTCAAAGTGTCTTCTGGAAATTTATTAATCAAAACCAAAGCATTTTCAAGCCTTTTGTAAACCGCATGATTGGGTTTTGCTCGTTCAATAATTTGTGCAAGCGAATCTCTTTGTAATGCGTCTGAAATATTTTTGTGGCTGTCTGATTTCGCAATTTTTAAATCCCAATCGTCATATAATTTCTTCGGATTCAGTTTTCCGAAAGACAAATCAGAAAGGTATTTTTCAAGCGAAGTGGTCAAAAGCAAATCATATTCGGTAATTTCTTTTTCAGAAAGCGAATCGACTTTTTTTTCATTTGCCAAAATTTTTGAAAGCTGATAATCTTCCGGATTTAGGCCTTCATTTTCAGCATTTGCAATGGCTTCGGCGGCAGTTTTTCGTTTTTCTGGCGTATTCCAAACACTGCAAAAACTGTTGAGCTTATAAAAAGAATAAAGCGGTTTGTTTTTTTGCAAAGCCACAGAATCAATAGTTCCCGAAGGAATTTCAGTTGTGAAATTTTGATTTAATGACGATTGGTTAGTTTTTGAAACAACGGATTTTTTTTCCGCGCAAGCAGAAAATACAAGTATGATAAGTATAGAAAAGTAATGTTTGTGCATGTGTCAGGCGTAAAATCTTGTATGAAGGTAGTTAAAATTTAGGTACAAAAGAATCTCGTTTAGAGAACTTTTGTACTTTAAAATTTCTTAAACATGACAAAATGTTTTCCAATATCGCCAATGTCAAAGGGTTGTCCGATGATTTTGTAGCCTAATTTTTCATAAAACGGAACTGCAATTTCTCTTGCATTGAACCAAATCAATTCACCGTTTCTGTTTTTCGCATCGTTTTGGGCAAAATTTACCAATTTTTCTCCGATTCCTTTTTTCTGGAAATTAGCTAAGACAGCCATTCCTCTTAATTGAAATTGTTCTTTTTCTGTAAATAAATCAGAGTTTGATTGGAACAAAGAAGCGATTCCGGCCAAGTTTTCTCCTTCGAAATAACCAAAATGTTTTGTGGTTTCTAAATTGTCGCCATCAAAATGACAAGTTTCAATATTTTTTCCGGGTCTTAAAACAGGCTGGCGAACTGAAAATGTTTCCAGAGCCGTAATTTCTTTAATCGAATGCATAAATTTTTTAAATTTTTCTACTTTGAATTTTTAGGATAACAATTTAATAATAAAAAGATTAAGCTTAAAATTGTCTTATTTTGCAAAGGTCGGCAAAAAAAAGTTGCAATTTTTTTTCAAAAAAGCTTGCAACAAAGAAATCTTTTGACGTATATTTGCACCGTTGAAACGCAGAAGTAGCTCAGTTGGTAGAGCTCCAGCCTTCCAAGCTGGTTGTCGCGAGTTCGAGCCTCGTCTTCTGCTCTTAAGCAAAAACCTCAGTTGAAAAGCTGAGGTTTTTTGTTTTATATCGGTTTTGTTTTCGAAGCAGGAAATAAATTTGCCACAGGTTAAAAGGATTTTCACGGATTTCTATTTGCAGAAATTTTTACTCTTTTAATCTGTGGCAAATTTATTTTTTCATAATCTTGATTTATTTCAAATGACTCAAATCGCTTCCAGATTCTAATTCTTCTGGAGCTTGGTTTTGCTTAAAAAGTCTTGCGGGCAAATTTCCTTTCAAAATAATTTTATCGCTTTTTACATCGAGCCAACTTCCTTCACGAAGTCCCAAAACGGGTAAACTGTTGAACGAATGAAATTCTTTAATTCTGGTTTCGCGTGTTTCGCCCATGTGTTTTGAATTCAAATCGGGATCCAAATAATGCGGATTCAAATTAAACGGAACCAATCCCAAAGTCTGAAAACTTGGCGGATAAATTATCGGCATGTCGTTCGTGGTTTGCATCGTTAATCCCGTTATATTGCTTCCCGCGCTGGTTCCCAAATATGGAATTCCGTTTTTTACGGCTTCTGCCAAAACTTGCATGACTTTGTTTTTATACAATTGAGAAACCAAAAGAAAGGTGTTGCCGCCTCCGGTAAAAATTCCTTCAGCATTGTTAATCGCTTCTTCGGGATTTTCAAATTCGTGAATTCCTTTGACGTTTATATTAATTTTGGCGAAAGCTTCGCTTACTTTTTTTGTATAATCTTCGTGCGAAATACCGCTCGGCCTCGCATACGGAATAAATAAAATTGTTTTTGCGTTTTCAAAATGCGCTGCAAGTTCGGGCAAAAGATATTCTAAATAACCTCCGCTGTGAAGTGTGGAAGTGCTTGCAATAAGTAGTTTTTTCATATTTTAAATTTCGTTTCGCAAAGTTACAAAGTTTCAAATTTTAATTCCTAAAAACGAATAATTTACAATTAACAGAAAATTAGTAACTCGTTGGCAATTAATTTGGAAGCGCATCGAATATTTTTACCGCAATAAACTCCCCCAGTTGTTATGCAAAAAATTATGCCTTTATTTATTATGGTCTTTGTGATGGCTTCTTCACAAGCGCAGACGATTGAAAGAAAAATTCTTAAAGGCAAAGTTAACGCCCATTCTTCAAATTTGGACGGAATTTATGTTATTAATAAAACTTCAGAAAGAGAAACCATCACCAGAGAAGGCGGTTTTTTTACCATTATGGCAAAACCCGGTGATTCTTTGATGTTTGCTTCCATTCAGTTTAAAGGAAGAACGGTTGCCGTGGATTCAACCCATTTTGGCGCAGAAATGCTTACGGTAAAATTAGAAACGATGATCAATCAGCTGGATGAAGTCATGGTTGTTCAATATAAGGATATCAATGCATATTCTTTGGGAATTCTTACAGATAAGGTAAAGTCATATACGCCTGCAGAAAGAAGGTTAAAAGCGGGAACGGGTTTTGATTCAAAAATTGGATTGAATTCTTCGGCTTCTCTTGATCCTTTGTTCAATGCGTTTTCAGGAAGAGCAGCTATGTTAAAGAAGAATTTAGAGGTAGAAAAGAAAGAAAAATGGCTTGATAAATTGGCTTATTTATATGACGATGCCTATTTAATTGAAAAGCTTAAGATTCCTGCAGCATATTTGAAAGGTTTTTTGTACTATATTGTCGAAGATGAACGTTTTGTTAAATCATTAAGTTCAGGCAATAAAACGTTGAATCGTTTTTTGATTGTTCAATTAGCTGAAAAATACTTAAATACCTTAGAAAATGAAAAATAACTATCTTTTATTACTGCTTTTTATTTCCCAATTTGCTTTTTGTCAAGCAGATGAAAAACTATTGAACGGAAAAATAACTACGCTCCAAAGTGTTGCTGAAGGCGTGGAAATTATCAATATGCGAACCAATAGAATTGTAAAATCAAATGCTGTTGGACAATTTAAAATTTATGCAAAGGCAAGAGATGTCTTGGTTTTTTCAAGTCAAAACTTTGAATATGCTAAAAAAACAATTACCACTGAAGAATTTTCAGCAGGTACTTTTGCCGTGGCAATGATTCCAAAAGTGACAGAACTTGATGAGGTTGTTATTGAAAAAGAAGATTTGGTTCGTTCCAGCGAGTTTGGCGGTGGTAAAGATTACACGCCGGCAGAAAGAAGGCTGAAAGCAGGAAACAGGCCTGCCAGCTTGAATCAAGGACTTGAGATTAATAATGACGCCATCTTAAATGCAATTTCAGGAAAATCAAAACAATTGAAAAAAGAACTTGCCGTAGAAAGAAAACAAGGTTATTTAGAAAAATTAGATGATTTTTCGAATGAATATTACATTGATAATTTGGGAATTCCAAAAGATTATGTGGAAGGATTCAAATATTATATCATTTATGACGAACCGCTCACAACATTATTAAACGGAAATAATAAAGTGGAATTAGAATCTAGAATGTTATTTCTTGCCGATGAATTCAAGAAAGTATTGGCTGATGGGAAATAGATTGATGCTTTTTTTTCTGTTTGTTGTTCAAATTGCTATTTGTCAAGAAAAAATGATTCATGGGAAAGTGGATGCTTTTGGAAATAATGTCGAAGGAGTAAATATCGTCAATCTTGTCAACGAAAAATCTGCGGTGACAAATGCCAATGGCGAATTTAAAATTCTCGCCAAAGTTGATGATTTGCTTGTGTTTTCGTCAGACCGGTTGCAATACAAACGCAAAATAATAGAGAAAGAAGATTTTGAAGCTTCCTTGATGGTCGTTAAAATCGAACCAAAACCAGGGCAACTTGACGAAGTTTTGATTACTTCTTATCGAAAAATTAATGCCGTAGATTTGGGCATTATGCAAAAACATGCCAAAGAATATACGCCCGCTGAAAGACGATTAAAAACGGCTTCGTCGTATGATTTGGCTGTTGGAACTTCTAATTCGGTA
>Ga0247816_10001747_pt1 | contig 10502 bp, 9 predicted proteins | sample UWRJL209509C1_FD_179930 | JGI IMG/M metagenome (GOLD analysis project Ga0247816, IMG submission 179930) | Plant litter microbial communities from Arlington Agricultural Research Station in Wisconsin, United States - UWRJ-L209-509C-1 | ecosystem: Environmental > Terrestrial > Plant litter >...
TATGTTAATTGGTTTGTACTCAAATTTACTAATTTCCTTTGATATGTATTTCTGAAAAATCCTTATTTATTGTTAAAGTATTATCATTATCTAATTTCAAATCTACAATATTAACATCTTCATTGTCAATTTGGACAGAATCTACTCCAAACGGCAAAGCTAATAAATTGATTTTAAATTTAGTGTAAGGCGTGACAAATTTACCTTCTTTATGTTGCGTCAAAATCAATTCATTGTCTTTTCCGGTCATTTTAAAAGTGCGAAGACTGAAACGACCTTTTGTATAATCATATCCATCTTGCGCATCTTCGTAAACCACAGACGTTTCTTTTCCGTTTTTAAAATAAACATCTAAAGTCAATTCGTCAAAATCTAATTCTCCAACATATTGCTGTACAGGATATTTCGGGATAATCGCACCTTCTTTTACAAATAACGGAATTTGGTCATAATCAGTATCTACCCAAATTTCTTTTCCTCCAGAAACCAATTCGTTTGTCCAGTAATTGTACCAATTTCCTCTCGGAAGATACAATCTTCGTCCTTTTGAATTTGGTTCTAAAATTGGGCAAACTAAAATCTGATTACCAAAAATGAATTCGTCAGTTCTGTAATGTGTTTGCGCATCTTCTTGATCAAAATATACCAAAGGCTTCAACATCGGAATTCCTTCGTCGATATATTGCCAAAACATCGTGTACAAATAAGGAAGCAATTGGTATCTCAAATTCACGAATTTTCGCGTGATATCAACCACATTTTCGTCAAAAGCCCAAGGTTCTTGCTCGCCGTGATGACCTGAAGAATGCGTTCTGCAAAACGGATGAAAAACACCCAATTGAATCCATCTTGCATACAATTCGCCTGTTGGTTGTTCCGCAAATCCGCCGATATCAGAGCCTGTGAAACCCATTCCCGACAAAGACATTCGTTGCATTTGAATGTTGGCAATCCACAAATGTTCCCAGCTTGCCACGTTATCTCCTGTCCAAGAAGACGTGTATCTTTGCGCTCCTGAGTAAGCCGAACGCGTAATCACAAACGGTCTTTTTGGATAAGAAAAACGTTTTACGCCTTCATAAGTTGCCCGCGCCATTTGCGTACCATAAATATTGTGCGCTTTTCTATGACTGCACGGATTTCCGTCATAATCGTGACGAACGTCCAATGGAAATGTTTTATTTGGAACTTCCATAACGGCCGGCTCGTTCATATCATTCCAAACTCCTTTTACGCCAATATCTGCAATCAATTCTTTAAATAACTCTGCCCACCATTCTCTAACTAAAGGATTTGTATAATCTGGAAAATTGCATTCTCCCGGCCAAACTTTTCCTTTCATCAAAGGTCCATCTGCTCTTTTACAGAAATAATCGTTGGCAATTCCTTCGTTATAAACCGAATAATTGGTATCAATTTTAATTCCAGGGTCAATGATTACGATGGTTTTAAACCCGTCTTCAGCCAAATCAGCAACCATTTTCTTGGGATCCGGAAAATATTCTTTGTTCCAAGTAAAACAGCGGAAACCGTCCATATAGTCAATATCCAAATAAATTCCATCACAAGGAATCTGCAATTCTCTGAATTTCGCAGCAACTTCTTTCACCTTGCTTTCAGGATAATAGCTCCATTTGCATTGGTGGTAACCCAAAGCCCAAAGTGGCGGCAATTCTGGTTTTCCGGTCAAATCGGTGTACGAAGTGACCACATCTTGCATGTTCGGACCATAGAAAAAATAGTAATTCATTTCGCCTCCGTCAGCCCAAAAACTGGTCACATTTCTTCTTTCTTGGGAGAAATCAAAAAAGCTTCTGAACGTATTATCAAAGAAAACTCCGTAAGCATTTTTGTCTTTCAAACCAATATAAAACGGAACCGATTTGTACAACGGTTCTTGATCTTTTGAAAAAGCATATTGATCAGTTGCCCAATTTTCAAGGCGTTTCCCTTTCAAATTCAAATGTGTTGCTTTGTCGCCAAGTCCATAAAAACTTTCTCCATCTTTAGAAACCTTGCTCATTTTTACAACATTTCCGCCATATTCATAGATTTCTTCCCAATGAAAACCCAGTTCGTCTTCTAAAATTGCATTTCCGTCCAAGTCATAAATACTGTGGCGTAAATCTTTTTTACTTACGTGGCAAACGATTTTACTGGTAATTACTTTGTAAAAATCAGCATCTTCTTCCACTTCCAGCTTGTTAAAACCTCTGGAATGATTTTCGTCAATTGCGTATGAGAAGTCGTTGTTGAAGTAGCCTTTTGTCGTAAATCGAAATCTTATCAAACTGTCTCTCAAAACAGTAAGTTTTAAAATCACAGAATTTTCGGCATAGAAAAAAACACTATCGCCTTCCTTTTTTACGTCTATTATATTTAACGGATATAAATCTCCTTTTCTTTCGAGTTCTGTATTTGTAATCATAATTTTGTTGTTATATGGAAAATACCAAACTTACAAAGTTGCTAAGGTTTTAGCAATTTATTTAAGATATTTTCACGAAAACGTTATTGTTGAAGAATTAATACTAAAAATTTATACTTTTCCATAGTACAAAGCTTTCACAATTCCGTCAGAAAGCCCGATTTTTGGAACATAAATATTTCTGGCGCCACTCCATTTCATTGCATTTAAATATACTTTTAATGCCGGAATAATTACGTCAGCACGATCGGCATTTAAACCTAAATCAGAAATTCTTTCTTCATAAGATAAGTTATTCAAAGCCGTAAACTGCGCGTTCAAATACATATATGACAATGGCTTTTCATTCAGTTTGCCTGACATTTTGAAAAGCTTGTTGATATTTCCGCCCGAACCAATCATATTAAGGTTTTCAAAATCTTCAGTTACGTTTTTTATCCATTTTTCAATTTCTTGCCAAACAATGTCGCTTACCATATTATTTAGCAAACGAACAGTTCCAACTTTAAATGATTTTGAAGCTACAATTTTTCCTTCTGAGAAAAGTGAAAATTCTGTGCTTCCACCGCCAACATCTACATATAAATAAGCTTGATCGGTTTTTAATAAATGATGCAAATCTGTGGAAGCAATGATTGCTGCTTCTTTTTTACCGTCGATAATTTCGATTTTTATGTCGGCTTTTTTCTTTATTAGTTCCACAACTTCTTTACCGTTATACGCTTCACGCATTGCCGAAGTCGCACATGCCATATATTTTTCAACTTTGTGAACTTTCATCAAAAGCTTGAATGCTTTCATGGCGTCAACCATTCTTTCGATGTTTTCTTCGGTAATTTCGCCCACAGTAAAAGCGTCTTGTCCCAAACGAATCGGCACACGAACCAAAGAACTCTTGCTGAATTGTGTTTCTTTTCCTTTTTGCTCAACGATATTTGAAATCAGCAAACGCATTGCATTTGAACCAATATCGATTGCCGCATATTTTTTGATTGTAATCATATTTTTTTAGCCAAGAGTAAATAGCCAAAAGGCAAAAGTTTACTCGGTATTTTAAATTATTTATAGTTTGCTTAGCTTTTGCCTTTTGGCTAATTACTATTGCCCAATGCTACAATTTTTCATCAACAATTACCGTAATTTTATCTCGATAATAATTATAAGTTTCTAATTGCGCTCTAAAAACCGGATTGTCTTTTCGCATTCTGTATTGATTGTCTAATTTTTCAGAGTGCATTCTGACTTTGACATTACCTTTCCAGCCAATATTGAACGTATCAATCAATTCTTTTTTAATTTCATCGTCATAAATCGGGCAAGTAACTTCCACTCGTCCGTCTAAATTTCGGGACATAAAATCGGCTGATGAAATATAAACTTCAGGATCGCCATTATTTCCAAAAATATAAACTCGTGAATGTTCAAGATAATTGTCAACGATACTAATCGCTTCAATATTTTCAGACATTCCAGGAACGCCCGGAATTAAAGAACAAATGCCACGAATTATTAATTTAATTTTTACGCCGGCACGACTCGCATCATATAATTTGTCAATCATTCCATAATCTGACAAACTGTTCATTTTCAAGTTAATATATGCTTTTTTTCCGGCATTTGCATTATCAATTTCGCGGTCAATCAACTTTTCAAAACGAGTTCTTGTGTAATGTGGCGAAACAATCAAGTGTTTGTAACGATGGATTCTATAATTGATATCAAAGAAATCAAAAATTTTGGCAACATCTTTTAAAATTTTCGAATGGCTCGTAAAAAGTGTCACATCAGTATAAACTTTTGCTGTAGATTCATTGAAATTTCCTGTAGAAATCAATCCGTATCTTTTTACTTTTCCTTCTTCCAAACGTTCGATTACACAAATTTTACTGTGGACTTTCAAGCCTTTGATTCCGAAAATCAATTCAATTCCTTCGGTCTGCATTTGTTCAGCATACGAAATATTGCTAGCTTCGTCAAAACGCGCTTGCAATTCAATTTGAACCGTAACTTTTTTTCCGTTTTTGGCCGCATTAATCAACGAACTGATGATTTGCGAATTTTTTGCCAAACGATATAATGTGATTTTTATCGAAACTACTTTTGGATCTAAAGCGGCTTCTCTTAAAAATTTTACCAGATACGAAAAAGACTGATATGGTGCGTTTACCAAATAATCTTTTTGGGCAATTTTCTCCAGCATACTTCCTTCCAAACTCAAGCCGTCAACCGGAAGCGGCACATTCGACTGATATAACAAATCAAATCTTCCGAGGTTTGGAAAATCCATATAATCACGGCGATTGTGATATCTTCCGCCAGGAATTATACTATCTGTAGAATCAATTCCCATCTTATTTAGGAAGAATTTCAGCGTATCTTTTTCTATCGATTGGTCATAAACGAAACGAACTGGTTCCCCAATTCTTCGGTCTTTTACACTCGTAGAAATTTTCTCCATCAAACTTTTACTCAAGTCGCTATCAATGTCTAATTGCGCGTCGCGAGTGATTTTGATCATGTGGGCAGAAATACTTTGGTAATCAAAAATATTGAAAATACTACCCAAATTATAGCGAATTACATCATCTAAAAGGATAATATATGTCTTGTTATTGCTCGAAGGAAGAACTACAAAACGGTTGATTGTTTTTGGAATTTCCACAACCGCATACCGAATATCTTTCTTCTCTTTTTTGATTTTTAAAACCGTATCGTTGACTACAATTTTCGTCGTAGCTTTTGGTTTTGTCATTACCATTTTGACTGCCAAATATCCCGATGTATCTTTTAACAGCGGAAATTCGGCCAAATCATTCAAGATAATTGTCACCAAAGCCGGACTCACCTTTTGAATAAAAAAGTCTTTGATAAAATTCTCTTGTTCACGAGAAATTTCGGTTTCATTGATAATAAAAATGCCTTCTTTTTCAAGTTCGCTTTCAATAATACTTAAAATTCGAAGACTTTCAGATTGTTGCTGAATTACAATTTCGGTAATATCTTTTACTAATTGTTGCGAAGAAATTCCGCCTAAAACCTTTTCACCAGAAACTCCAGAATGGCTTAAACGGCGAATTGCAGCAAACCTTACTCTGAAAAATTCGTCTAAATTATTGGAAAAAATTCCTAAAAATCGAAGTCGGTCTAAAAGTGGTACATTATTATCGGCGGCTTCTTGTAAAACTCTTGCGTTAAAAGCAAGCCAGCTTTTTTCTCTGTCTATATAACGGTAATCAATTGGCTGAATCATATTTTTTTAAATCTCTGGGAAAAATCACTTTCTGTGTTTCGCCTTTATCGATCGATTTCCAATCAGAACTGTCAAAATTTATAGACACAAATCCTGACGTTGGGACATTCTCAATAAAAACATTCCCAAATTTATTAACAAAATTCGTTATAGCATCATTATGACCGAAAAGAATAACATTATCATAATCATTATTGCAAGATTTAACTATATTTTCGAGTTGTCTTTCGTCAAAAGTATAAAGTTCGTCCTTAAAAATGATACTTTCTAATGGGCAAGACATATTTTGGGCAAAAATAATTGCCGTTTCAGAAGCTCGTTTTGCAGTACTGCTCAAAATGGTAAACGTTTTTGGCAAATGTTCATCAATGTTTGTTGACATCAAATGCGCGTCTTGCATTCCTCTTTTTGCCAAAGGCCTGTCTTTGTCTAAAAGTGGCGCATTCCAGCTTGATTTGGCATGTCTGATCAATATTAGGTTTTTCATATTTTGGCAGTTTTCATGAATATAAAACATTTTAACATCAACAAATTACAAAAAAAATGTTAGCCAAACATTTTTGATTTCTGTTTTATAGATAAATTTATGAAATTTAACTAAATCGATTTTTCTACTCTTAAAATCTGATTACAAATTTTCAAAGAAAACGCTATATTTGATTCATTCAAATCATCTCACCAAAATTTGAGACTTTAAATAAGAAGATGAGGATTCAATTTATACTTTGTGTTTTACTGCTTTCTTCTTTGGTTGGATTTTCCCAGCAAGATTCGCAATACACGCAATATATGTATAATACGATCAACATAAATCCTGCTTATGCTGGTTCTCGTGGCGTTTTAAGTATTTTTGGATTGCACAGATCTCAGTGGATTGGCATGGATGGCGCGCCGACAACCAATTCTTTTTCTGTCAATTCGCCAATTTCAAACACCAATATTGGCGCTGGAATTTCTTTTGTAAATGACAGAATTGGCCCGACAGACGAAAACACAATTTCAGTAGATTTATCTTATTCCATAAAAACTTCTGAAAATTACAAACTTTCTTTTGGCTTGAAAGGAACCGGAAATTTTTTCAATCTTAATGCCGGAAAATTAAAGCCCGCAAACGCCGCTGATCCAAAACTTCAAAACCTGAGAAATAATTTTACGCCTAATTTCGGCGCTGGAATTTATTTGCATTCCAATAAATTTTATGCCGGAATTTCAGTTCCAAATTTCTTGGAAGAAGTGAATTACAATGATAATTCGGTTGCAGTGAATAAAGAAAAAATGAATTTTTATTTCTTAAGTGGCTATGTTTTCGACATCAGTACAGATATTAAATTCAAGCCCGCATTTTTAGTAAAAACAGTGGAAGGTTCACCATTGCAAGCAGATTTTTCAGCCAATTTCTTGATCTATGAAAAATTTACAGCTGGAATTGCTTATCGCTGGGATTCTTCTATTAGCGCTCTCGCCGGATTTCAAGTAACGCAAGGATTATTTATTGGATATGGATATGACCGAGAAACTACAAAACTGCAAAATTACAATTCTGGTTCTCACGAGATATTTTTGCGTTTTGAGCTATTTTCTAGTTATGACAGGATAATTTCACCTCGTTTTTTCTGATAATTTTCTAAGAAGACAATCGCTCAATTTTCCAAATTCCTTCGTGTAATTGATAGCGGATTCTATCGTGAAGACGATTTTGACGCCCTTGCCAGAATTCAATTTCTGAAGGTTTTACAATATAACCGCCCCAATATTCTGGACGAATAATTTCTTGTCCTTCAAATTCTTTTTCGAGCGAAGCAATTTTATTTTCAAGAACTTCTCTACCAGAAATCACTTCACTTTGATGTGATGCAATTGCGCCAAGCTGGCTTCCGATGGGACGAGAATAAAAATAATCATTAGAAATTTGCTCAGAAGTTTTTTCAGCAATTCCTTTAATAATTACCTGTCGTTCAGAATTATGCCAAAAAAAAGAAAGACAAACATTTGGGTTTTCAGCAATCGCTTTTCCTTTTTCAGATTTGTAATTGGTAAAGAATACAAATCCTTCAGATGTAAATTGTTTTAACAATACTACTCTATTTTTGGGAAATCCGTCCAATCCAATTGTGGAAATCGTCATGGCATTTATTTCTTCAGAACCGCCAATATCTTCCGCTTCCTGAAACCATTTTGAAAACAAACCAATCGGATTTTCTGAAATAGAATTTTCTAAGAGTTCACTTTTTTCGTAGGATTTTCTATAGTTGCTTAAGTCTTTCATTTTTTTGTAAGTTGCAAAGTTTCTGAGTAGCAAAGTTACAAAGTTTAAAAACTTGTGATATGATATTTATCAGTCTTTTTTGAGATGCAAAGTTGCGGAGATACAAATTCACAAAGTTTAAAAGCTAACCGTAATTTTTATAAAAGATATTTTGTCTCATATATGAAAAACTTTGAAACTTTGAAACTTTGAAACTTTGAAACTTTGAAACTAAAACGAAAAACTTTCCCCGTCATCTCCTAAATATACATTTGGAAAAACAGTTTCTGCTTCTTCTTTAAACTTCAAAATTGACTCGTAACGTGTTGAATAATGGCCTAAAACCAAATTCTTTACATTTGCTTTCAAAGCAATTTTAGCCGCTTCTTTTGCCGTGGAATGCATTGTTTTTTCAGCTAGAACAGCTTCGGTTTCTAGAAAAGTAGATTCGTGATATAAAACATCGACATCTTTTATGAGTGGCAAAATATCTTCGTTATAAAGTGTATCCGAACAAAAGGCATAACTTTTTGCAGGTTCTGGGTCAAAAGTCAATTCAGAATTTAGGATTATTCTTCCATCTTCCAAAGTAATATCGCCACCATTTTTTATTTTTTGGTAATACACTTGGTCAATTTCATAATTCAAAACCGCATTGATGTCTAGTTTTCGTTCTTTGAATTTCTCTTGGAACAAAAATCCATTCGTATAAATTCGGTGTTTCAACGGAATTGTTTTCACGATAACATTGTCATCTTCAAAAACAGTTTCTGATTCAGAAGAAGTCAATTCGTGAAAATATAAATTGTAATTGGTCCAAGAATTAGACAATTTTAATTGAAGCGTGATGATTTCCTTGATGCCTTTTGGTCCGTAAATATGAAGATCGGCAACGCGCCCCAAAAGCATATACGTGGAAACCAAACCCACCAAACCATACATGTGATCGCCATGAAGATGCGAAATAAAAATGTGGTTGATCTTTGAAAACTTAATTTTATTCTTGCGCAACTGAACCTGCGTTCCCTCTCCACAATCGATCAAAAACATTCTATTTCTGATTTCTAAAACCTGTGAAGTTGGATTCGTGATTGTTCGTGGCGTTGCGGCATAACAGCCTAAAATGGTAAGCTTCAAAATAATTATGAGTTATCAATTATAAGTTATGAGTTGAAAATCTGATTTCTCACTACTCAATTCTAAATACTAAAAACCTAAATCTCTCTCAATTTCCTCCATTTCAATGATATCGTGTGCTTCTTGAATTGTCGGAACCACGTTCATCTCATCTGGAACTTCATTGAAATCGAAATCTTCGACTACGATTACGAAAGATTTCTTTGCTTTTCTGTGTTTGTTTGAAAGCGATAAAAAAGACAAAACATTTTCTAAAGTAACGCTTTTATCTTCTAAAATATCTAAAACCAAATTCTGGTCTTTGAAATCTGGATAGTCTTTTGTTACGTTTTCAAGGAATGATTTTACGTTTCCTTCTGTATCTTTTATCGTGGTTGTATGTGATTTTTTTTCTATTTGCATTTTTTAAAGTTTCTAAGTTACAAAGTATCTGAGTCGCTAAGTTCTCCGGCTTTTGCCTTTTGGCTAATTCCTCTTGCCTAATTACTGCTTAATCTTCGAAGCCAATAAATAAATCACCGCCATTCTAACAGCAACTCCATTCTCCACTTGATTCAAAATTACGGATTGTTGTGAATCTGCGACATCCGAAGAAATTTCCACACCACGATTTATCGGACCAGGGTGCATAATCACGATTTCTTTATTTAAGGAATCCAGCAACGCTTTGTCAACGCCATATTGCTGTGCATATTCTCTTGTGGAAGGAAAATAATTCACGTCCATTCTTTCGTTTTGCACGCGAAGCATATTGGCAACATCGCACCATTCTAAAGCTTTTCGCAAGTTTGGTTCTACCGTAACTCCAAGTGATTCGATGTATTTTGGGATCAACGTTTTTGGTCCGCAAACTTTGACTTCAGCTCCTTGCATTTGCAAAGCATAAATATTAGAAAGCGCTACTCTTGAATGCAGAATATCTCCGACAATTACCACTTTTTTTCCGGCAACTTCGCCTAATTTTTCTCTAATCGTAAAAGAATCCAGCAAACCTTGAGTCGGATGTTCGTGCGCTCCATCGCCAGCGTTTACGATACTTGCATTCACATTTTGGGAAAGAAAATAAGCCGCGCCAGGATTGGAATGACGCATCACAACCATATCCACTTTCATTGAAAGAATGTTGTTTACGGTATCGATCAAAGTTTCTCCTTTTTTAACCGAAGATTGTGCCGCAGAAAAACTGATTACGTCAGCAGAAAGTCTTTTTTGGGCTAATTCAAAAGATAATTTTGTTCGGGTACTATTTTCAAAAAATATGTTGGCAATGGTAATATCTCGAAGCGAAGGCACTTTTTTAATCGGGCGATTGATGACTTCCTTAAAATGATCGGCAGTTTCAAAAATAAGGTCAATATCTTGTTTGTTGATATATTTTATTCCTAATAAATGATTTACGCTTAATTCTTTCATTTTTCTGTTTAATTGTTGTGTTGTTTAAA
>Ga0247816_10001749_pt1 | contig 10485 bp, 8 predicted proteins | sample UWRJL209509C1_FD_179930 | JGI IMG/M metagenome (GOLD analysis project Ga0247816, IMG submission 179930) | Plant litter microbial communities from Arlington Agricultural Research Station in Wisconsin, United States - UWRJ-L209-509C-1 | ecosystem: Environmental > Terrestrial > Plant litter >...
GGGGTACCGCAGGTCAAGGCCCCGGTCTGGCTCGACAACACCCAGCAGTGGCGCCCCGCCGGTCAGCACCGCGCCAACCAGAGCCGCCGCACCGCCTGACCCCCCGACACCCCACCGGCTCACCGGGTCTCGACAGGCTCGACCACCGATCGGGCGCGACCCGCAGGCATGTCGCGGGGTCTCGACAAGCTCGACCACCGATCGGGGCGCGACCCGCAGGCACGTCGCGACCCGACCTGCGGGACGCAACAATCCCGGTGGTCGAGCCTGTCGAGACCACGTGGGCCGGCCTCCGGACTGCGGCAGGCCGGCCGACGAGCGAGACGAGTCGCGGCGTGGCCGGTAGCGCGGCAGCGCCTGAGCGGCGAGAGTGGTGGAATGAGCGAGTTCGACACCTCCAACGGAGCCGACCCCCGCGGCTTCAACAAGCGCCGACACGGTGCCCCATCGGGCTTCTTCGAAGCCGAAGCTGCCGGACTGCGCTGGCTCGCCGTGCCCGGGGGAGTGCGCACCGTCCAGGTGCTCGACCTCGGCCGCGACCACATCGTGCTCGAACCCATCGACGAGGTGCCGCCCACCCCGACGGCGGCCCGCACCTTCGGCGCCGAGCTCGCGGTCACGCACTCGGCCGGTGCCGCCGCATTCGGCTCGCGGCCAGAGGGCTGGACCGGCGACCTGTTCATCGGCAACCGCACCCTACCTACCGCCGATGATCAAGAGTGGGGCCGGTTCTACGCCCGTCACCGGGTGCTGCCCTACCTCGAGATCGCGCTCGACGTCGGTGGCGTCACACCGAGGCAGGCCACGGTGATCCACGCCGCCTGCGCCCGCATCGAGGCCGGCGACTTCAACGACGGCGCCGCTCCGGCACGGGTGCACGGTGACCTCTGGACCGGCAATGTGCTCTGGTCCGAATCCGGGGTCGTGCTGATCGACCCGGCCGCGCATGGCGCGCACCGGGAAACAGATCTGGCCATGCTGGCCCTCTTCGGCTGCCCCTACCTGCAGCAGATCGTTGAGGGCTACGAGTCGGCCAGCCCGCTCACCCCGGGTTGGCGGGCCCGCACGCCGCTGCACCAGATGCATCCGCTCGCCGTGCACGCCGCCGGTCATGGCGCCGCGTACGGCCGGGCACTCGAGCAGGCCGCCGAAGCGGTGCTCGAGCTGCCCGTGTCCGCGCGTCCGGAGTGAGGCGCCGCTACAGCGTCTGACCGGCGTGGGCGCCTTCGCGCACCTCTTCGATCACCTTGGCGTTGAACGCCGGCAGGTCATCCGGGGTGCGGCTGGAGACCAGGCCCTGGTCCACGACCACCTCTTCGTCGACCCAGTTCGCGCCCGCGTTCAGCAGGTCGGTCTTCAGGCTCGGGTACGAGGTGAGCGTGCGATCGGTGAGAACGCCGGCTTCGATCAGGATCCAGGCCGCGTGGCAGATGGCCGCCACCGGCTTGTGGTCGGCGAAGAAGTCGCGGGTGAACGCGATCGCGTCCTCGTCCATCCGCAGGTGATCGGCGTTCACCACACCACCCGGCAGCACGAGGGCGTCGAAGGTGTCGGCGCTGGAGTCGCCGACGGCCAGGTCGACGGACTGATTGTGGCCATTCTTGCCGGTGACGCTGCCAGACGCCGGCGAGACCAGCACGGCCGTCGCGCCGGCATCCGTCACCGCCTGCCACGGGCTGGTCAGCTCGCTGTCCTCGTAGCCGTCGGTGAGGAGGAAGGCGATGCGCTTGCCGGAAAGTTCGGTGGTCGTCATGTGGTTCTCCTTCTGTTGGTGGGGCGAATGGTGTTGATGGGCCGAATGAAAGCCATCCAGGCTAACGAGCGAGGTAGCCGCCGTCGACCGGGAGGGTGTGACCGGTGATCCACTTGGCCTCATTGGAGGCGAGGAACAGAACGGCGTCGGCCACGTCGTCCGGGGTGGGCATCCCGGGGATCGGGTTGAAGTTCTCCATCAGTTCGCGCATGGCCGTGGGGTCGTCGGCGCTGTCGATGAAGTGCTCCACCAGCGGGGTGCGCACGGCCGTCGGGGCGACCGAGTTGATGCGGATGTTGTCCTTGGCGTACTCGACGGCGGCCGACTTGGTGAGGTTCACCAGTCCGCCCTTGGTGAACGAGTACGGGGCGATGTTCTCCTGCGCGGCCAGGCCCACCGTCGAGGTGGTGCTGACGACGTTGCCGCCACCGGAGGCGAGCAGCGCGGTGATGCCGTACTTGAGCACAAAGAACGCTCCGTCACCGTTGATGCGAGACACGAGGTCCCAGTTCTTCAGGTCCATCTCGTGCAGGCGCTGCTGCTTACCGTCGATGCCGGCGTTGTTGAAGATCACGTTGACCTTGCCGAGCTTGTCCATCGCGGTCTCGAACGCGGCCTCCACCTGTTCGGGCTTGGACACGTCCACGGTGATGGCGATCGCGCCGGGGAACTCGGCGGCTGCCGTCTCGGCGGCCTCGGTGTTGAGGTCGGCGATGGCGATGATCGCGCCCTCGGCAGCAAACCGGCGGGCGGCGGCCAGCCCGAGCCCTGAGGCTCCTCCGGTGATGAAGACGACCTGGTCCTGGAATCTGTTGGAGCTCATGAAACACACTTTCTGTAAACGCACCCGGCTGGGGTGCCCGAGATATAACCGGCTGATCCGAGCCTAGATTCCAAACCTGTCCGATCTCTCAGAGAGCGGATGCCGCCCGCGAACGGCTGGCGAACACCCCGTGTGGCCCGCCAATCGGGGCCATGCGGCCACTTCCGGCCCTGCCGCACGGGGCCGCCCAGTCCTAAACTTGAGCCTTCTTTACGATCGGACACCCCCATGAGCCTGTGGCGCACCAAGAGCATCGAATCCTCGATAGCTGACTCCCTGGAAAAGGGGCACAGCCTCAAACGCACCCTGGGCACCTGGGACCTGATGATCATGGGCGTCGCGGTCGCCGTGGGTGCCGGCATCTTCTCCGTCGGCGCGAAGGCCGCCGGCAGCTACGCCGGACCGTCGGTGACGCTGGCGTTTGTGCTCGCCGCCGTCACCTGTGCCCTGGCGATCATGTGTTACGCCGAATTCGCCTCGGCCGTGCCCGTGGCCGGCTCCGCGTACACCTTCACCTACGCCACCCTCGGCGAGCTGCTCGCCTGGATCATCGGCTGGGACCTGATCCTGGAGATGCTCACCGCCGCCGCCGTGATCGCCAAGTACTGGGGTATCTACCTCAGCAACGTCTTCGCGCTCTGGAACTGGGACATCCCGGCCACCATCAACGTGGTCGGCCTCGACGTGAGCTGGGGCGCCTTCGTGATCGTCGCCGTCTTCACCACCCTGCTGGTGCTGGGCACCCAGCTGTCCGCCCGGGTGGCCAGCGTCTTCACCATCATCAAGGTGGCGATCGTGCTCTTCGTCATCGTCGTCGGCGCCTTCTTCATCAACCCGGCCAACTACACGCCGTTCATCCCCGAATCGGTTCCCACCACGGATGGTGTCGGCAGCGACGTCTGGACCCAGTCGCTGTTCTCCTTCATGACCGGCGCCGCTCCCGCCCAGTACGGCATCTTCGGGCTGCTCGCCGGCGCCTCCCTGGTGTTCTTCGCCTTCATCGGCTTCGACGTGGTCGCCACCAGCGCCGAGGAGGTGAAGAACCCGCAGCGCACCCTGCCGCGCGGCATCTTCGCCGGCCTGGCCATCGTCACCGTGCTTTACGTGGGTGTCAGCCTGGTGCTCACCGGCATGGTGCCGTACACCGTGCTGGCCGCCGACCCGAACGCCTCGCTCGCCACGGCTTTCGTCGCCGTCGGCGCCGGCTGGGCCGCCCAGGTCATCTCCATCGGCATCCTGGCGGGCTTGACCACCGTGATCATGGTGCTGCTGCTCGGCCTGTCCCGGGTCTTGTTCGCCATGAGCCGCGACGGCCTGCTGCCGCGCTGGCTCAGCGTCACCTCCGACAAGCGCAGCACCCCGGTGCGCATCCAGATCATCACCGGAGCCGCAGTCGCGCTGATCGCCGGACTCACCGACGTGGGTGTGCTCGAAGAGATGATCAACATCGGCACGCTCTCGGCGTTCGTGCTGGTGAGCATCGCCGTGGTGGTGCTGCGGAAGAAGCGCCCCGACCTCAAGCGCTCGTTCAAGGTGCCGCTGTCGCCGTTCCTGCCGATCCTCTCCGCTGCGCTGTGCCTCTGGCTGATGCTCAACCTCACCACCCTCACCTGGGCGCGGTTCGCGATCTGGCTGGCGTTGGGCTTCGTCGTCTACTTCGCCTACGGCCGCCGGCACTCGCTGGTGGGCATCGAGGCCAGACGGGTCGCCGAGACCGCCAGACGGGACTGATCAGCGGGGAAGAACCGTCGCGCGCCTCCCGGCCGCGGAGTAGCTTTTTCTTACATGACGGGGTCAACCCTGCTCGCCCTCGACCTGGTGGCGGCTCTCGTCACCGCCGGGGCCTGGGTCGCTGCCGCCGTGCTCGCCAGGGGTGCGGTGCTGAACCGGCGTCGCGGTGCCGGGCTGACCCTCGCGCTCGTGGGCGTCGGCACCGTCGGGGTGATCTTCCAGGGCGTCTTCACCGCGCAGCTCGCCGCCCACGGTTGGTGGTTCGTGCAGGAGAAGGTGTTCTTCGCCCTGCCCCTGACCGTTGTGGCCGTCGTCCTGCTCGGCCTGTTGGCGCTGCCCGACCTGCTGCGGGTGGCCCGCGGCACGAGCAGCACGGTGGATGCCCGCAGCCGCGCGGTTCTGGTGGGTGCCGCCGCCGCCGGGCTGGCCGGGGTGGTGGCGCGGGTGGTGATCGGCTACCCGCTCGATCCGGTCCCGGCGCTGGTGCTGTCGGTGCTCGTGCTCGTCTCGGCCGGCCTGGCCTACGCGGTGTTCGCCCGGCGACCGCGACGGGTGATCGCCGCCCTGGCGGCATTCGGTGTGCTCGTGCTGGTGGCATCCGTCGGCGTGGCCTGGCTGGGCAGCGCCGCGTTGCCGGGCGCACTGGCGACCACGCATGTGCACGCGACGACGGATGACACCACACCGGCCGAGCCGGCACCGACCGGGCCGGCACCCACCCCACCCGCACCGACCGGCACCTCGGTCACCAGCCTGCGCACCCCCGCCGACGCGCCGGGCGCGGTGCGGTCCTTCGACCTCACCGCCGCGCAGCAGACCGTGACCCTCGACTCGGGCCGCACCGTCTCCGCCTGGACCTACGGCTCGCTACCGGGCCCCAAACTGCGGGTGACCCAGGGGGAGCTGGTGGACGTCACGCTGCACAACCGGGACATCGAGGCGGGCGCCACCATCCACTGGCACGGAGTGGACGTGCCGGCAGGCGAAGACGGTGTGGCCGGGGTCACCCAGGACGCCGTGCTGCCGGGGGAGTCCTTCCGCTACCGCTTTGCGGCGACCGACCCGGGCACGTACTGGTACCACACCCACCAGGTCTCCTCCGACGGGGTGCGCCGCGGATTGTTCGGCACGCTGGTGGTGCTGCCGCCGAACGGCGTGCCGGAGTCGGTCGACCTGACCGTGCCGCTGCACACCCTCGGTGGCACGGTTGTGCTCGGCGACTCCGACCTGGCCACGGCGCGCGCCGTGCCGGCCGGGCAGTCGGTGCGGCTGCGGCTGATCAACACCGATCAGGTGCCGCACCGGTTCAGTCTGGACGGCGCCTCCTTCGTCGTGGTCGCCGCCGACGGCCGTGACCTGACCGGTGGCACGGCGGTGACCGATCGGTCGGTGCGGATACCGGCCGGCGGCCGGATTGACCTGTCGCTGGTCGTGCCGCCCGCGGGGGTGCGGCTGAGCAGCAATGCGTCGGCGACGGCGGTGCTGTCGGTGTCACCGACCGGGGCTCCCGTACCGGCCACGGCGCCGACGCCGGCCGAGGATCTCGACCTGCTGGGGTACGGCACGCCTCGGCAGACCGACTTTCCGAGCGAGGGTGGCCGGGTCGAGGCGACAATGGTCCTCGACCGCAGCCCGCGCTTCCTGGGCGCCGTGCCCGCCTACGCCTACACGGTCAACGGCGCGGTCTTCCCGCATATCCCGAGCATCGAGGTCAGCGCGGGCAACAGGGTGCGGCTCACCGTCGCCAACCGCGGGTCGGAGACCCACCCGATGCACGTGCACGGCCACCACGTGCTGGTGATCGAGTGGGACGGCATCCGCTCGACCGGGTCACCGCTCTGGCTGGACACCTTCGATGTGCAACCAGGGGAGGTCTGGGTGGTCGAGTTCGTCGCCGACAACCCGGGCATCTGGATGGACCACTGCCACAACCTCGACCACGCCGCCGCCGGCATGATGATGGCGCTGACCTACCGCGGCATCACCAGCCCGTTCCAGCAGGGTGGATCGCACGCCAACCAGTCGGAGTGACCGGACCTCGAGCGGTGATGATCAGGCTGGACCGGTCAGGCGGAGTCGTCGGCCGCACTGCGCTCGGTGGCCGCGCGACGCTCCCCGGCCGCGACACCCACCGGTTTGACGGCAACCGACCGGGCGCCGGTCTCGGCCAGCCCCAGCACCACAAACGCGTTCAGCCCGTGCAGCAGGCCCAGTCCGGGCAGGTCGAACGAGGAGTAGCCCAGGAACACCTGCACCAGCACCGCGACGAGCAGCCAGATCGACCACTGGATGCCCACCCGACCGATCAGGGCGATCACCAGCAGCAGCAGGGCCAGGATGGGGATGACCATCTGGCCCACGACGCTGTGCACCGCGAAGCCGGCGATGCCGGAGTCCTCGGAGAGGCCGGCACCCTGACCGACGGATTGGGCGACCGCGAAGGTGCCCCACGCGATCACGGCGGCCTGGATCACCACACAGGCGGCAATCACATGACAGACGATTTGATAGGTCCTGCGCATGATGGCTCCTCCCGATTGCGCCGGGAGCCAGTGCACTCCCGTTCCGGACTCACCGGTGACGCTACGCCCGGTGTCGGAGGCGGGTCAACGGGTCGCGGGGCCCCGCCCGGCGGGCCTCAGGCCCGCAACCGGTACAGCCGGGCCTCCCACGGTCGCAGGGCGGCGGCCCCGTCGCCGGCATAGTTGCCGAGCAGTAGATCGGCGCCGGAGATGTCGTCCGGCAACCAGTCGGCATCCACCGTGAGCGGCTCATCGGAGGCGTTGGCCAGCACCAGCAGGGTGTCCCCATCGCGGGTGCGGGTGAACGCGTAGAGCTGTTCGTGGTCCGGTGCGATCAGGGTGAAGTCGCCCAGCGCCACGGTCGCATCCTCGTGCCGGAGCGCGATCAGTCGCTGGTAGAAGGCGAAGACGCTCCGCTCGGCCGCTCGGTCGGCGGCCACGTTGATCTCGGCAAAGTTCGGGTTGACCGCGATCCACGGGGTGCCGGTGGTGAACCCGGCGTGCGTACTGTCGTCCCACTGCATCGGCGTGCGGGCGTTGTCGCGGCCCATCGCGTGCACCCCGGCCAGCACGGTCGCCGGCGCCTGGTCGAACTCGTCCACGGCCTCCCGGTAGTGGTTGATCGATTCGATGTCGCGGTAGTGCTCGATCTCGTCGAAGCGCACGTTGGTCATACCGATTTCTTCGCCCTGGTAGATGTAGGGCGTGCCGCGGTGCAGGTGCAGCACCAGCGCCCACAGCGTGGCGGACTCGTACCGGTAGGCGCCGTCGTTGCCGAACCGGGAGACCAGCCGGGGCTGGTCGTGGTTGTTCAGGTACAGGCTGTTCCAGCCGGACTCGGCCAGCCCCTCCTGCCAGCGCGCGAGGCTCTGCTTCAGCGGCGGCAACCGGCGGGGGAGCGGGTCGAACTTGTGCTCGCCCTGGTCGAGGGACACGTGCTCGAACTGGAAGATCATGTCGACCTCGGCACGCGCGGCGTCGGTGAACAGCACGGCGTCGTCGATGCTGACGCCCGGCATTTCACCCACGGTGAGGTGCTCCCCGGTGCGGCCGGCGAACACCTCTCGGTGCATCTCCTGCAGGTAGTCGTGAATCTGCGCGCCCATCGGGGAGCCGCCTCCGGTGCTGGCGTGCTCGCCGTCGACGAGCTCGACCTGCTTGGCGATGAAGTTGATCACGTCCATCCGGAACCCGTCGACGCCCCGGTCGAGCCACCAGTTCATCATCGAGTACACGGCCGCCCGCACCTCGGGGTTCTCCCAGTTGAGGTCGGGCTGCTGCGTGGCGAACAGGTGCAGGTAGTACTCGTTAGTGGTCTCGTCGAGGGTCCAGGCCGGCCCGCTGAACGCGCTCCGCCAGCCGTTCGGTTCCTGGCCGTCGGCGCCGGGAGCGCGCCACCAGTACCAGTCCCGCTTGGGGTTGTCGACCGACGACCTCGATTCAACGAACCATGGATGCTCGTTGCTGGTGTGGTTGACCACCAGGTCCATCACGATCTTGATGCCGCGCTGATGAGCCTCCGTCAACAGGGCGTCGAATTCCTCGAGACTGCCGAACACCGAGTCGATGTCCTGGTAGTCCCGGATGTCATAGCCGTTGTCGTGCTGCGGCGACGGGTACACCGGGGACAACCAGATCGCATCCACACCGAGTTCGGCCAGATAGTCGAGCTTGCCGCGCACCCCGTTGAGGTCACCCATGCCGTCACCGTTGGAATCGGCGAAGCTGCGCGGATAGACCTGGTAGACGACGGCGGTCGTCCACCACGGGGCGGTTGAATCGGGCGTTTCGGCAGTGGTCATTCGGTGATTCCTCTCGGCGGGGCGGAGTCGACGCGGGCACACTTCGTTCTACCCAGAAAATAATACGGGAGTCCGTTCCGGCGTGCCGGGGGCGGCCGCTGACCCCCATTCGAGGTTCCCGCTATGCCAGTATGTAGGGGATCACCGGGTGAAACGCCTCAGCGTGAACAAGAAAGGCGCGGTCATGGCAGTCAGCACGGCCGCGACAGCCAGCACCGCCCCGACAGTGAGCGCAGCCCCGACGGTAAGCGCAGCCCCGACAGCTCCGGTCGGTCAATCCGCCATCGGACTCGCGACCGCCGTGCTCATCCACGGTCCGATCTCGCGCGGAGAGCTCGGCCGGCGGCTGGGCCTGTCCGCGGCCAGTCTCACCCGGCTCAGCCGACCGTTCCTGGAACAGGGCCTGTTCGTCGAACTGAGCGAGGACCATCACCGCGGGGTCGGCCGACCCACCCGCCCGCTGGATGTACGCGCCGACGCGCGCCGCTTTGTCGGCATCAAGCTCACCGGTGAGGACATCTTCGCCGTACTCACCGATCTGCGTGCCACCGAACTGGACTCGACCAGCGAGCCGCTTGCCGGTCGCGAGGTCGACGATGTGGTCGCCCGGCTCGAGGCCGTGGTGCGCCGCCTCGCCGCCGGGCGGGACATCGCGGCGGTGGGGGTCAGCGTGGGCGGCAACGTCGCCGGCTCCCGGATCGTCACCCAGGCCCCGTTCCTCGGCTGGCGTGACGTGGACCTGGCCGGTGCCCTCGAGGCCCGCCTCGGCATCCCGGTGCTGGTCGAGAACGATGTGGTCGGGCTGGCCAGCGCCGAGCAGTGGTTCGGCCTGTCCAGGGACACCCCGACGTTCGCGCTGTTGACCATCGGGGTGGCCGTCGGCTACGCCCTGGTGCGCAACGGTGAGGTGATCGGTACCGCCGACAGTGGCCTGGGTCTGGGCGGGCACGTGCCGCTGGCTGCCGACGGCCCGCTCTGCGAGGACGGTCACCGCGGCTGCTCCAACGCCATGCTCAGCGAGGCGAGCATCTGCGCGCAGGTCGAGGACCTGCTCGGCCGCCCGGTGACCTACCACGAGGTGCTCGCGCTCGCCGTGGCCGGTGACCCGGCCGCGCTCGCCGTGCTGGGCAGCACGGCGCGGGCGCTCGGCACCCTCGTCGCCCTGGTCGCCAACCTGGCCATGCTCACCTCCGTCGTTCTCGCCGGGGAGGGCATCGGGCTCTGGTCGATCGTCGGCGATCAGGTCGTCGAGGCCGCCCGCGCGGGCCGCAATCCCGGCGCCACCGCGCTGAGCATCACCATCGACGAGACCGGCGTCTCCTCCTGGGCGCGCGGAGCGGCCGCCGTCGCGATCCGGCACACCCTCGCGCGGCTCACGGCGCCACGCTGAGCGCGGTATCGCCGTTGACCCTGGCATTGCCGTCGGGGAACGGGAATAGGATCGACCCGTCCACCGTTGACCCCGATATACATGCAGACGCATCGAGTTTTGGAGGCTGGAAATGCAGTTCGGAATCTTCACGGTCGGCGATTTGACCACCGACCCCACGACGGGTCACACCCCGAGCGAGCACGACCGGATCAAGGCCATGCTCACCATCGCGCAGAAGGTTGAAGAGGTCGGCCTCGACGTCTTCGCCACCGGCGAGCACCACAACCCGCCATTCGTGCCGTCGAGCCCGACCACCATGCTCGGCTACATCGCGGCCAAGACCGAGCGGATCATCCTCTCCACCGCGACGACGCTGATCACCACCAGCGACCCGGTGAAGATCGCCGAGGACTTCGCGATGCTGCAGCACGTGGCCGACGGCCGCGTCGACCTCACCCTAGGCCGCGGCAACACCGGCCCGG
>Ga0247816_10001750_pt1 | contig 10483 bp, 9 predicted proteins | sample UWRJL209509C1_FD_179930 | JGI IMG/M metagenome (GOLD analysis project Ga0247816, IMG submission 179930) | Plant litter microbial communities from Arlington Agricultural Research Station in Wisconsin, United States - UWRJ-L209-509C-1 | ecosystem: Environmental > Terrestrial > Plant litter >...
AAAACCATTCCACAATCCGGTGCCATTGCTCACATACAGCGTCATCCCGGCGACGTCATAGCTTCCGGAAACGAAGCCTTGATTGGCATAACGCACCACTTGGTCGAGGCCCCGGATCATCCCGCCATGGGTATGCCCGGAGAGTTGCAAACCGACCCCGGCCGCCGCCGATGCCGCCGCGCCGAAGGGCCGATGTTTAAGCAGGATCACGGGGGCGTCGTTCGGCACGCCTTGCAGGGCCTCGGACAAGTCCGGGCCCGCTAACCCGACCGCCGGCCCCGCCTCGTCGGCAACACCGGCGATCACCAGCTTATCGGCGCCTTTGTTGAGGACCCTGTGCTGGTTAGTCAGCAGGTGCATGCCAAGGCGTTCGAACTCGGCGTCCCATTGAGCAACGTCGAAGTAATATTCGTGGTTACCAGGGCCGGCGATGAAACCCATGGGCGCTTTCAACTCGCCCAGCGGCGCAACATCCGCACGGCGTGCGTCGACGGTGCCATCGATAATATCCCCGGTGATGAAGATCAATAACCAGGACGCGTCTTTGAAGCACCGTTCTGGATAGGTATTGATTCGGTGTGAGTTTACTTTCGTAAAAACCAGCGTTTTCGTTCCCAATTAGCTGGAAGGGTAAACGCATAGACAAATATCATAACAAGGGATAGCCAGCCCATTACGGAGTTATCTACGCGCCCCATAAATGGTAGCGTGCTGTCTTGCACAAACAAAACGTGAATAGAGCCGAACAGTACGTTGTAGATACCAACTCCCCAGAACTTAAATGGGGAAAAATTTCGACCTGAAAACGCGAAATATGCCCAGTATGAAGGCCAGTACAGAAGCACCGTTATCAGCACGAAGACGGGATAAAAAATAAAGTTACTCATTAGAAGGGTAGCACGCGCCATACATGGTTTTTGCAGTCGCGCTGTCCATCAATCTATCGAAGATAAAGCCTCCTCGCGTAGCTTGTTGATACCTTCTAACATAGTCCGTATTCACGTACCTAAACAAACGCCAAGCATCGGGTTTTAATACCATTCTGCCTATGCCGTAGGCTGACGAACTCAAGTCAATCATTCCATAGGCCACATCGGCTTCACAATTACCGTTTCCCAGCATTCCAGAAATAGCACGGTAGCCTGTTCTTACTGGTCCAACGGTATCGGTACGGTTCTCGAAAAGGTTGCGTCCGTTTTCATAGATATTATTAGCTCCGTTGAGCATCATGGGCGCTCCGGCGAAAAGGCAAAGCGTGCCCACGGAGGCGTAGCAAATCCCAGCGCCCGCAGCAAACTGAAGCGCTCCCGAGATAGCGCTTGCTCCTCGTAAGGCAACGTCTCTTGCCTGGCTGAGTAGACTGTTTTGCTCCTCCTTTAGCTCCTTTAATCCCTGCTCAGCGCTTTTTTTACCCTGAGAAACGTCATTAACAATGCCTCTGGCGTAATAAGAAACCTCTCTGTTGAATTGCAGGCGCAGCGTTCCATCTTTAATATATCTAGCGCCTAATGTGCTGGCTTGACTACCCAACTTTGCGGCAGCTTGGCTAACCATCCAATAATCACAGCTACCAGGCATGCAACTTTCGCTTGTTGGTTTCACTCGTTACCCCCCCATGTGCTATATCCGCTGGTGCCAGCAGCGTGGTGGGTCCACGTGATCTCGGTAACGAATAGCAATGTGCTCTTGAGGTTCTGCGTCGCCTTGCAAAATGACATAAGGCATTTCAAGCGTCAGATCAGCAATAATCCCGCCATTGATCGAGACTGAATAAAATTTTTCCTGCATACCAAAAGAAGACACTCGATAGAAACTAATTGTACAGTTTATTTCTTCTCTAGTTGAGAGTGCTTGAGCGAGTAGCGGCGAGGCTTTATCAACGTTTTTGGTGATAATGATTGGGGTATGTGTTGGTTTATTAATATTCCCGATGTTGACCATATTGTGGGTGTAAGACAGCACCATGATTTCGTCGGCATGCCCGGTCTGACACTTATTGCCAATAGAGTCTTGGGTTGAACAACCCGCCGAAATCAGTCCTTGAGCCTTGCCGGTGATGGTCATATAACCGTGGTTAGCCATACGTGACGCTCCTTTTAGTCAGCCGAGCATTTTATTACAAGGCTTTCAGGTGCGCTGTAGGGCATTTCTGAAAAATCATACGAAATATTTTGTACCTGGAACCGATGGCAGCTCCGTGAAAAATCAGTCCTGGTAAGTCTGTGGGTACGTCGCGAAACCAGAGTATCCGAGCTTAAGGGCACCTTCTGTTCGGTTGCTCTCCAAACCCGTACTACATGCTGATCACCAGCCGCAAGCTGGGGTTGATCTTTGCCGGCCTGACCCCGACCATCGTGGCCTGGCTGGTGGAAAGCACCGAAGACCTGTTCATGCCGGCCTACTACCTGATGGTGATCGCCGTGGTCGGCCTGATCACCGGCATCACCATGAAGGAAACCGCCAACAAGCCCCTGCGCGGCGCAGCCCCGGCGGCTTCCGACATGGCCGAAGCGAAGGAACTGCTGCAGGAGCATGAAGACAATATCGAACAGAAGATCGAAGACATCGACGCTGAAATTGCCAGGCTGGAAGCCAAGCGCCAGGAGTTGGTGCAGCAGCATCCGCGAATTAACTGACCGGGCGCTCGACAACGTCGAGGAACATCAGGAAGGCTGACGCGTTGCACGTCAGCCTTCCCTGTTCAACTATCGCGCCGCCTTACGGCTTGGCGATGTCCGTGCGCGAGACGTCGGGCGACGGCTTGGGCAACGTGTCCCGCAGTTGCTTGACCTGCGCCGCGCTGACCGTCGGCGCCTGGTTGCCCCAACTGTTGCGGATAAAGCTCAGCAGTTGTGCCACTTCTTCATCCGACAGGCGCCAGGCGAAACCCGGCATGCCCAGCTCAGAAGGCGCCGTCGCGGTGGCCGGCAATTTACTGCCCGCCAACACCAGGCGAATCATCGACACGGGGTCTTCCGAGAGCACCGACGAGTTGCCGGCGATTTTCGGGAATACCCGCGCGTCGCCCTGGCCGTTGGTGCGGTGGCAGGCGGCGCAGTTGTCGATGTACAGCTCGGCGCCACGGCTGCCTTCCTGGCCGGCGGCCAAGGCCTTGGCGGTCGCCGGGTCGGCGCTGAAACTCGATACCTGACGGTCGCTGGCAGACAGGGTTTTCAGATATGCCGCCATAGCGTGCAGGTCTTTGTCGCTGAGGTTCTGGGTGCTGTGAACCACCACATCGCCCATCGCACCACCCAATACCGCATGGGTTTCGCTGCGGGCGCTGCGCAGGGTTGCGACGATGTCATCGACGCTCCAATTGCCCAGGCCGTCTGCCGGGTTCCCGCGCAAGTTCACCGCCAGCCAGCCATCGATCACCGGCCCGCCAGACAAGTAGACCGAACTGGACTCATCCAGCGCCTTCTCCTGCAAGGTCAGTGCGCGCGGTGTGTGGCAACTGCCGCAGTGGCCCAGGCCCTGCACCAGATACGCACCGCGTGCCACCTCGGCGTCCTTGTAACCATCGGCCTTGAATGCCACCGCATCCGGGTCGGGCGCAAACACCTTGCGCCAGATCGCCAGCGGCCAGCGCATGGACAATGGCCACGGCACCGCATTGGCGCGGTTCTGGGCATTGACCGGCGCAACGCCGTGCATGAAGTAGGCGTACAGCGCCTGCAGGTCATCGTCGTTGACCTTGGCGTACGCCGGGTATGGCATGGCCGGGTACAAACTGCTGCCATTGGCCGCGATGCCGTGACGGACCGCGCGGTCAAAATCTTCCAGCGAGTAACCGCCGATTCCGGTGGCTTTATCAGGCGTGATGTTGCTGCTGTACAACGTGCCGATTGGCGAGGCAATCGGCAGGCCACCGGCGAACGGTTGACCGCCTTTGGCGGTGTGGCATGCGGTGCAATCGCCGGCATCCGCCAGGTAACGCCCCTTCTCGATCAACGCGGCCTGGCCGGCCTCAGGTGTCACCTGCAGCGCACGCGTGTGCGTCGGCCAGAAGGCAAATACCAACAACACAACCAGCACCGCCAGACCCAATCCAACCAGGCTCAAGAGAAACTTTTTCATCGGTCGCTCTCCTTATGCCTGAACCAGCGGGCCGGGGTTTTTGAGGTACTGCTCACGAATCGCCTTGGCCGACCAATACGCCAGCGCGCCGACCATGCCGGTGGGGTTGTAGCCGTTGTTCTGCGGGAACGCATTGGCGCCGATGGCGAACACGTTGTGCACGTCCCACGACTGCAGGTAGCGGTTCAATGCCGAGGTTTTCGGGTCGCTGCCCATGATCGCGCCGCCACAGGTGTGGGTGCTCTGGTACTTGGTGATGTTGTAGTGCTCGCCCGGCTTCTTGGCATCGCCGGCCATGGCGGTAGGGTTGAGGATTTTCGACATCTCCAGCGCCTTGCCGACCAGGAACTGCGAGGCCTTGATCTCGTTGTCGTGCCAGTCGAAATTCATCCGCAGCAGCGGGCGACCGAAGCCGTCCTTGTAGGTCGGGTCCAGGCTCAAATAGTGCTGACGGTAGGACATGCAGGCGCCCTGCACTTCGAAGTAGAACGAGTGACGGAACGCATCGCTGGCCGCCTGTTTCCACTGTGTGCCCCAGGCGGGTGTACCCGGCGGTACGTTGATCCCGCGCACCGGACCGGCGCCCGGCTGGCGTGCCCAGATAATTCCGCCGCCAACAAAGCCGGCCTTGGCATTGTCCAGCTGGTTACCGTTGAGGTTGTCCATGGTGGTGCCCGCGCCACCGATTCCTATGAACTGGTTGGCCTGCACTTCCTTGCCGAAAAACAGCACCACGCGGTTGAGGTTCTGGTAGGAGTAATTGCGCCCGATGGTGCCTTCACCGCTCAATGGGTCGTAGGGTTTACCGATCCCCGAAAGCAGCATCAAGTGCACGTTGAACAACGAAAACGCACAGAGCAGTACCAGGTCCGCCTGTTGCTCCACTTCACGGCCCTGTGCGTCCAGGTACGTCACGCCGGTGGCCTTCTTGCCGTCGCTGTCGAGGTTGACCTTGAGCACTTGCGCATGGGTGCGCAGTTCAAAGTTTTTGCGCTGACGCAGCACCGGCAGGATGCTGATGTTCGGGCTGGCCTTGGAGTAGTTCAGGCAGCCGTAATCACTGCAGAAGCCGCAAGCGTTGCACGGGCCCATCTGGCAGCCGTACGGGTTGACATAAGGTGCCGACGCGTTGGACGCCGGGATCGGGTACGGGTCCCAGCCCATCTCGCGGGCGGCGCCGTAGAACATCTCGGCACCGAGGTAATTGGGATTCGGCCCCAGCGGGAATTCACGCGAGCGCGAGCCTTCGAACGGGTTGCCGCCCGCCTGTTTCGCACCCTGGATTACACCGGCCTTGCCGGAGGTGCCGCACACGTATTCGAAGTGATCGAAGTGCGGCTCCAGGTCTTCGTAGGTGACCGGGAAATCCTGGATGGTCATGTCGTCGGGAATGAATTTGGCGCCATAACGCTGCTCGGTATTGCTGCGCAACTTAAAGTCTTCCGGCAGTGCGCGGAAATGGCAGCCAGACCAGTGGCTACCCGCCCCGCCGACACCGGTACCCGGCTTGAACGAGCCCATCTGCCGATACGGCACGGCGGTGGAGGTCAGGTTGTGCCGTGCGGTGACGGTTTCCTGGGACAGGCTTTGCAGGTAGCGCCGATGCACTGAACCTTCCAGCTCATCGACCACTTTGGGGTAGGCAAAATCAGGCTGTGTGTCACGGTCGGCACCGCGCTCAAGCACCACCACGTGCAGCCCTGCATCGGTGAGTTCCTTGGCCATGATCGCCCCGGTCCAGCCCATGCCCACAATCACTACGTCTACTTTTGCTTTGCTGTTCGCCATGCTCAACCCCTCCGCCCGGCCAGATCAACCGGTGGCAACGGGTACGGCTTGTCACGCACCGTTACCCAATCCATGTAATCGGCGCGCATGCCGGGATAGCCGATCATCTTCCACGCGCCCATGTTTTTATTGCCGCCGTGGGAAGGGTCGGCGAAGTAGCCGTTGCGCACTTCGTTGAGCAGGTTGCTGAAGAACAGCTTCGAGGAAATGTCTTCCAGCGCCAGCTTGCCGCTCTCGGCGTTCTTCAACAGGTCTTCCTGCTGGGCCGTCGAGAGCTGGGCGAAGGTCTTGCCGTCAAAGGTTTTCCGGCAGCTGGCATCGACGGCCTTGATCCCGACCCGCAGGGTTTCGCGCAGGGTCAGGCGGCCCTGGTAGCCAAACTCCGGCGCCGCTTCAATGAACGGCCCCTGCATGTACCAGATGCCGCCGTTGGCGTAGGGCGTCTGCATGTGCCGGTCGAGAAATTCCGGCACGCCGAGTTCGACGGCACCGGGGCCAACCTGGTCGGAGGGAATCAGGCGGTCGCAGGCCGCAATCAGGAAAGCCCACTCCTGCGGGGTGAAAAATGTTGGTTTGTAATCATCGACCTTGGCCGGGGCTGGCGCGCCGGCCTGGCTGTCGCTGGCCGGGGTTTGCGCGAAGGCGCCGGAGGAAAGGCCGGTACTGGCCAGTGTGACAACGGGGATCAGCGTCAACGACTTGCGTAAAAAGTCGCGACGCCCTGGGGAGGTATCGTTCTCGGACATCGGTTACTCACTCCTGAGTCTAAACACGGGTGTACGGTGGTTTTTCTTATAATTTGCCGTCCTGGGGACGGCAATTGAATCGCTAGCTAATAATGATCAAGCTAACTAACCAGTCGTAACTAAAACAGCTATCGCCCCCTGTATCAAGGCAATGAGGTGGGTGATCAGATCTTGAACTGGCGCACCAGGCTGTTCAGGTTGGCCCCCAGCGCAGACACGTCGCGCATGGTGCGGGCGCTTTGCTCGGTTTCGTCGGCCAGGCTTTCCACCGCGCCGGCAATTTGATGCACGCTGCGGTTGATCTCTTCGGCGACCGAGGTCTGCTCTTCGGCGGCGCTGGCAATTTGCGCGTTCATCGCGTTGATGGTGCCGATCAAGTCGGAGATAGAATCCAGCGAAACCCCCACTTCGTTGGTCTGCTGGTTGGCACCTTCGCCGGCTTCGGTCGAACGGTGCATCGCGGCGACCGAAGCCGTGGTGCCCGCTTCCAGGCGCGTGATCATGCCCTGGATTTCCTGAGTGCTTTGCTGCGTACGGCTGGCCAGTGCACGAACTTCATCGGCGACCACCGCAAAACCACGACCGGCTTCACCGGCACGCGCGGCTTCAATTGCGGCATTGAGTGCCAACAAGTTGGTCTGGTCGGCAATCGAGCGAATCACGTCGAGCACCGAGACGATGGAGCGAACGTCTTGTTGCAGGCTGTCGAGGCTGGTGCCGCTCAGGCGAATATCCGATACCAGTGCGCTCATCCCGGTGATGTTGTTGCCCACCACCTTGCGCGCGGCATGGCCTTGCTGGTCGGTCTCGGCCGCCGCCTGGGCAGCACGCTGGGCACTGACCGCGACTTCCTGGGCCGCCGCCGACATCTCGTGGATCGCAGTGGCAACCTGATCGGTCTCATTGCGCTGGCGCTGCATCGCCTGTTCGGAACGCAGGGTCTGCTGAGTCGCTTGATGCACCAGGCCGTCGAGGTCGGTGGTCATCTTCGCCACCTGGCTGACCATGGTGTGGATCTTGTCGACGAACCGATTGAACGAGGCAGCGAGATCACCCAACTCATCGCTGCTGGTGACCACCAGGCGATGGGTAAGGTCGCCGTCACCGGCAGCGATGTCATCCAGGTTGGTCTTGAGCATGCGCAACGGGCGGACCACGCCATTGGCCGTCCAGATACCAGCAGTCGCGGTGACCAACAACAGCACCAGGGTTACCAGGAAAATGCTGCCCAGCAAGGTGCGGGTACGTTCGGAGACTGCTGCCTGTTCCAGCGCCATGGCGGCGTCGATGTCATCCATATTGATTGCGCTGCCGAGCACCATGTCCCATTTTTCGAGGTACACGGTGTAGCCCAGCTTGGGCACCTGCACGCTTTCCTGGCCCGGTTTTGGCGCGAAATAATCGACGTAGTGCTTAGCGTTTTTAGCCACTTCGACGAAGGTCTGGTAGTGGAAAGAGCCGTCCGGGTCCTGGGTGTCCCAGAAGCTCTTGCCGAGCCCCGCGGTGCTGTCACCCCGCAAGACCCGCACGCCTTTGGTGTCGTAACCGAAGAAGTAGCCTTCCTCACCAAACTTTACCGGCTTGAGCAGTTCAAGCGCCTTGTCACGTGCCGCCATATCGCCCTGTGCCGAGGCATCGTGCAGCGGCTTGATGGTGGTCAGGGCGATCTCGACGTAGTTCTTCAACACCTCACGGTTGCGCTTGACCAGGTTGTCACGGGTGTCGTGCATCTCCTGATCGGCACTGCTCTGCAACATCCAGGTCGTGAGCCCGCTGATGATCAACGCGAACAACAACGCGGGGACGATTGCCAGGCACAGCAATTTTTGTTTGACGGTAAGCTTCATGAGCGAAATATCCTCCTGGTTAGACTTGTTCTTGGTCTAGGCATCGGCCGGGAGAGACATATCTTGAAACTTTATGATGGCATTTTGACGTCAAACTTTAATCGGTGATCGCGAAAACGCAGGATTGATCATTCCCGGCGCGCTGCATGGGAACGATCAATCACTCAACGATCAATTAGCCGCACTCAAAAAAACAAGGCCAAATCCAACCGCCCGTCCTTCACCGGCGGGCACCAGTAATACCCGCCAGTCAACGGCTTACTGATACGGTACAGCCCATCAACAATCCCATCTTCCAACCCGCTCATGCGCCGCAACTGCGCTTCGAACGCATCGAACGAATGCCCAAACGCCAGGAACATCAACCCCGCCTGACCATTTTCAGCCCAAGGCATCGAACGACGCACCACAAACGCTTCAGGGGTGAAGCTTTCCTGGGCCGTGCGCTTGGTGTGAGCCGACTCTGGCGCATCGTCCAACTCTTCGTTATCGCCATGGCGCCGACCAATAATGTGGTCGCGCTCCTGGGCCGGCAACGCGGCGAAGCCGTCCAGGTCGTGCTGCCACTGCTGGATTGCGGCAAAGCTGCTGCCACCGTTGGCCACGGCCGCTTCCACCGCTGCATCGTCGTGAGGGTTTTCGGTGCCGTCTTCGTAGTCGGTCAAGTCGAAACCGGTCTTGTAGCGAAAGCCTTCGGTCATCTGCACCAGGCGAAACGCCGGGGCCAGGGCTTTTTCGAAGGTACGGCTGCGCAACAACAACTCGCCGCGGTCCACACCGTGCAGCCAGACCCACAGCGCTTGCTGGGTGGACGGGTTGTTCGCACCCGGCCCGCTGACGTGCGGAAAAACGCGCAGCCCTTCGATATGAGCTCCCAGGGCATTTACCAGCGGCTCACCGAAACCGACCACTGCCTGGGAATCAACCAGTTGCACCAACGCATCCAACGCTGCGGGCACGGCATCGAGGGATTCCACGGCAAAAAACAGATGGCGCGCCTGCAAAGGCACCGGTGCGGCAAGAATGCCCGGCTGGTACTGACTCATGTGAACTCCTTCCAGAAAAGCCGCGCAGTTTACCCGGCGAGCGCCCGGTTGTGCTCAAGGTTTTCCAGGGTTCGCGGGTTCAGGTTCAACTGCGCCTTGAGCTGCGCCCAACCTTTGGGTGTCACCAGCACCGCCCTGGAGTTTTTCGAGCGGCGCAACCAACCCGCTTCGCACAGGGCACTCAGCAATTGCACGCCCAACGGGCCGGCCAGGTGATGGGTGCGTTCGGTCCAGTCCAGGCATTGGCCGGCTACGCCTTGGCGGGTCGGTTTGAGGGCGCTCAGGTCAATACCCAGCGCGGCAAACCAGCGCTCTCCTGCCGGCTGCAACGCGTAGCGTTTGTCTGGCGCTGCATGGATATAGCCGCGATCTTCCAAAGCCTGGGTGAGCGCGACGCCGAGCTGGCCGGCCAGATGGTTGTAGCAGCAGCGCGCGAAACGCAGGCCTTGGGCGTGGGGGTCCTGCGGCTTGAGCGTTACCTGCATCACCGGGGTAATCGCGCTGAGGTATTCGATGGCCTGGGCTACATGGGCACCAGCCAGGCGGTAATACCGATGGCGACCCTGGGTTTCACAGGCCAGCAAGCCGCCGGCCAACAGCTTGGCCAAATGGGTGCTGGCGGTTTGCGGCGTGACGGCGGCGGCGAATGCCAACTCGCCCGCGGGCAGCGCACGGCCATCGAACAACGCCAGCAACATCGCTGCGCGGGCAGGCTCGCCGATCAAGGCGGCGACATCGGTAAACGTTGAAGGGACAGACATGGCAATTCTCCAGGGGCATAGGTATCTACACAACTCTTGCAGGCTGATCAAAATTCTTGGTGGGTGAGTGGGCTGGGTGGGTTGGGGTACATATCCGTTGCTGCGGTCAGGGCTTATAAGGGTTCCGCCCTTACGGCGGCTCACTTTTGATAGAGCGCAAAAGTAAGCAAAACGCTCTTGCCCCACCACTCGGCACCTCGCCATGGCTCGGTGTG
>Ga0247816_10001751_pt1 | contig 10468 bp, 11 predicted proteins | sample UWRJL209509C1_FD_179930 | JGI IMG/M metagenome (GOLD analysis project Ga0247816, IMG submission 179930) | Plant litter microbial communities from Arlington Agricultural Research Station in Wisconsin, United States - UWRJ-L209-509C-1 | ecosystem: Environmental > Terrestrial > Plant litter >...
GAAGGCAAGCCCGTGGATGACACCGTGGCCCAGGCCATTGAGCGCCGCTACCTGGGCACAGAACACAAGCGCCGCGTGCCCGCATCCCTGTTCGACGACTGGTGGAAGTAGCACCGGAGCACACACCCCCGCGAACGCAGAAAACGCCGACCCGCTCGAGAGCAGGCCGGCGTTTTCGCGGTGTGGGTTAGGGCGTGCCCAGCGGCGCCGGACGGACCTCGAGGGCCTGCACGTCGTCGAGGAGGCGCTGGGTCTCGGTGGACGGGGACGCAGCCGAGGGCGCGGCCGGGGCGGGGACGTACCCGAGCGGCTGCGCGGCCGGAGTCTGGACGGGGGCTGCGGGAGTCGCGAACTGGTCGTGGTGCTGCTGCGCGACCCAGGCGTCCTGCTCGGCCAAGAGGTTCTTCTCGGTGGACGTGTTCTGGGACTTCCAGCGGTCGAGATCGCCCTGGAAGATCTTGCGCGCCCTGGACGGCTTGTTCTGCCAGTCGATGAGCCGGTCGCGGAACTCCACGAGTGCCGGCTCGAGCTGGTAGCCGAAGGTGGCCGAGGTGCGCTTGAGCTCGGACAGCTGGTGGGCAGCCCAATCGGCGGCGATGCTCGAACCCTTGATCGGCAGCAAGCGGATCTGGATGTCGGCCATGCCGACGGCGCGGTCGTTCATCACCTGCTCCTGCGGGGTCAGGGAGTTCCACACGGAGGCCTCGGTCGCGGCATCCACGATGGAGCCGATAGCCGCGGCCTTGAGCTCGCGGTCGTGCTGGGCGAGCAGGCGCGCAATCGCACCGCGCGCGATCCAGGACGCCAGGAGGCTGGCCACGATAATGGCGACGATCAGCACGACGGCGCTGAAAATCACGGGCTGGTTCCTGGTCGCTGAGAGCCAGGTTACGAAATCATTCCACCACTGCATGTGCCGAACGCTACCTCGTGCCCCGGCGCAACGGCGGCAACCGTGGCGGCGTGGCCGATACACGGTGTCAAACCGACCCTCCGGGCGGTGGGGCCGCCGGGCCGGGACCTCGGTCGAGGGAGTCGCGACTGAGCATGGCGGCGCCGGCGACGGCGGCCGGCATGGCGACGATCGCCAGGAACGGAACCAGGAAAAGCAGGTAGCACGCCGCCCCGAAACCGACGGCGATACCGCGGCGCGCCCGCAAGGCCCGGCGCCGCTCCCGCACGCTGAACCCGCGGGCGTCGAAGGCGAAACCGGTGAGTTCCACCGCCAGCAACCAGCCGCCGAAGAGTGCGCCGAACACGGCGACGGCGATGGGGCCCACCAACGGAATGAACCCGCAGACCAGCAGCAGCAGTCCAACACCGATGGCCGGCAGCAGCAGCCGGAGACCGTCGCCGATGGCGCGGCCTGCGGAGCGCCAGAACCCGCGTTCCACGGCGGTGGGCGGGTTGCCGAGGGTGTTCTCGACCGCGCGCCAGATGCGCTCGTAGAACGGGTCGCCCACCACCAGGGTGACGGCGGTGAAGGTGTAGACCACGAGCAGGGCGGCCACGAGCACGAAGACCAGCGCCGCGGCCACCCGCGTGGTGAGGAGCACTGGATCGGCCCAGTCGTTGGCGAACGGGGTGGCCCAGATGACGATCGCATCGATGTTCGCGATGAGCAGCACGATGCCGACGAGGTAGACCGCGCCGACGGCCACCGCGGGGATCGCGCCGAGCAGCATCAGCTTCGGCGAGCTGATCCACATTCCGAACCCGCGCCCCAAGTAGCCCACCCCCGTCGCGAGGTCGCGCACCAACCCGCGCGGGGCCGGAACAGCGGGCACGGGATCGGGCTGGGGCAGCATCGTTTCAGCGTACCGGCGGTGACGAATCTGCGGGGGCGGCTCCGGGCCAAGGCGTGTCAGCGAAAACAGTCCGTCGCGTCGTCGATCCGCCAGAAGGCCCCCAGATCGATGCGCCGGGTGGGCATCACCAGCCGACGGGCGAGGTACCGTTCGCCGTCGGGATGCGTCTCGCGTTCGATGTGGCCGAGCACGGCACCAGATCGGTCCAGGACCCGCCAGAGGCCGTCGCGCACGGCGACCAGGCTGGGCCCCGTCGTTCGGGCGGCGCCGACGGCGTGGGCGAGGGCGACGGGTCGTGTGGAGCGTGGTGCGGCCGTGGTTCGTGCAGCGGTGGTTCCTACAGCCATGGTGAGGGTAGACATGGTGTGCTCCAATCCGGGGGCGGGGGCGGATGCCGTTGGCCTCACGGTAGAGCCGACCACCGACATTCGCCCCGCCGCGCCCGGAGCCGGGGTGCCGGGCTAGTTCATGCCGGTGCCGTGCACGGCGTACGGCTCGATGGCCGCGATCTCCGCGGCCTCGAGCCCGGGAGCCTCGAGCGCAGCCACGGTCTGTTCGAGCTGGCCGATGCTGCTGGCACCCACGAGCACGCTGGTGACCTGAGGTTGCCGCAGGATCCAGGTGACGGCGAGCTGGGCCAGGGTCTGCCCGCGGCCCGCGGCGATCGTGTTGAGGGCGCGGGCGCGCTCGAGGTAACTGGCGTTGAGTGAACTCTCGTTCAGGAACCGGCTCGTCGCGACGCGAGAGTCCGACGGCACGGAGCCGCCCAGGTACCGGTCGGTGAGCAGACCCTGGGCCAGCGGGGAGAAGACGATGCTGCCCATGCCGAGGTCGTCGAGCACCGGGAAGAGGCCGTCTTCGATGTGCCGGTCGAACATGGAGTACCGCGGCTGGTGGATGAGCAGCGGGATCTTGTGCTCGGCCAGGGCCGCGTAGGCGGCCACCGTCTGCTCTGGGCTGTAGTTGGAGATACCGGCGTACAGCGCCTTGCCCGACTGCACGGCCGTGGCCAGGGCGCCCATGGTCTCCTCGATGGGCGTCTCGGGGTCGGGGCGGTGGGAGTAGAAGATGTCGACGTAATCCAGGCCGAGGCGGCCGAGGCTCGCGTCCAGCGACGAGAGCAGGTACTTGCGCGAGCCGAAGTCGCCGTAGGGGCCCGCCCACATGTCGTAGCCGGCCTTGCTGGAGATGATCATTTCGTCGCGGTATGGGCGGAAGTCTTCGGCGAAGATGCGGCCGAAGTTGGTTTCGGCGGAGCCTGCAGGCGGGCCGTAGTTGTTGGCCAGGTCGAAGTGGGTCACACCAAGGTCGAAGGCCCGGCGCAGGATGCCGCGCTGGGTGTCGATGGGGCGTTCGTGTCCGAAGTTGTGCCACAACCCCAACGACAGTGCGGGGAGTTTCAGGCCACTGCGCCCGGTTCGGCGGTACGGCATCTCGGAATAGCGGTTCTCTGCGGCAGTGAAGGTCATGAACTCACTCTAGATCCGGGCCCCCTCCCCACCCGGGCAGAGGCCCGGGTTATCCACACCCGGGGTCGCCGCGGCCGAAGTCCGGCGCCGAGCGAACGAGGGTGGATGCAGCGCGGCCCGGGAACACGAACCCGGCACGAGGACTGCTCCCGGGCCGCGCCCATCCCAGCCAGCCTCGTGCCGCCCAGGAGAGTCCCATGACCGACACCATCGCCCTGACCGGAATCGTGGCCACCACTCCGCGCCACCTGGTGACCAGTTCCGGCTTGGCCATCACCTCATTCCGGCTGGCCTGCCGGCAACGACGCTTTGACCGGGCGAAGAACGCCTGGGTCGACGCCGACACCAACTGGTACACGGTCTCCAGCTTCCGGCAGCTCGCCCACAACGTGGAGCGGTCGGTGCACAAGGGTGAGCCGGTGCTCGTGACCGGGCGGCTGCGTATCCGGGACTGGGAGAACGAGGATCGGGCCGGCACCTCGGTTGAGGTGGAGGCCGATGCAGTGGGTCACAATCTCACCTGGGGAACCACGGCCCTGGTGCGGAGTGCACCGGCGGCGGCGGCCGAGCAGCGGGACGTCGATCCGGCCGGCGCGGGCGTCGCCGCGGAGTCCCCACTGGAATCCGAGGAGGCCGAACCTGAAACCGCTCGGGGCGGATCGGAAACACAGTCCGCTTAGACTCGACTTCTCGGTCGCAGCGTGCGACTGCGGGGGAGGACTACGCGTGGCCCGGATCTTGGACGCACCCGTGCGGCGCAGCCGCAGAGCAACGACCGGGGCGGTGTTCCTGGTCCTCGGACTGAGCCTGGCCGGATGCACCGCATCCTCGGCGGGCCCCAGCACGCCGACGCCTTCGCCGACCGCATCCGTGACACCCAGCCCCACTCCCACGGAGGCGGCAGCGCCTGCTCTGGTGCCCGAGGGCGGCGCCACCGAGAACCTGCCGTATTTCGACGCTGTCATCACCGCGGCGCTGGCCGCCGACCCCACTGCCGCCGGTCGAAGCTACATCGACGCGCTGGTCGCCGCCGGTTTCGACAAGGCGGGCATGCAAGTGACCTCCGACACGACCACCAAGGGCGCACCGGCCGACTCCATCCAGTTCTCCGTGAACATCAACGGAGAGTGCCTGATCGGCCAGAACGGTCCGTCCTCCGGCGGCTACCAGAGCGTCGTCGCCCCCCTGCTCGCCACCGGAACGTGTCTCGTGGGAGCCACGCGCCAAATAGACTGGTAAACACTATGGCCGAATTCATTTACTCGATGGTGCGTGCGCGCAAAGCCATTGGAGACAAGCTCATCCTCGACGACGTCACGATGTCGTTCTTCCCCGGAGCCAAGATCGGCGTGGTGGGCCCCAACGGTGCCGGTAAGTCCACGATCCTGAAGATCATGGCCGGACTCGATACCCCGAGCAACGGTGAGGCCCGGCTGTCGCCCGGCTACTCCGTCGGCATCCTGATGCAGGAGCCGCAGCTCGACGAGACCAAGACCGTGCTGGAGAACGTGCAGGAAGGCGTTGGCCCGATCAAGGCCAAGGTCGACCGGTTCAACGAGATCAGTGCCGCGCTGGCCGAGCCCGACGCCGACTTCGACACCCTGCTCGAAGAGATGGGCACCCTGCAGGAAGAGATCGACGCTGCCGACGCCTGGGACCTCGACTCCCAGCTCGAACAGGCGATGGATGCCCTGCGCACCCCGCCGGGCGACTACTCGGTCGTCGACCTGTCCGGTGGTGAGAAGCGCCGCGTGGCGCTCTGCAAGCTGCTGCTGCAGAAGCCCGACCTGCTGCTCCTTGACGAACCGACTAACCACCTCGACGCCGAGAGCGTGCTCTGGCTCGAGCAGCACCTCGCCAAGTACCCCGGCGCCGTGCTCGCCGTGACCCACGACCGGTACTTCCTCGACCACGTGGCCGAGTGGATCGCCGAAATCGACCGCGGCCACCTGTACCCGTACGAGGGCAACTACTCCACCTACCTGGAGAAGAAGCAGGAGCGCCTGCAGGTGCAGGGCAAGAAGGACGCCAAGCTCTCCAAGCGCCTCGCGGAAGAACTCGACTGGGTGCGCTCCAACGCCAAGGGCCGTCAGGCCAAGTCGAAGGCCCGCCTGGCCCGGTACGAAGAGATGGTCAACGAGGCCGAGCGCGGACGCAAGCTCGACTTCGAAGACATCCAGATCCCCGTCGGCCCGCGCCTGGGCGCGCAGGTCATCGACGCCAAGAAGCTGAAGAAGGGCTTCGGCGACCGCGTGCTGGTGGAGGATCTCTCCTTCACCCTGCCCCGGAACGGCATCGTCGGCGTGATCGGCCCGAACGGTGTGGGTAAGACCACCCTGTTCAAGACCATCGTCGGCCTCGAACCGCTCGATGCCGGTGACCTGAAGATCGGCGAGACCGTCGACATCTCCTACGTCGACCAGTCCCGTGGCGGCATCGACCCGAACAAGTCGCTCTGGGAGGTCGTCTCGGACGGCCAGGACTACATCCAGGTCGGCAAGACCGAGGTGCCGTCCCGCGCCTACGTGTCCACCTTCGGTTTCAAGGGCCCCGACCAGCAGAAGAAGGCCGGGGTGCTCTCCGGTGGTGAGCGCAACCGCCTGAACCTGGCGCTCACGCTCAAGCAGGGCGGCAACCTGTTGCTGCTCGACGAACCGACTAACGACCTGGATGTGGAAACCCTCGGCTCGCTCGAGAACGCGTTGCTGGAATTCCCCGGTTGCGCCGTGGTCATCACCCACGACCGGTGGTTCCTGGACCGCATCGCCACGCACATCCTCTCCTACGAGGGAACGGCGGAGGAGCCGGGTAACTGGTACTGGTTCGAGGGCAACTTCGAGTCCTACGAGCAGAACAAGATCGAGCGGCTCGGCCCGGACGCGGCCAAGCCGCACCGGTCCGCGTACCGCAAACTGACGCGCGACTAGGAACCCCCATGCGGCTACACGTTCCCATCCGGCTGCGCTGGTCGGACCTCGACGCGTACGCCCACGTCAACAACGCCGAGATGCTGCGCCTCCTCGAGGAGGCGCGCATCCAGGCGTTCTGGGTGAATGACGAAGCTGACGGCACCGATGCTGGCGCCCCCGGCGCCCACCCGGTCGGCGCGAGCACTGCGGTGCTCGACGGCCGGCCGGGCGCGGCGACGCTCACCCTGATCGCGCGCCTGGAGATCGAATACCTGGCACCGATCCCGTACCTGCGGGCGCCGATCGACATCCAGTTGTGGATCGGTAAGCTCGGCGGCGCCAGCCTCGACGTGTGTTACGAGGTCTACGGACCGACCGAGAACGGCAGCGCGACACTGTACGCGCGAGCGACCACCACGATCGTGCTGGTGGATGCCGCGACCGAACGCCCCCGCAAGATCAACGAGCTCGAACGAGCAGCCTGGACCCCGTACCTGGAGCCGACGATCGCCTTCACCCGCAAGTAACTCGCCGCGGGCGTGACCGGGGCCTGGCTAGCCGGCGAGGACCCTGTCGCCGTCAAGGGCGACCTTCACCGCCGGCAGCGGCTCGGTGGCCGGTCCCTTGAGAACAGCGCCGGTGGCCGTGTCGAAGAGCGACTGGTGGCAGGGGCAGTTCAGGCCCGTCTTCTCCGGGACCACGATGCAGCCCTGATGGGTGCAGATGGCGCTGAACGCCACGACCTCACCGGCGGTGGGCTGCGACACGATGATCTGCGACCCGTCGAACATCACCGCGACCGCGCCGCCGACCGGAATGTCGGCCAGGGCGGCGACCTCGGTGGGCGCGGTGGTGCCGGTATCGGTGTCCGGGCCCGTTCCGGTGTCGCTCGGAGCGCACGCGGCCAGGGCGAGGGCTGCGGTGCCCGCGCCGCCGGCCAGGAGCAGGGCGCGGCGGGTGACGTCAGCGGATGTGGTCATCATTCTCCAACTCGGTGGCGGACGGGCGGGGCCTAGTCGCGGGGCGTGGGCACCCGCACCATGCCCTCTTGGGCCACGGTCGCGAGCAGCAGGCCCTCACGACTGTAGATGCTGCCGGTGGACAGGCCGCGGCCGCCCTGGGCAGAGGGGGAGTCCTGCACGTACAGCATCCACTCGTCGACCCGGCCGAAGCGGTGCCACCACATGGCGTGGTCGAGGCTGGCGACCTTGAGGCCGGGTGTCGCCCAGGGCAGGCCGTGCCGGCGCATGACGGGTTCCATGATCGAGTAGTCGCTCACGTACGCCAGTGCCGCGCGGTGCAGGTCGGGATCGTCGGGGATGGGCTCGAAGGTCTTCATCCAGATCATCTGCTTGCTGGTGTGCTCGCCGTCCACGCTCAGGTAGATCGACGAGGGCACGTGGCGCATGTCGAACGGGCGGTCGTTCGCCCAGGCACGCGCGAAGTCATGGTCGATGTGTCCGAGGGTCTCCGCCGTGGTCGGCAGCGATTCGGGGTCGGGCAGATCGGTCGGCATCTCGATGTGATGCTCGAGGCCCTCGTCGAGGTCCTGGAACGACGCGATCATCGAGAGGATCGGCACCCCGTTCTGGTAGGCCTGGGTGCGGCGGGTGGAGAACGAGCGACCGTCGTGGATGCGATCGACCGAGAACGTGATCGGATGGTTGACGTCGCCGGGGCGCAGGAAGTAGCCGTGCATCGAGTGCACGTGACGCTCGTCCGGCACGGTGCGCATGGCGGCCACCAGCGACTGCGCGAGCACCTGGCCGCCGAAGACCCGGCCCTGCGGCATCCACTGCGACGGCCCGGTGAAGATGTCTTCACTGGTGCGGGCACCGGTGTCGGTCAGGTCGAGAGCGGCCAGAAGACCCTCCAGCGGTGCGTGCATGCTGCCTCCTTGTTCGAGCTCGGGTCCGTGGACACCGACGTACCTTGGTAGTTTAGACAGCAGATGAGCCAGTCATTTTCCCTCTCAGATTCCCTGTCCCTCGGCGACCTCCAGGTCTACCTTTCGCGCGCCAGCCGAGTGGAGGACGGATCGGTGCGGCTCGTCTCCGCGGCGGGGGTTCTGGCCGTGTACACCGCGATCCTGTATCCGCGTGGCCTGCTCGATTCCAGCCCGACCGTGCTGGGCCTGCGCACCTTCGCCCTCACCGAACCTGTCGACCTCGACGTCGTCGTTCCGGTGCGCTCGCTGCTCGACCGGCTGGCGCGGCTCGAGGCCGCGGTGACGGATGCGACGGCCCCGGTGACCGTCACGGTGCCGCTGCAGGTGTCCTCGGTCACCTGGGCGGGGATCAGCCCGCCTCGTGGCGGCTGGAAGTCTCAGGGCAGTGCTTCCGCGGCCGTGCTCGAGGCCGCCGCTCGGGAGGGGATCGCCGAGGTCGCCGCCGTCATTCCCACCGGCACCGGAGAACAGATCGTGCAGCGGGTACGCTCCGAGGTCTGGGGTCGCCCGATCGAGGCGCTGGACTTCGTGCCGTCCGGGGCCGGGTTCGCCGCGGTGAGCCTGGGGTTCCTGTCGGCGGATGAGCCGGTGCAGCTCTTCGAGACCGGCCCGTGGACGCGGCTGAGCACCGCCCGCGGCCACATCCTGGTGCGGCGGAAGCCCTGGAGCCTGCGCGCCTGACCCACCCGCCGACCTCTCGAGCGGCCGGAGCCTCACAAGGCCGCGGCCACCGCCCGGCCGGCGGTGCGACCGGTGAACAGGCAGCCGCCGAGGAAGGTACCCTCCAGCGAACGGTAGCCGTGCATACCTCCGCCGCCGAACCCGGACGCCTCCCCGGCCGCGTACAGCCCGGGAACGGGTTGACCGTCGGCGCCGAGCGCCCGGGCCGAGAGATCGGTTTCGATGCCGCCGAGGCTCTTGCGGGTGAGCAGGTGCAGCTTCACCGCGATCAACGGCCCGTTCTGGCGATCGAGCAGCTTGTGCGGACTGGCCACCCTGATGAGCTTGTCGCCCCGGTAATGCCTGGCCTGCCGGATCGCGTTGATCTGGGCATCCTTGCTGAAGTCGTTGTCGAGCTCACGATCCCTGGCCAGCACCTCACGCTCGACGCGCGCCGCGTCGATGCGCACCTCGGGGGAGCGCTGTTGCATGCCCGCGATCAGTTGATGCAGGGTGTCCGCCACCACGAAGTCCTCGCCCTTGGCCTTGAACGCCTCCACCGGGCCGGGTGCGCCCGGGGTGACCCGTTTGGCGAGCAGGCGCAGGTCTTTGCCGGTGAGGTCCGGATTCTGTTCGCTGCCCGAGAGGGCGAACTCCTTCTCGATGATCTTCTGGGTGAGGACGAACCAGCTGTGTTCGTAGCCCGTCTTGAGCAGGTGCTCCATCGTGCCGAGGGTGTCGAAGCCGGGGAACAACGGTGCCGGCAGCCGTTTGCCGGTGGCGTCCAGCCAGAGCGACGACGGGCCGGGCAGGATGCGGATGCCGTGTCTGGCCCACACCGGATCCCAGTTGACGATGCCCTCGGTGTAGTGCCACATGCGGTCACCGTTGATCAGGCGGGCGCCTGCCGCCCCGGTGATCGCGAGCATGCGACCGTCGACGTGGGCGGGCACGCCGGAGAGCAGCCTGGTGGGGGCCGGTCCCAACCGGGCCGGCCATTGGGCGCGCACGAGGTCGTGGTTGCCGCCGATGCCGCCGCTGGTGACGATGACAGCCGAGGCCCGCAACTCGAATTCGCCGACCTGCTCCCGGCTGCTCGGCTGCCCCCGACCGGCAGAGCTCTGGGCAAGCAGACTGCCCCGCACCCCGACCACGGTGCCGTCGTCGAGGAGCAACTCGTCGACCTGGTGCCTGTGCAGGGCCGTGACCAGGCCCGCGCGCACCCCGTCGCGCACCCTGGCGATGAACGGTTCCACGATCGCCGGCCCGGTGCCCCACACGATGTGGAAGCGCGGCACCGAGTTGCCGTGCTGCAGGGCGGTGTACCCGCCCCGCTCGGCCCACCCGACGACGGGGAAGAACGACACCCCACGCTCTTTCAACCAGGACCGCTTCTCGCCGGCGGCGAAGTTCAGATACGCCTCGGCCCAGCGGGTGGGCCAGTAGTCCTCGGCCCGATCGAACCCGGCGCTCGCGAACCAGTCCTGCCTGGCGAGCTCCAACGAATCCTTGACGCCCATGCGTCGTTGCTCGGGGGAGTCCACCAGAAACAGGCCCCCGAACGACCACCAGGCCTGACCGCCCAGCGAGGCGGCGGGCTCCTGCTCCACGAGCAGCACCCGCTTGCCCGCATCCACGAGCTCGGCCGTGGCCACCAGGCCGGCCAGGCCGGCG
>Ga0247816_10001752_pt1 | contig 10468 bp, 6 predicted proteins | sample UWRJL209509C1_FD_179930 | JGI IMG/M metagenome (GOLD analysis project Ga0247816, IMG submission 179930) | Plant litter microbial communities from Arlington Agricultural Research Station in Wisconsin, United States - UWRJ-L209-509C-1 | ecosystem: Environmental > Terrestrial > Plant litter >...
GTCGGTAATTATTCTGAGTACATTCCTTTTCATTGCTGTACTGCTGTTGCAGTTCAAAACATTCAAAGGGATTATCATTGTACTTTCCATTATTCCATTGGGAATTTTAGGAGGCGTAGTATTATTACTTATTAACGGAAGTCCTATGTCGCTGGTGGCTATTATCGGTTTTATTGGTCTGTCGGGTATTCAGGTTAAAAATTCACTGCTGCTGGTCGATTTTACCAATCAGCTCAGACAGGAAGGACACTCTATAGATGAGGCAATTGCTATCGCCGGAGAAACACGCTTTCTACCCGTGGTACTGACTTCCATAACGGCAATCTGCGGTCTTATTCCCCTTGCGCTGAATTCGAATCCTTTAATTGCACCGCTGGCTATTGTGCTTATCGGCGGACTGATAAGTTCGACCATTTTGTCCAGAATTGTAACTCCTGTAATGTACAAGCTAATGCCTCCGAGTATCGAAAAATAGTAAAAATCTTTCATTTTATAAAATGAAACCAAACAGAGGTTAAAAAACTATTCTTTTACTTCTTGTGAATTCTTTTTTGGTACGGTAGTCGTGTCCGATTTAGTGACCGTAGAGTCAAGACTTTTTCCGTCACTGCCCACTCCCGCACTTAAATTACCTTTACATGAAAATAGTAATTGAGTAAACAACAGGAGTACTATAAATTTTGAATGTAAGTGCGTTTTCATACTTTAAATTATTTAGATAGTTTGAAAATAATCCGTTAAATGATTAATTGATTTAAAGTTAGTGAAATAATTGGTTCTGGACAACGAATCCTGACTGGTTAACCGTAAATTTCAATAGAAGATTAGGAAATATAATTTTGCTCTAACCCTGCTCTCCGAAGTGTTCTTCTTTAAGATGCGCAATACTGAAAGTCTTATGGACTAACTTTGCGCCATTTTAAAGAAATATAATTGAAAACAGAAACTTCATAAAGTCTCTGACTTTACAACTAATTTTCTTAGATATTAATTTATCGTTATCCGCACACACAAATAATAAAAAAGCACTGAAAACCATTCATTTTCAGTGCTTTTTTCTATTCTTTATAATTTAGTTATGTTATTTCAATTGAGTAGTATCTACCCTTGTTGGCGTATCTTTTCCGCTAATAATCGAAGAAGAACTTAATGCAATTGCTTTTATTATTTGGGTCATATTATCAATATCCAGTGTTTCAAATTCATCATCGGCGGTGTGATACGTTAGCTCATTATCCATTTTTGAAGTAGAAATAGTATGTGCAGGAACTCCAAGCCTGGCTAACGTAGCGTTGTCTGAACGGTAAAACAATTGTTGTTCCGGATAAGGATCTGCATAAAATTTAAAACTTGCTCCTGTTAAATTCGTTTGTAAAATGGTTCCCATATTCGACTTTTCGAAGCCTGTAATGTAAGCAGAGTTTTTACCCCATTTAGATTCTGTTCCTATCATTTCAATATTGAACATCGCAATCACTTTTTCCGGCGCAAGCTGTTTAGAAAAATATTTGGCTCCATAACCCCCTATTTCTTCCGCTACAAATGCGGTAAAAATAATAGTACGCTCGTTGTTATTTTGTTTTTTAAAATATTTCGCCAGCATAATTACTGCCGTTGTTCCGGCGGCATCATCATTAGCACCATTATAAATAGAATCTGTTGCAGGATGCGGAGCACCTTCTTCGGGAGAGCCTACTCCTAAATGATCATAATGCCCTGAAAAAATCACATACTCATTTGGTTTCGTTTTTCCGGGTAATACTCCAACAACATTATTCAATGTTTTTTTGGAGATTGTATTCGTTAATTCAACAGAAAAAGTAGTCGCTGCTGTGGTACCAAAAACAAATACAATCGTATTGTTTCCAGGAGCAGCATTTATTCGTTCAATGTGTTGAATATTGGGTAAAACTTTATCGAATGAAGGATCAACTAATACCAAAAGATTCTTCGGACTTTTATAATATTCATTAAATTTCTCGCCAATGTTATCTCCTTTATTGATTTTTACAATAGCAATATCGCTTTTATCCGTTAAAGAAACCTGAGGAAGATAGGAGAATGTTGCAACTTGATTATTATCTATTTCTTTCCCATCAATAATGATTTTTGAAGAAACTGGTTTAGAGGCAGTCAAAGAAAATTCTTGTCTGTAATTCGTTGCTGTATTGAAAGTTTGCAAACCAATTGCTTTAAACTCTGATTCTATAAAGGCAGATGCTTTGTCAATACCGGGAGTAAAAGTTCTCCTGCCCTGCATATCATCAGCCGAAAGTATTTTCTCTATACGAGTTACTTCCTTGTTCGTAATAATTTTATCAATCGATTGTCCCTGCACAGTATAACATTGACTTAGAACAAACATACTAACAATAATTTTTTTCATATTTTACTTTTAACATTTTGGTTTAACCAAAAGTACATTAATTTAAATAATCAAGGAAAAATAATAACTAACAATAAAAAGTCGGGAGACATTTATCAGGTTTATAATTTCTAGGAAACAAAAAAATGCGCAAAGTCAGAGACATTTGCGCAGCGTTTTGTAAGGAAGACTTTGGAGAGCGGGTAGACAAAATTTTCAGGCATGGGAAAAACTGGAGATTGGAAGAGGAATGAGCATTTATTCTATCGGCAGAGTTTGTAAAGCTTTAGGAAATTACACTTAAAGATTTTTTTGATAGTGGTATATTCGACAATACATAAAAAAAGATGCTTAGGCATCTTTTTTAATTTAGGTGAAATTATAAAAACACGTATTTATACGGGGTCTCTCTATTTATTAAAAAACTAATTTGCCATTTCAAGGGACAATTATGGAAAACCGTAAAAGATAATGAAAGTGGTTCTTTAAATTTGGCATTAAAAGCTTAAAAATGGCATAAAAGCCATCTGAAAATGTACAGTAGTACGCCATTATACGGCATGAATAAACGAGTTATAAGCAATACCAACCAAAATACACATAAAAATATGATTGATAGAATTACCGAAAGCTTATTGAAAGATTTTCAAACGAAATTTGATTTTGAGGATATTAAGGAAAATGATTTATTTGAACATTTTGTAAATTATACAATACTTGAAAAAAAGTTGGAAGATCGTTTAAACGAAGATGCACTTACCCTTGTTAACATTGGAATTAACGGAACTTTTGGTTTAGATGGATTTGCCATATTGATAAATAAACACTTAATAACTTCCATCGAAGATTTAGATGAAATTTTAAATAATAATTCTAAACCCACCGCTGAAGTATTTTTCATTCAATCAAAAACGTCTAATAATTTTGAAATAAAAGATATTAGTTCGTTTGGAAATTCTATAGAAGATTTTGTTTCAATAGCACAAAAATATTCTTGGAACGAAAATGCGAAAAGTTTTATAGAGTTATTTAAACATCTAACAAAACGAGCAAATGATTTAGAAACCAACCCAACGTGTCAAATTTTATATTGCACATTAGGAGAATATCTTAACGATGTCAATACTGAAGCAGAGAAAAAAAGAATTTTAAAAAATATTAGAGACCAAAAAGTTTTCGATAGAGTGTATTTTAATTTTTTAGATTTTAATAAGTTACATTCTGATTATAAAAAAATTGGTCAAAAAATCTCAAGAACTTTCGCATTTAGTCAGAAAACTTTAATTCCAGATATAGATAATGTCAAAGAAGCATATATTGGAGTCGTGCCAGCAAAAACGGTTATTAATTTAATTGAAGAAGACTCTGAATTAATATCATCAATTTTTTACGACAACGTAAGAGATTTTCAAGGTTTCAACAAAATTAATAAAGAAATAAAAACAACAATTGAAGACGAAAATTTAAAATATGCATTTTCTATTTTAAATAATGGAATTACTATAATCGCAGAAAAACTTGTTCCATCCCGAGATAATGTAACTATTACTAATTATCAAATTATCAACGGGCTTCAAACATCTAGAGTTTTATTAGATTCTAAAGATTTGATAGATGATAAAATTTTTGTAACTCTAAAGTTAATAGTAACAGAAGATGAAAATTTAATATCAAAAATAATCCGGTCAACAAATAGGCAAACGGAGGTTAAAGAAGAAGATTTGCTAGCATATTCAGATTTTCAAAAGAAACTGGAAGATTTCTTCAAGACATTTAATGAACCAGATAAATTATTTTACGAAAGAAGATCAAAGCAATATAATGGAACTTCGACTGATCCAAAATCTATCATCGATAAATCTACATTAATAAAAACGTTAGGTAGTTTTTACTTTTTAAAACCACAATTAGCAACTAGGTATTTTGGAGCACTATTTTCCGAATTTGGAAAACAATTATTCCTTGATAGCCACAAGCTCTATCCATATTATACTTCTGCTCTTATTTATAATAAGTTAGAAAATAAATTTCGATCAAATAAAATTGAAAGAAAATATAAAAAAATTAGATATTTCATTTTAATGATGTTACGTTTAGAATACGATTTGGAGTTTCCTAAATTTGAATCAAATAAAATTGACAAGTATTGCATTGGCTTAATAAGTCACTTTAATGTTAAAGCAAATTTTGATCAAAAGTTGGTCAATGTTATCAAGAAAATTGATTCATTAAATTTAGATTTAGAAAGTAATGAGTTATCGAAATCTAACAAATTAGTTGAAAGCATAAAAAAATTATATTTCAAATAAGTACTGCCTATAACACACGCTACAAGCAAGCTGGGCAATTAGCTTAATTTGAAAATGGTTTTGTATTTGAAAATTAGTTTTTAACCGAAAGTTTAGGCTTTCTTAATCCCAGCCTGCGTGCAGCGCGAGAACGTTATAGCCAATAGCACAACGACACTGCACAAAATAAAAAACCGTACCGACAGAGATGCTAGAAATCAGAAAAGGAACAGCGACAAAAAATTATGAGAACACATTTTTTAGAGAGTTTGCAGACAATCTGAAAAAGATGTTTGACAAATATTCGCTTGACGGTTTGCTGATTGCAAACTCTGAATGCGAAGCTGAAAAAAGACTTCAAATTGACGCTTTACTTGTAACGGAAAAAGCAGTTTTAATAATTGACTTCAAAAACTTCGGAGGTAAAATAACTTTACCGAAAAATGCTAAATCCGAATTTGACTTTGGTAAGTGGACAAATAAAAACGGAGAACAAATAAAAGGTGGAAGTTCTATCAATCCTTTTATTCAACTAAAAACACAAAAAGAAAGATTTATAAAAGTTGTTGAAAAGCAAATTTTAAAAAAACTGTCGCCAAGCGACAGTTTTAATGCTTATCATACAGTCAGAGCGGTTTGTTTTCAGAAACCTATTGAATTAATTGGAAAAATTCCGTCAAATGAAGAATTGAACTTCTTCATTTTTGATAAAAATACTTATCTGGAAACAATCAAAGATATTATTGATATTTCTGACAAAGAAGTTTCATTATCCAAAAACTCGTTTGACATTTTTAAAGAAATTTTTAGAGCTGACCTATTTGACACTTCTGAAAAATACGACCTAGCAAACGACTTTACGTCTTATCATACCGAATTAGATTTTGACAATCTTTATCCTGACCAAAAATCAGCACTCAATGAAATTGAAAACTTCATCAAATCAGAAGAAGAAAAGATTTTTATACTTCAAGGAACTTCATTGAGCGGTAAAACGCATTTAATTCCTTTCATTCAAGAAGTTGCGTTTAATAATCAAGTTACAGAAGTAAAATTATTTGCTTCTTCAAGCAGAATAGCAAACAATCTTTTAAAAAGTTCAAATTTAGAATTTGAAAGTATCTACTCTTACATTTATGGTGGTAATTCTACAAGCATAGACGAGAAAGAAAATGAAGAAGAAAACGAAAATTCTTTAAATTTAGAAATCGTTCCACTTTTAAAATCTGACGACACAGAAGAAGCAATATTTATCGTTGATGAAGCACATTTAATTTCTGATAATTATCATCAATCTGTTGATTTAAGATTTGGTTCTGGAAAGTTATTAAACGATTTTTTAGAATTTACTGATTTAAAAAACACCAAAAGAAAAGTAATTTTTATTGGAGACAGTTTTCAATTATCATTAGGAAAAAAAGAAGAAGCTTCATTAAATCCCGAATATTTGAGTGAAGAATACAGTTTCAAAAACAATGCTTTTCAGCTAATTGACAAAGAAAATAAATCAATCATTGTTTCAGAAGCACTCAAAGCAGTTAATTGTATTCGACAACAATCATTCAATAATCTTGCTTTTAATTTTTCAGAAAACATAAGAACATTAGCGAAAGAAGATTTAAAATCCGAAATAGAAAACTCTATAAATAAAAATTCAAAAATTCTTTGTTATTCAAATTCTGACGCACAAAAAGTAAACTATTGGATTAAAAATTCTATTCTAAAAAACGGAAATGAATTAACAAATGAAGATTTAATAATTTTCGGAAACAACATTCGTGTTGAAGATGAAAATGACCCATTTGCAGAACCAAAGAAAATTTACAACGGTCAATTCGGAACAATATTGAGTGTTTCAGATTTAATTAAAAAAGATGAAAGACTTCTTGCTCCATTGTACTTTCGTCAAACGAAAATACAACTCAAAGAAACAAATCACGTTCTTTCATTTTTAAGTTTTGAAAATTTTCGTTTGAGTGACAAAGGCGACCTTTCAAAAGAGGAAATAATTTCATTTAATATTTTACTCAATCAACTTGCCGAAAAAGAAATATCCAATTTCAAAAACGGTAAATATTATGCTGACGAAGACCTAAAAAGTTTATTAGAAAAATACGTTCCCAATACACGAAAAGGAATATCAAAACTACAAAAAGCACTTAAAAAACATTTGCGTAGCATTCCATCGTCAGAATATTACAAATACAAAAATTCCGCACAAATCCGTTTCGGTTGGGCTTTAACCGTCCACAAATCAATGTCTTACAAATGGAATGAAATCTATTTCAATATTGAAACTGGTGGCGGAAAAACAAACGAAACTTATTTTAAATGGATTTACACAGGTTTAATTAGAGCAACTCAAAAAGTTAGTTTAATAAACTACGAACCAATTAGTCCTTTTTTCATATTAACTATAAATCCTTCTGTTCCAAAAATCGACAAGGGAAAAGAATTGTTTTACGTTGCAGACAAAACGGCTGAACTTTCAATCTCTAATAAAACAATATCAGAAAAATTTAATTTCCCTGATACTGAAAACCAATCATCACTATTGCAATTATTTCAGTTTGTTGAGAATAAAATTGCTCAAAATGGTTTATCAATAAATTTATTAAATCATCCAAACTATCAAGAACTTTATGAAATTAATGGTAGTTCTGGCGAAAACGCAACATTTTCAGTTTATTACAACAACAAAGGGCAATTTAAAATGCCCAATTTGATGAAATCAACACCAAAAGAATTTGGAGAAGAACTTATCAATCTTTTAAAATCTGAAAACCAAATTTCTGACTTTACTTTTATTCAAAGCAATTGGAGAAAATCAGCTTACGAGCAATTAAATCAAAAATTAAAATCAAAAGAAATTGGTTTTAGTTACATTATACAAGTTCCTTACAAAGACACCATTCAATTAAACAATGGTAAAGAAACACTTGTTGCAGAATTGTATTACGACGGAGGCGGATTTTTCACTTCAATAATTGCAACTTCTTGTACAACTATTGAATTTTGGGATGAAATTCAAATCATTTTTAACGAAATGAAAGAAAACTAATGCCTACACTATTTGAATTTAGCCAACAAATTGCCACTTTAAAAAAGGAAAAGAAATTTCCAGAAGCACTTTTGTATTTCAGAGAAAATAAAAACAGCTTTACAAAAGATCAAATAGCAAACAATGTGTATATCATTTCTGATATGATTTCTTGTTTGAGACACGCAAATCATTTAGATGCAGGTTTTCAATTTTTGAGCATTTATGGTATTGAAATAAATTTTGACCAAAAAGAAAGAATTTTAAGTGCTTATGGTTGGTTGCTTTGGGCAAAATATAAAGCTGAAAATGGAATTAACGGACATTCAGCAATCGAAGAAGATTTTTTTGACGAGGAAGATGAAGAAATTGGCAATCAAAATTTCAATTTAGATAAAAGTGAATTGCTTTTAAATGTTGAAACTTTAATTCCTATTCTAAATTCGCTAAACAACGATTTCACAAAAACACTATCATCTAATCTTTTTTCAATTGTTTTAAAATCAGAAAAGAAAAAACCAGCACCAAATTGGAGATTAGTAAATGAGTTTTGCAACAAAATAGGCAATGACAACCTTTCAAAAGAATGTTCAACTATTCAAGTCGAAAGAAAAGGTCAATTGAAAGATATGGAATTGGCTTCTGATTTCGAAAATTGGTATGCTTACAAAACAAAATCATTAACAAAAATAGGCGAATGGCAAGAATGTTTAGATTTGTCAAAAGAAGCTCTTGAAAAAATTGAAAATTTTCATTACTCAAATGATGCTTGGTTTTCAAGACGAGTTGCAATAGCGAAAAAAAATCTTGGTAATACAGAAGATACAATTCAAGAACTTGAAACAATTCTTAAAAAGAAACGTGAATGGTTTATTCAAAAAGAATTAGCTGAATTATATCTTGAAAAAGGAAACATTGATTTAGCTTTTAAAATGGCTATAAATGCAATAAATAATTTTGGCCCTTTGGAGTTTAAAGTTGATTTGTTGTACTTGATTGGAAAAATCCTCAAACAGCAAGACAAATTAGATTTATCATTCAAGCATTTTACGCTTTCAAAATTAGTTAGACAATCAGAAGAATGGAAATTGCCTCAAAAGTTATTTGAAGAATTAAGAGGTTTTACATTTACAGAAGTTCCACTAACGGAATTAAAAGAATTAAAAAAGGAACTTCAAAAATTTTGGGATAGTTTCAATACGACACCTATAAAAACATTTGACACGTCTAAAACTACGACGGACAAAAATTTTGAAGGCGAAATAGTAAAAATATTACACGACAACGAAAGAGGAAAAGTTGGGTACATAAAACATAATATGAAAGAGCATTATTTTTCAATTTCGGCTAACTTTCACTTAACTCCAGATATAGTAGTTGGAAAAAAAGTATTATTTGAGATAATTCCAAAGACAGAAATAAAAAAAGAGCAGTTAAGAATTAAAAAAATAATAAAGTAAAGGTAATAGCTGTAACAGCAATTTAGAATAATTGTGATTATAAAAACATCCTCTCAGTAATCATTTTATTTGAAGAAGTATCAATTCCCGTAATTTCAGCATACTTTACATTGGGTAACCAAAAAGAACCTCCTTCAATGCGCACAAATATTTTTTCTACCTGAATTTTTTTCTGGTTTACATTTACAAAAACATGATATTTTTGATCTGAATCTATCTTTTTCAAGGTTAAGGCTAACTTTTTATAGGATACAAACTGAAACTCAAACTCTTCATTATTTACCGTTTTGGTTTCTATTCCGTAGGCAAATTTGCGTTGTAAATAATTAAAATCTTTTTTTTCTCCTTTCTCAGCATATCGAATCCAATACGCTTTTATAGGATTGCTTTTGTCTATTTTTCCATTTTCCTGGTAATTTATGGTATAAATAGCAGTGTTTGTATTGGGGTCGCGCTGAATGTAAAACAGCATATTATCTATATTTTTAGGCGTCGGAAAATGTAATGGCGATGGATTTTTGGATTGTGCCAATAGATTTCCGGAAATTATATTGATTAAGATCGTTATAACGATGAATGATTTTGTAAAATGTTTAAATGGTAATTTGTTCATAAACGAAATTTTTATATGACATTGGGTGTAATTATTTAAACACACTTCGACTCCGCTCAGTGCAGGCTGGAAACATAGCTTTAAGACATTTAAAAAGGCGTTTCACATGTTTTAATGAAGATTAACTCTTTCAGAATCCGCAATCTTGTCATCTCGACGAAGGAGAGATCACACAAGAAACTCGACAAAGATTGGCGAATATCTGACCGGAAATACTAGTGTGATCTCTCCTTCGTCGAGATGACAAACTTTGTTTTACTTCTCTGTCTTTTTACTACTTCCTTAACTTAATGACATTGGGCTTTGGGACTATGTGTTAGAACAGAAAAACCACAAAATTACACCCAACTGGTTATTGATATACTTAATTTGATTCGATTACATTCTGTTTATCGTTTGCCCTAAAAACCCAATTTTTAATCAGCGGATAGTTAAATCCATAAGAAACAAAACTATCAATGATCAATCTTCCGATTCTATAATCGATTTGAAATACTCTTTGCAAAATAAGCGTTCCAGATGACTTTAAGGAAATGCTTCCCAAAACCACCAAAGCAAATTTAAAAAGCTGACTATTGATGGGACTGCTATAACCGGATTGATTTTTAAATACCCAAAATCTATTGATGCTGAAATTGATAACGGCGCCAACGGTTCCGGAGATCAGAATAGAAAAAGTGAAATGTAATTTGAATACTTCAG
>Ga0247816_10001754_pt1 | contig 10466 bp, 10 predicted proteins | sample UWRJL209509C1_FD_179930 | JGI IMG/M metagenome (GOLD analysis project Ga0247816, IMG submission 179930) | Plant litter microbial communities from Arlington Agricultural Research Station in Wisconsin, United States - UWRJ-L209-509C-1 | ecosystem: Environmental > Terrestrial > Plant litter >...
GACCACCATCACCGGGCAGGGCATGTTGAGCAGCACATCGTGGCTGACCGAGCCCAGGATCAGACCGGCGATCGCACCCCGGCCGTGGGTGCCGACGATGATCAACGCGGCCGACGCCGCGGCATCTACCAGGGCCGGGGCCGCGGCGCCCTGCACCAGCGTGAGGCTGCAGTCGATATCGGGGTGCCGGGTCGACAGCTCGGCGCTGGCCCGCTGCAGCACCTCCCGATGCGCCTCGATCAACGCGTCGAACGGAATCGTCGCCGCGTAGTCGACGCCGAGGGTCGCCGGGATGCCCCAGGCGTGCACCAGGCGTAGCGGGAGGCCCTCGCGCCGGGCCTCGGCCGCCGCGAACTCCAGGGTTGTGGCCATGGTGCCGTCGTCTTCGATTCCCACCACGATCTCGTCTCCGTGCGGCCGCCACCCGACCGGGATCACGGCGACCGGCGAGTGCGCGTGCGCCGCCAGACGAAGCGGGACCGTTCCGTGCACGGCACCGGCGAGCGCCCCGGTCTTGTTCGTACCGATCACGAGCAGGTCGGCGTCGACCGAGGCGCGCACCAGCTCGTCGACCGGGGCCCCCCGACGCATGACGCTGGTGGCCTTGAGCGTCGGACCCGAACGGGCCACGTACCGGGCGGCCTCGGCCAGCGCCCGCTCGTAGGCCGGTTGAAAATCGTCCGCCGGCCCACCGGCTGGAATCCAGCCCAGCTCGACCACCGTCGTCAGCTCCAACCGGACCGAGACGATCCGGCTGCGGGCGAGTGTCCAATCCAAGGCCGCCCCACTGGCGGGCCCGCCGTCGACGGCCACGATCACTCTCTCAACCATGAGCTGATCTCCAGTTCCTGCCAGGGTGCGGTGGGTGTCTCCTACGTCCAGCATGCATGCGTCGGATCGAGGGCAAAAGGGCCATTGGTCCCGTCCGATACACTGTGGGCTTCCGACCGAAAGAGGCGCCTTGACCGAGACCAGACTGTCGTTCCCCGACGGCCCCCGGTCGGCGCTCGACCAGGCGTTGAGCGAGCTGGTGCTGAACGCCCAAAAAGTGCTCGCCACCCAGGGGCGGCTGCGCAGCCTGCTGCAGGCAAGCCAAGCCGTGGCGGAGGAACTCGACCTGGCGGCCGTGTTGCGCCGCATCGTCGAGGTGGCCGTCGACCTCGTGGGCGCCCGGTACGGCGCCCTGGGCGTGATCGCGCCGACCGGGAACCTCGAACAGTTCATCCACGTCGGGATTCCCGACCCCCTCGCCGCGGAGATCGGGCATCTTCCCACCGGGCACGGCCTGCTCGGCGCACTGATCGACGACCCGCATCCCATCCGCCTCGAACACCTGGGTGAGGACCCCCGTTCCTCCGGCTTCCCGGCACACCACCCGCCGATGGACAGCTTCCTGGGCGTCCCGGTGCGGGTGCGCGGTGAGGTGTACGGCAACCTGTACCTGTCCGACCGCATGAACGGGGCTTTCAGCGAAGAAGACGAGGAACTGCTCACGGCTCTGGCCGCGACGGCGGGAATCGCCATCGACAACGCCCGCCTGTTCGACGAGACCCGCCGCCGCCAACGGTGGTCTGCGGCGTCGGCCGAGATCAGCGCTGCCTTGCTCTCCGACCGGGCTGATGCCTCGCTGGAGCTTCTAGCCGAGCGGTTCGCGTCCCTGGCCGACTCCGACCTGGTCTGCGTGGTCCTCGCTGCCGGCGGTGACACCCTGATCGTGGACACCGCACGCGGCAAGCTGGCGAATCAGGTGAAGGGCCTCCTCATCCCCGCCCTCGGCACCACGGTGGGCCGAGCGTTCGAGAGCGGGCAGCCGATCCTCACCGCCGACAACGGCGGCAGCCACGACCAAGCGGACGCCCAGCTGGTGCTCGGCCCCACTATGGTCATCCCGCTGCTCGCCTCCGGACGCACCCACGGTGTGATGACGGTATCCCGGGCCGCCGGCCGTCCCCGCTTCACCACCTCCGACCTGGAAATGGCCGCCGATTTCGCCGGCCAGGCCAGCGTGGCTCTCGAGCTCGCCCGCGGGCGCAGCGCCGGACAGAAGCTGGCCCTGCTGGAGGACCGCAGCCGGATTGCCCGCGACCTGCACGACAACGTCATCCAGCGGGTGTTCGCCGCCGGGATCGGGTTGCAAGCGATCAGCGGATCGGTCGATGATCCACACGTGCGGGAGCGCATCATCGAGGAGGTCGTCGCCCTCGACGTCGCCATCGTCGAGATCCGCACCGCCATCTTCGCCCTGACCGCGCAGGCCAGCCGAAACACCGCATCCGTTCGACACCGCATCATCGACCTGCTCAGCGAACTGTCCGCTCTGTTCGACCAGACCCCCCGGCTGGTCTTCACCGGACCGATCGACCTGCTCACCCCGGCTGACATGGCCGACGACATCGCCGCCGTCATCCGCGAGGGTCTGAGCAACGTGGTCAGGCACGCGCAGGCGTCGGAAACCGTCGTCACGCTCAGCGTCGCCGACGATCTGGTGGTCATCGAGGTGGTCGACGACGGTGTCGGTGTGGTCGCATCCGACCGACGCAGCGGGCTGGCCAATCTGTCCGCCAGGGCCGAGCGCTGGGGCGGTGACGTCGTCCTGGAGAATCGTGCCAGGGGCGGTACCCGACTGCGCTGGACCGCCCAGATCCACACTGAAACCGTTCGAAAGGAACCGTCATGATCCGAGTCTTCCTGGTGGATGACCACGAGGTCGTGCGCCGCGGCATCGCCGAGATGATCAATGCCGAAGCCGATCTGGAGGTGGTCGGCGAGGCCGCGAACGCTCGCCAGGCGGTGGCCAGAGTCGCCGCGACCGTCCCGGACGTCGCCGTGCTCGACGTGCGACTGCCCGACGGCAGCGGGATCGACGTCTGCCGGACGATCCGCTCGGCGAACCCCGGTGTGCAGTGCCTGATGCTCACCGCCTACGACGACGACGAGGCCAGCTACTCGGCGGTACTGGCCGGAGCTTCCGGATACGTGCTCAAGGACATCCGCGGTCAGCACCTGATCGACAGCATCCGTCGGGTCGCCCGCGGCGAGTCCCTGGTGCAGAAGGCGGTCACCCGCAAGGTCGTGACCGAACTCACCGGTTCGAATTCCGACTCGTCGACCGCCAACCTGACCACCAGGGAGCGGCAGGTGCTCGAGCTGATCGCTGACGGGCTGACCAACCGTCAGATCGGCGAGCATCTCGACCTGGCCGAGAAGACGGTGAAGAACTACGTCTCCGGGCTGCTGGCCAAGTTGGGCATGGCTCGCCGCACCCAGGCGGCCGTGTTCGGAGCCGGGTTGCGCCCCGGGACCAACCAATGAGGTTCCGCGCCGCCGACCGTGAGGTTCCCGGTCCCGGCCAGGAGTCGGTCTGGGACTACCCCCGGCCCCCACGGGTGGAGGCCAGCAACGAACACGTCGTGCTCTGGGTCGACGGCACCGTCATCGCCGACACCCGGGACAGCGTGCGGGTGCTGGAGACGAGTCATCCGCCCACCTACTACCTGCCCAGATCGGCGTTCGCCCCCGGCGTCCTGCAGGCCGTGAACGGGCACAGCGTCTGCGAGTACAAGGGTGTGGCCTCCTACCTGAGCGTTGTCGTCGGCGATCGCCGCCTGGATGCTGTCGGCTGGTACTACCCGGACCCGGCACCGCAGTACCTCGACCTGGCCGGTCGGGTCGCCGTCTACCCGGGCCGACTGGACCGGGTGACCGTGGACGGCGAACTGGTGCGGCCACAGCCCGGCGAGTTCTACGGTGGCTGGATCACCGACCGGGTGGTCGGCCCGTTCAAGGGCGCGCCCGGCAGCCTGGGCTGGTGACCGGCCCGGCCGACACCACACCGCTAGTAGTCTGGACGGGTGTCTTACTCGCTCGCTGATGTCACCCGCACCATCCATGATCTGTGGCCTCTGACCGGGGCCGAAGATTGGGACGCATCCGGTCTGGTCAGCGGTGACCCCGGCCGCCCGGTCGATTCGATCCTGCTTGCTGTCGATGTGGTCGACGCCACCGTCACGGAGGCCGTCGATACCGGCGCCGATCTGCTCCTGGCGCATCATCCGCTGCTGTTGCGCGGCGTCACCACCGTCGCCGAGGACCGCTACAAGGGCGCGCTTCTGGCCCGTCTGATCCGAGCGGACTGCGCCCTGGTTGCCGCACACACCAATGCCGATGTCGTTCAGAACGGTGTGTCGGACGTGATCGCGCGGCTGCTCGGCCTGCAGGAGATCACCCCGATCACCGCGGGGACCGCGCCGGGCACCGGAATCGGTCGGGTGGGGCGCTTGCCGGAGCCCCAGCCGCTTGGCCAGCTGGCGCGCACCCTGGCCGACCTGCTGCCGGCCACCGCCACGGGCGTCCGGGTGGCGGGCGAGTACGGTGCCCCGGTCCGGACCGTGGCGCTGTGCGGCGGCGCCGGCGATTCGCTGCTGCGCGAGCCGGCGGTGACCGAGGCCGACGTCTACATCACGTCCGATCTGCGTCACCACCCGACGTCCGAATCCCGGGAACAGTCGGTTCTGACCGGGATTGGCCCGGCACTGATCGACGTGTCACACTGGGCCAGCGAATGGCTCTGGCTGGACACCGCCGCGGCAGAACTGAAGCAGCGCCTGCCCGGCATGGTGGTCACGGTCAGTGAGCTGCGCACCGACCCCTGGGACTTCGTCGTCACCCAGTGACACGCTTCCCGCTCCCACACGTTGTCAACTCCATAATCATGAAGGTCAGGTCACAGTGAAGGCATCTCCCGTTGAGCAGAAGGAGCTTCTGCGGCTTCAAGCCCTCGATACCCGGCTGCAGCAGGTGGAACACCAGACGAAAGCGATCCCGCAGCACGCCGTTCTGGCTGAGCTGGGCCGCACCCTCGACGCCACCCGTCGGGTGCTGACCAGTCGCACCGGTGAGGTGGAGGACGCCCGGACCGAGCTCCGCCGGATCGAATCCGACGTCGAGGTGGTGGAGAAGCGCATCGCCAGGGACACCGACCGGGCTCAGCACACCTCGTCGATCAAGGATGTTCAGGCCCTGGAGAGCGAACTGGCAGCGCTACAGAAGCGACTCGTCGCCCTGGAAGAGATCGAACTGGCCGTGATGGAACGGCTGGAGGAAAAGGAAGCCGCCGTCGCCGAAACCGAGACCGAACGGGCCGGCATCGCCGAACAGGTGGGCACCATCGAGCTGGAGCGCGACGGGATTCTGGTCGACCTCAACCGGCAACTGGGCGAATTGGCCCGGGACCGCTCGGCGGTCGCGGCCGCGGTCGGCTCCGATCTCGCGGCGCTGTACGAGAAGCGCCGCGTGGTCGGTCGCGGCAACGCTGCCGCGCTGCTGCGTGCCCGCACCTGCAGCGGGTGCACCATGACCCTGACCGGCAGCGACCTGGAGGAGGTCCGTGCCGCACCGGCGGACGATGTCGTGTTCTGCCCGGACTGCGGTGCCATCCTGGTGCGCACCGAGGAGTCCGGGATCTGACCTGGCCGGCGGTCCCGCCGGCGCCGCCGTGCCTGTAGGCTCGATCAACGGAATGGGTCGGCAAGACGGTCGCGTCATTCGCTGCCTTTCGGGGCAATGGATGCCGAGGAACGTCCGGGCTCCACAGAGCAGGGCGGTGGGTAACACCCACCCGGGGCAACCCGCGAGACAGTGCCACAGAAAGTAGACCGCCTCCGGCCTTCGGGCCGGCGGTAAGGGTGAAACGGTGGTGTAAGAGACCACCAGCGGTCAGGGTGACCTGACCGGCTCGGTAAACCTCGTCCGGAGCAAGGTCGAACAGGAAACGCTAAGGCGGCTCGCCGAGTTTCCGGGTAGACCGCTAGAGGGCTGCGGCAACGTAGTCCCGAGATAGATGGCCGTCCAGGGCGAAAGCCTGGACAGAACCCGGCGTACCAGCCGGCCCATTCCACTTTTTCCTTGGATCATGTTCCTGGGAATCCCGGCAGAACCCCGTCGCACCGGCGGCATTCCCCGGGCGCCCTTCTACGCTGGAATCATGAGTACTTCCGGGTATCCCGTCGTCGCCCCGTCGCCGCAACGCGCCCGCGCCGAGTCCGGCCGGTTCTGGCCGCGACTGCGTGCCGCCCTCGGCCGCTCGCGAGCCTGGATCCACCGGCACCCGAACGTCCGTGCGCCGTACCGGGTGTTGGTCGCCCTGGCCGGCGCTACGGTGATCGTCATCGGATTGATCCTGGTACCTCTGCCCGGACCGGGCTGGCTGATCGTCTTTGTCGGGGTCGCGATGCTGGGTACCGAGTTCCCCGCCGCCCAACGCCTCACCCGCACCGTGCAGCGCCTTGCCCGCAGGGTGCGGGTGGCGTGGCGGGCTCGGCGGGCACGCCAGGCCGCGCGGTCCGGCGTCCCGGCCTCGGCCGTCTGAACCCGACCGGCCGGGGAGCACGGGCGCCGCGCCGTTACACGGCCAGCGGCGCGTGACTGACGGCGAGGGCCGCAGCCCCGAGGATGCCGGCGTTGTTCCGGTGCACCGCCGGAATGATCCGGGTGTTCAGGTCGAGTAGCGGTAGGAACTCGCCGTGGTGCTTGGACACCCCACCGCCGACGATGAACAGGTCGGGGGTGAACAGGGCCTCCAGTCGGCCGTAGTACTTCTGCAGCCGTGACGCCCACTTTTCCCAGCTCAGGTTCTCGCGTTCCTTGGCGGAGAAAGCGGCCTTGGTCTCATAGTCGACGCCGTCGATCTCGAGGTGGCCTAGTTCGGTGTTGGGCACCAGCGTGCCGTTGTTGATCAACGCCGTGCCGATCCCGGTGCCGAGCGTGGTGAGCAGCACCACCCCGTCGACGCCGCGGGCGGCGCCGAACTGGGACTCGGCGTAGCCGGCCGCATCGGCGTCGTTGACGAAGTGGATGGGCACGCCGAGACCCTTCTCGAACAGCTTCTCGGCGGCGAGGCCGATCCACTTGTCGGAGACGTTGGCCGCGGACATGGTGTGACCGTTCTTCACGACGGCGGGGAAGCAGACGCCGATGGGGAGGTCGCCGGCACCGGCCGAGACGGTGGCCAGCAGCTGCCGGGTCGTCTCGATGATGTCCTGTGGGCGTCCGCCCTTGGGGGTGGGGAGCTTCACGCGGTCCGAGAGCAGCGCCCCGGTGGACAGGTCGACCACCGCCCCCTTGATGCCGGTTCCGCCGATGTCGATGCCGATGGCCGTGGTTGAACTCATGCTGTCAATCTACCGGCTACGGCACCGTCAGAATCTCGGCTCCGCGTTCGGTGACCACCAGAGTGTGCTCGAACTGTGCGGTGATACTCCGGTCCCTGGTCACCACGGTCCAGTCGTCCGCCCAGATGTCCCACTCGCCGGTACCGAGGGTGAGCATGGGCTCGATCGTGAACACCATGCCGACCTCCATCACGGTGTCGTACTGCGGCGCGGAGTCGTAGTGCGGGATGATCAGCCCGGAGTGGAAGGCCGCACCGACGCCGTGGCCGGTGTAGTCCCGCACGACCCCGTACCCGAATCGCTTGGCGTACGACTCGATGGCGCGGCCGATCACGTTGACCTGTCGGCCGGGAGCGACGGCCTTGATGCCACGCGCGAGGGCCTCCTGGGTGCGCTCGACCAGCAGGCTGACCTCCGCGGACGCGTCACCGACAACGAAGGTCATATTGGAGTCGCCGTGCATCCCGTTCTTGAACGCCGTGATGTCGATATTGACGATGTCGCCGTCCGACAGCACGGTGTCGTCGGGGATGCCGTGGCAGATGACCTCGTTCACCGAGGAGCACAGCGACTTCGGATAGCCGCGGTAGCCGAGCGTGGACGGGTACGCGTCCTGACCGATCAGGAACTCATGGCCGATCTGGTCGAGCTCCTCCGTGCTGACCCCGGGCCGGATGGCGCGGCCGACGAGCTGGATGGCTTCGGCCGCGATTCGGCCGGATTCCCGGATCAAGGCGACCTCGGCGGGGGAGTAGACGTCCGACCCGGTGAACCGGGCCGGAGCGGCGTTGCCGACGTACTCGGGGCGTTCGATGCGGGCGGGTACGGGTCGGGTCGTGGACACGACACCTGGAACGAGGTGACCGGCGGAATCCTTAGGCATAGGATCAACCTTATGGCCGAAGATGCTGATCACCAGTTCTGGTACAACATGCGCACTGGCGCCGTCGAGAAGGGCATGCTGTCGCCGTCCGTCGACAGGGTGGGCCCGTTCGGCAGCTTTGACGAGGCGAGTCACGCCCTGGACAAGCTCCGCGCCAACAGTGCCAAGTGGGCGGAAGAAGACGCCGAAGACGACCGCTAGTCAGTCGTAGCTGTGCTCGGGGCCAGGGTAGGCCCCGGAGTCGACGTCGCCCTTGAACGCGGTCACGGCGTCGGTGAGCACGCTGTGCAGATCGGCGTACTGCCGCACGAACCGGGGCACCCGGCCGGCGGTGAGGCCGGCGAAGTCGGTCCACACCGTGAGCTGGCCGTCCACGTCCGGCCCGGCGCCGACACCGATGGTCGGGATCTCCAGGCGTTCGGTGACCAGGGCCGCGACCCCGGCCGGCACCATCTCCAACACCACCGCGAACGCTCCGGCGTCCTGCACGGCGAGGGCGTCGGCGAGGAGCTGGTCGGAGCCGGTGCCGCGCCCCTGGATGATGTGCCCGCCCAGGCCGTGTTCGCTCTGCGGGGTGAACCCGATATGCGCCATCACCGGGATGCCCGCCGATACGATCCGCTTGATCTGCTTGCGGCTGCGCACCCCGCCCTCGAGCTTGACGGCGTGGGCCTGGGCCTCCTTCATGAAGCGCACGGCGGTGTGCAGCGCGTCGGACGCGCCGGTCTCGTAACTGCCGAACGGCATGTCGGCCACCACGAGAGCCCTGGTGACCGCCCTGGCCACGGCCCTGGTGAGCGGGATCAGTTCGTCGACGGTGACGGGCAGGGTGGTGTCGTAGCCGAAGACGTTGTTCCCGGCCGAATCGCCGACCAGCAGGAAGTCGATGCCGGCTTGGTCGAAGATGGACGCGGTCAGCATGTCGTAACTGGTGAGGCCCGTGATCGGGATGCCCTGCCGCTTCGCGTTCTGGAAGTGCCTGGTACGAACCCGCTTGGGGCCGGCGGTCGCGCTCGAATACGGGTTCTGCACCTCGACCGCGTTGGCGGCGTCCGGCGGGGTCGTCTCTGCCATGGTGTCAGTGTAGTCAGGGGCCGATTCCGCCAGCGGCGGCGTCGAGACGGTCGGTTTCGCCCGCTGACCGGCGGCAGCCGGTAGCCTAGGTGCAACAAGAAAGGGCGTGAATGGACAAGCAGCGCGACTTCGTTCTTCGAACTATCGAGGAACGAGGCATCAAGTTCATTCGACTGTGGTTCACCGACGTGGTCGGAACCCTGAAATCGGTGGCCATCGCACCGGCCGAGGTCGAGGGTGCCTTCGCCGAAGGACTCGGCTTCGACGGTTCCGCCATCGAGGGTCTCACCCGCTCGTTCGAAGCGGATGTGCTGGCCCACCCGGACCCCACCACCTTCCAGATCCTGCCGTGGCGGGGCGAGATCGACCCGACCGCGCGGATGTTCTGTGACATCACCACGCCAGACGGGCAACCGGCCGTCGCCGACCCGCGCAACGTGCTCAAGCGCACCCTGGCGAAGGCGGCGGAACGTGGCTTCACGTTCTACACCCACCCCGAGATCGAGTTCTACCTGCTCAAGTCGTCCAAGGTCGGCAAGAACGGGCCCGTCCCGGTGGACTCGGCCGGGTACTTCGACAACGTCCCCGGCGGCACCGCCCACGACTTCCGTCGCCGGTCCGTCCGGATGCTCGAAGACCTCGGCATCTCCGTGGAGTTCAGCCATCACGAGGCCGGCCCCGGTCAGAACGAGATCGATCTGCGCTACGCCGACGCGCTGACCACCGCGGACAACATCATGACGTTCCGTACGGTCATCAAGGAGGTGGCGATCGAGCAGGGCGTGTACGCCACGTTCATGCCCAAGCCCCTGTCCGACCAGCCCGGCTCCGGTATGCACACCCACCTGTCGCTGTTCGAGGGTGACACCAACGCGTTCTATGAGGCCGGCGCCCAGTACCAGCTGTCCACGACGGGCCGGCAGTTCATCGCCGGTCTGCTGCGGCATGCCCCCGAGATCACCGCGGTGACCAACCAGTTCGTGAACTCCTACAAGCGTCTCTGGGGTGGTGACGAAGCCCCGAGTTTCGTCTGCTGGGGTCACAACAACCGGTCGGCGCTCATCCGCGTGCCGCTGTACAAGCCCAACAAGGGTCAGAGCTCCCGCATCGAGTACCGCGCGATCGATTCGGCCGCGAACCCGTACCTGGCCTACTCGCTGATGCTCGCGGCCGGACTGAAGGGCATCGAGGAGGGCTACGAACTGCCGCCGGAGGCCGAGGACAACGTCTGGGGCCTCAGCGACACCGAACGCCGCGCCCTCGGCTACCATCAGCTGCCGGCCAGCCTGGATCACGCCATCCAGTACATGGAAGAGTCCGAACTGGTCGCCGAGACCCTT
>Ga0247816_10001756_pt1 | contig 10449 bp, 25 predicted proteins | sample UWRJL209509C1_FD_179930 | JGI IMG/M metagenome (GOLD analysis project Ga0247816, IMG submission 179930) | Plant litter microbial communities from Arlington Agricultural Research Station in Wisconsin, United States - UWRJ-L209-509C-1 | ecosystem: Environmental > Terrestrial > Plant litter >...
GAACGACCCTCCATCAGGTAATAGCCGATCAAGGCGAGGTTCCTAACTTCGCCCGTGATGCCGCCGCCACGCCGGTTCCATGTGGCGATGGCCTCAGCCTCCGTCTTCGTGGAGCCCGAGGACGAGCCGCAGGCCCCGCAGAAGACCTGCCAGCGGCCCGACTGATCGCTCAGGACCGTTTCCACAACCGACATTCCGGGGCCACAGAACGGGCACGGCAGAAAGCTGTCTGATGGATGGGCTTGGGTCATTGGATGGCTTTCCCGTACGGGTTATTTCCGGCCAGACAGGCCGCTTCCGAGGGGAAATGCACCGCTCGGGAATATTGGTCTGCGCGGCTCATTCGTCGCGCTCCTCAATCGGAGCAGGCGGGACGACAGCCGGTTGCCAGAGTTCGTAGTCATTCCACGAGAAATGCGCGCCACAGTCGGCGTGAATGTCGTGCGTCTCATCGTCCAGCCAGATCAGGTCGATCTGCCACTCAGGATCGCCAGAAGGGCTGAGATTGATCGCCGCCCAGAACCTGCCCGCGATTTGTGGATGGGGCAGCGTGTCCTTGGGTCGCCAGCCGCCAGACATCGACAGGCGCGCGCTGGCCTGCCAGCAGTCGTGAGTGCCATCGTCACCGTCACCGTCACCGGACCAGACAGCTCCGCATTGAGCGCAAGCTCCTGCCTTGTCTTCGTCTGGCCACTTCCAGGCCGGTTCTTCGATGTTCTTAGCCAGGGCGCGGTTCTTTGCATCCAGGGCAGCTACTTGCCACTCGATGTGGGCGCGGTTGGCGGACGAGTGCCAAGGCAGTCCGTCTTTCCATGAATAGCTCATTGGTCTCTCCCCACGAATAGAGCGATGCAGAGGACGCCCGGCCAGAGCGCCCATTTGGCAAACAAGTCGCCGTTGTCGCTGACGCGCAGCCCGGAACAGCCGCGAAGGCCGCCCAGCACGACCAGCCCGACGATGGCATAGGCAAGGAACCCGATAGCGAAGGTCACGACGGCTCTCCCTTCAAGCTGGAGAGGGCGGCGCGAGCCTCCAGGAACGCCAGCGCCTCGTTGACTTCGGAGGTGCGCGGCGCGACGTGCGACATGGCCGTGAGGTGTTTGATCGCCTCGTCTCGTTCAGCCTCGGCGCGCTCGGCTCGCTCGTTGGCGTCGGCGACAAGGTACTGTTCGCGGTTGTGAGAGATCGACAGGTTGAAGATCAGGCCCGCGATCACGTCGGCCACAGCCGTCCCATTGTGTGCCTCATAGATCGGCTTCACGGTCAGGGGGTGAAGGTGCTTGATCGACGGCAACTCACCGGACGGCTTATGAGCCTCACCCGCTCCGATGACCGTTTTCCACCACACGTCGCCTTCGACAGGCCCGGTGTCGATGAGCGCATCCCGCTCGGCCTGGAGCCTTCTGATAACGGAAGCGGCTTCCGGCCCGTCGGGGTTGACCAGAAGACCGTCTGACGCGGAGTGAACGTCGCCCGAAAACTTTGCCTCCAGCCTCTCAATCAGGCCTACAACAGCAGCATCCTTTGGTTCACTCGCCTGAAGGCTCGTACCTTCCGAGTTTTCAGTGCTGGTCACGGCGCCGCCTGTGGCTTGGTCGATTGCGTTCGCAGCGGCGAGACGGTCTTCTTCGGTCTCAAACTCCAGGCGAAGGGCGAGAGGGTCCGACGCGTTGTAGGCGTTGAAAACGACCGACTTACCGAGGGCGACGGCGAGCGCCTCCAGATCACCTACAACCGCCTTCTCAGCCTGCTCGGTGGGTAGGAGCGGAGCGACTGCGCCCTGATCTTCCCCCCTAACTGTCTGGACGGGACGGAAGGAACCCACGCGAGGCCAGACGACGCTTTCGGAAGATAGGGTTTGCTTAGCGTTGCCAAACATACGCCCCCGAACCTCAACCATCATCCCCGGCACCGGATTTTCCGACCATGCGCCATAGATGAAGCCGTCAGTGGCGATTTCGCCGATGTAGGTGAAGCGGGTGTAGTCTTCGATGCGCTCAGACTGTCCGCCGAGCCGGATGGAGACCACATTTCGGCCCCCACGGCGCAGACTGACGAACGTGCGAAGTTCTCCGCCCGTGTCCAGTCGCAACACGCTCGATCCAGCTTTCAACCCGGAGAGGTCTGAAGGAGAGAGGGTCACGACACGACCTCCAGTGAGAAAAGGTCGGGGTGCAGGTCGACGAGCATCGCCACGCCCGGTCGGCGATCGATCCGGCGCATGAGTTTGCGGATGGCCTTCTCGCGACCGCGCGCGGTGAAGGTGAAAGCGGGCCATGGAGACCAGCCCCAGGCGCTCCGATAATGCAACGCCCATCGACGTTTCGTCTCGCGCGAGGTCATGCGGCTTTCCTTTGCGAAGAGGCGAACAGGTCTGGTTGCTCGGGATCTGCCGGCGTCACGTCCGCCATCATCGCCGCCCATTCCGGGCCATCGAGGTTGAACGCAGCGTGTTCCCAGCAGGCGTAGGCGGTCCGCCAGTCACGGAAGCCCTGGGCCTTCATGCGGAGCCCAGCGGCGACACAATCAGGGCAATCCCCCGCCCTCTCCGCGCTAAGCCCGGTCATGCTGCCTCCGCGAACTTGTCGGTCTGGTTTCCCCAGACGGTCCAGCCTTCGCGGGGCTGGCGGGCGAAGAGCTCAAGGTACGGGCCGTCGAACAGCGCCTCGCACATGTCGTGCATCTCGGAAGGCTTGCGGCTGTGCTCGCGGACCGGCGCGACGATCAGATTCCGGACCGACTTGGACCGAATCCGTGGGGCACCGCGCATGCCGACAAGGAAGAACTCGGCCGCCGAGCGGAAGGTGTAGCCGGTCCCAAACGCCCACTTCGCGCCGGTGCTGCTCTGTTTGGCCCAAGCCCCCGCCGTCTTGTAGGCGAAGCCCCATGCCGTCATCACCTCAAGGGCAGCGGGCAGCAGAGGCGCAGTCGCCCACATTACCAAGGCCGAGTCCGCCGCGCCCGTGAAGTCGAGCGGCAGCGCCTTTATCTGGTCCAGCGTCATCGTGTCGTAGGGGTCTTCCGCCTGCGTCGGCACAGCGGACTCGCCATTGAAGGTCTGGAAGCGCCAGGGCGGATCCGCGAGGATGCAGCCGAACTGGCCGACAGGGGGATGCTCGCCGGTCATGCCGAAATCCCCGCGAGCCGAAACGCTTCTCGACGGCGGGGCTGGATGCCCCAGATTTCGAGTTCCGCCCTCAAGCGAGCGACGTTGGCCGCCTCGGGCGTTGGGAACGTGCCGAGGTATTTGCGCTTCCCGTTGACCTTGATCGTGGCCCACCATCCGGAGCCGTCGCGAGAGACACCGAGAAACCCGCTTGAGCCGTCAGCGCGCGCGCCGCCGCGATTTCGTTGGTTCTCCTGGTTCGTCACAACGCGGAGATTGGCGCGGCGGCAATCGAGAGTATCGCCGTTGAGATGATCGACGATCTGTCCGTCGCCATGGTGGAGACGTAGAACTTCTCGGTGCAGCTTCAGCCCGCACCACCCTCCCGCTTCAAGCCGGACCTTCCTCGTCGCATAGACCAGGCCGTACTCGGAGGCCGACGCGTACCATTTCGCCTCGGCAAGATGTGCGTCCTCTTCGTCTATGAGGGCCACGAAGCCGCGAGTCAGGGGGACCAAGATCATTGGCCTTCCCCCGCGGCCAGGGCGGCGTCACGGAGGGCCTGGACGACCTCGGCTTGGGTGCGGTGTGGTGCGTCGTTGAAGGCGGTGATGGGGCACAACGCCTTCTGGTCCTTGGGCATCGGCGGAACCACAGCATGCAAGGCCGAACGGACCGCCGGCGGCATGTTGATGTCACCGACCAGACGATAAATGGCGCCGCGCATGCACATGCAGGAGCCGGCGCCCGCGATCCCGGCGCGTATCTCAACGTGCTGTCCATCGTCGTCGACGAAGAACGTCCCCTGCGTCCACGCCCCCGGCTTCTCCAGCAAATCTGCTGCTGCGTTCAGTGTCTCCCTCACAGAGGTCATTGGTTCACTCCGCCTTCGGCTTCGTACCCGGGGATTGTCTCGTCACCCTGTGCGGCTTGCCTTTGGGCGCGCTTCGTCAGGCCGATGCTCCCGTCCATCTTCCGGCAACGCGAGGGCCAGCGGCTCCCCGGCTTGGCGAGGCCCAGGTGCTTCTTGGCGATGCGATCGACCTTGGCTTTCTCGGCCACGTCGGCGTTCGTCTTGACCCGGTGCGCGGCCTTCAAGGCGGGCGCCAAGTTGCTCTCACGGTTCTCTCCGCCGTTGATCAGCGCCTTGACGTGGTCGAGCTCCCAGGCGTCGCCGGGCAAGATCTTGCGCTTGGACAGATGGCAGATGCCGCCGTGGGCCTGGAACACGCGGAGGCGGACGCGGGCAGGTGCCTGAGCGTCGTCGCTCGCACCGATCCACTCGGGGACGGACCGGCTCATGCCGCTCGCTCCATGCCGAGGGCCGCGACCGGCACGTCCAGCAGGTCGGCGATCACCTCCAGGCACTTCGCCTTGGACTCCTGGAAGGTCTGGCCGCCCATGGCGCGCATCGACTGGCTGTGCGGGGTCAGGCGGGTGACGTTCGGGCCGTCAACGACAACCTGGATGCCCTCCCCTGCCGTGCGCTTCACGAATGCGGACAGGCGCAGGGCTTCGGCCTTGGACGCCGCGGTGAAGGTGTCGACGTCGCAGTAGCCGGCCTTGCAGAGGGCGTACTGGCGCAGGCTGTCAGGCGTCGGGAAACGCTCGGCTAGATGCTCCGGCAAGGTGCCGTGCGCCTCGGAGACGAGGGCGAAGAACTGGTCATGCGACGCCTTGGACCGCGGGTGCCAGACGTCGAGCGGGATCACCTCGCCCTGTGCGAACCGGCTTGCAGCCGCACGGCGGTGCCACGCGGTCGAGGGCTCGAACGCATCGCCCGTCCAGACACATTCGATGGGGCCGGTCACGCGGCAATCGCCTGCGGTTCGGGGTAGAGGCGGGAAAGGTCGGCGACGGTCGTCTCGACCTCGGCCAGGAACGCTGTGACCTCGGCTTCCAGCTCGGCGATCATCGCGTCATCGCGCGGCACCCGCTGGACCCACAGCCGCATGTGCGCAGGCATCCGGGGATCGAAGCTGGCGAAGTCGCACCAGGCCCGGCCAGTGCAGGCGATCTGCCACTGGATCTGGGTCATGTACTTGGACGGCACCTTCTGGCCCGTCAGGGTCTCAAGGTGGGTCGAGGTGTTTGGGCACTTGATCTCGAGCAGCCCGTCGTCTCCGACCAGCCCGTCGGGGCTGGCGCCGGTCATGGCGATCACCGGATGGTCCACGAAGCCGACCTCGGTCACGAACACGCCAGCCTGATACTCGTAGGCTTCGCGGGCGTAGGGCTCCTGTTCGGTCCCCCAAATCATGGCGGCGTTCTTGAAAGTCTCTTCGACCTTGCCCGTCAGGCGCTCGGCGACGAGCTGGGCGGCGTAGTTTGCGCGCGAGGCGCTGGGGCCGCTCTTGGTCCGCGCCATGATGTCGGCGACCTTGGAGGCCGTGACCTTGCCGGCGCGGGCGGCGAACCATTCGGGGGAGCCCTGGACGATCATTGGGCATCCCCTTCGCGGATGGCGCGGGCGTGGTCGGCCCAGGCGGTGCGGAAGGCGGCGGTGTCGTTGCGGTCCAGCTTCTGGACCATCGGGTCGTTCTTGGCTTTCCACGCCGTCATGTCGTCCAGTGTCTTGCACTCACGGACGCTGTTGATCGCGGCCTCGGCGGCGCCCGAGATTGGATGCTCGCGAACCGTGCTGGCGCGCCCGTCATCATCGTCCGCAGCCGCGAGGCCAAGCGCTTGGGTCAGGGTGTAGCGCTGGAGATAGGTCAGCGTGGACCCGATGGCCTGGATCGCGTTCTTGCTGCCTGAGGAATCCGCTGGCCCGGCCAGGGTGTTCTCCTCGCTGTGGCCGGCGCGGTGCGACAGGATGCAGGTCACCTTGATCGAGCCGTCCTGCTCGGTCCGGAAGCGATAGCTCAGGCCCACGCGCGCCAGGATCGGATCAATCTCGCGGGCATAGGCGGCGAAATCGGCGTAGCGCTTGTCGTTGTGCCCCTTCTTGTTGCGGACGACGGGCTTGATCTCGGACTTGGCCGCGGCGACCGCTTCGTCAAACTCGCGGCGGCCCTGCGCCTTCTCGACCCGCTCCTGCAGGTCCATCAGCTTGGAGACCATGTCCAGGCTAGCGCCGCTCGACACGGCCTGGCTGAGCATCGCCATGGGCGTAAGCGCCGTAGAGGCGGGGGCTTGGATCGGCTCGAAGTGGACAACTTCGCCGGTCAGGGGCTGAGCGGACATGGTTTCGTCTCCGGAAAGGTCACCGCCCTCCCCCGCGCCGTTGTTGGCGGACACGGGGGCCTTGGCGGTTGAGGAAGGGGGTTCGGCGGTCACTGGACTGCGCCCCACAGGGCAGCGGCGAGGACGGCGACAGCAACGACCACCACAGCGGCCCAACGGTCGGTGTTCTGGGTGATCGGCGCCGGGGCGAGGCTGTCGCAGTAGAGGGCGTTCCAGCGGTCGCGGACTGAGGCCCAGGCCGGGTGCGTCGCGATGCCGAGCGGGTGGCGCGGGGCGTCGAAGTAGCGGGCGTCCATCACGCGGCCTCCATCATCTTGACGAGGAGCGGGCCGGATTGGTCGAGGACCATTTGCAGGGCCTTGCGGCCGTCGGTCGTGGCGTTGAACACTTCCCGCGCCCACTCTTCGCCAGTCCCGCTGAGCCTGATCGTCGTCACCTCGCCCAAGGCCTCGTAGGCGGTCGAGAAACAGACTGCGAAACGGTCGTCGTCTTCCTCGTCTTGCTCGACCGACACCAGCACCTGCCAGCCGTCGACCTCGAACAGCTTCCACCACGTCAGCGGCGTCAGCCCATAGGTGTTCAGAGCGTCAGCCATCACGCGGCCTCCTTCAGGGTTTCGATGGGGCGCGACTTCCGCCCTGTGATCCGGTCGATCAGGGCAAGGCGAGCCTCCCCCTTCGCCCAGACAGCCTTGTCGGCGAGGTCAGTGGCGCAGACGACGTGGCCCAGCAGCCAGACGCGGTAGAGCGTGTCCGTGCCGGGAGTGATGGCGAGGATCGGGTTCATGCCGCCACCCGCTGGGCTTGGGGACGACGCGGGAAGCACCGCTCAATCTGAGCAAGCGCTTCATCAACCGCCTTCTGGGCATCAGGGCTCAGCGAGAAGTCGGAGGCTTCTTCACGGACCGATCCGCCGAGACCGAAGGCACCGTGAAATTTTCCGTCTTTGCGTTCGTTGTCGAAATCGGCGGCGTCGCGTCCGGCTCGGGTATCTGCGTAACTCGCCATCTGTCTGGCTCCTCAAGTCGATGAGGAACACTCGCATTTTGCGAGGAACGCCGCAAGCCATAAAATCGCAGTCTGCGAGTTATTAACGTACGACCGATTCTGACGCCGGACACGCTTAGGCTTTCAGCGGTGATGGAAGGGAGAGCCAGAATGGCCCGAAAGACGATCTACTGCGCGCAGGCCTTCTGGCTCAGCGGCGGGCGCCTAGCCGGCGGCCAGGTGCATCAGTTCGTGACCGAGGAGCGCGCCATGCTGGGGGCCGACGCCCTGCGCACCGGCTGCGACGGGGTCGCTGTCTTCTCGATCGAGGGCCACCCGGACGAAGACCTATGGGAAGAGCCGAAGATGCTGGCGTCGTTCGGGCCGGTGCCAGCCATTGAGACCGGCAGCGAGGCTGCTTAGCGGCCCTTCGCGGGGACGACGGTGCCAACGGGTGGCGTAGCCGGATAAACGCGCTCCCATGGATCGCAGTCGGCTGCGCCGTTATCGCAGGGAGGGAGATCACCTCGCGGGATCACCGTCGTAATGGTCTCTTCCTTTGGTCGGGCTTCCCAATCGCAGCTGTCTTTGCCCTGGCCGACAATGCACATGGAGACTTCACCAGTGAAGCGGTCAAGCCGAACAACAGTGTTGGCCTGTCCGGAGACCATCTCGTACCGTCCTCCAGCGAGGAAGCCGCCAGCGATAAGGCCCAGCGCTACGATGACTGCCGCAACCCTCATCCGTTTGTCCCCGTCTTCTTGAAGGTTTCCAGCACGGCGAGAGCCTGGGCTCGGTTCTCCTCGGGGATCGCGGCCCAGGTGTCGAGGATCCCGGTCGGCAGTTCGCCCGGGTCGTGATCCAGCAGGAAACCAGGCGTCGTACCGAGGACGGGCGCCAGCTTCGACAGCCACTTCTGCGACAGCCCGCGCTCGCCACTCTCGAGCAGGCCAATGACGTTGCCCGCAGTACCGACCGCCTGGGCCAGCTCGTCCTGCGTCATGTAGCGGAACTCACGCCACGCCCGGAGGTGGTTCGCGGCCGCTTTCGTCGATGGTCTCGGCATCCGCACAGTCTGCGATGAACCCGATTTGCCGTCGCTGACGAAGGTGCGAGGAATAGGGCTTGCCGGATAACTCGCAATCTGCGATTTATGGGGCATGGCTGATACCACGAACATTGCCCAGCGGCTTCAGGAGATCGGCGTCGCCAACGGCCACGCATACGACTTGGCGAACGGCCGGCGCTCCCCGTCGCTCAAGCTGGCTCGCGAGATCGAGACCAAGTTGGGCATCCCTATGTCGGCATGGCCCATGCCCGAGAAGCCTCGGCGCGGCGACGCGCAGACCGCGGTGGCTGCCTAGCCATGATCGCGAGGGGAACCAGACATCATCTAACACAGCGCACCGTCCAGACGCGCGCCGTGTGCCCCGGCCGGCACCCTCCCCTCCCACCGGCCGGGGCAGCACATTTCCTCGCCCCATCGCAGGGGGCCGTGGGGCAGGCAATCACCGCCCCCCGAGGATATGACTATGTACCAACAAGCCCAAACCGGTGCCGCTGGAGGCCTGCGCTCCAGCACAGAGGCGGAAGTCGCCTTCTATGGCGAGAAACTGATGACTGGCGGATCGCTCGGCATCCCGTCCAACTCGATTTTCCAGTCGCTGTTGGCCGATCTGGCCGAAGCGACCTCGGTGGCCCGGGACATCGACATCACGATGCGCGAGACGCGCGTTCGTCTGTTCGGGCCCTGGCCGGAGAAGGGCGAGGCGTCCAATACCGCCAGCCCTGTGGCGCCGAGCATCGAGGCACAGATCGGCGAGGCCGTGTCCTACCTTCGCAACCAACTGCTGTCGGCGCGCGAGCACGCGTCCGTCGTCAGCAACCGTCTCTGACGCAGAAGGCCGGGGTTTCAAGCCCCGGCCCCCTCTGCTCGTTTCCGATAGTTGGCGGCGCACCTTCGCAGGGTGTCCGCAATCTCGTCGGGCTGCCGGTCCGCTTCGCGTTCGCAGCGCGTCGCTCCAGCCAGCCACTCGTCTCTCGTGATCACAGCACGCCGTCCAAAGCTCGCATAGATCACGTTCGTCACGTCAGCTTCTCCAAGTCCGGCAAGCCTGTCCGGCCCGTCTCGGTGTCCCCTCAATGACACCGAGCGCTTCCATGATCTTCTCCAACGATGGGGCAAATCGCTCCGTTCTCCAGCTTGACCGCGCCACGGCGGATGCCTTGGCCGTCTTCTGTCAGCAGGCCTTCCCTGCTCAGGGCCGCCGCAAGGCCGTCGCCCGCGAGTGGGGCCTGAGAGACGACGAAGCCCGCGCGGTGATCGAGGGCACGGCCTCCAAGGCCACGTTGGACCGCATCTGGAAACATCCCTCGGGAGGTTGGCGCGTCCTCCTCCCCGTCATGGGCGCCGTCATCGGTCAGACCGCCGACGCCTTCATCATTCAAGAGCGAGAAAGGCTGGCCAATGAGCGCCGCGAACAAGAGGAGCGCGAGAAGCGCCTGGGTGAAATGGCCCGCGATCTTCGGGCTGTGGTTCGTCTGGATTTGCGTCGCAGCGCCTAGCGTCCTGCTGAGCGTCTGCGCCCGCGTGTTCGGCGGCGCGGCGAGCAAGGGCTTGGACCTCGCGGCGAACATCCGCGACCTAATCCGTGATCTGGAGGCGCGCTGATGTGTGACTTCAAACCGGGCGATGAAGTTGTCTGCGTCGATGACAAGCCCAAGACGTTGTACCGGCCTTGGTCGGGGACCGTTGTCGAGGGGCAAGTCTATGTTGTCGCCGGCTACACAACCCCGCCTGAAGGCCACCTGGACCACGGCGCCGTCTCGGTTGTCATTGTAGGCGCGCCGAATATCGACATGAAGTGGGGGGTCGATATTGGGTACAAGCCCTCACGCTTCCGCAAGGTCCAGAAGCGCGACTCCAGCCTATCAATCGAGGCCTTCCTGACGATCAAGCCGGGCTTTGAAGAGCCTCGCCGTCCGAAGGCTCCGGCCAAGCGGAGGGAGCGCGCATGATCCGCCGCCTCCTCTCCGCCTGGCACTGGCGCCGGATGCAGCGCCACTACGCCCGCCTTGAGCAATCCTCCGCCACCCAGATCAAAGGCCGAGCCCGCAAGGAGCGCATGGCCCTGGTTCATGCCGCGCTGGGGGCCAAGCGATGCGCGTCTG
>Ga0247816_10001757_pt1 | contig 10448 bp, 12 predicted proteins | sample UWRJL209509C1_FD_179930 | JGI IMG/M metagenome (GOLD analysis project Ga0247816, IMG submission 179930) | Plant litter microbial communities from Arlington Agricultural Research Station in Wisconsin, United States - UWRJ-L209-509C-1 | ecosystem: Environmental > Terrestrial > Plant litter >...
TCCTTATAACTATTTGCTATAATTGCTTTTAGTTCCTTTTTTAAGTTTTCTATCACTTTATCTTTGTCCATAATTTTAGCTGTTAAGGTTTATTAAATCCAAAAGTTCATCTTTTGATTGTTTGTCTTTTTTAATTTCATATTGTATAAGTAAATCAAAAGCTAATAGGATTTGTTTTTTTGATTCCTCCAAAAATGATTTTGAGACAACTCCTTTTGTCTGCCAATGTTTAAAGAAACCCGCTAAAAGATTTTTGTCTTTATCATTCAGCATCTTCAACATTTCAAAAGTGATTTCGTTGTTGGGTTTGTTTTTTTCATATTCGACCAATTTTTCAACGTTTAGAAATAATTTTTCAATTTCTTCCTGGTTAGCAGAATAGGGAGTCGTGGCCTTGCTGATTAATTTATCAGCTTCTACTTTTAGCTCGATCGTTTTTTCGTATGAATATTGATCGAATAGGGCAGTTCTTGTAGAGTTGCAGGAAGAAAAAACAAAACTGATTGCAATAAAAAATAGTAGGTGTTTTAATTTTAAGTGTTTCATCTGATTATTTGTATAAGATTACATAGTTTTTTCTGTCACGTTTTAGTTTACTGAGTACTTTCCAGTCGCTGTATCCTTTTTTGTCAAAGTGCGGAAGATCTTTAAAAGTTTTCCATTCTCCACCCCAGTTCCAGTTGTGTTTCTTGAAAATTTCGACACATTCCTGCCAGTCCGAAATTTGGTCACCATCCCAGTCTTTTGCGGTATCCCAGGAAGCTATTTTGCCATCTATAATCAGACAAATGTCTACCGCAAAACCATAATTGTGAATAGATTGTCCGCCTTTGGCATTCGTCACTTTTTTTCCTGGTTTTGTTCTGCCAAAAGCATAAAGATCTTCTTGTTCCTGAAAAGTTCTGAGACTTTGCGTAATGCGAACTTTAGCCCGTCCGGTTAAGGCAAGATCGCATTCCTCGATGATTTTAGTAACTTCTTCCCTAACCGAAGGATGAAGCAAATCAATGTGTTTTTTTGTTGTTTGATCCATATTTATATTTATTAATGATTTTCAATTTTGAGAATAAAAAGCCTTTCTGATTGTTTGAAGACAATCGGGATTTTTAGTATTCGATAAGATTTTTTTGTGTTTAACGATTTATTTACGGCTAAGAAAAAATGGTAAATAAATAGTGAAAATGTTCCTTTGTTATGATCACATTTAAGAAGTGATATATGTTTTAAGAACACTGTAAAAATACGCCGAAATAGTGTGTTTGAAAAATAATATGGAGTTGTAAGTCAGTAGTTTCAGTAGAAGATTTTGTGTTTTTTTTAGTTTTGAATTGAGATGTATTATAAAAAAATCCGTTTTTCTGATTGAGAAAAACGGATTTTTAATGGAGAAATTAGCAATTATACTGTCATTCTTATAAACTTCCAATCCATAGATGCATCATACTGCTTTCCGCTAAAGAATAAAATCACACGTTTTCGATTATCATCAAATTTTAAATAGTTCTGAAATCGGTTATTGTCTTTGTTTTAGTTTTATCGGAGTCAAAATAAACTCATTTATCTGTAGAATTTGTTGATCTTAATTAGTAGCTATTTTATATATAAAAAAATTATAATTAATAATAAAATTTTACTTTTCAGATCCTTTTTAATGTGGTCCGTTTAATGGTGAAGGTATTTCAATTACAAGAATATTTCCTTTGTTATCAATAAGTTGAGTTCCTCCTGATTCTCGATAATTAATATAATAACCGTCTAAAATTTTTGATTTATTAAATTCTTTTAATAGATCTTGCCAACCTGCTTCTTTATGCCCTGCTGCATAATCTATATACTGAATAAAGTTAGCAATTTGACCTTCTTTAAATTTTTTGCTTGTTTTTTTAAAGATATCATGTTGAAATTGCTTTAAGTAAACTTTAGCGTGATCAGAATAGGTGTAGTCTTTTGGTTTTTTAAATTCTTTTTGATGATTATGTTCATGAAAAAGTATACTTTTTAAATTATATTTATTGTTTAGAATAGGATCAATCCCACCACTTGAAGTTGGGTGCAGCCATATTTTCTTTGTAACATCTGTGTAGGCATAATTCTTGTCGCTAATATCATAATTAACTCCAATTTCTTTAATATTTAATTGCTTACCATAGTAACCAACTATATTTGCTGCAATTTGTCTGTTAGTATTATTCCAACTAAATGTACTTGCGGAAATATCTAAATCTGAAAAAAGCATTCTTTTTCCATTATGCAAAACTACATTAATATAATTTGACTTATCAATTTCAACTTTAAAAATAACACCATCTTCATTGACATAAAAAATATCATTTTCATAAGATTTTTCAAAAATGCTCTCATCAAGCTTATTCTTATCGACATAATTTTCTCGTATTGATTTCGCCATTTCATGAGCATTTTTATCATCCTCAATTTGCTGACGCCAAATGCCAAGCATAATTTGTCTAAACCTTGCCATTTCAGAAGTACTAAGGTCTTTTAATTCTATATTATGTTTTCGAATAATCATTAGGGTAGTTTTTATGAAAGGGCAAAAAAGGTGTTTATTATAGTATTTCTACTTTAACAGGTTTGGGCTGAATATGATCTGAGAATGCTGTGGTAATATTGAGACGTAAATCGTCTTCTTGTTCGATTTTGGCATCGCCGCCCAGATAGCAGTTTTTGAATAATACTTCGAGGGCTTTAAATTCGTCCATTTTTGAAGCTTGCAATACAGCAGAGCGAATACTCATATCTGGTTTTTTGAAATAAGCAAACAGGGTAGTTTCGTCATCGTCTGCAATGGTGAGTTTGACTACTTTTTTGTGTTTGTATTTCCATTGGTTTAACTGAGCCTGAGTAATATTTCCGTCAAGAACATCTGCGGTTTTTGAAATTGTTTTTTCCATTTTAAAACGGTTTTATTTTTTTATGATTGAAGAGTTGAATTCTGATGTAATGATTTTTTATAAGTCATTGAAATGAGAATTATTTCGTTGACCGAATGATAAAAAAAGAGGCTGCCTGAGGTATTGTTTTGGAGTTGAATATTCTCGAGGCAGCCTCTTGAAGAAGATTCCCTGTCTAAAAACGGACTAATAAAGAGCTTGTAGAATAAGTTTGCAGACAAAAATCATGTTCATTGAACTCCTTTTTTGCATAACGCAATAGATAATGGTTTTCTCTTTTTAGTCGGTTTTAGAGACAGGGGATGGGGTATTATGGTTTTAGTAGTAGTAATTTATGGAGATTAGTTCCACTCAACGTGAGAACAGATCAAGTCGAAAGAAACCGCGATTTTGGTATCTCCCTGACTAATTCCTCTGCTGTTTGAGTTGAATTCGCAGTTTCTTACCGTGTGTGTAATTACTTCGTTGCTATCGTCTAAGTAACTAACAATGATGCTGAAAGGATTAATATCCTGCAATCTTTGGCCTTTTGGTAGAGCGGCCAAAATAGCTTCTACTTCGTAATTGTATAAAGTGATAGAAGCTTTTGCCTCGTATTTTCCTCTACCTCTGTGTACTGGCATATCTCCGGCACCGTAATGGTTTTCTTTAGAAACTGAATCGCTATAGTTTACAGCTGTAATTCCGGTAACGATATTACCTGCAATGCTTACTTCGATAGATGACCAGCTGTGTTGTTGTCTGTTTATTAATGGTAATTTATTCATATGTTGCTTTATTTGTTTTTAATGATCTTTTTAACGATCTGTAACTATCACCTGATTCATTTGCATTTGCAGCAAATGAATCAGGAAGATATAATTGGTGAATTTTTATGGTTTTTGAATTGTATTAAATTCAGTAAATTATGCTTTGTCGATTCCGAAAGGATTTTTGAATCCCAAATCAACCATAATTTTACGGGCAGTTCCAATTGGAGTAATTTCTGCTTTTACTTTTAATTCTGAAGTTGCCAAAATGTTTTGTTTTGGATCTACATAAACATCAAAAGCCGAAACTTCCTGATTAGCAACCATTCCTTCTAAAGCAGATCTGCATAAACCTTCAAAGCTTTTTGAAACAGATTGAGGTAATTTACCATCGATATCTACTAAAACCGGAGAAGCCAATTTTGGTAACAAAGCGGTACGTAACAAACGAGTTGCTTTATTAATCGTACGGTTGTTTTCTACATAAGCAAAGTCAGATGTGCCGGTTGTACAAGTAGCACTGTCATTAAAATAAACACCAGGTAAACCAGTATGCGTTCTTGCGAAAATGAATCTTTTTTCGTTTAAGTCGCCTAGAGTTCCAAGAGTTTTAATTTCTTCTCCGCCAACAAAACCTGCTTTGGCAAAACCTTCACCGGTTAGGTTAAATTTTTCGATCCAGGCAATGTTTTCAGATACTTTTGCTTTAGAAATTGCTCCTAATGCCAAGCCAACTGCTGCAGTGTTTTTGTATGAATTTTTGAAAACGAATTCAAGAACAGCTCCATTTTCTTTTTTCAAGCCATCAGCATCTCTTACATTATACACATCCAGAGAACCTTCAACAGGAAGTACTTCCTCGTTAGGAGCTAAAATGTAAAGTTTTAAGTTGTCTTTTTGAAATAACTTTTTTTCAAACGCTTTTTCAACATCCATTGCGACAACTACAGATACGTTTTCAGCATTTGATCCGTCTAATGATGGTGCATCAACAGTAAAACCTTTTCCTTCTAAAATAATTTCAAAAGGCATGTAATCTTTATAAGCAAGATCAGCCTCGGTTTGTGCTTTTAAAACTGCGGCCTGTGTTTGTGCAAATGTTGTTACTCCAGAATAGATAATGGCCATTTGGCGAATGTTTCCGTTTGCTTTCTCCTGCATGTCCATTGCTTTTCCTGCAATTTCTTCGTAAGAAGTCCCTGTAGTGACCATAATGTACAAATCTCCGGAAGGATTCATTCTGAAAAATTGTTGAATTTGATAGAAAGCAGATTGTCCGTTTACATCATAATCAGCTGTAATTCCTAACGCTTCAGCATCTTCTAACGAAGCCAGGCGCTCAATTTTGTTTAGTGCTAATTTTGTAGTGGCAACTCCATCAAAAAGTAACCCTGAAACCATGTCCTGTTCCGGATTTCTTCTTCCTAATCCGCCTGATAGTTTTGTAATTACTACATCGTTTAATGTACTCATAATATAAATAGTTTTAATTGTTTAAAGATTTTGTTTTGTTTTTTGCTTGAAAAAGGGGCAAAAGAAGGGCTGTAACAAGTTGGCAAACTTGCTATGATCAGGATATTTATTATTTTAATATGTATTGGTAATCAGGAATCCAAAAAGCAGAGTTGGTATTTTTGGACGGGTTATAAAAACGGGTTTTTCAATTGAATTTTGCTCTTGGCCAAGGGATAAATTTGCTTTTGATATCAAGTACAAATTTAAGGCTCAAGGTTGCTTTTTCCAATTATTTAGATATTCAAAACCAGTAGTTTCAGCGGTTTAAGCTCTGGCCTCTGTAGCGAGTCCTTCATTTATAATAGTATAAATAGTGCGCTCTGTAAGGAACAAAGTATCCGAAAGTTCAGATACGACAACTTTCATTTGTTTAGCTTGATTTCTATTAAGGTAGTTAATCACATACTCTCTCCTTTTGTCTAATAGTGTTCTGCTTCTTTTCATGTTTTAAGGTTTAAATAGGGTAATGTTTTATTTTATTTAGATTGGCGTTGATGGTGTTTATAGTTTTATATCATGGATTAGTTTTTTGATTGTTTTTTATTTAATGAGAATATTTTTGACTGACTTATAATCAAATTAAGGAGCAGTATTTAAATCGACATTTCCCTGAACCTGATTGGGGTTTATTCCGATGATTCCGGAATTTAAGTCATATCCTAAATCTTCCAGTTCTTCATTACTTAAACCATTATTAAAAAGAATGTATTTCTTTTTTAAGATATTTTCTATTAAGGTGGTTTTATAAGTGATCTCCCAAATAAAATAATCATTTTTATTCCAGTACGTGTGTTCGTTGGTACATTGTTTTTCTCTTATTTTAAATGTTGAATTAGTATCTATAGCAGCGTTACTGTTGCTATTAGACAATACAGCTTTGTCTATTCGTTGCGCAATATCAAATGCATTTGCATAACTTGTTGAAGAAATCGTTTCTACAGGTAATACAATATACAGGCAAAATGATACATCGGCTTTGTAGTTTTTTTCAGAAGATGTTTCCCAGTCTACAGTATCGTATTTAAACATTACTACCGGTGTTTCGATAGAATCTTTAAAAATAGCATCACTATAAAGTTGCACTGTTGGTACATTCGAAGTAAACTCCGTTTCTATTGCGTTCTTTTTTTCAGTATAAAAGTCTTTTAGAATCATATGGTGGATTATTTTTGACAAATATACAACATATGTTTTAGTTATTGCAACATATTACGATGAAAAATGCAGTAATTTCAGTAATATGATTTAGTTTTTTATGTTGACTATTAGAGTAATACAGTAGGAAAAAGCCTTTAAAATGCTTTAAATTCAGGTGTTACGTAAAAAAAATAGAAAAGAATGCTATTATTTATTATATATTTTTTAGTTTTGCAACATATAGTGGAATGTGTAATGCTGTTTAAAACATATTACATAATAAAAACAAAAGCAACACAATGGAAATACATACTAAGATAAAACGTATTATAGATGAGATGAAGTTAAACAATAACTCATTTGCTAAGTTAATAGGAGTAACCAGTACTACAATAGATAGTATCACTGTTGGAAGATTGCAATCTGACGGAGAAAGAAAAAGGACAAAACCTGGATTTGATTTGCTTCAAAGTATCATCACGCATTGTAATGTAAATCCTGATTACTTTTTTGGAAATAGCGATGAAATTTTTGCCAATAAAACTAATAACGAAGTGGGTTTGAACCTGCCAAAGATTATAACGGTAAATGAAGACGGGGAGGAGAATATCAATTTTGTTGGCGTTAAAGCAAGAGCAGGTTATTTAGACGGTTACTCTGATCCGGAATATATGGAGAGTCTTCCGTCATTCAGTATGCCAATGTTAAAAAACGGAACCTACAGATGTTTTGAAATTAAAGGAAATTCGATGTCGACAACAATACACGACGGCGATTACCTTTTTGGAAAATACGTTGATAATTTTGATGATATTCTCGACGGGAGAATTTATGTTATTATCAGTAAAAATGATGGAGTAGTGGTAAAAAGGGTTTTAAACAGAATCAGGGAAAGCGGAAAATTAATCCTGAAATCTGATAACAGAGACGGAAATTACCCAATGTATTCTATTTATGCCGAGGATATTCTGGAAGTTTGGTACGCAAGTATGTATGCCTCAAAACAGATGCCGGATCCTATTAATATTTATGAAAAGATTCATGATCTCGAAAGTAAATTCTATGAAATGGAAGAGACTTTGAGAAAGAAGCTGAACTAGATATTTAAAGTAGAGGTTTTAAATATAAAAATACCTCTTACGGTTTTACTGTAAGAGGTATTTTTATATTAGTTTAAAGTTATTAAGAGATACTTCCTACTCCGGTTCCGGTTTGTGCTGAAGCACTACCAGTTGTAGTTACTGTGGTGTTTACAGTTCCGGATTTTACAAAAACTTCTATAGCAGATGCTAATTTTGCTGCAATGTTATCTATAGACGAAGCGTTGTCTATTTTTCCTTTTTCTTCACTCAAAAGCGCTTTTATTGATCCTTCTAAACCTGATTTATTTAAAGCCATAATTGTTTTATTTTAATAATTCTGTTAATTTTCCTTTTAGTATTGTAAGTTGAGGTAAATTAATTGGTGTTCCTGATGGTCCCATGGGTGTAGTAACTGTAATTTTACCTATTTCATCTATTAGTTCTTCAAGTTTAGATTTTAAACTTTTTCCGCCTACATCTATTTTAAATCTATCATCCATTTCCAGCGTTAGATTGCCTTTTATAAATGAAGTTTTGGCATCTGAAATTGTAGCATCAAAACCATCTTTAATGGTGACTTTTGCCTCTTTATCTTTTAAATTGAAAATTGTATTTCCTTTATTAAGATTAATTTCGGTATGTAATTCATCAAAAGTTAATTTTTGTTTCTCAGCACCATCTTTATCTAAAAATTGCATTTCAGCACTGGGATTTTCTCCTGAAGAAAGCGTAAATTTTACTCGTTCTTTAATATCCTCGCCATTAATAGTATGTAAAATAGTCTGTTGTTGATTTCCGCTGAAGTTATTTTTAGAGATTTCTTTGCCATTTTCATCATAAAAAGAGGTAGTAATCCTGGAATCTTTTTTGCCGCTAAATGCTATTTGCGCGATGTTTTTGTAAGTAGGTTTTGCAGTTGATGTAGCACCGTTTTCATTGGTTTTTTTTTCTTTGAATAACATTTGAAATTTATCGGCGTCAGTATTTATTTCCAGATAATGATTCTCGTCATTTTTGAAGCGAACAAAAGTACGTTCGACCTCTGAAAACTGCGAAACAAAAGCTCTCGTTTCGACTCCGTCAATAATCGTAGCCAAAACCCAGCTGTCTTTTTTAGGAATCGTGATAATCCCTTGTTCGACATCGAGGATTGAAGCTTTCAATCGTACGTTTTTGATAATTGCGCCATCGGCGCGCATGATATTTACAGTATAGGCATCTTCAGGATTATGGAGCGATTCTATTTCGTTATTTATTTCGATGACTTTTGCTGCAAAAGTTTCAATAATTTGATTTTTACTGGCGACATCTTTTATTAGATCTGTTATATTTCCCATTTTGTAATTTTATACTGTTTCTACTCTTCGTCCTACGTAAATTTTTTGTCTGTAACCGTTTTCGCCATAGCTTCGTTCTACTTTTTCGACCTGAAAAGTGCCGTTTTTTTCTTTATCCTTAGCATTTTCCAGGATTACCTTGTCTGTAGGTCGTACAAATGGTTCGCCAAAAGTCAGGAAATAACCTTCGAGTCCGCTTGGTTTAGATTCCATGGCTCTCACAGCAGCATATTGATACAATTCTGCAGCAACTTTTGTTGCAGCATTTTTAAAAGCTTCAGGGTCTTTGGGCAAATCATCTTTATCGTCATGCAATACATGTGTTTTTACCAATTGCCCGTTTGGATCGCCTAATTCGATATAAATTGGGGTATTTGAATTTTTAAAATATTTTTCGACTCGTGTGCGCGTATTTTTGGTAGATTCAGTAACGACTTTTAATCGATCTTCAATAATATTATAGCGAAATCTAAAGCGAACTTTCCCCAGAAAACCTCCTGAAACAGATTGTACAATTTTATTCAACGTCGAACTTAAAAGACTAAGTCCCTGATTGATCAATTTTTTGACCAATGCTCCAGCTAACGGGCTTTTAATGAAATTTCGATCGATAAAACCGGTTAACTCTGCTGCAGTATGTTGCTGCGGATTATTCGTAATAGTAAGAACCGGAGCTAAATCTTCGGTTTTGAAATAGGTATAGATTCCTTTGTCTTTTAGCATCTCAAAAACCTGGGCCAAACTTTGATTTCTGTTAATCATTACATTGCCTAGTTCTTCGTCGAGAGCGTTTACTTTAAAAGGTAATTTAAGTTCTTTGATTCTTTTTTCGAAGAAAGTTTTAGGATTAAAGCTTTCAACATTTGTGGTCGGGTTGGTTGATACAACATTCAGAACGTCACTTTTATCCTGAACATCATCGTCTTTTACCGCTTTTACTTTCTTAAAAGCATACATAGCATCTTCGCAGGTTATTGTAGCATTTGTATCTGATTGTACTCCTGTAATATAACCTCTAAAAGCGGGTTTGTAATCGTCGTCATATCCTAAAAATATTTCTATGAAACTTTCTAGTTTAAAAAAATCATGAACTGTTTTTTCTTCACCATTTGCATTTTTAAACAAGTTTTGATCAAATCCCTTAGTGTCAGTAAACACTTTTTGAGGCATCACAATTGTTGCCGTATCTGTGAGGGATTTGTACGAACTGCTGATGTCTACATTTTTTACATAGGTAAATTCATAAAATTTAGGCATAGGGATAAGTTTTATCGTTTCGTAAACCCTAATTTTAGCATTTAGTTTAAGCATTGTCTCTGATTATTAGTTCTACAGTTTCGTCTGATGTGGCGCTGACCGTAAATTTTTGAATATTTTTTGTTCCCGAAATAGATGGAATCGAGTAGGAGTCGATCACTAATTCGTAAATACCAAATCGGTTTAAAATAGCGTGCGTTACTCGTAGAGCGTACGGCGCATTTAAGAATTGTTTCAATAAAAAAAGTTTTTCCTTTGGATATTCATCTCCGGTTTCATTGGCGATTAAACCTTCGATAGAAATACTAAAATCTCCATTTGTAATATGCTCTTTGATAGTTGAATCTCTGCCTTCGATGCTTTCTTTTTTGATGGTTTTTGAGCGATTAAGATTCACAGTAACAGCATCTACACGTAAACTGGGTAAATTGAGATCTTTTTTTGTTAAAGGTTCAAAAA
>Ga0247816_10001759_pt1 | contig 10438 bp, 10 predicted proteins | sample UWRJL209509C1_FD_179930 | JGI IMG/M metagenome (GOLD analysis project Ga0247816, IMG submission 179930) | Plant litter microbial communities from Arlington Agricultural Research Station in Wisconsin, United States - UWRJ-L209-509C-1 | ecosystem: Environmental > Terrestrial > Plant litter >...
TCGCGAAATACCCGGCCCCCCAATGGCGAATCCCGTAAACACTGCGGCTGTCCGCAACTGTCCATTGGCTGCCATCGTCTTTGCGTGTGCGTCGTACGGACATCGAAGTCCCCTATAAATGAAGTCGAAGTACACCGGGCCCATTGTCGAGGCTGGCGCAGTCTAAAGAATGAAAATGACGATTTGCCTGTAAGAGGGGTAGACCCCACTTGCAGGACAGAGTTTAGACACCGGTCAGGAACAGGCTCTGTGAAAACCATGGAGGCGACAGTTCGCATTCAGCAAACGGGTCACAGGGGTGGTTTTCACAGAGGCTGCTAGCCGCCGGATTTCTTCGCCTTGTAACCGAGCTTGATCAGCTCGGCCAACAGCAACTCGACATGGTCGCCCTGAATCTCGATCACGCCGTCTTTCAGGGCGCCACCGGTGCCACAGCGCTTTTTCAGCGTGGTGGCCAATTCCTTGAGCGCGTCTTCAGCCAGGGGCACGCCGGTGATGGTGGTCACCGTCTTGCCGCCACGGCCCTTGCTCTCTCGACGTACGCGGGCAATGCCATCGCCTTCGGGAATCAGGGTTTGTTTGCAGGTGCAGGCGTCCACGGGCTGGCGACAGTCCGGGCAATGTCGACCTGCGTCGGTGGAAAATACCAGGCCACCAAGGGCGGCGAAGGATGCGGCTTTTTTGGCCACCGGCAATCCTCTTGGGAGGACAAAGACTGATCGATGGGATCATCGACCGCGAAGCCCCACTCAGGCAGGGGCAGCGCTACTGAACCGCAAAAAACCCAATTCCATCCCCTGTAGAAGCGAGCTTTTTCGCGAAAAAACTCAAGAGCGCCGCGTGCTGTCTGAATGCCCGCGTCATTGTTGACGATCTTCGCGAGCAAGCTCGCTCCTACAGGGGCCTGGGTGAAGCAATAGCGGTTCAGCTTGAAAAGTCGCGCAGTGTAACGGCAAAAAGCCTACTTGCTAAGGGCCAAATGGCGCCAATTTATGCAACTTTAGCGACGCAGGGCCAGATAACGACGCAAGCCTTCCTGTGCATCCGGGCAGTAGGGCTTTTCCCGGGCTTCTTGCAGGACGGTTTCGACCGGCAGAAACCGCGCTTCCATTACCTCTTCAGGCTGCAAGCACAGCGGGCCGTCCCACACGGCAGAGAACGAGGTACACCAGAGCCGGCTGTCTCCGTCTTCGAAGTAGAAGTGATCATGGGCGGTCAACTCCACGCCGCTGACCCCCAGTTCTTCTTCCAACTCGCGGATGGCCGACAGCTCATAGCTCTCACCCGCCGCGACCATGCCGCCCGCCGCCGTATCCCAGTAACCGGGATACATGGCTTTGCTCAGGGTGCGCCGGTGCACACACAGCTCACCGGCCGAATTGAACAGAAAGATAAAGGTGCAACGCCCGATCAACCCACGCTGGCGCAAGTCGGAACGCACCAAGGCGCCGAGCAGGTTGTCGTGCTCGTCGACCCAGGCGATCAGTTCGGCATCCGAGGCGGCGCGGTGCGCGGCCTCCCTTGCGCAAGCGTCCATCATCAACCCTGGTTCAGCAGCTGGCGCAAGTCGATCACTGCAGCGTTTGCCCGGGAAATGTAGTTGGCCATGACCAGCGAATGGTTGGCCAAAATGCCGAAGCCGCTGCCGTTCAGGATCATTGGACTCCAGACCGGCTCCTGCGAAGCTTCCAGTTCACGAATGATCTGGCGCACGCTGACGGTGGCGTTCTTCTTGGCCAGCACATCGGCGAAGTCGACTTCGATGGCACGCAGCAGGTGGGACAAAGCCCAAGCCTGGCCGCGGGCTTCGTAGAACACGTTGTCGATCTGCATCCATGGGGTTTCCACCACTTCCTCATCGACCTGCGGCACTTCACCCGGCGCCAACGCTTCGGTTTTCAGCGCGGTGTTGAGCTTGACCCGGCCCACGCTGGCCGACAACCGTTGCGACAACGAACCCAGGCGGGTCGCCACGTCACCCAACCAGTTGTTCAGGTTATCGGCGCGGGCATAGAACAGCGCGCCCTTCTGGTTAGGGTCAGACAAGCGTGCTTCGTAGCGGGTCAGAGAGTTGATGCCTTCCTGGTATTCCGATTCGCTGGACGGCAGCACCCAGCTCTTGTTGTCGAAGTTGAAGCGCGGCTCAGCCTTGGCCAAGTCTGCGTCTTCCGCCGACTGCGACTGGGAGCGCGCGAAATCCTTGCGCAGGGCGCGGGTCAAGTCACGCACCTGCACCAGCACGCCGTATTCCCAGCTCGGCATGTTGTCCATCCACAAACCTGGCGGGAAACGGTCGTTGGAAATGTAGCCACCGGGCTTGTTCAGCAAGGTGCCGACCACGGTCTTGAGGGTTTCCACAGTGGTGAAGCCCACCACCATTTGCTTGCCTTCCTTCTCGGCCGCAAGCTGGGCATTCTGTTGGACTGGGAACAGGGCCGGTTCTTCGCTCCAGTACCAACCCAGGGCACCGGTGACCAGCAAGTACAAGGCGACCAGCGAGAGCAACGCCCGACTCATCAGCAGGCCACGAAAATAACTGCGGGGGGCCGACTTGCGCTCAGGGGCAGGGCCCGACCCGTTGCCTGCACGGTTTTTCCAGTCCAGCATGGCGATATCCTTTCAATCACTTGAGTTCATGCACTTTGAAGCGAAGGCGTGCGTTCAATAGCTACGACCACAACCCTACCCCATCGTGCCGGTGAGTGCGGCGCTTTTCATTTGAGCCAGCGCGCGCACGCGGCACGACTATAAAGGATGCGCGCTTTTGCGCCTATGCGACCAACCGGTCAATAAATGAATAAGTCGGCCCCGCAGTTAATTGACGTATGACACTCGTGCAAGTGAAAAGAGGTGCTAGCATAGAGCCATCAGTCGACCTCAGCATGCACCCTAACTAGTAGTCAGGATATGACCGAGCCAGAAGACCCCAGCCGTGAGCGTCTCAAGCACCACTTTGCCCAGCGGGTAATTCATCAGGCACGTCAAATTCTTGAGATCTGGCAACGCCTGCAACGCAGCGAGTGGTCAAGTGCCGACTTTGCCGAACTGCGCGAAGCCAACCTGCGGCTGCTGCGCTTTGCCGAACGTTTCGAGCAACCGGAACATGGCCAGTTGGCGCGACAGATCGGCGAGTCGCTGCAGGCGGTTGACGACAATCGCGGCCGCCTGAGCAGCCACCTGATCACTGAACTCAATCGCCTGATGCAGCGTTTGTCCCGCACCGGCCTGCGCCAAGGCGATCAGCTCGAACAAACCTTCCTGCCGCCCATGCGCAAGCCGATCTACGTGATGCTCGCCGATCACGACCGTGCCGAGCGCCTGGCCAAACAGCTGGAGTTCTTCGGGCTGAGCGCGCAGTCCCTGGACAGCGTGGCGGCGTTTCGCTCATCCATGGCCGAGCGCTTGCCGGCGGCGATTGTGATGGACGTGGATTTCTGCGGCCAAGGCCTGGGCCTGAAACTAGCGGCCGAAGCCCAGGAAGGCCTGGAGCAAAAACTACCACTGCTGTTTTTCAGCCTGCACGAAACCGATACGCCAACCCGCCTGGCCGCGGTGCGCGCCGGGGGCCAGGAGTTCCTCACCGGCACGCTCGAAGCGTCGAGCCTGCTGGAGAAAATTGAAGTACTGACCTGCGTCGCCCAGTACGAACCCTATAAAGTGCTGATCATCGACGACTCGCGCGCCCAAGCCATGCACACCGAGCGCCTGCTCAACAGCGCCGGCATCGTCACCCGCACCCTGATCGAACCGATTCAGGCGATGGCCGAACTGGCGGACTTCCAACCCGACCTGATCATCCTCGACATGTACATGCCGGCCTGTACCGGTACCGAGCTGGCCAAGGTGATTCGCCACAATGATCGCTACGTCAGCGTGCCGATCATTTACCTGTCGGCCGAAGACGACCTGGACAAGCAGTTGGACGCCATGAGCGAAGGCGGTGACGACTTCCTCACCAAGCCCATCAAGCCGCGCCACCTGATCACCACCGTGCGCAACCGCGCAGCACGAGCGCGTCACCTCAAGGCGCGGATGGTGCGTGACAGCCTCACCGGGCTGTACAACCACACCCACATCCTGCAATTACTCGAAGACTGCAGCTTCCGCGCCCGTCGCGAGAGCAAGCCGCTGAGCTTTGCGATGCTCGACATCGACCACTTCAAGCGGGTCAACGACAGCCACGGCCATCCCATGGGCGACCGGGTTATCAAGAGCCTGGCGCTGTTTCTCAAGCAGCGCCTGCGCAAGACCGACTACATCGGCCGGTATGGCGGCGAAGAATTTGCCATCGTCATGCCCGACACCGACCTGGAGTCTGCCTGCAAAGTGCTGGATGAAATTCGCGGGCGCTTTGCCGAGATTCACTACCCCGCCCAACCTCAGGATTTGTGGTGCACCTTCAGCGCGGGCGTCGTGGAGCTGCATGACGGCTGCGACAGCCTGATGATGGCGGCGCAGGCGGACGAAGCGCTGTACCGCGCCAAGCACGCCGGGCGTAACCGAGTGCATGCCACCCCAGCATCAAAGCAAAGTGCCATCTTTTCACCGGATTCCACTGATTCGGTCATAACTCTGTAATGGAAACGCAATAACTTCAGGCACTTACTTCTTGTAAGCCGGTTGAAACCACGCATGCGCCTGAAGCTGCTGACGAATCTGAACACCCTCCTTCTGGTTGCCGTTTGCCTGGCCCTGGGCGCAACGCTGTGGTGGTCGCAGCGAGCCCTGGAAAAGCCCTACCTGTTGATGGAGCGTTACCTGGGGTTGTCCCAAACGTTTCAGAACCAGGCCGCGCGCAATATCGACGACTACCTCGCCAGCGGCGACGCCCTGCGCTTGAGCAGCGCCAGCCAGAGCCTGGAAAGCCTGTTGCAGCATCTGGATGAGTTGCCGGCAGACCTCGCGCAAAACCTGCGGCCGAGCCTGGTCGATCTCGACACGTTCAGCAAAACCGACCTGCTGGCTGCGGGCAAACTGGCCGGCGACCCACAAGCCTTGCTGCTGCAAGCCGAACGCGAGCTGGGCGCCACGCTGGAGCAGCTCAGTCAGTACGCCAGCGGCGTCAATTCGCCTGAGGCTGCGCGGTATCTGCCGCCATTGCTGGCGGCCTCCCAGCACTTGGCCAAACTGTCACTGGCGCGGGACAAACTGGTGAGCAGCGGGCGCAGCGAGCTGGCCGACGAGGTGGAGCGCGAGGTGGCCAACATCCGCAGCCAGGCCGATCAACTGGAGCAGCTCCCGTTGCTGGGCGTGACTGCCAGCAGCGAATCCAACACCGACGATTTCTCGGCGTTGATGGGCCTGGAAAACACCGAAAAAACCGTCGCCCAAGACACTGGCGTCGACCTCAAGCGTGAACTCAACAGCCTGCTGACCCGCTACCCCGCCGAGCTGAAACGCACCCGCGAGCAAATCCTGCAACGCGCCGAACTCGCCGCTGGCACCCACCTGAAAATCAACGCCGTGCAGCAAGCAATCGCTGGCCTGGAGCCTGTGGTGCGGGCCCAACACGGGAAAATCCAGGGCGAAGTGCGGCTGATACAGGGGCTGATGATCGGCCTGATCCTGCTGATTGCCTTGCTGATCGACACGTTGCAGCGGCGCCTGGCGCGGGTGCTGACAAACCTGGCACCGGCCTTGTCGACCTGGGCCGATGGCGACTTCAGCCAACCCATCACGCTGGGCAAGACCAACCGCGAACTGCATGACATTGAAGAATCCCTTAATCGCCTGCGGGCTTATTTGGTGGACCTGGTGGGCACCATCAGGGACAACGCCGAACAAGTGGCCGGCAGCAGCAGTGCCCTGGCGCAGTTGAGCAACGGTATGCATGCGGGCGCCGAGCGTCAGGCCGGTGATACCGCACAGATTCGCGACTCCCTGGGCGAACTGGAAGCCACCATCCAGCAAGTGGCCGGCGATGCCAGCCAGGCTGCCGGAGCCAGTCGTAGCGCTGGCCAGGCCGTGGAGCAAGGCCAGCGGGTGATTGGCTTGAGTTTGACCGGCCTGCATGCGCTGGTCGGCGAAGTTCAGGTGAACGCGCAAATGATCGAAAAACTCGCGCAGGAGTCCGCCACCATCGGTGGCGTGCTCACGGTGATTCGCGCGATTGCCGACCAGACCAACCTGCTTGCCCTTAACGCCGCCATCGAGGCCGCCCGTGCCGGTGAGGCCGGTCGCGGCTTCGCGGTAGTTGCCGACGAAGTCCGCTCCCTGGCCCAGCGCACCGCCGGCGCCACCGCCGAAATCCAGGGCCTGATCGCCGGCCTGCAAACGGCTGCGCGACAATCGGTGGAAGGCATGCGCGCGCAGGTCGAACATGCGCAAGCCACCGCGCAGCAAGCCCAGGCGGCCGACGGCGCGCTGGATGAAATCGTCGGGGCGATCCAGACCATTTCCGACACTGCGCAGCGGATCGCCGATGTCACCGCCCAGCAAAGTGGCGCGGTGAGTGAAATCCGCGACAACAGTGAGCGTATTCACCAGTTGGGTGAAGATAACTTGCTGCGCATTGGCGAGGGCCGCAGCCAGGGCGAGCACTTGCTGGTACTGGGTGGGCAACTCAATACAGCGGTGCAGGCTTTCCGCGTCTAACCCGATCTCAGCCCGTTGAAGATCAAAATGTGGGAGCTGGCTTGCCTGCGATAGTGGTCTCACAGACTGGAAGCTATCACCTGACACAACCGCGCCACCGCCTCCAGCATCTGCCCGCTGGGCCGTTCCAGGCCCTTGTCGGGCACCAGCAACAAACGCCCCTCAGCCACCGCCGCCACTTGCGGCCAGGCCTTCCAGGCATCCAATTGGGCTTGATCACCCGCCAGGATCACTTCGGGATTACGCTGCAACACCGATTCAACGCTGACCTGCGGTGCCGGCAGCTTGAGGTCGTCGAACACATTGCGCGCGCCGCACACACCCAGCGCGTCGCTGATAATTTGCCCACCACCTACGGTGTACAGCGGTTGATTCCACACTTGATAAAACACCCGCACCGGTTCGGCACGGTGGTAGCGCTGGCGTAATTCGGCCAACCGCTGGCGCAGTTGTGCGGCCAATTTCCGGCCGGCATCGGCGCGGCCAAGTTGCTGCGCAATGGTCTCTACCTGGGAAGTCAGTTGTTCCAGGCTATGGGGTTCGGCGACGAAGATCGGGATATTCAGACGCTGGAGCTGCTCGCGCTGAACCGGTCCCACACTGCCGGGCCAGAGCAGTATCAGGTCAGGCTTGAGGCTGAGCAGCCGCTCCATGTCCAATTGCCCGTATCGACCCACCGACGGCACATCCGCCAATGCCGCTGGCCGCTCACCGCCGTCGAGCACGCCCACCAGTAAATCGGCAGCGCCCAGTTCAGCAACGATTTCAGACAAGGAGGGTGCGAGGCTGACGACACGCTCAACCGCCGACACCTGGGCACCGAAGGCCAGCAGCAGCACCGCCAGCCAGATGCGCATCAGCCCAGTTGACGCGGGATGCGGTAGAGATAGAACAGCACCAGGGTCGACAGCGCCAGCAGAAACAGCGGCACCGCTTCCAGGCCTACGAACACCGCCAGTGCGCCGATCCAGGCAGGTAATCCGGCGATCAGCAATGCCACGCGCCGACGCGCTGCCAGAGTGATCCAGGCAGCCGGTTCTTCAGGTGTGTCGAGGGATTTTTGCGTAGCGATCAGCGCGTGTTTATAGCCGTTGAAGTAACGCAGGCTGACAAACATCGAGGCCACGCCGGCGATGAAAAACGGCATGGCCAACACCGGCAACAGGGGCTCGGTCTTGCCAAACACCAGGTTGATCACGAACAACGGCAGCAAAGCCAGGGCCAGGTACTGCCACCAGTTGACGGCCAGCCGCCGCCGGACCTGGCCGCGGGTCACGCCCGGTCTACCTCGCCCTGATGCTCGTTGCCCATCATGTGATCAAGCTTGCTGGCCTTGGTGGCCAGGTAGAGTTTGTTGTGCGGGTTGTGGCCAGTGTGCAGCGGCACGCGCTCGACAACGGTAATACCCATGTCTGTCAGGGCTTTGACCTTGCGCGGGTTGTTGGTCATCAAGCGCAGTGACTGGACGCCCAAGTGCTGGAGCATCGGCAGGCAGATGGCGTAGTCACGCTGATCGGCAGCAAAGCCCAGGCGCTCGTTGGCTTCCACGGTGTCGGCGCCGCCATCTTGCAGCTCATAGGCGCGAATTTTGTTCAGCAGGCCAATACCGCGGCCTTCCTGGCGCAAGTACAGCAGCACACCACGGCCTTCACGGGCGATGGCTTGCAGGGCGGCTTCCAGTTGCGAGCCGCAGTCACAGCGCTGGCTGAACAGGGCGTCACCGGTCAGGCACTCGGAGTGCACGCGGCCGAGAACCGGGGCGCCATCGGCCACATCACCGAGGCTGAGCACGACATGTTCGCGCCCGGTGGCTTCTTCAAGAAAACCATTCATGGTGAACGTGGCAAAAGGGGTTGGCAGCTTGGAAGCAGCGACGAAAACGACGGGCACCGTGTGCTCCTGATTTCAGATTTCACAGGGAACAGATTGTAACAGCAGGTTCCTACAGACGCTTAAGCTGAATTGTCGCTGATAAAGATCAATAGGTTCGATTGGCCTTCAGCTTGGTTCTATGCTTTTAGAAATGCTGATAGCCGCGGATGAGCGGGGTGATGTCCTGGCCAGCAGCGTCCAGCAACGTGACGCCCTGCCCCGGCGCTACCCGGCCAATCACATGCACCGGCCAGCCAGTGGCCAGCAACGGCGCCAATTCGGCGGGCGGCAGGGTGAAGGCCAGCACATAGTCGTCACCGCCACTCAGCGCGGCCACTCGTGCTTCCGCGTCGCCAACAAACGCCAACAAGGCTGCCGACAAAGGCAGCCTTTGCCGCTCGATCAACAAACTCACAGCAGAGGCCTTGGCGATATGCCCGCAATCAGCCAGGAGGCCGTCGGAAATATCCATGGCCGACGTAGCCTTGCCCCGCAAGGCCAGGCCCAACGCCAACTGCGGTTGCGGTGACCAGTAATGGGCGAGCAGCGGATCGGCGATAGCAGCATCTGCCGTGCGCTGCCCCAACACCAGCGGCAAAGCGCCCGCCGCATTGCCCAGCTCACCGCCTACACACAGCAAGTCACCCGGCTGCGCGCCGCTGCGGGTCAAGCCTTTGCCTGCAGGCACCCGGCCAAAGACGGTCATGGTCAGGCTCAACGGCCCACGGGTAGTGTCGCCGCCCACCAGGCGCACGCCGCAACTCTGGGCCATGGCGTTCAAACCCTCGGCATAGCGTTGCAGCCAATCGGCATCAACCGTCGGGGTGGTAAGGGCAAGGGTAAACGCGAGGGGGTTGGCGCCCATGGCTGCCAGGTCGCTGACTGCCACGGCCAGCGAGCGCTGGCCGAGCAGGAACGGATCGCAGGGGTCGGCAAAATGCACGCCGGCCACCAAAGTATCGGTGGAAACCGCCAGCTGTTCCCCGCAGGGAACCGCCAGCAGGGCGCAGTCGTCGCCAATCCCCAGCGCAATGCCCTCGCCACCCTGCGCACAGGGCGCGGCGGCGAAGTATTTGCGGATCAGTTCAAACTCGCCCATTGCGTCAGCAAGCGCCAATTAGCGCTTGTACGCCTTCACTTCGGCTTCGCGCAGGCGCGGGGCCAGCTTGTCGAGCACGCCGTTGACGAACTTGTGACCGTCGGTGGAACCGTAGACTTTCGCCAGTTCGATGCCTTCGTTGATCACTACGCGATACGGCACGTCGACGCGCTTGAGCAGTTCCCAGGTGGACAGGCGCAATACAGCCAGCTCAACCGGGTCCAGTTCTTCGATGGTCAGGTCCAGGCACGGCGTCAGTGCAGCGTCGATCTCGGGCAGGTTGGCCGGAACGCCGTGCAGGATGTCGTGGAAGTAGCTGGCATCGGCCGCACTGAAATCGTTGTCGACGCGAAACTGCGCTTCGATTTCGTTCAGCGAAGTCTTGGCCATGTGGCGCTGGTACAGCGCCTGGGTCGCGAGCTGACGGGCAGCACGGCGCTTTTCGCTTTTTGAAGGCTTGCCGGCGTCCGCTGGGCGCGGGTCCTGGGGGTTGAACTGATCGCTATCGTCGCTAATCACTTGGCCTCCAACTGTGCCAGCAGGCTGACCATTTCCAGGGCGGACAGGGCAGCTTCAGCACCTTTGTTACCGGCCTTGGTGCCGGAACGTTCGATGGCTTGCTCGATGGAATCAACGGTCAGCACGCCAAAGGCGACCGGCACGCCGAACTCCATGGACACCTGGGCCAGGCCCTTGGTGCATTCGCCAGCCACGTATTCGAAGTGCGGAGTGCCGCCACGAATGACCGCGCCCAGGGCGATGATCGCTGCGTATTCGCCACGCTGAGCAACTTTCTGCGCAACCAGTGGAATCTCGAAGGCGCCAGGCGCGCGGATGATAGTGATGTCGCTTTCGCTCACACCGTGGCGAACC
>Ga0247816_10001762_pt1 | contig 10423 bp, 10 predicted proteins | sample UWRJL209509C1_FD_179930 | JGI IMG/M metagenome (GOLD analysis project Ga0247816, IMG submission 179930) | Plant litter microbial communities from Arlington Agricultural Research Station in Wisconsin, United States - UWRJ-L209-509C-1 | ecosystem: Environmental > Terrestrial > Plant litter >...
CGGACGAGTGTGTATGGATCAGACAATGGTAGACCTTACTGAAATTGATCCAGTCCATTTTAATAAAGAAATCGTTCTTTTTGGAGATCCTAAAGATAACTGCATTTCCATTAGCGAAGTCGCTACACAGATGAATACGATTCATTATGAAGTTGCTTGTTTGGTAGGTAAAAGAGTGCCTAGAGTTTATCTCAGTCACAATAAAATAATAGCTGCTACTGGATTAGCACAACCTTAACTATCTATAAAAAATAAAAAACCTAGTGCATAACTGTTGCTTCACAGTATGCACTAGGTTTTAATTGGTAGTTTTGTACCAGTGTAAGGCTAGTCGTTCTATTTTTTTTACCACTGTTATCTTAGCCTCGATATAAGCAGCAATGTCATCTGAATAAAGTAACGCATTCTCTTTTTTTAACTGTCCATACCTTTGAGCTTCTTTAGGACGTGCTCTTAAGTAATCTCGAAAAGCCAAATGGCGTGTAATTTCTTGATCACCTATTTGAAAAAGATGAACATGATGGGTGCGGTGATCGCCGCCTTTTTCAAAATAACGTCTACCCGGCAGACCATTTTCGCCCTTTACCACATACCCTAACTGTTCCATTTCTTCATTCAATGCATCTACTTGATTCACGTTATAAACTACAGGCATTAAATCAATAATCGGCTTTGCCGCTAATCCCGGAACAGCTGTACTGCCAATATGAAAAATCGCATGGTTATTTTCTTGGAATAGTTGATGAAGAGCTTTTTTCTCTTTTTCAAATAACAGTGGCCAATCTGTTTGATAATCCAATACTTCTACTTTTCTCATCTTCGCTCACCAGCCTGTACTTTATTTCTGCAAACTGTAGCTTAGTCTCTCCTTAGTGACTCTACCGGATCTAATTTGGCTGCTTTTGCTGCAGGCATTAAACCGGCTACCATACTGATAAAAACGCTTAGCACAATACCAGACACAGCATACGTTGGTGTTAAATTAATAATATTAACATCGAAGTAGTTTGTACTTATAGCGTTAGCAGCTAGTGATAACCCCCAAGCAATACCAACTCCAAACAGTCCGCTAAATAAACCAATTAAGAAAGATTCAGATACAAAAATACGGCGAATGTCTTTTTTACGCCCTCCAATTGCTTTGATGACCCCAATTTCTTTTGTACGTTCAACTACACTGATGTAGAGAACGGTTAAGATCATAATAGCTGATACAATTAACGAAATTCCAGCAACTCCTGCTAGTACATACGTAAAGATATCCAACATTTGACTAAACGTATCAGCCAATGCTTCTGTTGTTGAGCCCTTGTAGTTTAAATCCTCGACTTCAGCTTTGATAGACTCTGTGTTATCTGCATTATCTGAAACAAGGTAAACGATATTAGGATTTAGTTCGCCACCAGCTTCTTCTACAAATAATTTTAAATCTTCATAGGTCAAATATACCGTGTCCAATGCCGCTTCAGAACCATAAATACCGCTGACAGTCATTGTTAGATCAAGTGGCTCTTCATTAACAATTGTTTCTATTTGAATATCCTGTCCTACAAGGTCTTCACCTAAAGTATCAGCTATATTTTGAGTGATCATAACTTCCCCATCTTTAGGCAATGATCCTTCTATAATATCTGCACTAGTAATCATGGAAGAAACAGTTGTTACACTCATAAACTGAGCAGTATTTTCATCAAATGTTGCTTTATTTGTTCCAATAGAGAAATTAGTAAAGCCTTCTTCAACAGCCTCTACATGATCAATTCCAGCTAGTTCTTCAATATTTTCAGATTCAAATGATCCTGCGCTAGATAACCCTAACATAGGATTTTGATCTTGCATTTCATTTACTTCTGTCTGATTTCCTGTTTCTTCATCTGGCATATGGACTTCACTAACTAGCGGATTCACTTGACTATTCATGGTATCCGTTAAATAGGCGTTTACTCCGCTACCTAGAGAAAGCATCAAAATAACACTCATGATTCCGATGCTTCCACCTAAAGCTATCAAAATATTACGGGATAATTTTTCTTTCATGTTTAGCAATGCTAATTTCATTGCTCCAAACAAACTCAAATTCTTATTACGGTTTGGTTTGCTCGTTTTGTATTTATTGTCTGTAACAGTTAGGGTATCTTTTACTTGATCATTGATTACTCGTCCATCATCAATCGTCACAACTCGACTAGAATAAGCTGCTACTCTTTCAGAATGGGTTACCATAATGACAAGTTTCCCATTTTCAGCAATTTCTTTGATCATTTCTAAGACTTGCTCCGTTGTTTCTGAATCCAACGCTCCAGTTGGCTCATCTGCAATAATAATATCTGGATCATTCACTAGCGCACGAGCAATGGCTACACGCTGCTTCTGTCCTCCAGATATCGCATCAGGTTTTTTGTATAATTGATCTTGCAAACCTACCGCACCTAAAATTTCCTTAGCTCTTTTCTCACGTTCTGCCTTCGACACATTCGACAGCGTCATAGCCAAGGTTACATTATCTAAAACTGATAAGTGCGAGATCAGATTAAAACTTTGAAATACAAATCCGACTTTTTCTTTATGGTACTGTACTAAATTTTTTTCAGAATAATCGCCGATATTGTCTCCATCAACAACGATCTCACCTTGAAAATCTGAATCTAATCCACCGATTAAATTCATCAGTGTAGATTTCCCACTACCTGATTCTCCAATGATGGAAACCAATTCCCCTTTTTCAAAAGACAAATTAACGTCTTTCAATGCTTGAAATATTTCTCCACCACTAATTTTATATGATTTATTTACGTGTTTTAATTCCATTACAGGCATCTTTATTCTCCTTTAATTCTTGTATGTCTTTATTTTTTTTGTAGAATGTTCTAATATTACTACTTCTATAGCGATTAAACAAGTGTTACTCCTACTCTTTACATCCTAAAAAAAATGAATACTACATGTTACCTCGCATATTGTTACCTTTTATTATTATTTCAGTTGACAATCAATTTTTGACCATCTATACTAAAAAAAGAGGTGAACTTATGTCTACAAAATTACGTATTCTATCTTTTTTAGAACAACAAAAAGGAAACAGCATTTCTGGACAATCCTTAGCAAATAGCTTGGGTCTTTCAAGAACTTCTATTTGGAAAGGCATCAAAGCTTTGCAAGAAGAAGGGTATATTATTGAAGGGGTAACAAATAAGGGCTATCGACTTTCTTTAACATCAGATATTATTTCTACTGATGCAATCAGATCCTATTTACAACCTAATTTACAAAATTTCCCTGTCTATCCATTTAAAACAATTGATTCTACAAATAGTGAAGCTCGAAAACTTGCCACACTAGATTCAACACACGAAGGACTTGTTGTATCTGAAGAACAAACTAATGGACGAGGACGATTAGGTAAATCATTTTATTCGCCTAAACAAACTGGGGTGTATTTAAGTTTTTTTCTAAAACCTAATTTAAATATGGCGGATGCTTCTCTAGTTACTACGGCAGCGGCTGTAGCTGTTTGCTTAGCTATCGAAAAAATAACCACTAAAAAACCCAAAATTAAATGGGTAAATGATATCTACCTTAACGAGACAAAAATATGCGGGATTTTAACTGAAGCTGTCTCCGATTTTGAAAGTGGAAAAGTAGAAACATTGATTGTAGGTATAGGGTTAAATGTTAAAGAACCTTCCGCTGGTTTTCCTGATGAATTGACTACTATTGCAGGATCCCTTCTTTCTTCTGCAGAAACAGAACATTTTGACCGCAATCTCTTAGTGGCTGAAATTACGAATCATTTCTATGACATTTACCAAACCATTGAAGATCGTTCTTTTCTGGACGAATATAAAAAACGTTGTTTTGTAATTGGTAAAAAGATTACTTTTAAAGAACGCAAACAAGAATTTGAAGCTATTCCGATTGATATTGATTCTCAAGGAGGCCTAGTAATCCAAATGGCTGATGGTCATCAACGTACGTTGTCTTATGGAGAGATTGTTATGAAAAAACCGTTCCAGTAATTTATTGGTGCAATTAAAAGGAGACTCTTATGTCAAAATTAACCGTACGAGAAGTAACTTTTTGCAGTCTTATGGCGGCATTAACTTATATTAGCAGCTTTATCAGCTTACCTTTAGGGCCAGTTCCCTTTACATTGCAAACACTATTTGTCTTGTTAACCGGTCTGATCTTACAAAAAAGATCCGCTTTTATCGCACAAGTATTGCATTTATTCTTAATCTTGATTTTTAAAGGATTCCAATCCTTTTTAAGTCCTAGTTTTGGATTTGTATTTGGTTTTATTATTGGAGCCTACGTGATGGCTTGGTTTTTAGAAAGCAGAGGATTTACAACAAAATCTGCTATAGGGGCTCTCCTCATTGGCTCCAGTATTTTTTATTTATTTGGATTACCTTATATGGCACTTATTGTAAGAGGTTATCTTCATTTGACAATGAGTACTAGTCTTATTTTAAAAACCGGATTTTTATTGTTTATTCCAGGAGATATCCTTAAAGCTGTTTTTGCTTTTCTTATTGGTTCACGTTTGCAGCCTTTTGTTCGTCGACTGCCCAACTAATACTGAACAATAAAATAATTCAATTCATTATTACACAAACTAAAAAGGGTCCCAAGAATGTGAAGACATTCTTGGGACCCTTTTCTACTAACTTATTTAGTATCATCTGTTAAGATTTTCTGCACGCGACCAACTTGGTCTCCTTCTTTCAACATCACTTTAATGCCGTGCGGATGCTGAGCACTATTTGTTAAAATGCGTTTCACATGTCCTCTAGTTAATTTATTCGTGCGCTGATCTTTTTTTAAAACAATATCGACTAATCCATCAATTTTAATATTCGCTCTTGATTTTCCATCCATTGCTATCCGCTCCTTTAACTAGTTGTAGTGTAGCATATTCTCTACATTTCATGCTACTTCTCCCCAAAAATAAAGGCTCGATCATTTCTATATTTAAATAAACTGATTTTTCCATAAAATAACTTCATTCTGTTTCAATGATGCTTGTACATCAATAATACGCTGATTTGAACTCCCTCTAAACTGTAAAGTCAAATCTTTTTTCGCCAATTCAAAACGCCCATCTACCACAACATCTAGCAAGGAAAGCAGTTCTAACTTGTCGTCAGATTCTTGCATCAATTCTTGCCAAGTATATCCTGTCCATGACCAGATATCTTTTGTTTCACCATATTCAGAACGAATTCTTTTGGATAGTGGAATTGCTACTTGAGTATTTAAAAATGGCTCTCCACCTAAGAGCGTTAAACCTTGGACGTAAGGTTGCCGTAAGTCTTCTATAATGGTATCTTCCAGTTCAGTTGTGTAATCAGATCCGTATGCAAAATTTTGAGCGATTTTATTGTAACATCCCTTACACGCAAACAAACATCCGCTCATATACAAACTGCATCTCACACCTTCTCCATCAACAAAATTAAACGGTTTATAATCTGCGATGCGGCTTTGGCTGTAGTCCTTAGCCAGCCACTCTTTTGGTTTAGGATTTCTCATCTTATTTTTCTTCCTCATCATTTGGCATATGTTTGACTCGGGCTAAAATTTCTTTATGTCTTCCATGAACCATTGGTCTAGCTTGAGGATTTCCCAGATAGCCACAGGTTCTTTTCACAACGTCACATGTTTCTGGATTCGTGTTGCCGCATTCTGGGCATTTAAATCCTCGTTCTGTTGGATCAAAATCACCATCAAATCCGCAATCGTAACAATGATCAATTGGCGTGTTGGTTCCTAGGTATCCAATACGGTCATATGCGTAATCCCACACGGCTTCCAACGCTTTTGGATTCTGTTGCATATTTGGGTACTCGCAATAGTGAATGAACCCCCCAGAAGTGAATTCCGGATAGTCTTTTTCAAATTCGATTTTTTCGAATGGTGTCGGCTTTTTGCGAACATCATAATGAAAACTATTCGTATAATATTCTTTATCTGTAATATTATCTATTATGCCAAACTTTTTCGTATCTAAACGACAAAAGCGATCGGTTAAACTTTCACTTGGAGTTGAATACACACTAAAATGGTAGCCATGTTCTTCTCCCCACTTATCTGCATTTTGTTTCATTTTTTTGAGTATCTCTAAAGTAAATGTTTTAGCTTCTTCATTCTTCTCCCACTCAGGCCCAAAAAATACCGTTGCTGTTTCGTATAGTCCAATATACCCTAAAGATACCGTAGCACGTTTGTCTTTAAACAAGTCATCAACATGAGCTTCTTTTTTGAGCCGCTTCCCAAAAGCTCCATGCTGATATAGAATAGGTGCATTTTCAGGTGAGGCTTCTTTTGTCCGCTGAACACGATAAACTAGTGCATCACGACAAACCATTAGCCGTTCTCTTAATATTTCCCAGAAAAAATCGACATCCCCATTAGATTCCATAGCGATACGTGGCAAATTCAGGGTAACAACACCTAAATTCATTCTCCCAGAATTCACTTCATTTCCTTCTGTATCTTTCCATCCTTGCAAAAAAGAACGACAGCCCATTGGAGCTTTAAAACTACCTGTTAAAGCGACAATTTTATCGTACATCAAAACATCAGGATACATTCTTTTCGTTGAACAAGTTAAAGCTAATTTTTTCAAATCGTAATTCTTATCTTCTGGATTTAAATTGATCCCTCTTTGAAGCGAAAATACAAGTTTTGGGAAAATAGCGGTTCTTTTTTCTTTACCCAAACCATTAATGCGCACAAGTAAGATGGAACGTTGAATTTCTCTTTCGAACCAATCTGTTCCCAGCCCAAATCCTAATGTTGTAAAGGGTGTTTGTCCTTGAGATGAATAAAGCGTATTGATTTCATATTCTAAGCTTTGCATCGCATCATATATATCTTTTTTTGTTTTGTCTTTTGCGTATTGCTGCTGATTTTCTTCACCTATAATCCATTCTTTAGCTGTTTCTAAATGTTTTTGGTAATTTAAACGGCTGTATGGAGCCAATACTTCATCGATTCGATCGGCACTGCATCCACCATATTGACTAGAGGCTACATTGGCAATAATTTGAGCCATTTGAGCTGCAGCTGTTTGGATAGAACGAGGACTTTCTACTTCTGCATTTCCGATTTTAAACCCTTCATTAAACATACTTTTAAAATCAATCAGACAACAATTTGTCATTGGAGAATAGGGTTGATAATCTAAGTCATGATAATGAATATCTCCTTTTTGATGAGCATTAGCTACATGTTTTGGCAAGAGTTTAAGGCCAATAGATTTAGCAACTACCCCCGCAGTTAGATCTCTTTGCGTGTTAAAGATATTGCTGTCTTTATTCGCATTTTCATTAACTAGAGTTTGTTCTTTGCGCAATAGATGGTGAATAGCATAATTGATATCTGTTGACTGGCTTCTTTCCAAATCACGACGAGACCGATAAAGTAGATAAGCTTCTGCTAAATCATGTTCGTGAGCATCTAATAAAGTATGTTCTACGATACTTTGAATTTCATAGATCTTGATATTTACTGAAAATCGCTTTGCAATTTCCTCTTTTACTTTTGTGACAATTTCATTTAATTCTTGCACTGTTTCTTTATCTGTCTCTTTTTCTAATGACTGGTGTGCTTTCAATAATGCAGAAAAAATTTTTTCTTCCTTAAATTCAACTTCACGGCCATCTCTTTTTAACACTTTAAGCCCTTTTTTGTTCACACTTTCACAAACATTCGCACCTTTTTCATATGCCATACGTTTACACCCTCTTATTTTCATTAAATACTATATGTAGTTTATCCAACCAGCATAACTCTATATATAGTATATACGGAACTTGCGATTTCGTCTATGCTTTTTATGAATCATAAAAAAAGAATCATACATTGAAAAATGCATGACTCTCATATATTAGATTAGTTCATAGTGGCCCTGTTTAAAGCAGTCTTTTCTAGCATCAATAATTTTGCTTTCATCTCTAATGTTCCTCGGTACCCAGCTAATTTCCCGTTTTTATGGATCACTCGATGACAAGGGACTACAATCAGCAATGGGTTTCTTCCTATGGCTGTTCCAACAGCTCGATAAGAACCTGGCTGTCCAATTTGAGTGGCAATCTCTCCATATGATTTTGTTTCGCCATATGGGATGCCTTTTAAAGCTTCCCATACTTTCTGTTGAAAAAGTGTTCCATCGACATCTATCGGAAAAGTAAACATCGTTCTAGACCCCGTAAAATATTCCAATAACTGATGATGATACATCTCTAGTCTTATGTCATCTTCAATTAAAGTGGCTTTTGGGAAAAGTCTTGCGATCCCTAATTCAAGTTCACTCAAGGGTTCGTTTAAAGAACCTACAAAACAAAGCCCATTTTCAGTTGCCGCTAAGGGAAGCCTTCCTAATTCATAGTCAAAAAAACTGTAAAAAATTTTCTTTTGATCGCTTGTCATTTTTCCATCCCTTTCGTTTAAGGTTCTACTATTTCTATACCAGCTAGTTTACTAAAATCTTGATATACCCTCTGACTTTTTTTATCTTTCAGAAAAATTTCAACTTCGCCAGATAGGCCTTCTTTTATCACTTTAGTCATAATACCATCTTTTGGAGCAATCAATTCACCAGCAGTTGTAATGGTACCTTTTATTGTCAGTTCAGTTTCTTTATTCTCAAGAAAAATAGTTACTGTATCACTCTTTTGATCCTCTATCGTAATTTTACTGTTATTGTATGTTGCAAATCGGTACTCTTTATCATCTACTACTAGAGCACAGATAAATCCTTTAAAGGTTGTCACATGAAAGGGAATATGAGCTACTGAAAAAAAGATACTAGTACTTGGATTTTTAAAATGATTTGATTGTATCCATGTGTATTCCTTTGGAAAAGAAGTACCCCAGTCTTTTTCAATGTAACCTTTCCCCGTTGTGAAATCAATTTTTTGATTATTTATATTCAAGAAACCTTTTAAAGTATGGTTCATGCTGATCACACCATGGTAACACTCCATTTTTGGAATATACGCAAATCCGCCCATAATAGAAGGGGAAAGCAAAGTTTTTTCTATTTCCTGAAAAGCATTTAACGTTAATTTCCCTTGAATAGTTAGCTGTTCATCCCTAAGTTGAATCGAAATAAACGATTCTGTGAATACATTATCTCCAATTTGAACTAAAAACGGTTTATCTTGATAACTAAATTCATCTAAACGGTACCGAATATACCCCGTTTTTGTAACCTGCTCATTTTTTTCATTTAGCGCTACATAGATATACTGGATAAAACTATGCTCATCACCTTTAAATAAACTCACTCCTGGAATAAAACTGATACTGGTTTTTTCGTCTATTGAAACTTGTTTATAGTACCAGCCCTCAAAATAGTTCTTTTTTGTTAACGTTCCTTGAAAAAGAATTGGATTCCGTATTTTGTCAAACATCAGCTAACTCCCTACTTCTGCTTCTATACATGTATACTATCATACTACTAAATACTTATAAACTTCTACCTAGCTATTGTAAGGGATAGATAAAACTATGTCTCTATCTATGGTAAAATAAATAAATAAAATGAAATGTAGGAGTGTTGACTATGAAAGTAGGATTCATTGGTATTGGAAATATGGCTGGTGCCATTATTAAAGGAATGATACAAAATGGACATACATCGAATCAAGATATTTATGTACACAATACAACTCCAGAAAAACTCGCACAGTTTACTGCAGAAACCGGAACTCAAGCTTGTTCATCGAATAAAGAATTAGTAACAAAAGTCGACGTGTTAGTACTTGCAGCTAAACCAAATGTTTTTCCAACTATTTTAGCAGACATAAAAGATGAAATTGCTGCTCATCAACCTGTAGTGGTTTCTATTGCTGCTGGAACAACACTTCAAAAGTTATCCGAATTATTGAATGAAAGCAATCCAACCCCTATCATACGAGCAATGCCCAACCTAAACTCACAAGTTGGTGAAGGGATGACCGCCCTTTGCGGAAATGACTACACTACTTCGGAACAGTTAGCATTCGTTTTAAATATGTTTCAATCGATTGGCGAAACGATAGCATTACCCGAAAAAGACTTTAGTACCTTCACAGCGATTGCTGGGAGTTCTCCGGCATTTGTCTTTTTATTTATCGATTCGTTAGCAAGAGCTGCTGTGAAAAACGGGATGCGAAAAGACGTAGCAACCAAAATTGCTGCTCAAGCTGTTCTTGGAAGTGGAAAATTGGTACTAGACAGCAAAGAAACACCATGGAATTTGATTGACCAAGTTTCTTCTCCCGGAGGAACAACCGTTGAAGGGATTCTAACTTTAGAAGATACCGGTTTTATATCTTCTATCACTAAAGCGACTCAAGCTGTCATTACAAAAGATCAAGATATGATGCAGCACTAATGCATCATTTAACAAAAAATAGACGGCAACCGTGTACTA
>Ga0247816_10001764_pt1 | contig 10410 bp, 10 predicted proteins | sample UWRJL209509C1_FD_179930 | JGI IMG/M metagenome (GOLD analysis project Ga0247816, IMG submission 179930) | Plant litter microbial communities from Arlington Agricultural Research Station in Wisconsin, United States - UWRJ-L209-509C-1 | ecosystem: Environmental > Terrestrial > Plant litter >...
TTTTCTACATAATCTCCGTCTTTTACTAACCAAGTTGCAATTTCAACTTCTTTTATTGATTCCCCTGGTGATGGGACTTTCATTTCTAAAATCATCTTTGTTTTTGTTTAAGGTTTTTATGGTTTCACGTTTCATGTAGTTAAACTTGAAACTCGAAACTTGAAACATTTTTTTTATCTGAATAAATCTTTATCGAATACCATTCTAATCGCATCTGCATGACGACGTTTTGCACGTGTGTAACTTCCTGATGCTGGTGCAGCATAAGCTTTTAACGAAGCTAATCTCCATTTTACAAGATCAAAGTTCATTAACATAAAGCTGTAAGCTCCCATGTTTTTAGGTTCTTCCTGAGCCCAAACATAATCGTCAGCATTTGGATATTGTGCGATGATTTCTTTAAGTTGTGCAGCCGGGAAAGGGAATAATTGCTCGATACGAACAACTGCAACGTCATTTCTTCCGTTGTTTTCTCTTTCAGCAACGATGTCGTAGTAGAATTTACCAGTAACAAAAACCAATGTTTTTACTGCTTTTTTATCTACTGTATTATCATCAATTGTTTCCTGGAAACTTCCTGTAGCTAATTCATCTGCTGTAGAAACACATCTTGGATCACGCAATAAACTTTTTGGAGAGAAAACTACCAAAGGTTTACGGAAATTTGTTTTCATTTGTCTTCTCAACAAGTGGAAGAAGTTGGCTGGAGTTGTACAATCTGCCACATACATATTTTGTCTTGCACAAAGTTGTAAGTAACGCTCCATTCTTGCAGAAGAGTGTTCTGCACCTTGTCCTTCATATCCGTGAGGCAATAATAAAACAATACCGTTTTGGTTGTTCCATTTATCTTCACCACATGAAATGTACTGGTCAATCATGATTTGTGCTCCATTAGAGAAATCACCAAATTGAGCTTCCCAAATAGTCAACGCATTTGGATTCGCTAATGCATATCCATAATCAAAACCAAGAACACCATATTCAGATAAAAGAGAATTGAATACGCCAAATTTTCCTTTTTTGTTTTCGATACTATCCAATAGAATTACTTCTTCTTCAGAATCTTCCACTTTAACTACAGCATGACGGTGAGAGAATGTACCACGCTCTACGTCCTGACCTGAAATACGGATATCAAATCCTTCTGTCAAAAGTGAACCGTAAGCTAATGCTTCTGCAGTTCCCCAGTCAATAGTATTATTGTCGTATCCGGCTTTTCTGTCGGTAACAATTTTAGTTATTTTATTAATAAACTTTTTGTCTTCAGGTAAAGTAGATATTGTAGTGATAATAGAATCTAATCCTTTTTTGTCAAAAGTAGTATCTACTTTTTCAAGCATTTGAGTATCTGTTACCTGAACAAATCCGTCCCATTCGTTTTTCATGAATGGCGTTATAATAGTCAAATCTTTTTTACGGGAAGCTTCTAAGTTCTCCTCCATAGTAGATTTGTATTCTTTTTCTAAAGCATTTACATAAGATGCATCGATTACGCCGTCAGACAATAATTTTTCAGCATAAATATCTCTTGGATTTTTATGTTTTGCGATGATTTTATATAAAACAGGTTGAGTAAAACGAGGTTCATCACCTTCATTATGACCGTATTTTCTATATCCTAATAAGTCAATAAATACGTCACGTCCAAATTGCATTCTGTAATCTAATGCAAAAGATACCGCATGAACAACAGCTTCAGCATCGTCAGCATTTACGTGCAATACTGGCGAAAGTGTTACTTTGGCAACATCTGTACAGTAAGTAGAAGAACGAGCGTCTAAGTAATTAGTAGTAAAACCAACCTGATTGTTGATTACAATATGGATTGTTCCTCCGGTTTTGTAACCATCAAGCTGAGCCATTTGAATGATTTCGTACAAGATACCCTGACCTGCGATTGCAGCATCTCCGTGAACGGCAATTGGTAATACTTTAGAGAAATCATTTGGATAGTATTTATCTTGCTTTGCTCTTGTGATTCCTTCAATTACAGCTCCAACCGTTTCTAAGTGAGATGGGTTTGGTGCTAAATTGATATTGATACTTTTTCCTGTTCTTGTTTTTTTGTCGGCAGTAAGACCTAAGTGGTATTTTACGTCACCATCAAAATATTCCTGATCGTAATCTTTACCGTCAAACTCACCAAAAATATCCTGAGTAGATTTTCCGAAGATGTTAGCCAAAACGTTCAAACGACCACGGTGAGCCATTCCCATTACGAATTGTTCAACACCTTTTTCAGCAGCCTGTTCGATCAAAGCATCCAAAGCGGGAATGATAGATTCTCCACCTTCTAATGAAAATCGTTTTTGACCTACGTATTTAGTATGCAGGAAGTTCTCGAAAGAAACTGCCTGATTTAATTTATTTAAGATAGTTTTCTTTTCTTCAGAAGAGAAATTAGGCTGATTAACATTTACAGCCAGTTTATCCTGAATCCATTTTACAACGCCAGGATTTCTGATATACATATATTCAATACCAATATGCTGGCAGTAAATAGATTTAAGTCGCGTTATAATGTCTTGCAAAGTAGAAGGTCCCACTCCAATAGTCTGAGCAGCATCAAAAACTGTAGAAAGATCAGCAGTTGTTAATCCGAAATTTTCAATGTCTAATGTTGGAGAAGATGTTCTGCGATCACGAACCGGATTTGTTTTTGTAAACAAGTGGCCACGAGTACGGTAGGCATCGATTAACTTTAGTACATTGAATTCTTTTTGTAGTTTGTCAGAAACAAGACTACAATCTGTGTTGTCGCTAGTTACATACTCAACGATTCGTTGAACTGGATTTTCGTCATTATAAGTCGTTTGTCCAAAGTCGAAACCTTGAAAAAAACTTCTCCAGCTTGGCTCAACGCTATCTGGATTTACTAAATACTGATCATATAATTGTGCGAAAAACTCTGTATGCGCTGCATTTAAAAATGAAAACCTATCCATAATATTAGTGAATATACTTTTTGTTAAATAGAAAGGCAAAAGTACAACAATCGCATTTATTTAAATCTTTTTTTTACGTACTTTTACGTAAAAATTTGTTAAAAATAGACCAGACTATGAATAAAAATCAAATTTCAATCGTTTTCAAATCATTTATTGTGATTTTGTTAGTGTTGTTTTCCAATTTTGCAAATGCACAGCAAAATTATGTCATAGATCAGAGTCCGAATTTTTGGGATAAAGTACAATTTGGAGGAGGTCTTGGTTTAGGGATTGGTTCCGGCTACACCGATATTTCTGTTATGCCAAGTGCTATCTACAATGTAAACGAAATAGTTGCAGTTGGAGTCGGACTTCAGTTTGGCTATTTATCTTCAAAAAATTATTACAGTTCTTTTGTTTACGGAGGAAGTTTGGTTGGACTTGTAAACCCGATTCCGGAAATTCAATTGTCTGCAGAATTAGAGCAAGTTCGTGTCAATACAGATTACGATGCTACTCCGTACAGACCATCATTTTCAGATAATTATTGGAATACCGCTTTATATCTCGGTGCAGGTTACAGGACCGGAAGCGTTACTATAGGTGCGCGTTACGACGTTTTGTATGATCCAAATAAAAGTCTTTACGGATCCGGATTTATGCCTTTTGTGAGAGTTTATTTCTAAAGATGCTATCCCGAAGTCTCGGGACTAAGATACTAAGTCACTAAGTTTTTTAAATATTGAAATTTGAAGAAATATATTTTTATACTTATTGTTGTTATAATTTCGGGTTGTAATAACTCCAGAAAAACAGACGTAGCAAATCAAAAAGTGGTCAAGAAAGAATTAAAACCTTTTTTTGATTCAGATAAAATGGATCATTATTATTTGAATCCCATTGAAAGAAAATTTGAGCATTCATCTAATGATGATGCCGTGGAAATTGAAAAGAAAAAGGAATTTTCCAGTTTTTTTTATGGAAATTATCCGAAGACTATTCCAAAGCAAGATTTTGAAAAACTTTTATTAAAATACAAGTACAAAAAATCAAACTTGTCAATCAAACAAGAAAAAAGGATTGAAAGTGTTTTTAGCGAAAAAGACTCACTGCAAGATACATTCGCTGCGTGCATTGCCGAATATCGTGATATTTTTATTTTTAAGAAGAAAGATAAAACCGTGGGAATAGCCAAGATTTGTTTTAAATGTGGTCGTACTCAGATTATAGGAAGTAAGTTAGATGTTAGTGGCTTTGGACTTTGGAGTGAATTAGACAAATTAAAAAAAACCGTAAGACCTGAAAGTTATAGTATCCTGCTCACCGACTAAGTTTTTACTTATAGTAATTTCGAAACCAAACCTTCTGCCACTCTCTTTTCAAAACTAAAAAGGAAACCTGCTCGGCGAGAATCACTAAATCAGAACCATCGAGTTTTTTGATTTCTATTTCAGAAACATCAATAATATACAGCAGGTTGAGATATTCAGCAAATTTGTACTGAATCATACGGTAGATTTTTTCATGAAGCTGAATCTTCAATTCGTCAGGCGAAATACTTAATGGAAAATCAATTCCTTCATTGGCCAGATTAAAATCTTTATTGATCTGCTCAATCAGACTTAAATATAAAGTCTCTGACTGCGCCTGATCTAAAAGTGCTTCTGTACTAATTGGTGCTACAAACATTTTATTTTAGATATTAGATTGCTTATTTATGATTGTAGATTACTGAAAATTGAATATTAAACCTTGCGTCCCATTAAATTTTTGCCAAAAGCTCTTAGAATATCTTTCTTTTCGGTGTTAATATCCATTTTTTCTAATGTTTCAAAAGCTTTTAAAGTATACATTTCTATTGCTTCCTGAGTGGCTTTTGAAGCACCGGATTGATTGAAAATTGATTTGGCGGTTTCAATTTTTTCAGTATTATCTTCTAATTGTAAGCTGAATAGCTCTTGCAGTTCTGATGCTTTTTGTACCGATGAAAACTCGCGTGCCTTAAGATATAGATAGGTTTTTTTATTTTCGATAATATCACCGCCCACTTGTTTTCCGAAAGTTTTGGGATCTCCAAACGCATCCAGAAAATCATCTTGTAATTGAAAAGCCAATCCTAAATTCAATCCGAAATCATAAATTAATTCGGCTTCTTTTGCAGAAGTTTTGGCTACAATTGCGCCCATTTTCATGGCTGCAGCAACTAAAACCGCGGTTTTATATTCAATCATTTTTAAATATTCCGGAATCGAAACATCGTTTCTTCTCTCAAAATCAACATCCCATTGCTGGCCTTCGCAAACTTCAAGAGCTGTTTTGCTGAATAGTTTTGCCAAATCCCTAAAAATGACAGGCTCGTATTGTTCAAAATATTGATAAGCAAGAATCAGCATGGCATCGCCGGATAGAATTCCGGTATTAAGATCCCATTTTTCATGAACAGTTTCCTGTCCTCGTCGCAAAGGCGCATCATCCATAATATCATCATGTACAAGCGAAAAATTATGAAAAACCTCAACGGCCATTGCAGCCGGAAGTGCAGCTTTATAATCGGTATCAAAAACCTCCGAAGCCATCAAGGTAAGAACGGGACGCATGCGTTTGCCGCCAAGTCTTAAAATGTATTCAATAGGTTCATATAGATTTTTAGGCTCTTTGTTTATGCTTTGGCTTTCTAAATAAGTAATGAAAAAATCCTGGTACTGACTAATATCGTGCATAAAATGAAATTCTGATTTACGAAGCCCAAAGATACAATTCAAATATGAATTATTTCTTTCTAAAATTTAAATGATAGTTCAGATCTAAAATTAATTGTAATCTCCTATTTCATAGTTTGTTAAAATTATTTTAAAAAAACTTGGAAACTTTTTTGGTGTTTCGAGTTTCCTGTCTATATTTGCATTTTTAATTGGAAACTCGAAACACTGTAAAAGTTTCCTAAAGAAGTTTAGACCATTTATCAACTAAACAAACCCACTATTATGAAAACAACATGGACCGTAGATTCTAGCCAATCAGATGTTTTAATTAAAATGAGACACTCTATAATTGCCTATTTAGGAGGAACTACAAATAAATTTGATGGTTATGTAAACATCGAAGACAATGAAATCGAAGATGCTTCGGTAGAGTTTTCATTAGATATTAATAACAAAAATGACAGTTTTCAGCAAATTGATACGTACTTGCAGCTTCAGGATCTTTTTGATGTAAATGAACATCCGATTATTAGCTTTAAATCGACTTCGTTTCAAAAAGTAAACAATAACATCAATTTTTTCAAAGGCGATTTAACTATAAAAGACGTTACAAGAGTAGTAGAACTCGATGCTGAATTTATTGGCATCAATACTTACAACGGTGAGAAAAAAGTTGCTTTTGAAATTAAAGGCGATATCAAACGTCAGGATTTTGGTTTAGATTATAACTCCTATAACCATAACGGAGGTTTGGCCTTAGGAAAAGATATTAAACTTATTGCAAATTTAGAATTCAGTATATAAATCTTACATAATGAATAAATTAATGTAAAATTATTACAATTATTACGGAAACTATTTTTTCAATTTTAGTTTCCTAAGTATATTTGTAATGCAATTTGAAATTAAAATGAAAGAGAAAATTATATCAAAAGCGAGTGAATTATTTTTAAAACTCGGTTTTAAAAGCGTTACGATGGATGATATTGCAGGTGAAATGTGTATTTCGAAAAAAACGATCTACAAGTATTTCTGTAATAAAGAAGTGCTGATAGAAGAAAGCACCTCGATGGTTCATCAGCAGGTACATGAAGTTATTGATACAATTGTAGCGAGAAATCTTAACGCGATACACGAAAATTTTGAAATTAGAGAGATGTTTCGCGATATGTTTAAAAACGCTGCCGATACGTCGCCTCTTTATCAGCTAAAAAAACATTATCCGGAAATTTATCAAAATGTAATGACACACGAAATAGATCAGTGTAATCATTATTTCAGAGATAACATCGTAAAAGGAATCCGCGAAGAATTATATCGGCCAGACCTGAATATAGATTTGTATGTGAAATTTTATTACACCTTAATTTTTCACATCAATGAAACTACATTTTCTGAAAGAGAAGCACAAAAAATAGAGCTTGAAGCTTTGGAATATCATACCAGAGCAATGGCAACTGAAAAAGGAATAACTGAATTAGAAAAACAACTTAAAAAATTACCACTTAATCATCTATCTATATGAAACGAATAGTTCTTATATTTTTGTGCTCAATTGGCTTCTCGGTCAACGCACAAGTCAAAACTTTAACCCTAAAAGATGCTCTTACGTATGCGCTTCAAAACAAAGCCGACGCTAGAAAATCGAAGTTACAGGTTGAAAACAGTGAATATCAAATTCAGGAAATACGCTCAAGAGCTTTACCTCAAATTGCTGCGAACGGAAGTTTAACTTATAATCCAATTATACAAACTACGGTTATTGACGGAGCAGGATTTGGGCAGCCGGGAACTACGATTCAGGCAGCATTTGGACAAAAATGGACTTCTGGTGCAGGGGTTTCATTGTCGCAGACATTATTTGATCAATCTGTTTTTACCGGATTAAGAGCAGCAAAATCTACTCGTGAGTTTTATCAAATAAACGATCAATTAACAGAAGAGCAAGTAATTGAAAGGGTAGCTAATAACTATTATTCGGTTTATGTACAAAGAGAAAGATTAATTTTACTTGATAGTAATTATGTTAATACAACTAAAGTACGTGATATCGTAAAAGGACAATTTGATAATGGTTTGGCTAAAAAAATTGATTTAGACCGTATCGTTGTAAAAATGTCAAATATTGATACAGAACGCCAGCAGATTAAAAACCAGATTGCTTTGCAGGAAAATGCTTTGAAGTTTTATATGGGAATGCCTATTGAAACTGTAATTGAGATTCCAAAGGAAGAGTTTGAAGTGGTTCCGGCTGCATTGACAGAAGTTCCTAACACAGAAAACAGAACGGAATATCTGCTTTTGAAAAAACAGGAAGAACTATTAGTTTATAATAAAAAAGCGGTCGAAGCGGGTTATTATCCAACACTTTCTCTGGTTGCAGGATACAATTATATTGGTCAGGGACCTAATATGCCCTGGTTTGCAAAACCTTCAGATGGAGTATACTGGTCAGATTATTCTGCAATTGGATTGAATTTACACGTGCCTATTTTTACCGGATTTGGAACCCGTGCTAAAGTAAGACAGGCCGATGTAGAAATCAGATCGCTTCAGGAAGATATTAAAGATACCAAACTTTCACTTGATTTAGATTACCGAAACGCAATGGCTCAAATTGAAAATAATTTGATTACGATTCAAAATCAAAAAGAAAATATGCGTTTGGCAAGTGAAATTTTAAGCAATACAAAAAACAATTACCTTCAGGGATTAGCCTCATTAACCGACTTATTAGATGCTGAAAATGCATCACTTGAAGCACAAAACAATTATACAAGAGCAGTTTTAAATTATAAAATTGCCGAAGTAGCACTAATCAAATCAAAAGGCGAACTAAAAACTCTTATTAAATAACTAAACAAAATGAAGAAAATTATTATAACGATCGTAATCATAATTGCAGCACTAGCTCTGATTGGATATGTATTAACGAACAATAAGAAAGAAAATAAAGCGAAAACAGATATTGTTGCTACCAAAAACGCAGCTGTTTCTGTAAAAGTTACTCCGGTTAAAACAGAAGAAATTTCATTGGATTTCGTTGCAAACGGAAATTTCCAGCCGATTCAGGAATTGACTTTCTCTGCTGAAAAATCTGGTAAAGTAATCAGCGTCTTAGCCAAAGAAGGAGATTACGTAAGAGTAGGGCAGACTTTATTGACAATGAGAGGAGACGTCATTAATGTAAGCGCACAGCAGGCACAAGCTACGTTTCAAAATGCAAAATCAGATTATAGCAGATACGAAAATGCTTTTAAAACAGGCGGTGTAACAAAACAACAATTAGATCAGGCAAAATTAGCCTTGACAAATGCTGAGTCTAATTTAAAACAAGCTAACATTAATGTTGGAGACACGAGAGTAAAAGCACCTATAAACGGATTTATCAATAAAAAATATATTGAGCCGGGATCTATCTTAACAGGAATGCCGGCGACTGCATTATTTGATATCGTAAATGTTTCTAAATTAAAATTAGTTGTTACTGTAAATGAAAATCAGGTAGCAAGCTTAAAAGTAGGCAACAGTATTATTGTAACGGCAAGTGTGTATCCTGACAAAACTTTTTCTGGAAAAATTACTTTCATTGCTGCAAAATCTGATGAATCTTTGAACTTCCCGGTTGAAATTGAAATTACAAACAACGTAAATAACGACCTGAAAGCCGGTATGTACGGAACTGCAAACTTTGCATCAAACCAACAAAAACAACAGTTAATGGTGGTACCTAGAAATGCTTTCGTAGGAAGTGTGAGCAGTAATGAGATTTTTGTAGTCGAGAATGGTGTTGCAAAATTAAGAAAAGTAACTGCTGGAAGAATTTTAGGAGATCAGGTAGAAATCATCAACGGATTAAATGACGGAGAAAGCGTTATTACGACAGGTCAGATTAACTTGCAAGACGGTAACGCCGTAGAAATTATTAAGTAAGCTTTAAGCTATAGGCAATAAGCAGTAAGCTTTTTAAAAAGCCTAACGTCTAAAGCCGACAGCCTAAAACAAAATATGAAATTAAACCTTAAAGCTTAAAGCCTACAGCCTAAAGCCCATAGCATTAAAAAAATATGAAATTAGCCGAAATATCCATAAAACGTCCGTCGTTGGTAATTGTATTGTTTACAATTCTGACACTTGGTGGATTGTTCAGCTACAGCCAGTTAGGTTATGAGCTGATCCCGAAATTTGAACAAAACGTTATTACAATTTCTACGATTTATCCTGGAGCTTCTCCGAGTGAGGTAGAAAATACCGTAACCAAAAAAATTGAGGACGCGATTGCCTCCTTAGAAAATGTCAAGAAAATTGACTCGAAATCATACGAAAGTTTGTCTATCGTTTCGATTACGCTGACATCTAACGCAAAAGTCGATTTCTCTTTAAATGATGCACAGCGAAAAATTAACGCGATCATAAGTGATTTGCCAGACGATGTTAAAACACCGGCACTGACCAAATTCTCGCTGAGTGATTTACCAATCATGACGCTTGGTGCCAACGGAAAAATGGATGAAGCAGAATTTTATGACTTAATTGACAAAAAAATTGCGCCTATTTTATCTCGTGTACAAGGTGTGGCGCAGGTAAATATCATTGGTGGTTCTGAGCGTGAAATTCAGGTAAATCTTGACGCTGTAAGAATGCAGGGTTATAATTTGTCTGTTCCTCAGGTGCAGCAAAATATTTTGACTTCGAACTTAGATTTCCCAACAGGAAACATCCAGACTCGTAATCAAAAAATATTAATTCGTTTAGCGGGTAAATATAAAAGTGTTGAA
>Ga0247816_10001766_pt1 | contig 10407 bp, 8 predicted proteins | sample UWRJL209509C1_FD_179930 | JGI IMG/M metagenome (GOLD analysis project Ga0247816, IMG submission 179930) | Plant litter microbial communities from Arlington Agricultural Research Station in Wisconsin, United States - UWRJ-L209-509C-1 | ecosystem: Environmental > Terrestrial > Plant litter >...
AACGGGCCTTCGTCAGGTTTTTCCGCGTGGCGCACGATCAACACCGTGACGTTGCTCAGCCCCCGCGCATCCTTGCCCTCTTTATGCGCCCACGCCTGCGCAGACAGCGTGAGCGCAGGCACCATCAGCAATCCCAGCAACAGCGAGCGTAACCGTGTGACCATTATCCATTCCTGCCTTTGATTGAATGCCTTGGCGGATCATGCGCCAAGGCACCTCGTGGACAAAATGAAACAACAGTCAGCGTAGCTGCACCACGACCTTGCCGACGGCCTTTCGCTGGCCAAGGTCATTGATTGCTTGGGCGGCCTGCTCCAACGGGTAAAGTTTTGACACGAGCGGTTTCAATTTTCCTTCCGCGAACCAGCCGAACAGTTGCTGGAAGTTGGCGGCATTGTCCTGTGGCTGACGCTGGGCAAACGAGCCCCAGAATACCCCGACCACAGCCGCTCCCTTAAGCAGCGTCAGGTTCACCGGCAGCTCAGGTATGCGCCCGCTGGCAAATCCCACCACCAGCAGGCGGCCGTTCCAGGCGATGGCGCGGACGGCTTGGTCGAACAGGTCGCCGCCCACCGGGTCGTAGATCACGTCGGCGCCGTTGCCGTCGGTCAGGCGCTTGATTTCGTCCTTGAGACTGCTTTCGCTGTAATTGATCAGTTCGTCAGCGCCAGCGGCCTTGGCCACTGCGAGTTTTTCCGCGCTGCTGGCGGCGGCAATCACCCGTGCGCCCATGGCCTTGCCGATTTCCACCGCCGCCAGGCCAACGCCCCCGGAGGCGCCCAGCACCAGCAGGGTTTCACCCGGTTGCAGGTTGGCCCGTTGTTTCAGGGCGTGCATCGAAGTGCCGTAAGTCATGCTAAACGCGGCGGCGGTGTTGAAGTCCATGCTCGGCGGGATTGGCAGCACGTTGTAACCCGGCACCGCCACCTGTTCGGCAAAGCTGCCCCAGCCAGTCAAGGCCATCACCCGGTCGCCGACCTTGAGATGGCTGACCTTCTCCCCGACCTCCCTGACCACGCCGGCCGCTTCGCCACCCGGCGAGAACGGGAACGGCGGCTTGAACTGGTACTTGCCCTCGATGATCAGCGTGTCCGGAAAGTTGACCCCCGCGGCATGCACCTCCAGCAGGATTTCATTCTTCTTGATCGCCGGGCTTTCGACGTCTTCCAGCACCAGGGTTTCGGCGGGGCCGAAGGCTTTGCACAGCACAGCTTTCATCGGACTATTCCTTTTGGCGTAGTGGCCGATAAGTGTAGGTGTGTGGGGCGGCGGGTCAACGAGCATGGCCTGGCCTGATAAGTCGCCATAAGCTTGTGCCCAGGCCTGCTAGCGTTATGCTACCGGCAACCGATTTGAGGAATGAACTGTGAAAGCGTGGATCTTGTTGATGTTGGCTCTGACGTTGCCGATGGCTGCCCAGGCCGAAGAAGCCAAAGAAGGCGATGCACCGAAGGTCAGCTATATCAGCCTGACACCGCCATTCGTGGGTAACTATGGCCTGGATGGCACGGCGAAGCTCAAAGTGTACAAAGCGGATATCGCCCTGCGCGTGACGGGTCCGGAGGCCGCCGCCGCCGTCAAGGCCAACGACCCGCTGATCCGCAATCAACTGGTGGCGCTGTTCACCCAGCAAACCAATGAGACGATGAACAGCGTCGAGGGCAAGGAAAAACTGCGTCAGGAAGCCTTGAAGCAGACCCAGCAAGTGATGAACGACGAGACCGGAAAGCCGGTAGTTGAGGACTTGTTATTCAACAACCTGATCATTCAGTAACCGGCAGTTGCGCTCCCCAAATCGTCAGCAGAGTTTCTGTGAAAGACGGTTCCAACACGCGATTTCCATGGCCACTGAGGTGGTTAGAGTCGAAATAAAGCGGCTTGCCACTGGCGTCATAGGCAAAGCAGGTTCGGCTGGGGCACAACAGCGGGAACGGGTCCCAAACGGTCAGGTCGGGATAGGTGTGCTTTAACTGATCCAGAAGCTGCATTTGTGGCGCGCGCAGGCGTTCAAGCTGACCACGCCCCATCGTCAGGCCCGGCGCGCACACCGGGTTCATTCGGTTGAAGGCGTCGGCGCAGCGGTTGACCGCAGCCTTGAACAGAGGCTTTGGCGCATCAATCAGAACGTTTAGGCCCGCCGCCTGCAGCCGCGTCAACAGCGCGTTGGCGGAGGCTTGGGCTTCTTCGACTTTCTCTGCTGTCAGCTCGGCCAGGGCTTGATTGACAATGAAGTTTTCACCCCGTACCCAGTCACGTCCGGCGAGTTCCGGCATTCTCAGGGAGGCGAGAAACACCACGTCTCCTGGCTTGGCGCGGGCTTCGATATCTTTCAAGTGTGCTTCCCTGGCTTGCGCGCAATGTTGCGGGTCGGCAGCGATGAGGCTCACCACGGCGCAGCCTCCCTGTTCGTATTCCTGCACCGTAACCCCGAGCTTTATCGAGACGATTTTCAACAATGTGCGGTAGGCGGCGGTATGGGAGTCACCCATCACGAACAGTTGCCGGTCTTCCAGTTGCGGATCTTCGATTTTGGCGATTTCCTCTCGGGGGTAGTGCCGGTACGCGTGCCACGTGTAGCTGTCGCGTGTCTGGCTGAGTGACAGCTGATCAGGGTTCTCCGACACCCACAGTGCCCCGCGCCAAAGCAGGCCGAAGGCGAACAGGCTGGTAGTGAAGGTCAGCCACGCATCGCGTTGAAACAGGGTTTTTCCGGTGCGTATCGGCGTCTCGATCCAGTGGTAGGAGGCCGCCGCCAACGTGAATACGATAAAAGGGTAAGCGAGTTGTACCGCCAGCAACTCCAGCCCGGTGGTCCAGCGCAGGAACACGATAACCGGCCAGTGCCAGAGATACAGCGAATAGGACAACCGACCTATATAGGTCGCCGCGCGCGATTGCAGCAGGCGCTGCAGCACACAGGGTGTGCCTTCGGCGTGAAGCACCAGCGCGGCGATCATCAGCATTGAGCCGCAAACCGTTATCAGTGCCCACGGAAAAGGAAACTGGCTGGCGTCGGTATAAACCAATGCCGTGACCACCAGCCCAAAGCCGGCGGTAAGCATGACGGGCCCGACGCGGCTGAACCGCGGCGAGAAACGTCGTGTGGCCACCAGTTGGAACAGCATCGCACCGGCTGCCAACTCCCAGAATCGGCCGGGCAGCATGTAAAACGCCGAGAGTGGTTCGGCTTGGGTCTGATAGGCGCTGATCGCCAAAGAGGCGAAGGCCATCGCGGGAAGTAGGGCCCAGGCGATCGCGGTTTTTTGCTTGTAGCGAAGCCACACAAAAAAGATCGCGGGAAACACCAGGTAGAACTGTTCCTCCACCCCCAGCGACCAGGTATGCAGGTAGGGGTTGAGTTCGGCGCTGGGTGAAAAGTAGGTGTCGGTGTTCCAGGCCAGTACCACATTGCTCAGGCCAAAAAATGCCGCAAGCCCGGTGCGGTTGATCAGTTCGCTGAGCCAGAATTGCGGCATGACCATCGCCGATACCACAAAACTGACACACAGCACGGTCAGCAGCGCCGGCAGGAGCCTTAACATCCGCTTGCGATAAAAGTCCTTCAGGTAATCGCCAAAGCTCCATTCCCGGCGCTCGAACAGGGACTGGCTGATCACGTACCCGGAAATCACAAAGAACATGTCTACCCCGGTGAACCCGCCGGGGAGAATCTCCAGGAATTCCAGGTGAAAGACGATCACGCAGAGTACGGCGATGGCCCGCAGGCCATCGATTGCTGGAACGTAAACAGGAGGCGATTGGGGCACTTGAATTATCCGCGGGCAAGAAGCGTGGCGATCAAAAAAGCCTCTTAGTTTGCCAAAGTCCGCGCCGCGCTACGCCTGACCATTCGGTTAGGTTGTAAGTCGATTTATTGCTTGGTCAAGACGCCAGGCTTTTCCTGAAGCGCGCCAACGCGACCGCAAAAAACAGCAAGCCGATACCCGCCAGCGCCAGTAAGTCTGGCCACACCACGTTCACCCCCGCGTCACGAAACAGGATCGCCGCACTGAGGCTCACAAAATGTGTCGACGGCGAGCCCTGCATCACCCATTGCAGCCACTGCGGCATGCTGTCCAGCGGTGTGCTGCCGCCGGACAGCAACAGCATCGGGATAATCACCGGTATCGCCAGCAGGCCGAACTGCGGTGTCGAGCGGGCGAGGGTGGCGAGGAAGATGCCCAGCGCGGTGCTGGCAAACAGGTACAACGCGGTCACCAGCAAAAACAGGCTCAACGACCCAGCCAGCGGTACGCCGAGCAAGCCCTTGACCACTATTTCCAGTGACAGCCAGGTGCACAGCACCACCACCAGCATGTTGCTCCAGATTTTCGCCAGCATGATTTCCAGCGCCGTCAGCGGCAGCACCAGCAAGTGATCGAGGGTGCCGTGCTCGCGCTCGCGCAGCAGCGCGGTGCCGGTCAGGATGATGGCAAGGATGGTGATGTTGTTGACGATCTGAATCACCGCCAGGAACCAGCCGCCTTCCAGGTTGGTATTGAACAGCGCCCGTGTAGTGAGTAGCGCCGGTGCCTTGTTGGCGGCGTCCGACTGGCCGCTGTAGGTCTGCAATTCGCGCTGGAATATCCGCCCGATATACCCGGCGCCCATGAAGGCCTGGCTCATGGCCGTGGCATCGACGTTGACCTGCACACTCGGCTGGCGCCCGGCCAACAGGTCGGCATGGAAGTTGGCCGGTACGTTGATCACAAAGGTGTACTGGCCGCTGTCCATGACCTTGTCCAATTGGTCATAAGGCAGGGGCACCGCCGGTTGGAATTCCGGTGGTTGCAACGCCTCGGCCAGTTGGCGCGAAAGCGCGCTGCGGTCCTCATCCACCAGGGCGACGCTGGCGTTGTGCACGCCAATCACCGAGCCGGCGGCGGGCATGTAGATGGCCACGGTGAACGCATAAAACAGGAACAACAACAGCACGCTGTCGTGGCGCAGGCTGGTGAGTTCCTTGATGCCAAGGCGCAGGATATGGGCGAACTTGTGCATCAGGCCTCCTGCTTCTTGAGCATGACCAGGCTAAGCCCGGTGAACCCCACAAAAAACCCGAACAGCGCCAGGCACTGTGGCCACAACTGGCGCAGGTCCAGAGCCTTGGTAAACGTGCCCACGGCAATGTCGAGGAAGTAGCCCGCGGGGAACAGCATGCCCATCAGTGCCGCCGCGCCTTCCAGGGAAGAGCGCGGCACGATCAGCCCGGAGAACTGGATGGTCGGCAGGCTGGTGATGATCATGGTGCCGAGGATCGCGGCGATCTGGGTGCGGGTGAACGCGGAAATCAGCAGGCCCATGCTGGTGGTCGCCAACACATACAGCAGGCCGCCGAAGGCCAGCGTTATGGCGCTGCCTTTGAACGGCACGCCAAACAGCCAGCGATTCATCGCCACCAACAACGCCAGGTTGACCAGGCTCACGGCCAGGTACGGCGCCTGTTTGCCCAGCAGGAATTCCAGGCGGGTCAGCGGCGTGGCGTAGAAGTTGGTAATGGACCCCAGCTCCTTCTCACGCACGATGCCCAGGGCGGTGAGCATCGCCGGAATAAACGCCAGGATCAGCGCCATCACGCCCGGGCCGATGGCGTTCACGCTGACCACATCCTGGTTGTAGCGAAAACGCGTCTCCAGTTTGGCGGCAGCCTGTTGGTTGAGCGGCGTGCTGTGCAGTTCGGCCAGTTGCTGGAGGTTGGCCTGGTGTACCGCTTCTACATAGTTGCGGCTGGTTTCGGCGCGGAACGGCATGCCGCCGTCGAGCCAGGCGGCTACGGCGGGTTGGCGACCGGCGTAGAGATCGCGGCCAAACCCCGGCGGGATCTCCAGCGCGAGTTTTATTTCCGAGCGTTGCAGGCGCTTGTGCAGTTCGTTGGAGTCGCTGATGGGCGGCTGTTCGGCGAAGTAGCGCGAACTGCGAAAGGCCTCCAGATAGGCACGGCTTTGCGGGGTTTGATCCTGGTCGTAGACGGCGAAGGCGAGCTTTTCCACGTCCAGGGAAATGCCGTAGCCGAAGATCACCATCATGAAGATCGCCCCAAGCAGGGCGAAGGCCATACGCACTTTGTCCCGCAGCAACTCCTTGCCTTCACGGCTGGCCACGGCCATCAGGCGGGCGGGGCTGAAGCCATGCTTGCTGACGGGCGGGGCGCTGGGCGCGCTGACGGTTTCGTTTGGCGCTGGCGCTTCGGGTGCGCCCTGGGCTTGTTCCAGGCAGGTGACGAAGGCCGCTTCCAGCGTCTCGCCGTGGAACTGCTGTTGCAGCGCGTCCGGCGTGTCGCAGGCCAGCACCTTGCCGGCGTGCATCAACGAAATACGATCACAGCGTTGGGCTTCGTTCATAAAGTGTGTGGACAGGAAGATGGTCACCCCTTGTTCGCGCGACAGCTCGATCAACAGCCGCCAGAAATCATCCCGCGCGGCCGGGTCCACGCCCGAAGTCGGCTCATCGAGAATCAGCACTTCCGGACGGTGCAGCACCGCCACGGCCAAGGACAGGCGCTGGCGCAAGCCCAGTGGCAATTCGCCGGACGGCTGTTCGGCGACGTCGCCCAAGTCAAAACGCTTGATCAGTTCATCGATGCGCTGGCTGCTTTCGGCCTTGGGCAGGTCGAACAATTGCGCATGCAATACCAGGTTCTGCCGCACGCTGAGTTCGCCGTACAGCGAGAAGCTTTGCGACATGAAACCCACGCGCTTGCGGGTGGCCAGGTCTTTGGCGTCCACCGGATTGCCCAGCAGCATGGCGCTGCCCTCGGTGGCCGGCATCAGCCCGGTGAGGACTTTCATGGTGGTGGTTTTGCCGCAGCCGTTAGAGCCTAGGAAGCCGAAAATCTCGCCCCTGCCAATCGCGAAGCTGACTTTGTCTACCGCAGTGAAATCACCAAAGCGCAGGGTCAGGTCGTGAGCTTCGATGGCGATATCGGCGTTAGCGTTTTCCCGCGGCGGAATAACCAGCGGCTGGTTGTCGTGGGTGCTGTCGCCCTGGAAGTGGGTGAAGGCTTCATCGAGTTTGCCACTGGGTGTTGCGGCCGCCAGTTCGCTGCTCAGTCCGTCGGCAATCAGCTTGCCGCGATCAAGCATCAGGCAGTGCTCGAACTGCTCGGCTTCTTCCATGTAGGCCGTGGCCACCAGCAGCGTCAGTTGCGGGCGCTCGCGACGTACGTTTTCTACCAGCTCCCAGAAGCGCCGGCGCGACAGTGGATCGACGCCGGTGGTGGGTTCGTCGAGGATCAGCAGGTCCGGGTCGTGGATCAGCGCACAGCACAGGCCGAGTTTTTGCTTCATCCCGCCGGAGAGCTTGCCGGCAGGGCGGTCGGCGAAGCGGTCGAGGTCGGTGGCCAGCAGCAGGTTGTGCATGCGCTGGTCACAATCGGCTTTCGACAGGCCGAACAGCGTGGCAAAGAAGCGGATGTTTTCGCTGATGGAGAGTTCGGGGTACAGGTTGCCGCCCAGGCCTTGCGGCATGAAGGCGATCAGCGGGTACAGGCTGTTGCGATGGCGGCGGTCTTCGATGGAACCGCCGAGCACTTGCAGCTCGCCTTCCTGAAGCTTTTTAACCCCGGCGATCAAGCCCAGCAGGCTCGACTTGCCGGCGCCATCCGGTCCGATCAACCCACAGCGCGTGCCGGCCGGCAGGCTGAAGGCGATGTCGATCAGCGCCTGTTGCTTGCCGTAGCGGTGGTTGATACCCGTGGCGTGCAGCGCCAGGCCGCTCATCGCAGGTTGGCCGGCCAGTCCAGGTCAGTGGTGCGCACGTAGCCGGCGCCGGGCATGCCCGGTTTGGCTTGGGGCACTGCGCTCGGTTGGGTCAGGCGCAGTTTGACCCGGAACACCAGCTTCTGGCGTTCGTCACGGGTTTCGACTTCCTTGGGGGTGAACTGCGACTTGGCGGCGACAAAGCTGATCTTCGCCGGCAGCGGTTGGTTGGGCAGGGCGTCGAGGACGATCCGCGCTTCGCTGCCGACGGTCAGTGCGCCGGTCACCGAGGCGGGCAGGTAGAGGTTCATGTACTGATCGTTGGGGTCGATCAGCAGCAACACGCGGCCGCCGGCGCCGAGTACTTCGCCGGGCTCGGCCAGGCGCAACTGGATGATGCCGTCGATGGGAGCCCGCAGGCTGCTGTCTTCGATTTCGCTGGTGAGCTGCGCGACTTGGGCCTGGGCGGCACCGATAGCGGCTTTTACCGAATTGACCTGGGCCTGGGCGGCAACCACGGCGGCATTGCCGGTGTTTTGGCGAGCCTGTTGCTGGTCGATCAACTGGCCGCTGGCAAAGCCGCGTTTGTACAATTCCTGGGTGCGCTTGAGTTCCTGGTTGGCCAGCAGTTGTTCGCTCTGGCGCAACTGCACATTGGCCTGGGCGGCGGCGAAGTTTTCCCTGGCCCGCAGCACTTCGGCTTCGGCCTGGGCGCGCTGGGCTTCCAGGGTGCGGGTGTCCATGCGCGCCAGCAATTGGCCCTTGAGTACTTTGTCGCCCTCCTCGACCCGCACTTCGGCGAGGCGCCCGGGAATCTTCGCGGCAATTTGCACTTCGGTGGATTCCAGCCGTCCGTTGCCCATGCTCAAGCCTTCGGGCAAGCGGTCCTGGCTGGACTTCCAGTAGCCGAAGGCGCCTGCGCCCAGCAACAGGACAATCAACGGAATGACAAAAAGATGGGAGGTGCGGTGGTTCGTCGACATGGGTGCATCCTGCGGCGTTAGCTTCCTAGTCTGACTGTTCGAGTGCCGTGGCGACTTGATACGGGTCAAACGAAGGCGCCAGCCTACGCTGGTTGGCGTGCAGATGCATGCGCCGGGAGCGTGACCGCAGGGTTCTGTCAGTTATCGCAGGCCGAGAACGGTGGTCCATTGTTCGGCTGTCACCGGCATGACCGAAAGCCGGCTGCCTTTTTGCACCAGGGGCAACTCGGCGAGGGCAGTTTGCTGTTTCAGGTAGCCAAGGCCCAATACGCGCGGAAAAGTTTCGACGTGGGCCACATTAATAGCGCTCCAGGGGTTTTTCTCGGGGCTCGCCTTGGCGTCGAAGTAATGGCTGTCCGGCTCAAGCGCGGTAGGGTCCGGGTAGGCTGCCTCGACGATTTTTCCGATACCGGCAATCCCTGGTTCCGGGCAGCTGGAGTGATAAAAGAAAAACTCGTCGCCTACTGCCATTGCCCGCAGGAAATTACGCGCCTGGTAATTGCGAACGCCGTCCCAGCGGGCTTCGCCAAGCTTTTCCAGGCCCTTGATGGACAGTTCATCGGGCTCGGATTTCATCAGCCAATAGGCCATGTTTTCGCTCCTCAAAAAGGGATTGGCAAAGTTGTCTGGCAATTTTATGACAAACCGACAGTCGGTTGGCGTCAAGGTTTGCGTGTTGGTTCACGTTACCGCAGAATGCCGGGGTTTTGAGCTTGACGCAGCTGGCACGGACTACTAATGGAACGTTGCTGTCATCGTGTGCAAGATGCCTGAAGGGGGGCAATCGATGAAACGCAAACCGGATTTACTATGGATATTGGTTATTTTGTTCGGTCTGGGCGTCGTGACCACGGGTTATGCGCAAAGCCTGTGGTCGAACAAGACTGAAGCACCGATCGAACTCGCGCAGCAACAGCCGCAACCGTTCAAGCGTTGAAGTTATTTTAAGGCGCCGCTGATTCCAGTGGCGTCTCTGCGATATACCAAGCCCTATCGGTGACGGTGCCCTCAAGCGGCACATCCCAGCTTGCCTGCGCCAATCTTTCGACTTTCTGACATTCATGGGCCAGCCCCAGCAGCGTCGGCTTGCGCCAGGACTTCCTGCGCGCCATGTACGCAAGACTGCGGTCATAAAAGCCACCGCCCATGCCCAATCTTCCGCCCACATCATCGAATCCCACCAGCGGCAGCAGCACCAGGTCCAGCGCCCATACCTTGCGTTGTCGGCTGACGTTGACGCGTGGCTCCAGGATACGAAAACGGTTCGGGATCAGTTTTTCTCCCGGCCTTACCCGTTGAAATACCATCTTGGTTCGCGGCCAAGCGCTGAGCACGGGCAGGTAGGTGGCCTTGCCCCGGCGCTGGGCAGCACGCAGCAGCAGGCGCGGGTCAATTTCACCGTCTGCGGGCAGGTATAAAGAGATATGTCTGGCCCGGCGAAACAGCGGGTGCTGTGCCAGTTGCCGGTACAGGCCAAGGGCGGCTTGGCGCTGCTCGCTCGGCGTCAGGGCGCGGCGGGCCTTGCGCAGCATGCGTCGAAGTTGCGGGCGGGAAAGCGGCGCAGGTTCGGTCATGGTTTTCGGCTCATAAAACAATGCCAGTCCTAAGACTGGCATTGAGTTTGGGAATCAGGCTCCCCGACAGAACCGCTGTCGACTAAGCCCTTGAACCCGAAAGTTCAAGGTGGAAGAAGCAGTAGGCTTTAAGGCTTTCCGTCTAGCGGACAT
>Ga0247816_10001769_pt1 | contig 10386 bp, 8 predicted proteins | sample UWRJL209509C1_FD_179930 | JGI IMG/M metagenome (GOLD analysis project Ga0247816, IMG submission 179930) | Plant litter microbial communities from Arlington Agricultural Research Station in Wisconsin, United States - UWRJ-L209-509C-1 | ecosystem: Environmental > Terrestrial > Plant litter >...
ATCCGCCGACGCGCACTGCAAGCCGGGCGTGACCCGTCCAGCATTCTGTTCTTCCAGGGCCTGACCTTCGTGGTCGGCGGCACCGACGAAGAAGCCCGCGCCAAGGACGCCAGCTACCGCGAGTACGTGCACGAAGAAGCCTTCGCCGCGCAGCTGAGCAGCGCGGCCGGCCAGGACATCTCGGTGGTCGACCTGACCACACCGCAAGAAAAAATCCGCACCAACACCCAGCAAGGCTGGCTTAACAGCCTGCGCCAGTCCGCCCCGGACCAGGCCTGGACCCTCGGCGAAGTGCTGCTGTGGCGGCGCAATCGGCAAATCGTCGGCTGCCCCGAGCGGTTGGCCGATGAGCTGCAGAAATGGAAGGACGCCGGCGTCGACGGGATCAACGTCACCTACGTGATTTCCCCCGGCAGCTTCGAAGATTTCAGCGACGGCCTTGCCCCCGAATTGCGCAAGCGCGGCTTGCTCAAGCAGCACTACCGCCCCGGCACCCTGCGCCAAAAGATGTTCGGCAACGGCGATCGCCTGGCGACAGACCATCCGGTAGCGCGCGGCCTGCGCGCGCACTGATTCTTCATCAACAGCCGCCGTGGCCCGGCGGCCAACCCCCTCCAAAGGAACATCCCAGCATGCTGTCCAGACAACCCCCTTTTGCACGCCGTGCCCTGCCCTGGCTGGGCTACGGTGCCGCTCTGGCGTTCAGCTCTTCGGTACTTGCCGCCGACGATACCCAGACCACCCAGTTGGGCCGCGTCGAAGTCGTCGGTGAAGCCCTCAACCCGGCCCAGACCGACGCCGAAGCGGCCAGGGAAAGACTGAAGAGCACCCCTGGCGGGACCAACTATGTCGACCTGAGTAACGTCGAGCAGGGCCGGGCCAACAACAACGAAGATGTGTTCCGCCTGCAGCCGGGTGTTTACGCGCGGTCGACCAACAACGACGGGGTCAAGCTGTCGATACGTGGTTCGGGGATCAACCGTGGCCCCAGCGCTCACGCTTCCGGCCTGTTCGAAACCATCGACGGGCTGCCGCTGACCGGCCCCGGTGGCACACCGTATGAATTGAAAGAACCGCTGTGGATGAGCCGCGTCGAAGTGCTGCGCGGTGCCAACGGTTTCGACCGTGGCGCCCTGGCCCTTGGCGGCTCGGTGAACTACGTCAGCCGCACCGGCTATGACGCGCCGAAGCTGGGGGTGCACTACGAAACCGGCAGCAACGGCTACGCCAAGCGCGAAATCGTGTCCGGCCAGGTGCTGGGCAACGCCGACTATTACATCAGCCTCACCGACTCCCAAAGCGATGGTTATCGCGACCATGCTGGCGGCAGCGGCAAGGGTGTGTCCGCCAACTTCGGCTACCGCTTCAGCCCTGAACTGGAAACGCGTTTCTTCTTCCGTTACCGCGAAACCGACAACGACATGCCGGGCAACCAGACCCGCTACCAGATCAGCCACGACCCACGGTCCGCCAACAGCACCTACCTGGCACGCGCCTCCAAACGCATCGAGCCCGGCACCACCTGGCTGGGTAACACCACCACCTACCACCTGGACGACAACTCACGCATCGAAGCGGGCTTCGTCTACCACGACTACCCGATGGACCTGCGCGAAGGCACCAACCGAATCAACGTGGCCTACACCGACGTCAGCGGCGTGCTCAATTACATCCGCGAAGACGACTGGGCCGGGCATGCCAGCAAGACCACCATTGGCCTGCGCAGTACCAAGGCGATGCCCAACAATGGCGTCTCCGAGTCAGTGCGCATTCCCACCGGCAACACCGCCGGTTATCCGGTGGGCACCAAGACCCGCGATTACAGTTACCTGGGTTCGGACAGCGTGTTGCACATCGGTAACGACCTGGAACTGGTGCCCGACTTATGGCTGACCACCGGGCTTGCAGCGATATACACCACGCGCAAAGTTGACGTGACCTACCCGAGCACCGGGGGCAACGTCAGCCAGAAAGACTGGGATTACGCACCGCGCCTGGGGCTGCGTTATGACTTCAGCCCGACCTTGCAGGTGTACAGCAACCTCAGTCGTTCGGTCGAGCCGCCACATGCGTGGTCGCTGATCTGGGGCTCGAACAAATACTTCCCCGCCGGCAGCGGCGCCGCCACCGGTTTGCAGCGCGAAGGCATCAACCTGCAAAACCAGACCGCAACCACCTTTGAAGTCGGCGGGCGCGGCGAGGCCTGGATAGGCCAGTGGGACCTGGCGCTGTACCGCTCGCAAGTGCGGCATGAGCTGTTGTCGGTCGAGACGCAGGCGGCCACCGCCACCACTTCGCAGATCGTTGCCGAGTCCAACGCCAGCCCCACGGTTCACCAGGGGGTCGAGCTTGGTTTGGTCTCGCCGCTATGGGATGGCGGCGCGCGCGGCAAGGTCGACCTGACCCAGGCCTACACCTACAGCGACTTCCACTACAAGGACGATGACCGGTTCGGCGACAACCAATTGCCGGGAATCCCCAAGCACTACTACCAGGCGGAGCTGCGCTATAGCCTGCCTAACGGCGTGTATACGTCGCTGAACACCGAGCATGTGTCGCGCATTGCCGTGGACTATGCCAACTCCTACTACGCCGCGCCCTACACGTTGTTTGGCGCTCGGGTGGGCTATGCCGCGCCCAAGCACGACTGGGATACCTGGCTGGACCTGCGCAACCTGACCAACAAGCACTACGCCGCGACGGTCACGCCTGGCTATGACGACAAAGGCCAGGACGCTGCCCGTTCGTTCGCGGGGGATGGTTTTGGGGTGTATGTGGGGGCTTCCTGGAACATTCTTTAAGGCAAGTGGTGTTCATTGAACTGTTTGGTGGGGCTTGAGTACATATCCGTTGCTGCGGTTATGTACTCAACCCTAGCCCTCAAAAAAATTAACGACTAACCCCCTGCCCAAACCGATAAATCGCCAAGCAATACCCAATCAACGCCACCGCCGCCAACAACCCACCCGCGGGCCCAATCCAGGCGAAGCCGAACTGGCTACCCACCCAACTGCCCATCAACGCCCCGCCACCAATGCCGATGTTGTAGATCCCGGAAAACATTGCCATCGCCACGTCGGTCGCATCCGGCGCCAACACCAGCACCTTGGACTGCAACGCCAGGCCAAAGCCCATGATCGCCATGCCCCAGAACACACTCAGCACCACCAGGTACGACACCTCGCCACTGAGCGGCAGGAGCAAAACCAAACACGAGGTCAGTAAACCAACGGCGGTGATCAAAAAGCGATGAGGGTTGTAGCGGTGCACCAGGCTAAACAGCAACGAACCAATAATCCCCGACCCGCCGAACACCAGCAGCACCAGGGTAACGGTGTTGCCACTCATCCCCGCAACGCCCTCGACGAAGGGCTCGATGTAGCTGTAGGCAGTGAACTGCGCAGTCACCACCATCGCGGTCAACACGTACAACGCCACCAGCGCGGGGCGCTTGAACAGCAGCGGCAAGCTTCTGAGGGAACCGGAGTTCTGGCTCGGCAGCAGCGGCAAGGTCCGGGCCAGCCAGAACACCAGCGCCGCGGCGAAGCCACCGATCACCAGAAACGTGGTGCGCCAGCCCATGGCTTCGCCCAACAAACGGCCCAGGGGGATACCCAGGACCATCGCCAAGGATGTACCAGTAGCGAGCAAACCGAGTGCCTGCACCTGCTTGCCTTCCGGCGCCAGGCGCACGGCAAGCGAAGCGGTGATCGACCAGAACAGCGCATGGGACAGCGCAATGCCGACCCGGCTGAGCATCAGGATCCCGAAGCTGGTGGCCACGCTGGACAAGATGTGGCTGGCGATAAACATGCCAAACAGCACGATCAACAGCTTGCGCCGCTCAACGTTGCGAGTCAGCAGCATCACCGGCAATGACGTCAGGGACACGATCCAGGCGTAGATGGTCAGCATCAGCCCGACGCTGGCGATAGGCATGTCGAAGCTGGCGCCAATGGCGCTGAGCAGGCCGACCGGCACAAATTCAGTGGTGTTAAAAACGAAGGCGGCCAGCGCGAGTGCGATGACCGGTTGCCAGTTGGCTTGAGGTGTTGCGGCAGAAATGCTCATTTACGGGTCGTCGTGCTCTTTTCGCGCGCTGCCCTTACCGGCCCGATGCCAGCCCTTGAGCAGCGCGCGAAAAATAATAACACGCCGCTTTAGGGATCCACCTGTCCCATCAGCTCAGGAATCGTCTCCGGCCGCTGGGCATAGCGTTGCGCCAACCACGCGCAGACCATCAACTGGATCTGGTGAAACAGCATCAACGGCAGGATCAGCACACCCATGCTGGCCCCCGCGAACAGCACCTGAGCCATCGGCACCCCGGTGGCCAGGCTTTTCTTGGAGCCGCAGAACAGGATGGTGATGCGGTCTTCCTGGCTGAACCCAAAAGCCTTGCCCAGCACGGTAGACGCCACCAATACCAGCGCCAGCAGCACGCAACACGCCACCACCAGGCCACCCAACTCCCACAGCGGAATCTGGTGCCAGATGCCTTCGTTCACGGCTTCACTGAAGGCACCGAAAACCACCAGCAGGATCGACCCCTGATCGACGAACTTCAGCCAGGACTTATTGCGGGTGACCCACGCGCCGATCCAGCGACGGGCGATTTGCCCGGCGACGAACGGCAGCAGCAGTTGCACGCTGATCTTCAGGATCGCGTCAACAGTAGAACCGCCGTCGCCGTGCACGTTGAGCAACAGGGTCACCAGCAGCGGCGTGAGGAAGATCCCGAACAGGCTGGACGCCGCCGCACTGCAAATCGCCGCCGGGATGTTGCCGCGAGCCAGTGAGGTAAAAGCAATCGCCGACTGCACGGTGGCCGGCAGCGCACACAGGTACAGCATGCCCATGTACAGGTCTTTGCCGATCATCGGCGACAGCACCGGTTTGAGCGCCAGGCCCAGCAACGGGAACAGCACGAACGTCAGGCTGAACACCAGCAGGTGCAGGCGCCAGTGGCCCGCCCCGGCGACAATGGCCTGGCGCGACAACTTGGCGCCGTGCAGGAAAAACAGCAGCGCGATGGCCAGGTTGGTCACCCAGCTGAAGGCCACGGCGGTCTGGCCGCTGGCGGGCAGCAACGAGGCGAGTACCACCGTCGCGATCAGCGTCAGGGTGAAATTGTCGGGCAAAAAACGTGGGCGGGTCATAAGCAAGGTCTTCCGGGGGTTGCCAAGAGCGTCGTCGCGACTCTAACGTAACGGCTTGTTACCGACTAACGCCAATGAGCCAGTAAATGCCGCCTAAAGGACATGACAAAACCGTGCGCCGCAGCGTGCCCGGGCTTTCCAGCCTGCCAAGGCCGGTGTATGGCCGCACCGAATCCCTGCCCAACCGTTCGCTGACCCGTCGCCACAGCCACCCGTGGGTGCAGTTGTCCTACGCGATTTCAGGAGTTTTGGAGATCCATACCGACGTCGGGCGCTTTGTGGCGCCGCCCCAGCGCGCCGTGTGGATCCCGGCCGGAATGCCGCACCGCGTGTTCAGCTTGCCCCATACCGAGATGCGCAGCCTGTACCTCGATTGCCGCGTCACCACCTGGGCGGCCGACGGTTGCCAGGTGCTGGAGGTGAGCAGTTTGTTGCGCGAGTTGATCCGCAGCTTCAGCGAATTGCCGGTGGAATACGCCGAAGACGGCCCGGATGGGCGACTGGCCCAAGTCGTGCTGGACCAATTGGCCGCCGCGCCGCAGGTCGACCTGATGCTGCCGCTGCCCCATGACAGCCGGTTGCGGCAGATTTACCGCAGCTTGAACCTGCACCCGGAGCAGCAAACCACGTTGGGGCAGTGGAGCCAAAAGCTGGGGGTCAGCGAGAAAACCCTCAGCCGGCTGTTTTTGAGCGATACCGGGCTGACGTTTCGCGCCTGGCGCCAACGCTTGCGGTTACTGAGCGCGCTGCCCGCCCTGGAGCAAGGCGAGCGCGTGACTGATGTGGCGCTGGGCTGCGGCTATGAATCGACTTCGGCGTTTATCAATGCGTTTCGCCAGCAGTTCGACACCACACCGGGCGAGTTCTTTCGCTGACTCACTGGCGATGCAGATCAACTGTGGGAGCGGGCTTGCTCGCAAATGCGGTGGGTGAGTCATGCATGTATCAACTGACACACCGCCTTCGCGAGCAAGCCGGCTCCCACAGTTTGATCCAGTTCTTTCACCTATACCGAGGTGAAGGCAATCGCAGGCAAGCCAGACCCTCTCAAACCAACCCACGGCTGCCGGCATAGGCAACCACCACCTGATTCAGCGCAAGCAACATGACCTTGCTATCGCCACTGTTCAGCGCCGTTTCCAGGCTGTTCATATAGCCCAGCAATTGCGCCTGAACCTGTCGGGCAAACTCAGGGCTGACCTCCTGATCCTCATAAAACAACACGTAAGCGCGGCAAAACTCGCCCACTACAAAACAAATGGCCGCCTGCTCAGGGACGGTGCGGATGATCTGCTCGCATTGCTGGCGCACGCGCTTGAACGAATCGGTACCCGGCAGCGCAACGCTGAACCCCTGGACCACGGTTGAAAAGTTCATATTCGATTCCTCGTAACAAGTGAATGAAACCACTCAGCGATCAAATGCCAGGCGTTGCCCGCGCACATCCGCGGCAATCGCGCTGCCATCCCAAACCCGCTGGCCATTGACGAAGGTGCTGACGATGCGCGAGGCAAAGGTGTGCCCTTCAAACGGACTCCAGCCGCACTTGGACAGCACCTGTTCACGCGTGACCAAGTGCGTTTGGTGGGGGTCGACCAAGACCAGGTCCGCCGCATACCCCTCACGCAGAAACCCGCGCCCGAGCACATCGAACAAAAGCGCCGGGGCATGGCTGACGGCTTCCACTACCCGCTCCAGCGTCAGCTCGCCGGCGAACACCCGTTCCAACGCCGCCTGCAAGGCGAACTGCACCAACGGCAGGCCGGACGGCGCCTGGCCATAGAGCGCCTGCTTTTCCTCCAGCAAATGCGGCGCGTGGTCGGTGGCCAATACATCGATACGCCCATCGGCCAGGGCCTGCACGATGGCCTGCCGGTCGGCTTCGGTCTTTACCGCCGGGTTGCACTTGAGCAGGAACCCCAGATGTTCGTAGTCCTGGTCATTAAAGTGCAGGAAGTGCACGCAGGTTTCAGCAGTGATGCGTTTGCCGGCCAGCGGGCCGGGGCTGAACAGCGCCAACTCGTCGGCGGTGGAGATATGCAGCACGTGCAGGCGTGTACCGTGCTTGCGCGCCAGCTCAATCGCCAGGCGGGTGGATTTCAGGCACGCCTCGCGCGAACGAATCAGCGGGTGCTGGCGAGCCGGAATGGCTTCGCCGAATTCCAGCAGTGCCTGTTGCAGGTTGGCGTCGATCATCGGCGAGTCTTCGCAGTGGGTGATGATCATCACCGGCGTATCGCGAAAAATCCCGTCCAGCACCTGCGGGTCATCCACCAGCATGTTGCCGGTGGACGCACCCATGAACACCTTGACCCCCGGCGTGCTGCGCGGGTCGATGCGGCGAATCGCCTCGAGGTTGTCATTGCTGGCGCCCATATAAAAGGCGTAGTTGACCACTGAGGCGTGCTCGGCAATCGCGTACTTGGCTTCCAGCGACGCCTCGTCCAGCGCCGGGGGTCGGGTGTTGGGCATCTCCATGAAACTGGTGATGCCGCCTGCGGCACAGGCGCGGGATTCGCTGGCGATATCGGCCTTGTGGGTCAGGCCGGGTTCGCGAAAGTGCACCTGATCGTCGATCATCCCCGGCAGCAGCCACAGGCCACTGGCATCGATCTGTGCTTCATCGGGCAAGCCGTCCAGGTGCTGGCCGATCTGGGCAATCAGGCCGTCACGCACCCGCAGATCGGCATTGAAACGCTGGCCCTCGTTGACCAGCGTGGCGTTACGAATCAACCAGGCATTGCTCATAGCGTCAGCTCCTGTGTGGCTTGGTACAGCACTTCGGTGCTCATCAGAAAATCCGTCAACTGCATGGCTTCATGAGGGTTGTGCGAGCCATGCTGGTTACGGATGAAGAGCATGGCGCTGGGGATTCCGGCGTTGGCGAAAACCGCAGCGTCATGCCCCGCACCACTGGGTGTCAGGACGCCTTCCCAGCCATGTTCCCGTGTGATTCGCACCAGCGAGTCGACCCAGGGTTGGTGCATGGCCGCAGGCTGAGTGTCGATGCGAGTGTCAAACTCGAACCGCACTTGCCGGCGTTGCTCGATCTGCCGTATTTCGGCCTGGATCAAGGCGTAGAAGGCTTCCAGCACAGGTTGATGCAGGCTGCGAATTTCCAGGCTGAAGCTGACTTCGCCGGGAATTCGCGAGACTGCGTGATGGGCAGCGTTGGTGCCCAGGGTACCGACGGTCACCACCAGGTCCTGGCCGGCGGCCAGGCCGTCTGCCCATAGTTGATCAATGCGCGCTACCAGCTCACTGACGGCAAACACCGAGTCGTGGCGATCTTCCCGGGCGACGGCGCCGGAGTGGCCGTCTTCCCCCAGGCACTGCACGCGGTTGTGCCGCAGGTTGCCACGAATGCCCGGCACCACCCCCATCGCCTGGCCCATGCGTTCCAGGGATTCGGCTTGTTCGATATGCACTTCGAGGTAGCCGGCGAATTGTTCACGGTCAATCAGCCATTGTTGTTCGCCGATGGCCGACAGGTCGGCGCCGACCGCCTGCATCGCCTCGCCCAGGGTCTTGCCACTGAAGCGGTTGACCAGCTTCAGGTCGGCATCGCTCAGGCCGCCCATCAAGGCGCGCGAGCCCATATAGGACTTGCCGAACCAGGCGCTCTCTTCACCGCGCAGGCCCAGCACCCGGAATGGCCGGTGAGTCTTGACGTGTTCCTGGTCGAGCCGGCACAGGCACAACAACCCGGCGACCACGCCGGCCAGGCCATCGAAATTGCCGCCCTGTGGCACCGAATCCAGGTGTGAGCCGTACCAGATAGCGGGCTCGCCGGAATCATCGGCGCGCTGGAAAATCACGTTGCCGGCGCGGTCGTGGTTCACCGTCAGGCCTTGGGCAACCGCGAATGCCGAGAGGTGGGCAATCGCCGCGTTTTCACCCGCGCCGTAACTTTCACGGGTGATGCCCGCGTGGGGGTCCTGCGAAAGTTCGGCGATCTCGGCGAACAGGGTTTCGGCCTGGGCACTCCATAGGGCATTCATGGCATGGCTCCAAACGGGGCGGCCGGGGTATCGTCGAGGCTGCCGATCAGGCTGCTGAGTTGGCTGATGCCCTTGCGCCGACAGAACACTTCCAGCTCGTTGACCATCAGGTTCATGGTCTTGGGATGAATAAACGTTGCGGTACCGACCTGCACTGCCGTGGCGCCTGCGTAAATAAATTCCAGGGCATCGTCAGCGGTGCTGATGCCGCCGCAACCGATCACCGGAATGCGCAAGGCCTGGGCGCATTGGTAGGTCAGGCGCACCATCAATGGCTTGATCATCGCGCCGGAAATGCCGCCCATGAAATTGCCCAGGCGTGCGCGGCCCTTCTCGATATCGATGGACAGGCCAAGCAAGGTATTGCCGACCACCACGGCATCGGCGCCCTCCTCCTGTGCAGCCACGGCCGTGTCGACCATGTCGCCACTGTTGGGAGTCAGCTTGACCCACAACGGCAGCCGCGTTGACTGGCGCAGCAAGCGCACCACCTGGCGCGTGCTCTCGACCTGCATGCCAAACGCCTGGCCGTGAGCCTCCAGGTTGGGGCACGAAATATTCGCCTCGATCCCGCTGACACCCGGAACATCACTCAGACGCGCCGCCAGTTCGGCGAACCCCTGGGCCGTCGGGGCAGAGATGCTGACAATCAGCGGTGCCGTGTAGTCGCGATAGAACGGCACCACCTTATCGATAAATACCTCAGCGCCTTTGCTGGGAATGCCGATGGCGTTCATCATGCCATCGGCCAATTCGCAGACGCGCGGCATCGGATTGCCGCTGCGTTTTTCGGCGGTGATGGTCTTGGTTACCAGCGCGCCCAGGCCATTGAAATCGAGCAAATGATGCAACTCTTCAGCGAAGGTGCCCGAGGCCGGCATCACCGGGTTTTGCAGGCGCAAGCTGCCGACATTTACGCTTAGATCAATCATTCCAGCACCTCCGCCAGGTCGAACACCGGGCCTTCAAGACACACACGTTTGCCGATTTTCAAACCGTCGACTTCAAACACATCCACGCAGCACTGGCACATGCCCAGGCCACAGACCATCTGCTGTTCCAGGGCGACCTGACCGGCCAGGCCCAACTCGCCGGAAAGCTTTTTGAGCAACCGCGTCATGCGCTTGGAGCCGCAGGTAAACAGCGCATTGCTGCCTTCACGGGCGATGATTTCCCGCAGCAAGGCCTCAAGATTTTCCAGCGAGCTGCTGCCGTCTTCATCCAGC
>Ga0247816_10001770_pt1 | contig 10384 bp, 9 predicted proteins | sample UWRJL209509C1_FD_179930 | JGI IMG/M metagenome (GOLD analysis project Ga0247816, IMG submission 179930) | Plant litter microbial communities from Arlington Agricultural Research Station in Wisconsin, United States - UWRJ-L209-509C-1 | ecosystem: Environmental > Terrestrial > Plant litter >...
TATTGATTTCACATCCCTGAATTTAGGATTGAAGTTTCCTACGTAACGTGCTACCAGTAATGCGGTGCCAAATTTTGCCATCTCAGAAGGCTGGAGCCTAAAGCTGCCCAATGGTATCCATGCCTGGTTACCGGCCACCTTTCTTCCAACTACTAACACTGCCATCAGCAATAACATGGTAATGCCGTAAACCACAGGTGAGAACACACTGAAGAATTTAGCATCCAGCAGCAAAATAGAAAACCCTACAATTAACGCCGTAATGATGAATATTAATTGTTTACCATAATTACTGCCAAAATTGAATAGTGTAGAGGTTTCCGGATTATATATAGAAGCGTAGATATTTACAAAACCAATGGCGCACAAGGCAATATAAATCAGTATCGTAATCCAGTCTACATTAAAAAAGAAACGGCCGCCTTGTTGTGTACTCATTTGGTGATTTGCGTTATTTTTTTGGTTTCTGCTACTTTATTTGCTGGCGGTAGAACAGGGATTGGCTTACCTGTGCTGTCTATGGCTTTCGGGGCAATTTTGACCTTCGGCTTTGGAACCTCTGGCAGAACCACTTGTTTTTTCATCCATTCTGCACTTGCAACACGGTTACCTGAAATTTTACCCGTCAGGTATGTTTCTGTGATGTAGCTTGCTATTGGCGCCGCATATGCACTACCAAATCCGGCGTTTTCTACAATCACCGCTATAGCTATTTTTGGATTGTCACGGGGGGCGAAACCAATAAAGACCGAGTGATTTTTTCCGTGTGGGTTTTGTACGGTACCTGTTTTTCCGCACATTAATATCCCCGGTAATGCAGATCCCCTGGCGGTACCATATGGTGCATTCACCGCATCCTGCATCCCATCAATTACAGGTTCGAAATGCGCCGGATTGATATCAACCGAATTTTTAACCAGATATTCTTTTTTAACATCTTTTTTTTCGCCAATGCCTTTGATCAGGTGAGGCTTAATATAATAACCCCTGTTTGCAATTATGGCCATAATATTAGCCATTTGTAAAGGCGTGGTACTGAGCTCTCCCTGCCCGATAGCCAGGGAAATGACAGTGGTGTAGCCCCAGTATTTGCCAAAACGTTTAGTGTATTCTTCAGAGGTGAACAATCGTCCCTTTCGCTCAAAAGGCATATCGAGATCAAGCACACTGCCTACGCCAAATTTCCTGACCTTCGCCTGCCAGCTATCATATGCTGCAATCTTGTTTTTAAATTTGCTCTGCGTCATTAGTTTTTGAAAAACGTAACAGGCATAGGTATTACATGATCTTGCAAGTCCGCGTCGCAATGAAATGTTGCCATCCACGTGTTCGCAATTTACTTTATGGTTTCCTGCCCAATAGGCACCGGGACAATTAAATGTAGTGTTTGGATCAATCACACCTTCCTCCAGGGCAATCAGATCGTCAAGCGGTTTAAACGCAGAGCCTGGTGAATAATAACCAGAAAGGGGCCTAACTGTAAGCGGCCTGTTTGGCGACCCGAAGATGTCCATGTAGTTGTTCCCCTGCTGGCGACCCACCATAAGGTTTGGGTCGTACGTAGGACTGCTTACAAAGGCAAGCACTTCCCCTGTACTGGGTTCAATGGCTACAATACTTCCCACCTTGTTGCGCATCAATTGCTCGCCAAGTTTTTGAAGGTTAATATCCAGCGAAGAAACCAGTGTTTCACCAGAAGTGGCCAGGGTGTCAAACTTACCATTCAGATAACTTCCCTGCGCGATGTTTTTTGCATTGTAGATTGTATTCTCTACACCGCGTTCGCCTTGCAGTACTTCGTTATATTGCCGTTCCACGCCCGCTTTTCCAATATAATCTCCCGGGCGGTAAAAACCATTGCTTTTTTCAATATCTTTTTCAGTTACCTCTTTTACATAGCCAAAAAACTGGCCGGCCACACTGTCTGGGTAGTGCCTTACGGTTCTGTTCTGTGTTTCAAATCCAATAAAACGTGAAAGCCGTTCCTGTAACGCAGCGTAGATTTGCACTGATAGTTGTTTTTCAAATACTGATCGCTGGTATTTTGACTGGTTGCGCGCCTTATTGAAGCGTTTGTGAAAACCTTTCATGTCAATTCCAATGATCCTGCACAAAGCCAGTGTATCAAATGGTTTTACCAGGCTGGGCGTAACCATCAGGTCATATACAGGTTCATTTTGAACCAATACCTTATTGTTACGGTCGCGAATAATCCCACGGGCGGGGAATATGTATTTTTTCCGCAGCACATTGCTGTTCGCAGAAAGGAAGTAGCGGTCGCTCGCCACCTGTATATAGAAAAGTTGCCCTAAAAGAATCAGTGCAACTACTATAAACAGGCCTTGTATGATGTATTTTCTATTGAAAAGATTATCCATTTAACGCATTTTTCTATTATAGAAGATGAATTCTATTAATATAACAGTGAATAAAGTAAAGATACCGCTAAGCAGGCATCTTACCAAGGTGTAAGAGAGTTCTGTTAATTTAAAAGCTTCTAATAAGAAAAGTACCAGGTGATGTGCGAAAGTACATAACAGGGCATATAATGAAAACCATTTAAAGCCCATATTTCCTAATGTGGGTTCAGGCTCATCAAAATTATCGCGGCTTACTGTTACAGATATAAATAATATGCGGACAAAAGCCAATGTAACACATGCTGCGGTATGCACGCCCAGGGTATCATAAAAAGAATCCAGTGTTAGTCCTGTACCAAATGCTATGATATACAACAACAGGTTGGGCATTCTAAAAGGCAGGAGCAACAGGAAAAGGATGTATGTAAAAGGTGTGGCCAGGTCATAGAAACTCAGGTTCCTTAACAGGAGAACCTGTACAGAGAGGAGGATAAACCACCTTACAACATTAATTACTATGAGTCTACTGTTCATTGGGCAATTTTGATTCTAATTCCTTTTCTTCCTGTGCCAGTTTATCTTTGATAACGTACACGTATTGTAAAGTACTGAAATTGTTAAATAGCCTGGTCTCGATGGTCATGAAGTTATCTCCCGTAGACACAGCTTTGTTACTAATGGCGCCTACAAGAATACCTGGCGGGAAATTACCGAAGCCTGAAGTGACTACTGTATCCCTCAGCTTGACCTGAAAATGGTTGGGTATATCTTTAATGAAGGCTTTCCTGTAATCTGAATTGCGGTCGCCCCATACCAGAGAACCCAGTGCTTTTGTAGATTTGATACTAACACTGATTTTGGTGTTTTTATTTAATAGTGATTCTATCGTTGCCAGGTGCGCAGACACATCCCTAACCAGCCCCACAACACCTTTTCCGGCAGAAATTACCGCCATGCCGCTTTCAATACCGTCTAAAGATCCCTTATTGATAGTAATGATATTGTTTCTGAGGGTAATAGAGTTTTTGATCACCCGTGCCGCCAGGTAAGTATACTGGACGTGGTTTACCGTATCCTTAACAATTGTGTTTTTAGCGCTGTCAATAGTTGTCATTGCCAATAAACGGGTATTGAGCATTGCGTTTTCGCGCGCCAGACTGTCATTTACCTCACCAAGGTTCATGTATCGCTTAAAAACGTTGAGTCTTTCATAAGCATGTCCCACAACCTCATTGGTAGAGTTGAATGTAACGCTTCGCTGGTAAGTGTTATTCTTGACGGTAAGGATAATCCCTATGGTAAAAAAAATGACAAACAGGAAAAATGCGTTATATCTGTTTATGAAAATCCAAAGGTTACGCATAATTCTTCAATCTGTATTGGAATTCAATCCCTGTCAATCAATTTTCTGAAAGCTAAATATAAGGGTATAAAGCTCTTGATAAAATTATTTATTGACATCTGCGGGAGTGTTCAGTTTAAAAGGAAAATGTGAGAACAACCCGATGGGCGAACTCACATTTTATAGCTTTATTAATCTTACTGCATTAAAAACTTATAACTGCCAATGTTTTTAAGGGCAATACCTGTACCACGAACAACCGCACGCAGAGGGTCTTCCGCTACGTGAACTGGAAGTTTTGTTTTCGCAGCAACCCGTTTATCCAGTCCGCGCAATAGTGCTCCGCCTCCTGTAAGGTAAATACCTGTCTGGTAAATATCTGCAGAAAGTTCTGGTGGGGTAATTTCCAATGCTTTCAGAATTGCTTCTTCAATTTTGGAGATAGACTTATCCAGGCAGTGTGCAATTTCAGTGTATGAGACTGTAATCTGCTTTGGAACACCTGTCATTAAATCCCTTCCCTGAACTGCGAAGTCTGCAGGCGGGTCAGATAATTCAGGTAAAGCAGCGCCTACTTCAATTTTAATTTTTTCTGCGGTACGGTCGCCAATCATGATGTTGTGCTGACGGCGGATATAGTTTACGATATCAGAATCGAAGTTATCTCCTGCAACACGGATCGACTGGTCGCATACAATACCTGAAAGGGCTATTACAGCAATTTCAGTAGTACCACCGCCTATGTCAATGATCATATTACCCATTGGCTCTTCTACATCGATGCCAATTCCTACAGCAGCAGCCATAGGCTCGTGGATAAGGTAAACTTCTTTAGCTCCTGCAATTTCTGCAGAATCCCTTACGGCACGTTTCTCTACTTCAGTAATACCAGAAGGGATACAGATTACCATTCTTAACGAAGGGAACATCCATCCTTTTCCACCATTCAACATGCGGATCATGCCCTTGATCATCGCTTCAGCAGCATTAAAATCTGCAATAACGCCATCTTTAAGAGGTCTTACCGTACGGATATTATCGTGCGTTTTTCCTTCCATTTGCATGGCCTGACGACCAATTGCGATAATTTTATTTGTTTGTCTGTCAAAAGCAACTATTGAAGGCTCATCGACAACCACTTTATCATTATGTATAATCAGGGTGTTGGCGGTGCCTAAATCTATGGCAACCTCTTGTGTGAACCAGTTAAATAAACCCATTTATAGGTGATAAGTTATGTATAAAAATTCTGTATACTAATATTAATGTAAAACTACGTCTTTTTATTGTATTCGCAGTTAAATAATTAGTGCTTAAAATGTCTGATGCCAGTGGTCACCATGGCTATACCTTTTTCATTTGCCATGTTAATGGAGTCGGCATCTTTGATTGATCCACCAGGTTGTAAAACTGCCGTAATACCAGCTTCAGCAGCGATTTCTACACAATCCGGGAAAGGGAAGAAGGCATCAGATGCCATCACTGAACCAACCAGGTCAAAGTTAAAATCATTGGCTTTCACAATTGCCTGTTTTAATGCATCAACCCTTGACGTTTGGCCCACACCACTTGCCAGTAGTGTGTTGTTTTTTACAAATACAATAGTATTTGACTTGGTATGTTTAACAATTTTATTGGCAAAGAACAGATCTTTCAGCTCATCGGCAGCAGGGCTTTTTTCTGTTACCGTGGTCATTTGATCAGGACCTTCAATGATCAGGTCTTTATCTTGCTCAATTACGCCGTTCAATAAAGTTTTAAACTGTTTTGTGCTCAGTTCAACTTCGTTACGCTGAAGGATAACCCTGTTTTTTTTCGCTTTAAACAGTTCTACTGCTTCTGGCTGGTAAGAAGGAGCAATCAGCACTTCAAAAAATAATTTATTGATCTCATTTGCGGTAGCCAGGTCAATTTCTCTGTTAGCAATCAATACACCGCCGAAAGCAGATACTGGGTCACATGCCAGTGCATCGTCCCATGCCTGTTTGATAGTTCCCCTTGAGGCTACGCCACAAGCATTAGTGTGTTTAAGAATAGCAAATGTAGGCTCCTGGAATTCATCGATCAGGCTCACAGCCGCATCAACATCAACCAGGTTATTATAAGAAAGTTCTTTTCCGTTCAATTTGGTAAACATGGTATCCAGATCACCATAGAAAATACCTTCCTGATGAGGATTTTCTCCGTAACGCAACGTTTTTGCAGTATTGAGGCTTTGTTTGAATACAGTTAGCGGCTCTTCGGTATTGAAATAGTTGAAGATCGCTGTGTCATAATGTGACGAGGTATGGAATGCTTTTTTTGCATAAGCCTTACGCTGTGCCAGGGTGGTTTCACCGTTCTGGTCTTCCAGTTGTTGTTGAAGGCCTGCATAGTCGTCTTTAGATGCAAGGATAACTACATCATTAAAGTTTTTGGCTGCTGCCCTGATCAGGGAAATACCGCCGATATCAATTTTTTCAATGATTTCTTCTTCTGCACCGCCAGCTTTAACTGTCTCTTCAAAAGGATAAAGGTCAACGATTACCAGGTCAATTTCAGGAATTTCATATTCCGCGATCTGTGCTTTATCTTCGTTCAGTGCCCTGCGGTTTAAAATACCACCGAAAACTTTTGGATGCAAAGTCTTAACCCTTCCGCCTAAAATAGAAGGATATCCTGTAAGATCTTCAACTGCAGTAACAGGTAAATTCAGGTCTTTAATGAACTGTTCTGTACCACCTGTAGAAAATAACTGAACACCTTGCTGTGAAAGCAGGCGTACAAGTGGTTCCAGGCCATCTTTGTAATATACTGAGATTAAAGCGTTTTTGATCTTTATTTGTTGACTCATCTGGTGTTATTTTTTGAGCCGCAAAGTTACCCGTTTTTCTGTTAATGTCAAACGATTATTTATAGTATTATAGAGAGGCCTGGACGCTGTATTCCCCAGCCGCAAATACTATTTCTGTAATTTTTTTATGATGCTTTCTACTACTCTTGGATAGTGTTGGTGTTCAAGTTGTTGGCCTTTGAATTTTAGCATTTCAAGGTTATCGCCTTTGTCAATTTTGTATTTAGCCTGGTAGATAAATTCGCCATCGTCATATATTTCATTGACATAATGAATGGTGATTCCGCCTTCAGTTTCGCCTGCTGCAAGTACTGCCTTGTGTACATGGTCGCCGTACATTCCTTTCCCGCCGAATTTTGGAAGAATAGCAGGGTGGATATTTACTATGCGACCCGGATATTCAGCAATCAGGCTTTTTGGAATGAGCCATAAGAAACCAGCCAGCACTATCAGGTCGATGTCAAGGTTACGGAGCAGGTCTACAATATGTGCTGTTTCATAAAATTCCTTTCTGTCAAAAATGTGTGTTGGTATTTCGAAATTATCTGCACGCTGTAATACATAGGCGTCAGGGTTATTTGTCAGCACCAGGGCAATTTCAACATCAGGACTGTGTTTAAACAGTTCCATGATTTTCTGGGCGTTGGAACCCGAACCGGAGGCAAATATGGCAATACGTTTTTTCATCAGAATATATTTGTTTTTTAGCGGCTATGAAGCTATCATAAGTATATGCTTTGCTTTTTGTAAGTTATATGCTTATGATGGTTTCATCAATACAAAGGATTTCAAGAGTGATTAAGCTGGACGCACCGGTTTACACAATTAGTAACCGGCCAAAAATAGCATTTTCAACATTGATTAAAAGGGTTTGATGAGAATATGTTTCAGCAGTACATATGCCAGCATGCCTGAAAAGTGTATCAAATTTAATTAGTACCAAATTTAATGGGCTTTAAAAGTCGAACAAATCCTAACAGGTACTTAATTAAAACCAAATTCCTGGCAAAAGCAAGTCAAGTGGAAGTTATCTCAAAGTCAAGTCAAGTATTGGGGCGCATTTGTACCATATTTGTTCCGGGGTTGGTCCGGTATGTTATTGGTTATCTGGCGGACCAACTGCACTTTTTAGCGGTTTAATGATGGATCAACTCTTGTTTTATCTACGCTTTGACTTCCACTTGTCTTCTATTTGGCGAAAATCAGGTATGTGCATGGATGTATCTAAGACAGTGTTAACTGGCTGGGGAACGAATGCTGCTAAACACGTGAAGCTCAATATTTAAGATTATTTAAATTATTTATGATATCGTTTTGCATATTTAAAAGTTAAGTTCTATATTTGCAGTCCGAAAAAAAGAGAACGATAAGGGTAAAAAGGGATTCGGGACGTAATCACCAATACCTGAATTATATAAAATATTATTATACTAAAAAATGGCAAATCATAAATCATCTTTAAAAAGAATAAGAGCAAACGCTACTAAACGTTTACGTAACAGGTACCAAGCAAAAACAACGCGTACTTTTATTAAAAGATTACGTGCTTCTGTAGATAAAACAGCAGGACAAGAGTTATTGCCTAAAGTAATTTCTATGCTTGATCGTTTAGCTAAGAAAAATGTTATTCACAAAAACAAAGCTGCTAACAACAAATCTAAATTGACCAAATTTGTTAATGGTTTAAAATAGGTTTAAGTTTACAATATCGAAACGGGATAGGCAATGGCTTATCCCGTTTTTTTTGTTTATGATAAATTATGAACAACGATTAAATATTAAGTCCCTGGCCGAAGCAGACCGGCCAAGGGAGAAATTAAAATTTCGCGGACGCAGGCATCTTACCGATGCAGAGTTGATTGCGGTCACAATTGGATCTGGCAGTAAAAGTGAAACTTCTGTCGAGCTCAGCCAGCGCATCCTAAACGCCTATGAAAATGACTTATCACTGTTGGGAAATGCATCTATTCCTGATCTTGCTAAATTTTACGGCATGGGAGAAGCAAAAGCCCTTTCTATTATTGCTGCTTTGGAGCTTGGCCGTCGGAAAGCTGAACTTACTACAAAGCACAGACAAAAAGTACGTGGCTCTAAAGAAGCGTTCAATGTGCTACAGCCAGCGCTTGCAGACCTCAGTCAGGAAGAATTCTGGATACTCATGCTCGATGCTGCGAATGGTGCCATCAATAAAGTAATGGTTAGCCGGGGAGGGCGGGCCGGAACAATGGCTGATCCCAAAGTGATTTTTAAAAAGGCACTTGACTATGATGCTGCCTATATTATACTGGCCCATAACCATCCTTCAGGTAACCTGAAACCTAGCGAAGATGATATCAGGCTTACCAGGAAATTGGCGGCGGCGGGGCAAACAATGGACCTGCCTGTGGTTGACCATTTGATAATTACCAGTACTACTTACCTCAGTATGGCTGATGAGGGATTAATGTGAGTGCAATTTTTACCTCTTTAACTGGGAATACATGCAGTGCAAAGCATTATTTATATCTTTGCGTTTTAGATGAAATTATAAGATGAAAATATCATACAATTGGCTTAAACAATTCATACATACAGATCTCAATCCACAAGAGCTTTCGCTCATTTTGACCAATATAGGTCTTGAAGTTGAAAGCCTTGAAAAAGTGCAACCTATAGTAGGTGGTCTGGAAGGACTGGTGATTGGTCATGTGCTTACCTGTGTGCAACATCCTAATGCCGACAGGCTAAGGGTTACTACCGTAAATGTTGGTGCTGAGGAAGCAATACAGATTGTTTGTGGTGCGCCAAATGTTGCCGAAGGACAAAAGGTAGTAGTAGCTCCTGTAGGCGCGACAGTATATCCAAATGAAGGAGAGCCGTTCCAGATTAATAAATCGAAGATCAGGGGAGAAGTGTCTGAAGGCATGATTTGCGCAGAAGATGAAATCGGACTTGGGGGATCACACGCAGGTATCATGGTACTTGATGCAGACGCTGTACCAGGAACGCTGGCCAAACAATATTTCAAAATGGAAGATGACTTTCTTTTTGAAATTGGTTTAACGCCAAACAGGGCTGATGCGGCTTCACATCTTGGCGTTGCCAGGGATCTGGCTGCCTACCTGAGAACTGAACTTAAAATACCTGACATTTCTGGTTTCAAGGTGGACAATGAAAACCTGTCAATCGCTGTCGATATACAGGATACCGTTGCCTGTCCGCGTTACAGCAGTGTATCAATTAGTGGCGTAACTGTTACTACATCGCCAGATTGGCTGCAGGATAAATTAAAAGTGATTGGTATAAGGCCTATTAATAATATAGTTGACGTAACAAATTATGTACTGCATGATTTGGGTCAGCCACTGCATGCTTTTGACGCTGATGAAATTGCAGGCAAACAGATTATCGTAAAACATGCTACCGACAAAGCCCCCTTTGTTACACTTGATGGTGTTGAAAGGGAATTGATGGCTACTGACCTGATGATCTGTGATGCAGAAAAACCGGTAACTATTGCAGGTGTTTATGGCGGCAAAAATTCTGGGGTAAGTTCTACAACAACAAATATATTCCTGGAGAGTGCCTATTTTAATGCGGTTTCTGTGCGTAAAACATCAAAACGCCTGGGATTGAAAACTGATGCTTCTTTCCGTTATGAAAGAGGAACAGATCCTGAGATGACTATTATAGCGTTGAAACGCGCGGCACTTCTGATCCAGGAACTGGCTGGAGGTACAATATCTTCGGCCGTAGGTGATTATTATCCACAACCGGTTGCGCCATTTGACGTGGAAGTGAGCTATAAAAATATCACTGGTCTTATTGGTGCTGCTATTCCTGATGCTGAAATTAAAAGTATTATAACTT
>Ga0247816_10001771_pt1 | contig 10376 bp, 9 predicted proteins | sample UWRJL209509C1_FD_179930 | JGI IMG/M metagenome (GOLD analysis project Ga0247816, IMG submission 179930) | Plant litter microbial communities from Arlington Agricultural Research Station in Wisconsin, United States - UWRJ-L209-509C-1 | ecosystem: Environmental > Terrestrial > Plant litter >...
GACGGACACTCGCTTTATCGAAGACGCCTGGACCCGGCCTGCCGGCGGCGGCGGTCGCACCCGCGTGATCGAAAACGGTTCGGTGATCGAAAAAGGCGGCGTTAACTTTTCCCACGTGTTTGGCAGCGGCCTCCCACCGTCCGCCAGTGCCCATCGTCCGGAGTTGGCGGGTCGCGGTTTTGAGGCCCTTGGCGTGTCGCTGGTGATCCACCCGCACAACCCGCATGTGCCAACGTCCCACGCCAACGTGCGTTTTTTCATCGCCGAAAAAGAGGGCGAAGAAGCCGTGTGGTGGTTCGGTGGCGGCTTCGACCTGACGCCCTACTACGGCAATGAAGAAGACTGCATCCACTGGCACCGCGTCGCCGAGCAGGCTTGCGCGCCGTTTGGCCCGGACGTGTACGCGCGCTACAAAGCCTGGTGCGACAGCTACTTCCACATCAAGCACCGCAACGAACCCCGGGGTATCGGTGGTTTGTTCTTCGATGATTTGAATGAGTGGGGCTTCGACACCTGCTTCGCTTTCATCCGCGCCATCGGCGACGCCTACATCGACGCGTACTTGCCGATCGTGCGACGCCGGCAAGACACGGCCTATACCGAACAGCAGCGTGAATTCCAGGAGTTCCGCCGTGGCCGCTACGTTGAGTTCAACCTGGTCTACGACCGTGGCACCTTGTTCGGCCTGCAATCGGGCGGCCGTACCGAGTCGATTCTAATGTCGCTGCCACCCCAAGTGCGCTGGAGCTATGACTTCAAAGCCGCACCCGACAGCGAGGAAGCACGCCTGACCGATTACTTCCTGCAAGACCGTGACTGGCTCGGCGTCGCCGCGCCCAAGGCGGTGGTCTGATGGATCGTTATGTGGTGTTTGGCAATCCCATCGGCCACAGCAAATCGCCGTTGATTCATCGCCTGTTCGCAGAGCAGACCGGCGAGCAACTGGACTACAGCACGTTGCTCGCGCCGCTGGATGGTTTTACCGGCAGTGCCACGGCGTTTTTCGCACAGGGCCGCGGTGCCAACGTGACCGTACCGTTCAAGGAAGAAGCCTATCGCCTGGCCAATACCCTGACCGAACGCGCCCAGCGCGCTGGCGCGGTGAACACCTTGAGCAAGCTCGCCGACGGCAGCCTGTTGGGTGACAACACCGACGGCGCCGGGTTGGTGCGGGACTTGACCGTGAATGCCGGGTTCAGCCTGCAAGGTAAACGCATCCTGCTGCTGGGCGCCGGTGGCGCTGTACGCGGCGCGCTGGAACCGCTGCTGGCCGAGCAACCGGCCTCGCTGATCATCGCCAACCGTACGGTGGAAAAAGCCGAGCTGCTGGCCGAGTTGTTTGATGACATCGGCCCGGTGTCTGCCAGCGGTTTCGACTGGCTGCGTGAGCCGGTGGACCTGATCATCAACGCCACGTCCGCCAGCCTGTCAGGCGACGTACCGCCGATTGCCGGCAGCCTCGTCGAGCCGGGCAAGACCTTTTGCTACGACATGATGTACGCCAAGGAACCGACTGCGTTCTGCCGCTGGGCCAGTGAGCAAGGCGCCGTGGTGGCGATGGATGGGTTGGGGATGTTGGTGGAGCAAGCGGCTGAGGCGTTTTTCCTGTGGCGCGGTGTGCGGCCCGATTCGGCGCCGGTGCTGGCGGAGATGCGCAGGCAACTGGCGGCCAATTAATTTCAGGCTTATGAAGATCAAATGTGGGAGCTGGCTTGCCTGCGATAGCGGTGGGTCAGCCACACACCTGGCACTGATACACCGCAATCGCAGGCAAGCCAGCTCCCACAGGTTTAACCGTATTCAGTCTTCGAAATGGATGGGGCATTTATCGGCCCCTTCCAGCTTTTTCAACTCTTCCACCACCTGCGGCCTCGCCCGGCGCAGCGTCAGGCTTCGCCCTGACCCATTCAACCGCCGCGCTTCCTGGTGCAGCATCTCCACCCCGGAATAATCAATAAAGTTGATCTGCTGCGCCTCGATCACCACCCGTTCGCCTTGCAGGCTTTGCAGGCGCACTTGCAGGTAATGGCTGGCGCCAAAAAAGATCGAACCGCCCACCCGCAATACATCCTCGTTACCGTCGCGCCACTGCTGAACCCGTGGCTGCGAGGTGCGCTTGAGATAGAAAAACAGCGACGCCAGCACCCCGGCGTAAATCGCTGTCTGCAACTCCAGCAACAGCGTGGCGACGCAGGTCAGGCTCATCACCACGAACTCCGCGCGGCTGACCCGAAACAGCGCCCGAATGCCCCGATGGTCCACCAGCCCCCAGCAAATCAGCAGGATGCTCGCCGCCATGCTCGGGATCGGAATATGCGCGATCAATGCCGCGCCGAACAACGCAAACAGCGCCACCCACAGCGCAGAAAATATCCCCGCCAGTGGCGAGCGGGCGCCCGCCTCGTAACTCAGGCCCGAACGGGTGAAGGAGCCGGCCGACAGGTAGCCGGAGAAAAATCCGCCGACGATGTTCGATAAGCCCTGTGCGCGTACTTCCTGATTGGCATCAAGCAATTGCTGGGAGCGGGCCGACAGTGAGCGGGCGATCGACAGGCTGGTCACCAACCCGAGCATGCCCACCGCGACGGCACTGGGCAGCAGGCGCAGGATCATGTCCAGGTCCAGCGGCAACGGACTGAACGGCGGCAGTTTGCCGACAAACTCGCTGACCCGCGCCACATGCCCGAACAGCGCCGGCCACAGCCACGCCGCCAGGCTACCCAAAACCAGCGCAATCAACAGCGTCGGCCAGCGTGGCATTAAATACTTGAGCAATGCGCCAACCACCAGGGTGCCCAGCCCCAGCAGCAGGGACGGACGATCCCACTCCCCGGCATGGTTGATCAGGGCCATCAGGCTGTTGATTGCCGTGGCCTGGCTTGGCAGGTCCAGCCCCAGCAGGTTGGGCAACTGGCCCAGGGCAATCACCACCGCTGCGCCAAGGGTGAAGCCGAGCACCACTGAATGCGAGATGAAATTCACCAGGGCACCGAAGCGCAGCATGCCCAGCAACCACTGGAAAACTCCGGCGAGAAAGGTCAGCAGCAGGATCAGCGTGATGTAGTCCTGTGAGCCGGGCACGGCCAGTGGGCTGACGCTGGCATACAGCACGATGGAAATCGCCGCCGTGGGCCCGCAGATCAGGTGCCAGGACGAACCCCAAAGGCAGGCGATCAGCACCGGAATGATTGCGGCGTACAGGCCGTATTCGGGTGGGAGGCCGGCGATCAACGCGTAGGCAATCGACTGTGGCAAGGCCAGCACTGCGCCGCTCAAGCCGACAATAGCGTCCCGCCCGACGCTGGCTCGGGTCTGGCGGGGCAGCCAGTTGAGGAAGGGGAACAGTGTATGGCGGTTGGGCCAGGGCATTGGAAACTCGGGCTGGAAAGTTTGAGTCAGGGTATCAGTTGAATATGTCGATCGTTCCCACGCAGAGCGTGGGAACGATCAGTGTTTCAACGTTAGAGCCTGGCTTTTACGGCGGTCAGTGCATCCTGGCCGTCGAGGGTTTTGACCCCGTCCAGCCACGCGTCCAACACCGCCGGATTCGCCTTGATCCACGCCTTCGCTGCCTCGGCATTACTGACCTTCTTGTTCACCACCTCAGCCATGATGGCGTTCTCCATCTCCTGGGTGAAGCTCAGGTTGGTCAGCAGCTTCCCGACATTCGGGCACGCCTGGGCATAGCCTTTGCGCGTCAACGTGTACACGCTGCCGGTGTCACCAAAGTACTTCTCGCCACCCTTGAGGTAATGCATTTTCAACTGCACGTTCATCGGGTGCGGCGTCCAGCCGAGGAAGGTCACGAACTTCTGCTTCTTAACCGCCCGCGACACTTCAGCGAGCATCGCCTGCTCGCTGGACTCGACCAGCTTCCACTGGCCCAGCTCAAAGTCGTTCTTCTTAATGATCTCCTGCAGCGAGATATTCGCCGGTGCCCCGGAACCGATCCCGTAGATCTTCTTGTCAAACTTATCGGCAAACTTGTTCAGGTCGGCAAAGTCATGCACCCCGGCGTCCCACACGTAGTCCGGCACGGCGAGGGTAAACTCGGTGCCGTCCAGGTTCTTCGCCAGTTGCACCACGTCGCCATTGGCCACGAACTTGTCGTAGAAGCCCTGCTGCGCCGGCATCCAGTTACCCAGGAATACATCCACCTGGCCGTCCTTGAGCCCGCCAAACGTGATCGGCACCGCGAGGGTGTCGACCTTGGCCTTGTAGCCCATGCCGTTCAACAGGAACCCGGTAATGGCATTGGTGGCGGCGATGTCGCTCCAGCCCGGATCGGCCATCTTCACCGTCTCGCAACTGGCGTCCGCGTACACACTGGCGCTGCCCAGCGCGAGTAGTGCGACACCTAATGCCTTGGATAACTTTTGCATGGCCTTCCCTCAGTTTTATTGGTTTTGGCAGGGTTGTGGATAACGTGCCTTGCGCTCCAGATCGTCGAGGTCGATATGGTTGCGCATGTATTGCTGACTGGCGTCTACCAGTGGCTGGTGGTCCCAGCTCTTCAGCTTGCCTTGGGTCAGCGCCTCAAACACCAGGCGACGACGGCGTTGGCTGGCGAGCACCTGTTGGTGGATCGCCGGGATGTCCCATTTGGCCCGCGCCTCACTCAAAAACGCCTCAAACAGTGGCCGGTGTTCCGGTGACTGGCTGAGTTCTTCCCGCTCGTGCGGATCGTTGTGCACATCAAACAATAGACACGGATCGTCTTCGCTGTAGATGAACTTGTAGGCGCCACGGCGAATCATCATCAGCGGGCTGATGGTGCCTTCGGCCATGTATTCGCCAAACACTTCGTCATGCCCGCCCTGCCCCTGCAGGTGCGAGACCAGTGAGCGGCCGTCCAGCGCCAGCCTGGCGTCCAATTCGCCCCCGGCCAGTTCCACCAGGGTGGGCAGCAGGTCGGCGGTGGAGACCGCAGCCGTCACGCGGCCAGCCTTGAATTGCCCCGGCGCGCTGATCAGCAGCGGCACCCGTGCGGCCATTTCAAACCAGTGCATTTTGTACCAGAGCCCGCGCTCGCCGAGCATGTCGCCGTGGTCGCCGGAGAAAATGATGATGGTGTCGTCGGCCAAGCCGGTGTCTTCCAGGGTTTGCAGCAGCTTGCCGACGTTGCTGTCGATGTAGCTGCACGCACCGAAATACGCACGGCGGGCGTCACGGATCTTGTTCACCGGCAGGGGCTTGTCCCACAGGTCATAGACCTTGAGCAGGCGCTGGGAGTGAGGGTCGAGGTCGGCCTGTGGCGGGGTTGCAGGCAGCGGGATGTCGGCGTCGTCGTACAGGTCCCAGAACGGCTTGGGAATGGTGTACGGGTCGTGTGGGTGAGTCATGGACACAGTCAGGCAGAACGGCTGCTCGCCATCCTCGCGGATATGGTCGAACAGGTATTGCTGGGCCTTGAACACCACCTCTTCGTCGAAATCCAGTTGGTTAGTGCGCACGCACGGGCCGGCTTGCAGCACCGAGGCCATGTTGTGGTACCAGGTGGGCCGCACGTCCGGTTCATCCCAGTTCACCGCCCAGCCATAGTCGGCCGGGTAGATATCGCTGGTCAGGCGTTCTTCATAGCCGTGCAATTGATCGGGGCCGCAGAAATGCATCTTGCCCGCCAGCGCCGTGCGGTAGCCGAGGCGACGCAGGTAGTGGGCATAGGTTGGCACATCGGCAGGGAAATCGGCCGCGTTGTCGTAGGCGCCAATCTTGCTCGGCAATTGGCCACTGACCAGGGTGAAGCGCGACGGAGCACACAGCGGGCTGTTGCAATAAGCGGCGTCAAACACCACGCCTTCGGCGGCGAGGCGGCTCAGATTCGGCAGTTTGATAGGCGAAGAACCGTAGAACGGAAGCAACGGCGCGGCCATTTGATCGGCCATGATGAAAAGAATGTTCTTGCGCTTCATGGTTTCGCGGCATTCCATAGTAAATATTTATGCGAAAGTGCTGCCACCGAGGATGAGGTCCATGGAAATCTCGGTAAAGCCCATGAACAGCAATGTCTAGGATAAGCACAGCTTATGTATGAAGCCCTCGGTAGCCTGTCACTGGACCTGCTGCGTGCGTTTGAAGCGGCGGCGCGTCATCGCAGCTTTACCGTGGCGGCGATGGAACTGGGCACCACCCAGCCGGCCGTCAGCCAGCAGATCAAGCGCCTGGAGGAGCAATTGGCGGTTCGCCTGTTTGATCGCATCTACCGCGGCATCGAGCTGACCGATGCCGGCGCGCTGTTGTTCGAGCAGGTGCAGGCTGGTTTGCAGAACATCAATCAGGGCCTCAGCGCCATCGCCCAGCAAGACCAGCATGAAGTGCTGCAAGTGGCGACCGACTTCGCCTTCGCCGCCTATTGGCTGATGCCGCGCCTGCATCGTTTCCATGAAGCCAACCCGCAGGTAGACGTGAGCCTGGTCACCAACGAGCGCAATCACGCCACCTTGCGCAGCGACATTGATGTGGCGGTGCTGTTTGGCGACGGTCGTTTCAAGCAGGGCGACAGCCTGTGGCTGTTCAATGAGGAAGTGTTCCCGGTGTGCAGTCCGCAACTGCTCAAGGGCCGCGACCTGCCGCTGCCGGTCCGGAGCCTGCTGGAGTTTCCGTTGCTGCACCTGCGCCAGGAAAACACCAGCCACTGGTTCGACTGGAGCGGAATATTCCGTGAACTGGGCATCAACACCGCGCCGACCCCAGGCCAATTACGTTTCGACAACTACACCCTGTTGATCCAGGCCGCGATTGCCGGCCAGGGCGTGGCTATCGGCTGGCGCCACCTTGTGGATGACTTTCTGGAGCAAAAGTGGCTGTGCCGGCCGATTGGCGACACGGTGATCTCGCGCTTTGGTTATTACGTGGTGCTGCCCCAACGCAAACGCCGGGGCCAGTTGATCGAGCGATTCGTCGAGTGGCTGATGGCCGAACAGGCCAGCAGCGCGCAATCGCTGACCGGCCTGGCCCTGCCCTCGATTGCGGTCTAGGATTTGCCGACCATTGAGTCCGGAGTACTGCATGCAACGTATCAAGGGCTACCACGCCCATATCTATTTCGACGCCAGCACGATCGACCAGGCCCGCAAGCTCTGTGAAGCGGCGGCGCAATTGTTTCCACTGCGGATGGGGCGGGTGCATGAACGCCCGGTCGGCCCGCACCCGGACTGGAGCTGCCAGCTGGCGTTCGAGCCGGAATACATCGGCGTGGTCTTGCCGTGGCTGGCGCTCAATCGCGAGGGCCTGGTGGTGTTCCTGCATCCCGATACCGGTGATGACCTGAAAGACCACACCGAACACGCGATCTGGATGGGCGCAATGCGGACCCTGGATTTGTCTATTTTTTAGCGCCTCATATTCCCTATATATGGGACTGTTATTTATATATTGAGACTTTTGGGTTCTTAGGTTTATATTCGCCTCATCCGCTCAGAACACTTCAGGTGAAGCGATGCAGGCGCAATTGATCGCGCTCGATTGGGGAACCAGTTCCCTTCGTGCTTTTAAGCTCGGCCCCGCAGGCGTAGTGCTCGAACGACGCTCGCTGGCGTCGGGGATCATGCATCTGCCCACGCAGCCTCGGGATATCGCCGGGGTTCGCTGCAGCAACGGTTTCGAGCTGGCATTCGACGCCGCCTGCGGTGATTGGCTGGACGCCCAGCCCGACCTTCCGGTGATCGCCTGTGGCATGGTCGGCAGCGCCCAGGGCTGGAGCGAAGCGGCCTACCGCGACACCCCCGCCGATGTCGCCACCCTCGGCCAGGCGCTGCATCCGCTGCGCAGCCTGCGGGGGGTGGACGTGCACATCGTGCCCGGCGTCATTCAGCGTTGCGCCTTGCCGAATGTGATGCGCGGCGAGGAAACTCAAGTCCTCGGCGTGTTGCAAAGCCTGGCTGTCGGCACGGGCCGCGAGTTGCTGATCGGTTTGCCCGGCAGCCATTCCAAATGGGTTGAAGTGGTCGAAGGCTGCATCACCCATTTCGACACCTTTATGACCGGCGAGCTGTTCGCCGTACTCAGCCAGCACAGCATCCTGGGTCGCACCCAACAGCCCTCGGAACATTTCCAGAGCGCCGCGTTTGACCGGGGCGTGCAGGTCGCGCTGTCGGTAGACGGGCAGATGGGCCTGCTGTCGACGTTATTCAGCGCCCGCACCCTCGGCTTGACCGGCGCATTGGCGCCCCAGGAACAGCCGGATTACCTGTCTGGCCTATTGATTGGGCATGAGCTTTCGGGCCTGCGCGCCCGTCATCAGACCCAGCGCAATGTCGTGCTGGTCGGCACTACTCAACTCTGCGCGCGCTACCAGCGGGCGCTCCAACTCTGCGGCTTTCCCCATGTGGCCTTGGCACAAGAGGCGACCGAGCGTGGCCTTTGGCAATTGGCTATCGCGGCGGGGCTGCTGCCTGCAACCCGACGAGAGGCCTGACATGCTCAAGCAAGCACTCACACACAACGGTTTGATCGCGATCCTGCGGGGCCTGCGCCCGGACGAGGCGGCGGCGATCGGCCAGGTGCTCTACCAGGCGGGCTTTCGGGTGATCGAAGTGCCGCTCAACTCACCGGATCCCTACACCAGCATCCGCATCCTGCGTGACAGCTTGCCCGCCGATTGCCTGATCGGTGCCGGCACGGTGCTGACCCCGGAACAGGTGGCTCAAGTCAAAGCGGCGGGTGGCCAGGTGATCGTCATGCCCCACAGCGATGCCAAGGTATTGCGGGCAGCCAAAGCGGCCGGCTTGTTCCTGTCGCCCGGCGTCGCCACCCCGACCGAAGCCTTTGCCGCATTGGCCGAAGGCGCCGACGTATTGAAGCTGTTCCCGGCCGAGCAAATGGGCCCGGCGGTGGTGAAAGCCTGGCTCGCGGTATTGCCGGCGGGCACGGTGCTGGTGCCGGTGGGCGGTATCACACCCGACAACATGCAGGTGTTCATCGATGCCGGGGTCAAGGGCTTCGGCCTGGGCTCGGGGTTGTTCAAGCCGGGTATGAGCGTCGATCAAGTGGCGAGCCGCGCCCATGCGTATGTGGCGGCCTGGAACGCCTTGAGCTGATTTCTTTTCGCGCCCTGGGCGCTGCATCTACAAGAGAGATAAGAAGATGAAAATCACCAAACTGACCACCTTCATCGTCCCGCCACGCTGGTGCTTTCTTAAGGTAGAAACCGACCAGGGCGTGACCGGTTGGGGCGAGCCTGTGGTAGAGGGCCGCGCCCACACCGTGGCTGCCGCTGTCGAAGAACTGTCCGACTATTTGATCGGCAAAGACCCACGCAATATCGAAGACATCTGGACCGTGCTCTATCGCGGCGGTTTCTACCGTGGCGGCGCGATCCACATGAGCGCCCTCGCCGGCATCGACCAGGCGTTGTGGGACATCAAGGGCAAGGCGCTCGGTGTGTCGGTCAGTGACCTGCTGGGCGGCCAGGTGCGCGACAAGATCCGCGTGTATTCGTGGATCGGTGGCGACCGCCCGGCCGACACCGCCCGCGCCGCCAAGGAAGCCGTCGCCCGTGGTTTTACCGCGGTGAAAATGAACGGCACCGAAGAGCTGCAATTTCTCGACAGCCACGAGAAAGTCGACCTGGCCCTGGCCAACGTCGCCGCCGTGCGCGATGCGGTGGGGCCGAACGTCGGCATCGGCGTCGACTTCCATGGCCGGGTGCACAAGCCCATGGCCAAAGTGCTGATGAAAGAGCTGGACCCGTACAAGCTGATGTTTATCGAAGAGCCGGTACTCAGCGAAAACTACGAAGCGTTCAAGGAACTGGCGCCGCTGACCAGCACCCCGATTGCCCTGGGCGAGCGCCTGTTCTCGCGCTGGGACTTCAAGCGCGTGCTCAGCGAAGGCTACGTCGACATCATCCAGCCGGACGCCTCCCACGCCGGCGGCATCACCGAGACCCGCAAGATCGCCAACATGGCCGAAGCCTACGACGTGGCCCTGGCCCTGCACTGCCCGCTGGGCCCGATTGCCCTGGCGGCGTGCCTGCAACTGGACGCGGTCTGCTACAACGCGTTTATCCAGGAGCAAAGCCTGGGCATTCACTATAACGAGAGCAATGACCTGCTCGATTATGTGCGCGATCCGGGCGTGTTCGACTATGACCAAGGCTTCGTGAAGATCCCCAACGGGCCGGGCCTGGGCATCGAGATCAATGAGGAATACGTGATCGAACGCGCGGCCATCGGCCATCGCTGGCGCAACCCGATCTGGCGGCATGCCGACGGCAGCTTCGCCGAGTGGTGATTCCTGACTGACGGAGGGCGATCAGAAATGTGGGAGCGGGCTTGCTCGCGAATGCAGTGTGTCAATCAACACATCTGGGGCTGAACTAGCGCATTCGCGAGCAAGCCCGCTCCCACATGATTGATCCGGTTGCTTCAGTCAGA
>Ga0247816_10001772_pt1 | contig 10371 bp, 10 predicted proteins | sample UWRJL209509C1_FD_179930 | JGI IMG/M metagenome (GOLD analysis project Ga0247816, IMG submission 179930) | Plant litter microbial communities from Arlington Agricultural Research Station in Wisconsin, United States - UWRJ-L209-509C-1 | ecosystem: Environmental > Terrestrial > Plant litter >...
AGCCCGTTCCACTTAAGTCGCGGCCTAAATAACCATTTTTATAACCATTTCCGTAAGTTACGCTACTTTGATGTTCCATTCCTAAATATGGCGCTTCAACCAATTTATAGCTGTCTTCGTAAAAAGGATACGGTCCAAACCAGTTTTCAAACGCCTTAAGCATTTTCGGGGCATCCTTGAATTGCTCTTTGGCTACAGCCAAATTATAACTCAAAACATAGTAATTACAATCTAAATCGCCTTTTTCTCCTTTAAATTTTTCTGAGAAGTTTACGTAATCACCAATATTAATGTTTACGCCATAATTATTAATAGGGTTCGAAACATACCAATTAAAGGTTTTGGTTCCGTCTTTTTCCTTTTTAACACTCTGTAATCTTCCGTTTGAAACATCCGTTAAATGTCCGGGAACATTCACGCTAATCAACATATTTTCGACTTCATCATACATATGGTCTTTGTTTGGCCACCAAACACTGGCGCCCAATCCCTGACAGGATGAAGCAATAAAATCTTTTCCGTTTTTGTCTTTTTTCCAGGTAATTCCGCCATCCCACGGTGGATTAACCGCTTCTTTTGGTTTTCCTCCAAATGAAATTACGATTTCTTTAGTTTCCCCAACTTTTTGGGCAGCTGTTAATTCAATAAAAAAGGCATTTCCGTCTCTTTCAAATTTCAGTTCTTTGCCATCCTGTGTCACTTTATAAATTTGCATAGGTTCCTGCAAATCAATCTGCATTTTATTATAAGCTGTCAAAACAGTATAACGAACAGTATTTGAACCCTTAATCGTTTTTTCTTTTGATCTACTTTTACATCTAAATGATAATATTTTAAATCCCACCAGGCACGTTCTTTTGTAATGCTTCCGCGTAAAGTATCCTGATGTGTAAAAACCGTTTCAGACTTATTCAAAAGTCCTTGTGCATTGGCATTAAAACCAATTAAAAAGGCGATAAAAACGCCACCAAAGTATTTTTTCATACCAAATAAATATTTGCTTTTAATCGAAATAAAAAAGGCATTTCTACCTCTTTAAGCTTCAACAAATGTAAACATTCGAATCAAGTTTTAAATGATTTTATATTCCCGATTCGGAAAATTTAATGTTAAAATTCATTTATTCTTCTTTATTTTAGCAAATCAAATTCATTTATGTTATTTATGAAAATCAGTTCAATCGTCGTGTTTTTAAGTTTTATGTGTTCGATCACAAATTATTCGCAAAATATTGCCGTTCACAAAACGAATGACGAAATAAAAATTGATGGAGATTTAACGGATTGGAAAACTCCATTTTTAGGTCCGTTTGTTATTCATAATTCCGGAGAAAACGCTGCTCAAAATACTTTTGTTTCACTTTCGTGGAATGATCAAAACCTATATATCGCCTATCGTTCTGCAGATTCTAAAATAATTGGAATGCCTCAAAAAAAAGATGCTTCAATTTTTAGTACCGATGATTTGGTCGAATTTTTTATTGATCCTGATGGCGACGGCCAAAATTATATCGAAATTGGAGTGAATGCTTTTTCGTCTAATTATGATTTGTTGCTAAAATGTATTTCACCCAATTGTGGCGGTTGGAATACTGCTATGAGTTTTGATATTGCAGGATTAGAAACCGTAAGCAAAATAACTCCCGAAGGTTATAATACCGAAATTAAAATTCCTTTTTCGAGCTTACAAAACATTAAAAACGGCAATTTTACCCTACCAAAAATAGGAACAAAATGGAGAGGAAATGCTTTTAGAATTGATTACGGTAACACGACTGAATATCTTGCATTACAATATTATAAGAGTTTAAAATATGGATTTCATCAACCGGAAGAATTTGCGGTTTTTGAGTTTATGGAATAGCGTTGAGATGGCACGCGGATGCGGATTTTAGTTTTTTTGTCATCCTTACGAAGGAAGGATCACACTAGAAACTCCGCAAAGAAAATCGCCAATCTTTGTAGAGCTACGTGTGTGATCCTTCCTTCGTCAGGATGACAAGATTGTATTTACTTCTGACGTTTCTTCAAAACATCTACAACATCATTCAACTGAAAGCCTTTTGCTTGCAGTAAAATCAAATAATGAAACAATAAATCAGCGCTTTCACTAAGAAATAAATCATCATTATCATCTTTTGCTTCAATAACCACTTCTACAGCTTCTTCACCTACTTTTTGGGCAATTTTATTGATTCCTTTTTCGAATAAAGAAGCCACATAACTTTTCTCAGAATCGGCATTTTCTCTTCGGGTTTTGATGGTGTTTTCTAATTGAGAAATAAAACCGTAGTTTTCCTTATTTTCTTCCTGCCAACAAGTATCAGCTCCTGTGTGACACGTTGGCCCAACCGGTTTTGCCTGAATTAAAAGTGTATCGCCATCGCAATCATTTTTAATACTTACCAAATTCAAAAAATTACCACTCTCCTCGCCTTTTGTCCAAAGTCTTTGTTTGGATCGGCTAAAAAAAGTTACTTTTTGAGTTTCTATTGTTTTCTGAAGCGATTCTTCGTTCATATAACCCAGCATCAAAACATTTTTTGTTTCAGAATCCTGAATTATTGCCGGAATCAATCCGTGTGCGCTTTTTATATCTACGTTCATGTTATTTTAGATTTTAGAGTTTTCTGCACTCTATGATTATTATATTTTAGATTTTAGAGTTCAGATTTTAGATTCTTAACATCTTTTCTAACCCTATTCTCTTTATTATATATTCTTTATTATATATTCTTTATTATATATTCTTTATTCTATATTCTTTATTCTATATTCTTTATTCTATATTCTTTATTCTATATTCTTTATTCTATATTCTTTACTCTATATTCTTTACTCTATTTTCTTTACTCTATTTTCTTTACTCTATTTTCTTTACTCTATTTTCTAAAGCCTAACCTCAATATCATTCTTCCTCAATTCTTTTTTCAAAGCTTTAATCTCAATTTCTTTAAAATGAAAAACACTCGCAGCCAAAGCCGCATCAGCTTTTCCTACTTTGAAAGAATCTACAAAATGCTGAATGTTTCCGGCACCTCCAGAAGCAATAATTGGAATATTGATTAACGTTGATAATTTAGCCAAAGCTTCGTTTGCAAAGCCATTTTTGGTTCCGTCATTGTCCATTGAGGTGAATAGAATTTCTCCTGCCCCTCGTTCTGCAACTTCTACAGCCCAATCGAATAAATTAAGTTCTGTTGGAACTTTTCCTCCCACCAAATGCACAATCCATTGTCCGTTTATTTGTTTGGCATCTATTGCCACAACAACACACTGACTTCCGAATTTCTGTGCTAAATCATTAATCAATTGCGGATTTTTTACTGCCGATGAATTGATTGAAACTTTATCAGCTCCGTTATTCAGCAGAATTTCGACATCTTCTACAGATGAGATTCCGCCGCCAACCGTAAACGGAATATTGATTTTTTCCGCCACACTTCGCACCATATTGACCAGGGTTTTACGACGTTCTTCAGTAGCTGAAATATCCAGAAAAACCAATTCATCAGCTCCTTCTGCCGAATAAATTTCTGCCAATTCTACCGGATCGCCGGCATCACGTAAATCTACGAAATTAACGCCTTTTACGGTTCTTCCGTTTTTTATATCCAAACAAGGAATGATTCTTTTTGCTAACATTTTTTTAGTTGTTTCACTGAGATTCACGAAGATTTCACAAAGATTCGCAAAGATTTTTTTGTGAATCTTTGTGTTTTACTTTGTACATCTTTGCGAAATAATCTACTTATTTAAAATATAATTTTCTAATTGTTTTAGAGTAATTCTGCCTTCATAAATTGCTTTTCCAATGATTGTTCCTTCACAGCCTAATTCGGCTAATTTAGGCAATTCATCAAAAGTTGAAATTCCTCCTGATGCAATTAGTTTTACTCCCATAGCTTCTTTTAATATTTTTTCATACAAATCAAAACTCGGGCCTTCCAGCATTCCGTCTTTTGCAATATCCGTACAAATAACATATTGAATTCCTTTTGATTGATAATCCTGAATAAACGGAATCAAATCTTCATCTGAATCTTCTAACCATCCTGAAACCGCTATTTTTTCGTCTTTGGCGTCAGCCCCAAGAATAATTTTATCAGAACCATATTCTGAAATCCATTTTTCGAAAATAGCTCTGTTTTTTACAGCGATACTTCCTCCGGTAATTTGGTTTGCACCACTTTCGAAAGCAATTTTCAAGTCTTCATCAGATTTTAAACCACCGCCAAAATCAATTTTTAAAGTGGTTTGCGTCGCAATTTGTTCCAGAATTTTATAATTCACAATTTTGCTCGATTTTGCACCGTCAAGATCTACCAAATGCAAATATTCGATTCCGTGCGCTTCGAATGATTTCGCCACTTCAAGTGGATTTTCGTTGTAAATGATCTTCGTATCGTAATCGCCTTTTGACAAACGAACACATTTTCCGTCGATGATATCTATAGCTGGTATTATTCTCATTTTTTTGATATTTTAGATTTTAGAGTTCAGATTTTAGATTATTGAAAAACGATTACTCTAAATTGATTTTTGATATTGTTATTTCAATTGGAATTTTAAAATTTTACATTTTTAAAAAATTTTCTAAAATCTTTTCTCCAACCGCTCCGCTTTTCTCCGGATGAAACTGAGTTCCGTAAAAATTATCCTTTTGTAAAGCTGATGCATATTCCAATTCATAATTCGTTGTAGCAATGGCTTCATCGCAATTTGGAGCGTAAAAACTATGCACCAAATACATGAATTCATTCTCAGCAATTCCTTTAAACAAATCCGATTTTAAATCATAAATCTGGTTCCATCCCATTTGTGGCACTTTTACTTTCGAAGTAAATTTAATCACATCAACATCAAAAATTCCCAAACCTTTCGTATTTCCTTCTTCAGATGATTTGCACATCAATTGCATACCCAGGCAAATTCCAAAAACAGGTTGTTTCAAAGTCGGAATCAGACTATCCAAACCGCTTTCATTAAGTTTAGCCATAGCCGAACTTGCCTCGCCAACGCCAGGAAAAATCACTTTATCAGCCGCCAGAATTTCTTCCGGATTATTACTCAAAACAGCTTTAAAACCAAGCCTTTCAATAGCAAACATAATGCTCTGAATATTTCCTGCTCCGTAATTTATAATTACTATTTTCAATTTATTTTAAATTTTAGATTTTAGATTTTAGATTTTAGATTTCTCTGCAATTTAAAATCATTAATTATCATTTTGTTTGTTTCAAGTTTCAGGTTGTTTTCCTTTGAGCACAATCTTACCGCAAAGTGCGCAAAGTTTTTTCGCGAAGTTCACAAGGAATAACTTGGCGTTCTTAGCGTAAATCTTTGCGAACTTTGCGGTTACGGTTAAGTACACGAAGCAAAAGAACTTGAAACCTGAAACAATTAGAACTTCTACAACATCCCCTTCGTCGAAGGCAAAATCATTTTTTCTGTATCTCTTTTCACCGCTACTTTTATGGCTTTCGCGAAAGCTTTAAAAATCGCTTCAATTTTGTGGTGTTCGTTTGTTCCTTCGGCTTTGATGTTGATATTGGCTTTTGCGCCATCAGAGAAGGATTTAAAGAAATGATAAAACATTTCTGTTGGCATTTTACCCACCATTTCACGTTTGAATTCGGTTTCCCAAACCAACCAGTTTCTTCCGCCGAAATCAATTGCCACTTGAGATAAACAATCGTCCATTGGTAAACAGAATCCGTAACGTTCGATTCCTAATTTATTTCCTAGAGCTTTTGCAAAGACTTCTCCTAATGCAATTGCAGTATCTTCAATCGTGTGATGTTCATCGACTTCAAGATCACCTTTTACAAGGATTTCTAAATCCATCTGACCGTGACGCGCAATTTGATCTAACATATGATCAAAAAAAGCAATTCCGGTTTCGATTTTACTTTTTCCCGTTCCGTCCAAATTTAAGTCGATAAAAATATCGGTTTCATTAGTTTTACGCGTAATTGATGCCGAACGTGCTTCCAATTTCAAAAACTCATAAATACGTTTCCAATCCGTTGTTTGCAGGATAATAGTATCGTTTAATTCCTCACGTTTCGACGAAATTTCATTGCTTCCAATTCCGTCTGTCATATTCATGAAAATTGCCTTCGCGCCCAGGTTTTTCGCCAGTTCAACATCTGTCAAACGATCTCCTAATACAAAAGAATTTGCCAAATCATATTCCGGATTATTCAAGTATTTAGTCAACATTCCCGTTCTGGGCTTGCGTGTTGGCGCATTATCTTCAGGAAAAGATCGGTCTACAAAAATCTCATCGAACAAAACTCCTTCATTTTCAAAGGCTTTTAAGATAAAATTCTGCGTTGGCCAAAATGTATCTTCCGGAAAACTATCCGTTCCCAACCCGTCCTGATTGGTTACCATCGCCAATTCGTAATCTAATTCATTAGCAATTTTAGCCAAATATTGAAACGCTTTTGGATAAAATTCCAGTTTATCCAAAGCATCTAATTGTAAATTTTCTGGTTCTAAAACAATCGTTCCGTCACGATCGATAAAAAGTACTTTTTTCATAATTTATTTTTTTCTGCCACAGATTACACAGATTAAAATGATTTTTCTATTGTCAATAATTTTATTTCACGCAGATTTAAAAAGATTTGAGCAGATTCACACAGATTTTTTATAATTAAAGATCAAAATAAATCTGCTTTAATCTGCCAAATCTGCGTGAAAAATCATTTTAATCTGTGTCATCTGTGGCTATATTTTTTTTACTTTAATAACTTCAATTCTCTAATTAAAACTGAATTTTCTTCCGGAATTCCAATCGTAAAACGCAGGCAATTTTCGCATAAAGGCTGAGTAGTTCTGTTACGAATTACAATCCCTTTTGCAATTAATTGATCGTATCTTTTATTAGCATCATCTACTTTTACCAGAACAAAATTAGCTTCTGTTGGATAAATTTTCTCTACAAAAATTACTTCAAGCAACACTTTAAGTAATTCCTTTCTTTGTTCAATAATAGAAGCTATTTCTTGTTTTATTTTGTCAGAATCATTCAACCGAACTATAGCTCTTTGCTGTGTTAATTCGTTGACATTATAGGGAGGTTTTATTTTATTCAAAACCGAAATCACAGCTTCAGAACCATAACAAATTCCCAAACGAATTCCGGCCAAACCATAGGCTTTTGAAAGCGTTTGTGTAATGACCAAATTTGGATATTCGTCGATTTCTGTTAGCCAGCTTTCTTTTTTCGAAAAGTCGATATATGCTTCGTCGATTACAATTAAACCTTTAAAATTTTGAAGTAATTTCACCACACTTTCATCAGAGAAAGAATTTCCTGTTGGGTTATTTGGCGAGCATAAAAAGATGATTTTTGTATTTCCATCAACAGCTTCTAAAATCTTTTCTACTTGTGGCTGAAAATCATTTGAAAGCAAAACTTCTCTGTTTTCAACTGCATTAATGTTCGCCAGAACGCTGTACATTCCGTATGTTGGCGGCAGCGAAATAATATTGTCAATTTTAGGTTCGCAAAATGCTCTGAAAAGCAAGTCTAAAACTTCGTCGCTCCCGTTTCCTAATAAAATCTGACTGGATTTTACCATTTTATTCTTTGCTAAAATCGCCTTTACCGAACTTTGCTGCGGATCAGGATAACGATTCACACCATTTTGAAACGGATTTTCATTGGCATCCAAAAAAATCATTTGCGCCGTATCAAAATCTTCAAACTCATCTCGAGCCGACGAATATGGTTTCAATGTTTTTACGTTTTCACGAGTTATTGTATTTATATCAAAAGTGCTCATTATCATATTTTTTATTCCTGCAAAGTTTTCAAAACCTTGTAGGTATGTTTTATAGAATTTTAAATTATAAGGCTGACATGCTATACCTACAAGGTTTTGAAAACCTTGCAGTAAAACAGGTTACTTCAACGATTGGAGTCTTAAAGTTACAGCATTTTTATGGGCTTGCAAACCTTCGGCATCAGCCATAACTTCAATCGCTTTACCTATATTCTGAATTCCTTTTTCTGATATTTTCTGAAACGTCATTGATTTCATAAAACTATCCAGATTTACTCCACTGTAATTCTTTGCGTATCCGTTTGTTGGCAGCGTATGATTGGTTCCCGATGCATAATCTCCGGCACTTTCAGGCGTATAATTCCCTATAAAAACCGAACCTGCATTTACAATTCCGTTGCAATAAAAATCATCAAATTCTGAACAGATAATAAAGTGTTCCGGTCCGTATTCGTTGATTAAATCCAAAGCAATTTTATCATTTTCTACATAAATCAATTTTGAATTTTCAATTGCTTTTTTGGCGATTTCTTTTCTCGGAAGCGCTTCTACCTGAATTTGAACTTCTTTTTCTACAGCATCAATCAGTTTTTTTGAAGTTGAAACCAGAATAACCTGACTGTCAGTTCCGTGTTCTGCCTGAGACAATAAATCCGAAGCTACAAACGCAGGAACGGCTGTATCATCAGCCACAACCAACAATTCTGAAGGTCCTGCCGGCATATCAATTGCTACTCCAAATTGTGTTGCCAATTGTTTTGCCACCGTTACAAACTGATTTCCGGGTCCGAAAATCTTGTATACTTTAGGGATTGATTTTGTACCGAATGTCATTCCGGCGATTGCCTGAATTCCGCCTACTTTTAATATTTTGGTTACGCCACACAAATTAGCAGCATATAAAATGGCAGGATTTATTTTTCCGGTTTTATCCGGTGGCGAACATAAAACAATTTCTTTACAACCCGCAATTTCAGCAGGAACTGCTAACATTAAAACCGTTGAAAATAAAGGCGCAGTTCCGCCCGGAATATACAAACCAATTTTTTGAATCGGTCTTTTCTCTTGCCAGCAATTTACGCCCTCGGTAGTTTCTATTAAAATTCGATCTGTTTTTTGGGCAGTATGAAATTTATAAATATTTGCTTTTGCTAACTGAATTGCCTGTTTTAATTCAGTAGAAATTGAATTAACGGCTTCCTGAATTTCTTCTGATGAAACTTCGTAATTTTCTAAAGCAATTCCGTCGAAGATTGAAGTGTATTTTGCAACGGCTTCGTCTCCTTTTTTCTGTACTTCTTTAAAGATTTCTTTTACAGTAACTTCGATATCATCGATCGTTTTGGTTGGTCTTTTTAATATTTCCGACCAGGTTTCTGGTTTTGGATTGTCTATCTTATTCATGCTGTATAATTTTACCGCAAAGGCGCAAGGTTTTTTTACTATTCTTTGTCTTTAAAAACGCTAAGTTCGCAAAGCTGTTGTCGAAGTTTGGAATTTGGAATTTTTACATTGAAATTTTGACTCTTTTGGAATTTGGAATTTTTATATTGGAATTTCTTTTAAAGCACCATTTTCTCAATTGGACAAACTAATATTCCTTCGGCTCCGGCTTCTTTTAGTTTATCGATTACGTCCCAGAAAGTGTCTTTGTCGATTACCGAGTGAACGCTGCTCCATCCTTCCTGCGCCAATGGTAAAACGGTTAAACTTCTTAAAACAGGAAGAATTTTTCCAATTTGGTCGATTTTATCGTTGGGTACATTCATTAAAATGTATTTTGAATTTCTCGCTCTTAATACAGATTGTATTCTGAATTTTAAAGTATCAATGTGTTTCTGAATTTCAGGAGAAACTTTTGGCGAAACGGCTAAAACAGCTTCGCTTTTAAGGATTACTTCAACTTCTCTTAAATTGTTTTTGAATAACGTGCTTCCACTGGAAACGATATCTACAATAGCATCCGCAAGACCAATGTTTGGGGCGATTTCTACAGAACCTGAAATTTGGTGAATATCAACTGATAGTCCAAAAGAGCTGAAATATTCATTTACTGTATTTGGGTAAGAAGTCGCAATACGCAAACCTGCTAAATCCTGAATCGAATTGTATTCGAAGGTTTTAGGAACGGCAACAGAAACCTTACATTTTGAAAATCCTAGTTTCTGAATCACTTCTATATGTTTTCCTTTTTCTACCAAAAGATTATCACCAACGATAGCAAGATCTACCACTCCATCAATTAAATATTGAGGAATATCTGAATTTCTTAAATATAAAACTTCAAGAGGAAAATTTGAGGCTTCGGCTTTTAGCTGATCGTTTCCGTTGTTGATCGAAATACCGCAATCTTTTAAGATTTGAATGCTGTCTTCGTTTAAACGACCTGATTTTTGAATTGCAATTTTTAACGTACTCATTTTTTTAGTTTTTGTTGGATTAATAGTTTGAGTACAAAGAATTGGTATAAAAAAACCCGTTTGATGTACTCAAACGGGTTTTAAAATATGATGATTTACATGCATACCATTAACACATCGCCTGAGAGCAATAATGAAAATGATGATGATGTA